>Ga0306921_10006276_pt1 | contig 12395 bp, 11 predicted proteins | sample sta12Cox44000080_FD_203760 | JGI IMG/M metagenome (GOLD analysis project Ga0306921, IMG submission 203760) | Lab enrichment of tropical soil microbial communities from Luquillo Experimental Forest, Puerto Rico - statoxic.12C.oxic.44.000.080 (v2)... | ecosystem: Environmental > Terrestrial >... | reverse complement strand
GCCGAATTATGTGCTCGAAACCTCCCCTGCGAAATTTCAAGTGGTCTGGAAAGTCGAGAACATCAGCCAGGACGAAGCCGAGGACCTCCAGCGGAGAATGGCGCGAGAGTTCAACGCCGATTTGGCGGCCACGGATTCTACTCGCGTTCTGCGCTTGCCCACGTTTGTGAACCGAAAGTACGCAGAGGCGCACATCGTGACCGGCCGCCGTGAAGCAATTGCCACATACGGGCCTGAGGATTTCAGATTCCGAGGTGACGATCACGACGAACGCCGAGAACACCTCGTCGCAAACGGCAGGCGTCGCGTCGCTTCCGAAGGCGAGATAACCCAATCGGAACGGGACTGGGCCTTCGCCAAGCGTGCCCTCGCTCGCGGTGACGACCCCGATGAAGTGATTCGCCGCATCGCTGATTACCGTGCCGATGACAAGTACGATTCTGAATACTATGCGCGACTCACTGTGCGCAAAGCCCAAGCAGAAATCAAACACGGATTGGCCAGCCCGAAACGCGCGACTACAGACCTGACGCAAGAGTCCGTAGTTGGCCCGGATCCCATCGAGACTTTGTGAACGGGGAGCGTGTGCTGCTCGGCACAAGGGAAGGGAATAGCCGTGCTGCTCAAACGTCCAACGAAGGTACAAGTCGGAGTCGCAACAGCGACGAATTCATCGCTCGCGGCTTCGTGTGGAAAAACCTGTGTCCATTCCAGCGGGTTTTAAGCGATTTGCACAGCTCTAGAACCACATGGGTGCGTTAGGTCCAATTCGCGTAGTAGACTCGTCCACGATTGAGGCACCGCGTCGGAGAGGACCATCTTTGACGAGGCGCACACACCAACAGGGACGTGTATATCAGAAAGGCAGAAAGAGAACCGATCCGTGGTTACCCAAGGCTCTCGCTCTTGTGCAGTTCTACCGTGATGTACCGGGTGAAGGGCGCAAGCATGAGGCTCTCTGCTTGGGAGTCTGCCGAACGCGCTCTATCGCCGAACGTATTGCAGCCGAGAAGCTCGTTGAGCTCGGCATCAACTCAACGCAAACGTTCATCGAAGCCACTTCCAACATTACTTTCCGCCAGCAGGCCGAAATTTGGCTCAAGTCACTCGAGACGGATAGACGGGAGCCGCTGGCGGACAATACGCTCAACACGCGCCGCGGCGCCTTGGACAAGTGGATGTATCCGTTTTTCGGAGACACTCTGCTCGCCGACATTCACAACGTCAAGCTGAGAGAATTCGTGAATCACCTGGTCAAAAACAAACTCAGCGCCGCGACCATTCGCGACTACGTCAACATCGTGAAGCCCATCGTGGCGTCCGCGATCGACAAGAGGGGCTCGCCCCTGTTCCCGCGGACCTGGAAAGAAGACGTCATCAATAGGCCTTCCGTCCGGCATCAAAAACAGCCGAGTGTAAACAAGGAAGGTATGGAAGCGATCCTCAAGGTCGTGGAAGAGCCTTATCGTTTGCTCTTCCAACTTCTCGCCGGATGCGGTCCGATGCGCGCCGGTGAGGCTCTGGGGCTCGAGATTGATAAGCACATCAGCAAGGACTTCCGCACATTGTACATTCGCCAGAAGGCCATCCGCGGCCGGATTGAACACTTCACAAAAACCGAGAGCGGTACGGAGCTCGAGTGTGAAGACGGGGAAATCATCGGCCGGGACATCGATCTCTCGAAAGACCTCGCGGCTAGCCTGCGGGCCTTTGTCGGCAATCGCAGATCGGGTCTGGTGTTCTGCAAAGAGAATGGCGAACAGCTCATGCAACGGGACATTCTGAAATACGGCCTACATCCCACTTTGAAGAAGCTGGGATTCACAAAAGGCGGGCTCAACATTTTTCGGCGCTTCCGGATCACCAGGCTAAAGAAAACGGTGGATTGCCCAGACGCTCTGAAGCACTTCTGGTCCGGTCATGCGCAGACTCACGTCTCGGAGCGTTACACAACTTTGCTCCAGGAACGTGATTTTAGACTCGAATGGGCTGAAAAAATTGGGACTGGTTTCGACCTTCCGAAAGCCCCAATTAGCAACCTTAGCAACCTGGTCGAATTTCGGAGGGTCGGCTAAGATGTGTATTTCTTTGAGGTTATGGTGGACGAGAGGGGATTCGAACCCCCGGCCTCCTCGTTGCGAACGAGGCGCTCTCCCAGCTGAGCTACTCGCCCACGAGTAGCAACTAACAAAATTCTAGCAGAGGTTCTCAGGGTTTCCAACAGAGCTCCAGAGCAGCGTTTTCCGACGTGGTGGACCAATTAGAAAATGCGCCGCACGGGCGCCTCTTCTGCGAGTCATCTTGCACAGTTGTTTAAGGCTGACTGCTGAACGTGGGCGTCCCGGTCGCACCATTCCGCTGGGCGATCACCTTGCGCGCGTTCTCATACAGCGCTCGAGCTTGCGGGATAGCTTCGATCGCCTTCTGGACCTGCGGATCGGCTTCAAGCAGAACTTTGAAGCCTTCCTGAGTGCCATAGTTCGACATGAACACTTCCTGCCTGATCTTGCGCTTCAGCCACTCCTGGCTTTCAGCGAAGTCCGGCTCGGTGTAGCGGACGTTATGCTTTGCCAGGTAATCCCGGAACTCCTTGATGACATGGTCGTCCGCTTCGAAATTGTGCGTGATGACCGGTCGCGTACCGAGGAAGTAGCGCGTGAAGCTGCCCACTCCTTGCTCGCCCGGGAAGAAGACATCGTTGCGGTACATCTCTTCCTGGAACTTGGTGAGCTTTGGCGAATCCACGATGATGTCCGGAGTGATGCCGCCGCCGCCCGTAACCTGACGGCCGCTATCCGTTTGCCGAATCTCCGTCGGATGCTCGGGAACCTTGCGCTCGTAGTGATATTCGTAAAGAGAGACCGACTTATAATCGCGCTGAATCAGGCGGCCGCTCGGAGTGTAGTAGCGGGCGGTCGTGAGGGCGAGGCCCGTGTTTTCCGCAAGCGGAGTCACCGTTTGAACCAGGCCCTTGCCGAAAGTGGTTTCGCCAACAACCAGCCCACGATCATGATCCTGAACCGCGCCTGTGACAATTTCCGCAGCGGACGCCGAATTATTGTTGACGAGAATAACCAGCGGAACATTCAGACCCTGGTTACCGCGAACCGCGTAGAACCGGCGCTCCGGGGCGCTGCGGCCGTGATAGGAAACGATGAGTTGGTTCTTCTCGAGGAACATGTCACCGACGGCGACGGCTTCGTTCAGGAGGCCGCCGGGATTTCCCCGCATGTCGAGGATGAGTCCGTCGAGAGAGTTGGCCCCAAGTTGCTTGAGGGCCTCTCCGATTTCGCGGTCGGTTGTTTCGTTAAACTGAGAAAGACGGATGTACCCGACGCCGGGTTTAATCAGGAAGGCGATGTCTACGGAGTGACGTGGGATCTCGTCACGCGTCACGGTGAAGAGAAGCGGATCAGCGTAGCCCTCACGAGTCACCTGGATCTTGACCACGGTCCCCTTCGGGCCCTTTAGCATGTCGGCGACCTCACTAGTGGAAAGGCCGTCAGTAGACTTTTCGTCGACCTTCGTGATCACGTCACCGGGGCGAAGACCGGCATTGTAGGCGGGCGCGCCAACGTATGGGGCAACGACGATTGTGTGATTTTCACGCGGCGCCACGACCATCCCGACACCGTAGTACTTGCCGCGCTGATCTTCTCGAAGCAGCGCGAATTGCCGGGAGTCAAAGAAATTCGAGTGAGGATCGAGCATGCGAAGCATGCCCGGAATAGCGCCCTGATAAACGGCCTTGTCTATATCTACCGGCTCTGCATAGTTCGACTGAACAATATCCAGCACCTTGGTGAAGTCACGGACCGAAGACTGGTAATCGTCGGTGGAAGCGGTTGTTGCGCGCACTGACGGGCCGTAGATGCCCCCAAGCATCGCGGACACACCGAGCACCACGACTACGAGGATTAATCCACGCCGTTCTGGATTCATGAGGACCCCCGCCGTTGATCTAAAATATCAGTATAACATGCATATGCGTAACTGTCGTTTGACACAATTGCGTGCCCTTTCTATGATGCACACAGGCCCTTGTAGGGCGTTTTCGGGCATCTAAAGTAGAGTCATGCTTAGCATTCCCCACATGATTGTCGTTTTCTTGGTGGTTCTGGTGGTCTTTGGCCCCCAGAAACTGCCAGAACTGGCACGAACCTTCGGGAAGCTCATGGCGGAGTTCCGTAAGGCCTCCGGCGAGTTCAAGAGCGCCTTTGAAGAAGAGATGCGCGACCTCGAACGCCAGGCGCGACTCGCGGAGCTCAAAAAGCAGGCGGCTGAAGCCGCTGGGGCGGCCGCACTGAAAAATCCCGCCGAAGCGACCACCCTAGCCCCTCCTGCAGGTACCGCAAATACTCCGGGGACTCCGGCCGATTCCCAAGTAGCCGAAGCCCCCATTGTCAGTCCTGTTGCTGAGTCTGTCCCCCGTTTAGACGCTTCGCTTCAGGAAACGGCAGCCTCGGCGGAGCCGGAGACCAGCCAAGCCTCTCCCTCTCATGACCAGCAGCAGCCAGCCTGACAACTCCATCGCAGCCCGGATGGAAGCAGCCGGCGCGCAGATGACGTTCTTTGAGCATCTGTCGGAGCTGCGCAAGCGCATTATAAATTCTCTTTACGCAATCGGCGTCGGAGCATTTGTTGGGGTCTATCTTTCCCAGCGGTTCATCGGTTTTATAACGCAGCCGATGTTGAATGCTCTGAGGGACGCACATTTGGACGCCAAGTTGGTGTACACGCACCCGGCGGGCTACCTGAACATGGTGATTACGCTCGGCGTGTACCTAGGGATTGTATTGGCGTCGCCGATTGTGCTTTATCAAATCTGGTTATTTGTAGCACCCGCGCTCTACAAGCATGAGCGGAGCGCGGTGACAGGCTTTTTGTTCTCCACAGTATTTCTTTTTCTGGCTGGGATCGCATTTGGCTACTTTGTCACGCTTCCCTATGTACTCCGGTTCCTGGTAAGTTTCAGAGGGCCCGTGGTACCCATGATCAGCATCAACGAGTATTTTGATCTGATCTTGATGATCCTCCTGGGACTCGGTCTAGTTTTCGAACTGCCCATACTGATTTTTTTCCTTTCGCTGTTCGGCATCGTGACGCCAAAGTTCCTCTGGCAGAATTTCCGCTATGCGATCTTGATTATCGCTGTGGTCGCCGCGATCATCACGCCGACCCCGGACGCGCAGACCATGCTCATCTTCATGGTGCCTATGGTGGCCTTGTATTTTATCGGCATTGCGGTATCCGCCGCCGTGGTTCGGCGAAAGAAGAGACAGTTGGCGGCAGAAAGTGCAGGCACATCCGCATGACACATCCCCTGAGGAGAGCCTGCCTTGTGTCAGTCCGGATGCTGCTTTGCGGGCTGCTTGCTGTCGGCTGCAAATCGCGCGATACGACGCCTCCGGCCGGGCCGCAACCTCCATTCATGAGCGCCGTGGCCGGCAACGCGCCGGCGCCCGCAGATGAGGCGCCGGCGCCAGAGAAAACCGACGGATTTGATGGGAAGCGCGCGTACGAGCAGGTGGCGAAACAGGTGAGCTTTGGGCCCCGTCCGGCGGGCTCCGCGGCGCTGGCCAAGTTGCAGGATTATCTCCAAGCGGAGCTGAAATCCTACGGTTGTACGGTCGAAACGGACTCGTTCTCGGCTGACACCCCCGCCGGCAGGCTGCCCATGAAAAATATCCTCGTGAAGATTTCTGGCGAAAAACCGGGAATCATTCTGCTTGGTACACACTACGATACGAAACGCCTGGATGATTTTGTAGGCGCGGACGACAGCGGTTCTTCGACCGGAGTGATGCTCGAAATCGCCCGTGTGCTGTGTGCGCAGAAACAGATACAAAAATACGCGGTGTGGATTGCCTTTTTCGACGGAGAGGAGGCGGTGAACAAGCAATGGGTCGATCCCGACAATCGCTACGGCAGCCGGCAAATGGCGGCTCAATTCGCCGCAACCGGCGATTTGAAGAAAATCAAGGTGTTCTTGCTGGCAGATATCGTGGGGAGCAGGAAATTGGAATTGAAACGCGAGGAGAATTCGACTAAGGCCGATGCAAATTTGGTTTGGAAAACCGGGCAGCGGCTCGGGTACAAAGACGTCTTTGTCGAAGAGGAAGTACTGGCGATTTCGGACGACCACCTGTCGTTTTCATCCCGAGGCGTGCCGGTCGTGGATCTGATCGACATGAACACAACGGGGGATTACTGGCATACGCCCCAGGACACGCTCGACAAGATCAGTCCAAAGAGCTTGGCGATCGTCGGGCACACGCTGCTTGAAACCATAAAAGAGTTTCAACAAAAATAGTCAGTACCAGCGACGACTACCGACTCCTTCTTCACTCCTCGTATGTTACGTCGTGATCTTTGGCGATGAGCGAATGCTTCTGGAACTTTTCGTCGTCACGGAAGGGAAAATCGGAGCGGTAATGGCTGCCACGGCTCTCCTCACGAGTGAACGCGCTGCGGGCGATCACCAGACCGAGGGCATGAAGGTTGCGGAGTTCGCGGTCTGACCGGCCGTTTCTTCCGGTCTGCGGAATTTCCATGGTGCGGAGAGATTCGATCGCGGTCTTCAGCTCCTTGCCACTGCGCAAAATCCCCGTGTATTTCCACATCATTTCTCTTAGTTGGGTCAGGGTGCTCGAAGCGGCGGGTCCCGGTTTGGCTTTCTCTGACTTTTCCGTCGGGTTGTCCCAGCTTTTCGGCGCGGGAACCCCAGGCAGATGCCCGGCTTTTTTCTTTGAAGCGGGCGCGTCCTTCATCATGGCAATTCCGGCGCGAGCGCCAAACACGAGACCTTCAAGCAGGGAATTGCTGGCCAGCCGGTTCGCGCCATGCACGCCGGTAGCTGCCGTTTCACCAGCGGCGAACAAGCCGGCGACCGAGGTTCGTCCCCAGAGATCGGTTTTCACGCCCCCCACGATGAAATGCGCGGCGGGGCTGACAGGGGCGAGGTCGCTCGCGAGATCCAGGCCATAGATAAGGCAAGTGGAGTAGATGCGCGGGAAACGCTTTTCGAAGAACTCCTTGGGCTTGGCGGTCATGTCCAGGTAGACGTATTGGCTGTTGGTCTTGTGCATTTCGCTGGTGATCGCGCGGGTCAGCACATCGCGGGGAGCAAGCTCCTGGGCTTCATGGTAGCGCTTCATGAACCGTTCGAGGTTGGCGTTGCACAGAATGCCGCCCTCCCCACGCAAAGCTTCGCTAAGCAGAAATCGCGGAGCTCCCTTCACCGAGAGGGCGGTTGGGTGGAACTGCACAAATTCCATGTCAGAGAGTACAGCCCCAGCCTCAAAAGCGATGGCCATACCGTCGCCGGTGGCCACTTCGGGATTTGTGGTTTCACGGTAGAGTTGGCCGAGTCCGCCGGTGGCTAGCAGCACCGCGCCAGCGTGCAACTCGTGCGGCGAGCCGTCGTTTTCGTCGATGAAGCGCACACCGACCACGCGATTATTTTCAATAATCAGACCAGTGGTAAACGCATGAGCCCGCAAATGCAAATTCGGGATGGTGTGTGCACGGGCAAGTAGGGCACGGCCGATTTCGCGGCCCGTCGAATCACCGTGCGCGTGGAGAATGCGCGAGCGGCTGTGAGCAGCCTCGCGCGTGAACGCCAACTTGGTACCCGCGCGATCGAATTCCGTACCCCAATCAATAAGCTGCGAGATATACTTTGGACCTTCCTCAACCAGCAGAGCGGCCGTTTCCGTGCGGCACAAGCCGTCCCCGGCGTTGATCGTGTCCTGCTCGTGGAGGCCGATCTCATCCTCGTCGCTTAAAGCAACCGCTCTGCCACCTTGCGCATAAGCGGTGGCGCATTCCCGCAGGTCTGACTTGGCAAGAACGAGAACGCTGCCGGTCTGGCTTAATTCAATGGCCGCACGGAGACCGGCAACGCCTGAGCCAACGACGACGTAATCGACGTGATAACTCTTTTGGGCGAGCGTCATGGACAGCCTACTTCATGCGGCCTGTTATGGTAGCACGAAGAAATTTTGCGTCGTACGATTCTCCGATACGTTCGGCGGGCCGCGGGGCTGTGTTACATTGGAGCGGCACGCCTTTTCAGATGAAAGCAAGCGAAGGACATTCCATTCGCGTTCGCGCCTCTGCCGGCGATTATTCGGTGGCATGCAGGCCCGGGATTTTGCGCCAAGCAGGTCGCGCGATCGAAAAGCTTGGCGTTTTCACGAGCGTCCATATCCTATCCTCACCGAAAGTGTGGCGCTTTGTGGGCGAGGCGGCGCGAAGAGGCATTTCGCCAGCCCGCGAGCCTCGACTGCACTTGTTTGACGACGCGGAGGCGGCCAAGAATCTGGGGACCGTGGAAGAAATCGCCAGAAAATTGGTGCGAGCAGGCGCCGACCGGAAAGCGCTGCTGATCGCGGTTGGTGGAGGTGTGGTTGGCGATGTCGCTGGATTCGTGGCGGCGGCGTACCTTCGAGGAGTGCCACTCGTGCAGGTGCCCACGACGGTGGTGGCACAAGTGGATAGCGCTGTTGGTGGAAAGGCCGGAGTGAATTTGCCCGAAGGCAAAAATCTCGTTGGTGCCTTCTACCCACCGAGGCTGGTGTTAGTCGATCCCGACGTACTGAGCACCCTTCCCGAGCGGGAGTTCCGTGGCGGGCTGGCCGAAGTAATCAAGTACGGCGTTATTGCGGACTCAAAGCTCTTCCGTTTCCTCGAAGAAAACATCGCGAGGATTTTGAAACGTGACGCCCGCGCCCTGCAGCATGTCATCCGGCGCTCTATCGAGATCAAGGCCACTGTGGTGAGCCGCGACGAAAAGGAATCCGGCCTGCGCGAAATTTTGAATTTTGGGCACACGTTCGGCCACGCACTGGAGTCGGCAACGCACTACCGCCGCTTCCAGCACGGCGAAGCGGTGGCGCTCGGCATGATGTGCGCCGCTCTGCTCGGCCATGAAGTGCTGCAAACGCCCGCTGATCAAGTGTCCCGAATGGTTGCGTTGATCAGGCGAATTGGCCCCTTTCCGACTTGGCCGAGGATTTCTGCGGACCGCCTTTTGGAGGCGATGGGCTCGGACAAAAAGGCAAAGGCGGGAAAGCTCCGGTTTGTGCTGACACCGCGTTTGGGCTGCGCTTCATCGTATAGCTCCGTCCCAACGGAGAATGTGCTGTGCGTGCTTCGATTCGGGCCACAACTGGTCCTGCGAGCGATCGAGGAACTGGAAACTTGCGATGCTTGAGCCGAGCACATTGCCGCGTGGCACGACACCAGACGGCGCCTCGAGCGAACGGGATGCCTCGCGCAAGGTGCGTGAGATGTTCACGCGAATCGCGCCTCGGTACGACTTGCTGAATCACCTGCTGTCCGCGCAAATGGACCGAGTATGGCGCAACCGGACGGCGCGCGAGCTGACCTCGATTCTGGACCGCAGCGATGCTATCGCGCTGGACTTGTGCTGCGGAACGGGTGATCTGTCGTTTGCCTTACAACAGCGTGCCAAAGCTCGGATAGTTGGTGCAGATTTTTCCCACACGATGTTGGTGCGCGCACGGAAAAAAGGAATGGAAGCCGATGGCACGGCTCGCGTGGAGTTCTTTGAAGCAGATGCGCTTTGCTTGCCGTTTGCGAATCAGGCGTTCGACCTCGTAGCGACCGCGTTTGGCTTTCGGAACCTGGCGAACTACGGAGAGGGCTTACGGGAAATTGCGCGCACACTGAAGCCGGGCGGGACCCTCGCTATCCTCGAATTCTCCGAGCCAGCCCCCGGGGTGCTTGGTGATCTCTATCGGTTCTATACCCGGAAGGTCCTGCCGAGCATCGGGGGGTTGATTTCGGGAGACCCGGATGCGTACGCCTATTTGCCGAAGTCAGTATCCCGGTTCTTTCGACCTGACGAACTGGCGGATCTGATGAAGCAGGTGGGCTACAAGCAAGTCCGTTATCACTTGATGACGCTAAACTCCGTTGCGTTGCATCTGGGGGTCCGCGAATAGCCATTCTTGCGGGAGCCGCGTCGAGCCGTGACAAACGACTATCACGTATTCTCGGGGCGAATCTACAAGGTGGGATTCATCCGCTACGTCGACGTCCCTCCCGAGATTTCACGAATGCTTGGCGAAGGTGCGACCCGCGTGCCGGTGGAAGGGGAAGTAGAGGGAACCCAGCTAAAGACCACGATGGTGTCGCGGGGAAAGGGTTGCTACCGGTTGGCGATTCACGGCGACATTCGCAAGCGCTTGAAAGTCGACGCCGGAACTGTTGTTGAAGTGGCCTTGTGCCGCGACAAAGCATCGCGGGAACCCGTCCTTCCGCCCACGATGGCTCTGGCTCTCCGTAATTCCCCGAAGGCGCAAGCCGAGTTTCGCAGGATAACGACAGCATTGCGCCGCCAAATCGTGAGGTACCTTACGCAGGTCAAACAGCAAGCCACACTCGAGCGGCGGGTCGCGGGGCTTATGCGCAGCCTCGAGAAGCGTGGCCGGGAACACGCCCTAAAGCAGGCGAAGCGTCGGAAGCGATAAACCTAGTTACTCCTTCCTCGGCTGCCCGGACGGGAGGGCTGTGGGCCGAGGGGAAGTAGCCTCGCCGCAACCGTCCGTTGAGGGCGAGATCATTTTCTAAGGGTGCTAGTCGGCCGTCGGTTTTTTCTCTGCCTTGGCGGTCGTTGTGGTGGCTGGTTTGGACTTCCAGAAGTCCGGATCTGCCTTGACGAACTCATCCGGTGGATAGCTCATCTGCGGAGCGAATGCGAAAATTTGAGTCTCAGACGACTCCACGCATGCGGCGAAGAGTTCGTCGGTCTTTTTCATGCCTTCCTCGCCGAGCGCAGCCATCGTCGCCTTCTCGTCCTGTGGGCCGCGATCCAGTTCAGCCGCTGATTTGCGTGCCGTCAAAAAAAGATAAGTGCCGTTGGGAGACCCGAAAGTAGCTTCGTACACCGCCCAGTGCCCATCCGGCACCGACTTTTCATAAGCGGCCTTGTACATTTTGTTGAGTTCGGCCCACTCCCGGTAGTGGCCCGGCTTGACGTGGGCCACCCAAATTTCTAGAAAACGCATGTGGGAGATGTCGGAAACCGGGCGCAGGCTGAGCTCTTCGTTGTAAGTCAAAACATTCTGGTCGGTGGAATCGAGAAGCTCCCCATCCGCCTGGTTCGCTCGGTCAAGCGCTGCCGACAAAGTCGTGTTCTTGGTCGTTGCGGTGACGTCCTTTTCCCAGGCATCGTAGGAATCGTATCGGGTGAAAAAAAGAACGCGGGGCTTTCCAGACATCGCTTGAGCAGCGACATAACGAGTGGGCCACTTGGCCTTGGACATGGCCTCGACAAACGCGCTCTCCGCTTTGTCATGGGGTGCGCCTCCCTTGCCCGGCTTTACAAATTCGCGTGTGATTACCAGGATTTTTGCGGGTCCACTGGCAGCTTTCTCCTGCGCCCATGCTCCCATCGAGAGTGTCACAGCCACTGCGAAACTTAAACCAACCAGCGTTCTTGAAACTGCTTTCATGCGGAAAACCTCCTCTCAAATCGAAAGATACTGCGGCCGACCTTTTCGGACAGTTGAGTAACAGCGGGCAATCCTAGGGAATGCTCTCTACTGAGAAGAACGTGCGCGGAGCCTAACCGAACGTCTCTTCGACGTCAAGAAGAGATTGCGAGAGTGTTAAAGCTCTTTAGAAATGTCCCCTTTACTTCTGTTCTGCCCCGTTTTTGCCTTTCCTTCTGCTTTTGGTCGGAAAAGGGACATTATCATCGGGGAACAGCAGAAGAGATTGGGAAAGACCCCATTTGTCACCGGGCAAAGAAGGAAGATAGGAGACTCGCTGGACCGCGGAAATGTGCGCATTCGAATAATGACGGGTTGGGAGTAGTCCCTTGTGTCTCACACCGGGAGTCCCTAGTCTCACCTCAGCAGCATCTAAATGCTGTGGGGAGACGCCATGACGAGCGACACACGGAGGACGGCCGACCCTTCGAGGGCCGGCGTTGCCAGTAACGAGTTGCGGGGACGGATTCGACGAATTCACCTCGAAGAGTCGCTGGCAATGATGGCTTGCGATCTGTGCATGGATGAGGTGCCGGTGGAAGAGGCGTTCCAGAAGATTCAAGACAAGGCCCTCGAGAAGATGGTCACCCTGCTCGATGCGGGCATCCTAGGAGATTCTGCTGCCATAAAGAGTTGCCTGGAAGTTGTCGCGAGAGAATCGGAGCGGGTCGCCTGGAAAGCGCTGGAAAAGGGAAGCGCCATGCTGGAAGAGGGCCTGGCAATCCTGTACGGCGAAGTGGAACTGCCCGATAGCGGCTACGTCAATTAATCGGTGCCTTTAATCGCACCTGCCGGTCAATGTTAGGTTGTTGATCAACGGGCCCAACCGGGGTCCCCGCCCGCTTTACGTAGTTGATCTTCTAAGTCGCCTAA
>Ga0306921_10006275_pt1 | contig 12398 bp, 9 predicted proteins | sample sta12Cox44000080_FD_203760 | JGI IMG/M metagenome (GOLD analysis project Ga0306921, IMG submission 203760) | Lab enrichment of tropical soil microbial communities from Luquillo Experimental Forest, Puerto Rico - statoxic.12C.oxic.44.000.080 (v2)... | ecosystem: Environmental > Terrestrial > Soil... | reverse complement strand
CAGCGGCACCGTGACGCCGAGCGCCTTCGCCGTTTTGAGATTGATGACGAGTTCGACCTTGGTCGGCTGCATCACCGGAAGCTCGGCGGGCTTCTCACCCTTGAGGATGCGATCGACATCATCGGCGAAGAGGTCGATAACGCGTACGCCTGGCGCGGTCTGGTGTAAGACCGCCTTCATTTGACCAGTGTAAGGGCCGTGCAACCCGAAATCCGTGAATAGGACAATCATCGGCCTGCTGTGCCCGTCAATGTCCGTTCGGCCATCGATGTTGCGGTGCAGCAACCGCGTTTTGACCCATCCTGCGACATGCGCACCTCAAGACTCTCCCAGCGCAAAACCATTGTTCATCTTTCCGCTGAGGCGTGATATCGTGCCCTCTATTGCATGGACACGACCCCCTACGGGAGGGTCACATGGCAATCCACATTAGACGGCGGACATTCATAGCCGCGTTCGGCGGCGCGGCGGGCGCTTTTCCGCTCGCGGCGCGCGCGCAGCAGCGTGCGCGAATGCGGCGGATTGGTGTGATCATGTCGCTTGCCGCCAATGACCCGGAGGATCAGGCGCGCATCGCGGCGCTTCGGCAGGGGCTACAGGAAGTTGGCTGGACTGACGGCCGTAACGCTCGAATCGACAGGGCCGCAGGCGATGCGGACCGGGTTCGCACATATGTGGTGGAGCTACCTGCTGTCGCACCGGATGGTATCCTTGCTACTGGCGACACGACCAGGCCGGTGCACTTGCACTAATGGAGAGGAAGTCAATGATTGGCCTGACCATTAACGGATCTACGCACAACGTGGAGATCGAACCGGATACGCCGCTCTTGTGGGCGATCCGAGAACAGGTCGGTCTCACCGGAACCAAGTATGGTTGCGGCATCGCGCAGTGCGGTGCCTGCACGGTTCACATCGATGGCGAGGCAGTGCGTTCTTGCAGTGTGACCGTCGGTTCGCTCCGACCCGAACAGAAGATCGTTACGATCGAAGGCCTGGAGCAGAATGGCGCGCTGCATGCGGTGCAGAAGGCTTGGCTGGAGCACGACGTTCCGCAATGCGGTTATTGCCAGTCCGGGATGATCATGGGCGCTGCGGCGCTACTGAAGAAGAAGCCGAAGCCGACCGACGCCGATATTGATGCGGCGATTACCAACATTTGCCGCTGCGGGACGTTCCAGCAGGTACGCGCGGCGATCCATACGGCCGCCAACGCGTGAGGGAGGCGATCATGAGACACGCCATGAAAATCGATCGTCGAGACTTCGTAATCGGCACCTTTGCGGTCGGCGGTGGGCTCGCCATCGGGCTCGACATCCCGTTTGGCGCAGACGCCGTGCGCGCCGCGGATGGCCCGCCGGAAGTCAATGCCTGGGTGGTAATCCGCCCCGACGATACGGTGGTGATCCGCATCGCGCGCTCGGAGATGGGCCAGGGCACCCTCACCGGCCTCGCCCAGCTGGTCGCCGAGGAACTGGAATGTGACTGGTCGAAGGTAACGACCGAATATCCGACGCCGGGGCAGAACCTGGCGCGCAATCGTGTGTGGAAGGATTTCGGGACGGGCGGCAGCCGCGGCATCCGCGACTCGCACGAATATGTGCGCCAAGGTGGCGCGGCCGCGCGCGAGGTGCTGATCGAGGCCGCGGCGCAGGAATGGAAGGTGCCTGCTTCCGAATGCGCGGCGGCAAACAGCATCATTACGCATATGCCGTCCGGCCGCAGCACCACCTATGGCAAGGTCGCGGAAGCCGCTGCAAAGCTGCAGCCCCCTGCGCAATTAAAGCTGAAGGACCCGAAGGATTGGAAGCTTGCCGGGAAAGGCGTGAAGCGGCTAGACACCCCCGACAAGCTGACCGGCAAGCAAGTCTACGGAATCGACGTTAAGCTTCCCGGAATGCTCAACGCGGCGATCAAGGATTGTCCGGTGTTCGGCGGCAAATTGAAGAGCTTCGATGCCGCCAAGGTCGCAAGCATGTCGGGCGTGAAAAAGGTCGTACAGGTCGGCGATTCCGCCGTCGCGGTGGTAGCCGACACCTGGTGGCATGCGAAGACCGCGCTCGATGCGTTGCCCGTCGAGTGGGACGAAGGCGAAAACGCGAAGGTTTCGTCCGAATACCTTGCGAACTGGCTGAAGGAAGGTCTCGACGCGGAGCAAGCCTTCGTCGGTAACCAGAACGGCGACGTCAGGACCGCTCTCGCGGATGCGACCAAAAAGGTGGAAGCGGTCTACAGCTATCCGTTCCAGAACCATGCGCCCATGGAGCCTATGAACGCCACGGTGCGCTACACGGCCGAGAGTTGTGAGATTTGGACACCCACGCAGAACGGCGAAGCTGCCCTTGCCGCTACCGCCGAGGCAGCTGAACTGCCAGCGGCGCAATGCGACGTGTACAAGATGCTTATCGGCGGCGGCTTCGGTCGGCGGGTGGCGCGCCAAGACTGGGTGACGAAAGCGGTCCAGATCGCGAAGCAGATTCCCGGCACGCCAGTAAAGCTGATCTGGTCGCGCGAGGAGGATATGTTGCATGGCCAGTTTCATCCGCTCACACAAGCTAAGCTGGTGGGCGGATTCGATGCGCAGGGAAACCTGAGCGCCCTCCACATGCGCATCTCAGGGCAGTCGATCCTGAGTTCGCAACGCCCCGGTGGGTTGCAGAACGGCAAGGACCCAGTGGTCTTCCAAGGGCTCGATGCGAGCGGTCAGTTCTCAATCGGGTACACGATTCCAAACCTGCTGATTGACCACGCAATGCGCAACCCGCATGTGCCGCCGGGTTTCTGGCGCGGTGTCAATATCAACCACAACGCCATCTATCTTGAGTGCTTCATGGATGAGCTGGCGCACGCGGCCGGCGAAGATCCGCTTGAGTTCCGCCGCAAGCTGATGGCGAAGCATCCCAAGCACTTTGCCGTTCTCAACGCTGTCGCCGAAAAGGCAGGTTGGGGCAAGCCAGCGACGCAAGGGGTGTACCGCGGCCTGGCCCAGTTCATGGGCTTCAACAGCTATACGGCCGCGGTCGCAGAAATCTCGATGAAGAATAACAACCTGAAAGTGCATCGCATCGTGGCGGCGACCGACTGCGGCACGGCAGTCAACCCGGCGCAGATCGAGCGGCAGATCGCCGGCTCATTCGTCTACGGCCTCTCCGCCCTCTTCTATCAAGAATGCACCGTGAAGAACGGCCGCATCGAACAGGAGAATTTTGACACTTATCCCTCGATGCGCATCGCGGCAATGCCGCACGTCGAATCGATAGTGATGCCGAGTGGCGGCTTCTGGGGCGGCGTTGGCGAACCGACGATTGCGGTGGCGGCACCGGCGGTGCTCAATGCGATTTTCGCAGCCACCGGCAAACGCATCCGCTCATTCCCGCTATCCAAGCACGGCATCGTTGCGAGTTGAGGGTCACGAGAGCGAGCGTAGTAGTAAATGAAACGAGGGCCAAGACCAATGACGGTGCGGTGGAGTCTGAAAAAAATTCATTCGCTACGCCAGAGAAAAAAAGCGGAAAGTAGCGAGGAAGTAGAAATGCCACGCGGATATACTGTTCCGGTTCGCTACCAGATCGTGGCGACCGGGGGTGCAGTCAAACATCGAGGAGGGAGGCACGGCTCGTAACCGCTCTACTTCGACGCCCCGGAAAACAGGGTGCGATCGTCTTCCGTCGCAGCTCCTGCACCCAACGATGCAATCGCTCGTCGAGGTGACGGTGGTGCGTTTTTTTGTGGCCTATCAAAAGTAGCGGGTTTGCGCTAAACTACTCCAAACTTGAACTGGCGCAACGCCAGCGAGAAAGGGGAGGCTACACCATGCATCGCTATTTTCAGCGAACATTCGGGCCATTGTCGATACTTGGCACGCTCTTGCTAGGGCTTGCTTCGACTGCTGCGGCCGATCCGGAGATCGACCGGCTGTTGCGCAGCCCAATCGGCAAGGATTGGGTCACCAACGGCGGCAACCTGACCAACCAGCGCTATTCCACCTTGACCCGGATTAACACCACCAACGTCAAGCAGCTCAAGGGGGCCTGGATGACGCGCCTTAAGGGATCGGGGCTAGGCGGAAAGTATTCCTTTGAGGCTTCCCCGCTTGTCAAGGATGGCATCATGTATGTCATCACCGGCAATGACGATGTGTTCGCGCTCGACGCCAAGACCGGTGCATTCCTGTGGGAATACTGGTCCGGCATTGATCAGAGCATTTCCACAGTATGCTGCGGCTGGGTCAATCGCGGTCTGGCGATGGGCGACGGGCTGCTGTTCTTCGGACAGTTTGACGCCAATGTAGTGGCGCTCGACATGAAGACCGGCAAGGTGGTCTGGAAGACGGCGATCGAGAAATGGCAGAACGGCTACGGCATCACCGGCGCGCCGCTCTACTATGACGGCATGGTCTATAGCGGCATCACCGGTGGGGAGTTCGGGGTGCGCGGTCGCCTAACTGCGCTCGATGCGAAGACCGGCGAGATCAAATGGCGGTGGTACACCCTGCCCGGCCCCGGCGAGATCGGGAGCGAGACCTGGCCGGCCGGTACCGACCATGCGATGCGCGGTGGAGCGACGATCTGGAATACGCCAGCGCTCGACCCGGAACTCGGGCTTGTCTACTTCGCAGTCGGCAATTGCGGTCCCGACTACGACGGATCGATGCGCGAGGGCGACAACCTGTTCTGCACCTCGATTGTCGCCTTGAAGGCCAAAACCGGAGAGTACGTCTGGCACTTCCAGCAGGTGCACCACGACATTTGGGACTACGACGCCGCGAGCCCGGTGGTCCTGTTCGACACCGTGATCAACGGAGAACCGCGCAAGGGCATCGCCGAAGCCGGGCGAACGGGCTGGGTCTACATCCTCGACCGCACTAACGGAAAACCCCTGATCGGCATTGAGGAACGCCCGGTTCCTCAGGAGCCGCGGCAGAAGACCGCAAAAACGCAGCCCCATCCGATCGGCGACGCGACCGTGCCGCAATGCGTCGACGAGCCGATGCCCGGATATGACAAGGTCGGCTGCATCTTCGAGACGTTCTGGGAGACCCCGGTGCTGATCCAGCCATCGGGGATAGGTGGCACCAACTGGTCGCCGATGCCGTATAGCCCCGACACCGGCTATTTCTATGTGCCGGGGACGGTGCGCACCAGCGCGTTTACGCGTTACGGCGACAAGTACGTACGCGGGCAGCGCTACGTAGGCGGCACACAAGCCGCGCCAATCGGCTCGCCGATGACCGGCACGTTCACGGCGATCAACTCGCAGACCAACAAGATCGCCTGGCAGCACAAAACACCCTACCGCATCGGCGGCGGCGGTGGCTCGACGGTAACCGCTGGCGGCCTCGTCTTCCGCGGCGAGCCCGACGGCAATTTATTGGCGCTCGACGCCAAGACCGGTGAGGAGCTGTGGCGATTCCAGACCGGTTTCGGCGCCGACGCACCTCCGGTGGTCTACGAGGTCGATGGCGAGCAGTACGTCACTATCGCGACTGGCGGCAATCAGCTCCAGGGCAGCTCGTACGGTGACGCCATCTGGACCTTCTCGCTGAAAGGGCAGTTGGGTCCGCTGTGGGCTCCGCCGCCGCCTGCGAACGTTGCTGGGCCTGTAGGACCGATCGCGCCCGGAGCCGACTCGATCAAAATCGGCGACAACAACGTGGAATACGCCTACTGGCCGGCACGCACGCGGATCAAGGCCGGGACCACGGTGACCTTCACCAATGTCGGCGATCTACCTCACGATGCCAGGGCGCTCAAGCAGGGCGAGTGGACCACCGGCACTCTGGCCAAAGGCGAGTCGAAGACTGTCAGCTTCATGAAGCCCGGGATCCACTACTACATCTGTTCGCCGCATCCCTGGATGTATGGGCAAATCATCGTGGAGCCATGACGAGACCGGGTGGGAGCGAGACGCACCCCCGCCCCAAGGCTCGCCGCGCGGCATTCGGGGCGCAGCCAGAAGAAATTGGCGGAGCGTGAGTGCTGCAATGCCAAAAGGGTGCCGACATTTGCTGAGATCGTGGCTTGCCGCGACCTCGATCCTTTTCGGCGCGTTCAGCCCGGCGCTGGCGGCAGACTCCGCCGAACCCTCCGCGGCGGCGCTCATCGAGGCGCTGGTAACTCGGGTCCCGCCGATTGGCGGTCCGTTCAATCTCATCGATCACACGGGCCGGCGCCGCACCGATGTGGACTTTCACGGCAAGCTCGTTGTCATCTATTTCGGCTACACCCATTGCCCCGACGTCTGCCCGACCGAACTGCAGACGATCTCGCTGGCGCTCGATGCGCTGGGAACGGCGGCCGACCCGGTGCAGCCGCTATTCATCACCGTTGACCCCGAGCGGGACACGCCGTCGGTGCTCGCCGACTACATCTCGTCGTTTCACGCGCGGCTCGTCGCCTTGACGGGACCTGCCCCGCAGATCCGGAGGGTGGCGCTCGCCTACAAGGTCTTCTTCGCGAAATCCGCCGTAGTCGGGCCCGATGGCTATGCGATCGATCACACCAGCTTCATCTATCTGGTCGGCAAGGACGGGCGCTATATCGACTTCCTTCCGCCGGGCTTGACGCCCGAGCGGATCATTGAGGCTCTCCGGCTTCATCTTGATCGCCAGAGCGGCCCGTAGCGACCTGTGTCCGGATGGCGCAGCGAAGTCCGTTACGACTTGTCAACCGAGGGGAGTGCGATGCGGAACCATCGATCGTTGGTGCCATCCGAGCGTGACGCGGTCGCGGGAAACGGCCTTGTTGATCGCCGTCTGTTTCTCGGCGCCACCGCCGCCGCGGCGGCGCTCAGCGGCGCGCTGCCGAGCAGAGCCGGGGAGTTGCCGATCGAGCCGTGGATGAAGCTTCCGGGGTCGGGATTCGTGGGCTACGGCCAGCCGTCCAAATTCGAGAGCAAGGTCGCGCGGACATTTGCGTCACTACCTGGAACCACCGGTACCGGTGCGGCACGCACGCCACATCATTTGCTTGACGGCATGATCACGCCCAACGGCGTGCATTTCGAGCGTTCTCATAGCGGCATTCCCGACATTAATCCCGAGACCCACCGGCTGCTGATCCACGGCCTGGTCGAGCGCCCGCTCATCTTTACGCTGGAAAACCTGGAGCGCTACCCGCGGGAGTCGCGCGTCGCGTTCCTCGAATGTGGCGGCAACGGCCAGTTGCTGTATCAGAAGGAGCCGGCCCCAGTCGGGGTGCAAGCGATTCACGGCCTCGTTTCCTGCGCCGAGTGGACGGGCGTGAAGCTCTCGGTCCTGTTGCAGGAAGCCGGCGTCGATCCCAAGGCAAAATGGATTTTGGCCGAAGGCGCCGATGCCGCCGGCATGAGCCGCAGCATTCCGTTGGCGAAGGCGATGGATGACGCATTAGTCGCGCTCTACCAGAACGGAGAGCGCGTGCGGCCATCGAACGGCTATCCAATGCGGCTGCTGCTGCCGGGATACGAAGGCAACATGAACGTGAAATGGCTCCGACGCATCAAACTGACCGAAAGCCCGATGATGACCAAGGACGAGACATCAAAGTACACGATCATCTTGCCCGACGGGAAATCCCTGCAATTTGTGTTCCCTCAGGAAGGGAAGTCGGTAATCACGCAGCCTTCACCAGGGCTGACCATGAAAGAGTCTGGCCTTTACGAAATCTCGGGTCTTGCCTGGTCGGGGTATGGCAAGATCACCAAGGTCGAGGTCTCGGCCGACGGGGGCAAAAGCTGGGCGCGGGCGGCGTTGCAGCCGCCGGTCCTGTCGAAGGCGTTGACGCGGTTCCGCATTCCGTGGCGGTGGAACGGCGGGCCGGCGCTCCTGCAAAGCCGAGCGACCGACGAGAGCGGTTACGTCCAGCCGACGCGAGAGAAGATGATCGCCGCGCGCGGCAACCGAGCGATCTATCACTCCAACGCCATCACGACCTGGGCAATTTCCGACAAAGGCGAGGTGACGCATGTCTATACATAACACTCTCCTCATCGCAGCCTCAGGTCTCCTCATGGTTTCGGCCGTTGCATTCGCGGCGGAAAGTCCGAACCTCGGACAGGTGGGAACACCGGAGGAAATTGCCTCTTGGGACATCAGCATCGGTCCAGACGGAGTTGGTCTGCCGCCAGGCAGCGGGACCCCAAAGCAGGGCGAGGCTGTGTATGCGGGGAAATGTGTCACCTGCCATGGCGAGAAAGGAGCCGGCAAGCCCAACGATCAGCTCGCTGGCGGACAAGGGACGCTTCCCGGCGACAAGCCTCCGGTCAAAACCGTGGGAAGCTTCTGGCCCTACGCTACGACCATCTTCGACTATGTGCGGCGGGCAATGCCATACAACGAATCGAAGTCACTGACCAACGACGAGACCTACGCGGTAGTCGCTTATATCCTGAACCTCAACGGCATCATCGCAGACAACAACACGATGGACGCGCAGACGCTGCGCAAAGTGAAAATGCCGAACTGGGACGGTTTCGTGACTTTTTCACGCGGAAAATAAACGCTGCTGTTACAATTTCTGTAGGTAGATGGACGCGAAATCGCTGCGTATAAGCTCTGGCCAGCTGCGGGCATAGGGTTGGATAAGACTTAGGACCGGGTCGTGCCACAAGCGGCCGTGAGCAGATGCAGCAACACGAGTGTGCAAAAGCCAGACTTACTCGATCACCTCGTTGGCGCGGGCCGACAGCGTCGACGGCACCTCGAGGCCGAGGGCTCGGGCGGTCGCCAAGTTGATGATGAACTCGCCACCACTTCATTTCAATGATCTCACCCGATCAGAATGAGACGCCACTCGCCCTAATTGGACCTTCCCATTTCTTGATTTCGGCGGCAAGAAATTGCGCAAGGTATTCCGGAGATCGCCGTTCCGATGCAACCACGTCGCCTCCAACCTGCTTCAAACGCTCCTGCAAGAATGGCATCTCCATTGCTGCGACCGTGGCGCTGTTAAGCCTCTGGACGATCGGCTGCGGAGTCTTCGCGGGCAGGAAGAGCGCGTACCAGCTCGGGAGATCGAAGTTGGTCAGCCCTTGTTCGTGCGCCGAGGGGAGATCCGGAAGGTTAGACGACCGGGCCTTACTCAGGATCGCGATGGGCTTGACGGTCTTGCCCGCAATTTGCGGCAGCGCCAATGGCAGACTCACGCAGTCGTAGTCTATTCGGCCCGCCATCACTTCCTGCAACCCTTGCACGACGTTGCGAAACGGAACGTGCGTAACTTCGATACCGATCGTGGAATTAAGCAGCATGCATGCAAGGTGATTCGAGCCACCAGCTCCGGATGAGCTGTAGTGCAACTTCTCCCGGTTTGCCTTGGCGTAGGCGATAAACTGCTGCAAGTTGTTGGCTGGGAAGTCGTTGCGCACGAGCAACACAAGTGACTCATCCGTTAGGAGCGCCACCGGCGCGAAATCCGTCAAGGCATTGTAAAGTGGTGCCTTGTAGAGCCACTGGCTCTGGGCGAAGGTGCCGACGTTGCCGATAATGAATTGATAGCCGTCAGGTGTGGCCTTAGCTACACGGCTTCCAGCGAGCATGCCGCCTGCCCCGGCAACATTTTCCACCACGACAGGCTGCCGAATGTTACTGCTAATTCCATCAGCGATGATACGTCCTATGGTGTCGCTCGAGCCGCCGGCTGAAAAGGGCACGACCAACGTCAAGGAGCGCGTTGGCCAATCCTCCACCTGGGCTTGAGCGGGACGGGCGTACAGGTCGGCCGCGATCATACTCATGATAGCCGCCTCAGCAGTTATCACGAACGCGAGGATGGAATGGCAGACTCTTCTCATGCGATCCTCACTCATTCAGTGCTGTCGAACTATTGTGCCAAAGCTGCCCTGAGCAGATGCGGCAACACGAGTGTGAAAACTAAGCATTACTCGATTATCCCGTCGGCGCGCGCGAGGAACTATTCGGATCAGCTCGGGTCATGCAACGAGAGACCATATCACACCTGACTGCGCTGCGGGATTTCAAACCGGCCTATGTCGGCTCGGGTCAAAACGAGAAGCCGCCTTTTTCGGGCTTATGTCGGCTCCCGCCGGCTGCGGACATCCGCCGGACCGGCCCTCGCGGTAGGTGCAACGGGCTGGTAGGCTGTGCCGCAAAACGACTATGGGACGGACATGAAACTCCCCTGCCGAAGGCAATTATTGCATCTGGCGGTGGGCGCTGCCGCCCTGCCGACCGTCTCGCGCATCGCGCGGGCACAAGCCTACCCGAGCCGACCGGTTCGGATCTTTGTTGGTTTTCCACCTGGAGGTGCGGCTGACACAATAGTTCGGATCATAGCCCAATGGTTGACTGATCGGCTTGGCCAGCCGTTCATCGTTGAAAATAGGGCCGGGGGCCGCGACCAACGTGTCCGTCCAAGCAGCGCTAACTTCGCCTCCCGATGGGTATTCGTTGGTTTTCATTGCAACTTCGACTGCGATTAACAGCACACTGTTCGAAAACCTGTCTGTCAATTTCTTGCGGGATGGCTCTTCAGTTGCCGGTCTGGTGCATCTTCCTCATGTGATAGCGGCGCATCCTTCGCTTCCCGCCACCACCGTTGCCGAATTGATTGCGCATGCCAAAGCAAATCCAGGTCAGATCAACGTGGCGTCATATGGCACCGGAACGACTTCGCATTTAGCAAACGAGCTATTCAAATCGATGGCCGACGTCCCCTTGGTTCATGTGCCTTATCGCGGCGATGCTCAGGCAATCCCGGATCTCTTAAGTGGGCGAGTACATCTCTATTTCGCGACGCTAACGGCGACCTTACCTCACATACGATCCGGCGCATTGCGCGCTTTGGCGGTACTCGACAAAACACGATATGATGCGTTGCCAGATGTGCCGACGGTTGGCGAGTTTCTGCGTGATTATGAGGTCGATGCTTTCAACGGGATTGGTGTTCGAAAAGGCACCCCGCGTGAAGTCATTGAAAAGCTCAACCGCGAGATAAATGCTGGCCTCGCTAGCGCGGCAATTAGCGCGCGCTACGCTGAATTGGCTGCTATCCCGTTTGTCGTTAGCCCAGTCGAATTTGACGCCCACATGGTCGCTGCAGCTGAGAAGTGGGCAAAGGTCATACATACAGCCAACATTAAGCCAGAATAGCGCGGCTACTATTGGTTTAGGGTCGGGACGGTCCCAAGCCTGGGCTGCGCTTTAAGTCCGCTGCTCGGTGCTCGTCAATCAACAGACATTGGCGACTATGTTTTGGGACGCCTCTTGTGTGCCATGTATGGACGGCGCCCGCGGTGCAAGGGAAAAGAATCTGACCTTTTCGCGAAACGATACGGGTGCAGCCATGTATCCGGCCTCTCGATGCAGCCGTTCTGGCTGCTGGCCCTGATGTGATCCACTGATCGGTCCCAATCATAACCGCGCGTTCTTTCCTCGCGTGGCACACAGCGGGTTTTCCGATCGACGGTCTCGACCGTTTCGCATCAACGTCTTCATCACCCCTTGCAGTTCATGAAACGCACGGACGCAACCTCATCTTCCCGTTGCCAAGCCTCTTCTTAACCCGCCGCCGCAAGCCGTGGCCGGTAGTGGCCGCCGCTGGCCAACAACGCCCAGGCGATGCGGGCCATCTTGTTCGCAAGCGCTATGGCCACCACCTTGAACGGTCGCCGCGCCAGGAGCTTTGTGAGCCAGGGATATTTCTCCGGGTTCTGCCTGGCCCGCCGCAACACGGAATGCGCCCCGACCACAAGAATGCGCCGCAGGTAACGGTCACCTTGCTTCGATATCGGCCCAAGCTTCTGTTTGCCCCCAGTTGAATCTTGTCGCGGTACCAGCCCAATCCAGGCGGCAAAATCGCGCCCCGACCGGAAGGCATTCGGGTCCGTGACCGTGGCGGCAATGGCGCTCGCACCAATGGTGCCGATCCCGGGGACGCTCTCCAGTCGCTTGCTCGCCTCATTCGCACGATGCTGCACAAGAAGCCGCCTCTCGATCGAGCCAATCATCGTTTGCAGCGCCTGGAGCTGTGCCGCCAGCACGATCAGGCTCGCGCGGGCATCAATAGGAAGACGGGCATCCTTTTCGTCCGCAATGATCGTCAGCAACTGCTTGAGCCCCTCGCGTCCTTGCGCTGCCACAATACCGAGCTCAGCCAAATGCGCCCGCAAGGCATTGATCACCTGCGTTCGTTGCCGCATCAGCAGGTCGCGTGTGCGATGCTGCATCAGCCGACCCTGCTGCTCGGCCGACTTCGCCCCCACAAATCGCATGGTGGGGCGGCGAACCGCCTCGCAGATCGCTTCGGCGTCGGCCGCGTCGTTCTTGTTGCGCTTGACGTAAGCTTTTACGTCTTTCGCCGGCATCAGACGAACCTCGTGACCGAGTTTCGTCAACTCTCGCGCCCAATAATGCGCCGTAGCACACGCCTCCATGCCAATGAGGCACGGCGGGAGCGCCGC
>Ga0306921_10006274_pt1 | contig 12400 bp, 13 predicted proteins | sample sta12Cox44000080_FD_203760 | JGI IMG/M metagenome (GOLD analysis project Ga0306921, IMG submission 203760) | Lab enrichment of tropical soil microbial communities from Luquillo Experimental Forest, Puerto Rico - statoxic.12C.oxic.44.000.080 (v2)... | ecosystem: Environmental > Terrestrial >... | reverse complement strand
ACTCCTTCAGCGTGTGATCCGGCCTCGATGAAGATCGCGACCTGGAATGTCAATTCCGTCCGCAAGCGGACGGTCAATCTCGTCGGCTGGCTGAAGAGTGCCAAACCCGACGTCGTGGTGCTGCAGGAGCTGAAGGCACAAGAGGCGCAGTTTCCCCGGCTGGAAGTAGAGGCCGCCGGCTACAAGGTAGAGATGGTCGGCCAAAAGGCCTTTAACGGCGTCGCCCTGCTCTCGCTGCATCCCGTCGAGATCACTGCCCGCAGCCTGCCCGACCCCGAGCCTGACGAGCCGGCACGCTACATCGAAGGCAAGATCCAGACGCCGAAGGGTCCGCTGACCGTCGGCGGCCTCTACCTGCCCAACGGCAATCCCATCCACACCGACAAGTTCGCCTACAAGATCGCCTGGATGGACCGGCTGAACCAGCGCGCCAAAGTGCTGCTGGAACGGGAGGAAATGTTCGTGCTGGGCGGCGATTACAATGTCTGCCCGACCGACGTCGACGTCTTCAGCCCCCAGGCCTTCGCCAATGACGCACTCTGCCAGCCGCAGTCGCGCGCCGCGTTGCGCACGCTCCTCAATCTCGGACTGACCGACGCGGTGCGCGCCTATCACCCCGAAGGGCCGCTCTATACCTTTTGGGACTACCAGGCCGGCGCCTGGCAGAAGGGCAACGGTCTCCGGATCGACCACCTGCTGCTGTCGCCGCAGGCTGCCGACCGCATGACCGCGGTCGGCATCGACAAGGCCGAGCGCGGCCGGCCCGAACCGTCCGACCACGTTCCGGTCTGGTGTGAGCTCGACGTCGGCTGAAGGCTACTCCGCCCCTGTCCCGATCACGCCGCCATCGGCAATGATGGTCTGACCGCACACGAAGTTGCCGGCCTTGGAGGCCAGGAACACCGCGACGCCGCCGATATCGTCGGGCTGACCGATGCGTTTCAGCGCCGCCTTGCTCTCGCTCGCTTTGCGGATCTCGGGATTGTCCCAGAGCGCCTTGGCGAAATCGGTCTGGATCAGGCCCGGCGCGATGGCATTCACGCGGATGTTGTGCTTGCCCCATTCCATGGCGAGCGACTTCACCAGGTTGATGTCGGCCGCCTTGCTCATGTTGTAGGCGGCGATATGCGAGGAGCCGACCAGGCCGCCGATCGACGAGACAACGATGAAGACGCCGTCCTTTCGCTCGGCCATCTCTGGCCCGACCAGGTTCATCAGCCAGAGATTCGACATCACATTGTTCTGCATGATCTTGAGAAACACGTCCTCCTTCAGGCCGGTGAGCGGGCCGAAGTAGGGATTGGACGCCGCATTGCACACCATGACGTCGACCTTGCCGTAGGCCTTGCGTGCGGCGGCGATCAGATTTTCGAGCTGGGCCTTGTCGGAGATGCTGGCGGCGACAGCGGTGGCCTCCCCGCCCTTGGCCTTGATGCCCTTCACAACCTCCTCGCACGCAGGCAGCTTGCGGCTCGAGACGACGACCTTGGCGCCGTGCGCGGCCATCTGCTCGCAGATCGAGCGGCCGATGCCACGGCTGCCGCCGGTCACGACGGCCACCTTGCCGGAAAGATCGAACATCATCGGCATTTCCCCTTCATTTGACGAACAGAGCGATCAACTCAACATGCTCCGACCAAAGGAATTGGTCGATCGGTTTCAGCTTCTCCAGCCGGTAACCCGCATCCTGCAGCGCGCGGGCATCGCGCGCGAAGCTGCCGGGATCGCAGGAAGCGTAGACCACCCGCTTGACCTTCGAGCGCGCCAGTTCCGCCACCTGCGCCGCCGCCCCCGCCCGCGGTGGATCGAGCACGACCGCGACAAAGGCGTTGAGCTCCTTCTCCAGCAGCGGATTGCGGAAGAGATCGCGCTTTTCGACCGTCACGCGATTGTGGCCGTACAGTCGAGCGGCCTCCTCGACCGCAGCGACCGATGCCTTGTCGCTCTCGAACAGGCTCACGCGCGGCCGCTCGGGATGCCCCAACGACAGGGAGCCCATTCCGGCAAACAGGTCGGCGATCTTCGGCGCATCGCCGACCCATGCGCGGACGGCCGCGCGCATGGTCTCCTCACCGCGCTTGGTCGCCTGCAGGAAGACCCCTGGCGGGGCTTGCACCAGGACCTCGTCGAGCCTCACCCGCGGCGAGCCGCTCATAAGGAGAGGCTCCGCATTTGCGCGATCGCCCCAGCTCACGCGATGAGCGTGGTTCTGGCGGACGAGATCCTGCAGCGCCTGACGCCGTTCCATCGTGAGGTCGAGCCGCCGGTGCGGTCGGACCAGCACATCAAGCGCGCCATTGACCTGGTTAGCGATGACGTCGGCGGCGGCGCCTTCCGGCAGGACCCTGGCGAGACCCCGACATCGACGACCCGTGCACTGGCCCGTTCGTGGAAACCGGCCAGCACACGCTTGCCCTGGCGGTGGATCACGAAGTCGACGCGCCGCCGTTCCTCCTTCGCGCCAGCCATCGGCGACTCGAAGGTTGGCGCGATGACGCCGCGTTGCTTCAGCGCCCTCTCGATCAGCCCGACCTTCCAGGCGAGATAGACGTCGCGTTGCCAGTGCTGCAGGGCGCAGCCGCCGCACACCGTGAAGTGAGCGCAAGGCGGTGCCTCCCGATGACGCGAGGGCGCCACCACCTCGATCAGCTTGGCGGCAATTCCCTCGCCGCGCTTGTCGAGCGGCTCAGCCTCGACGGTCTCGCCGGGCAAGGTGAAAGGCACGAAGTAGCGCCGCCCGCCCTCTTCGGCCACGCCGTCGCCCCGCGTCCCTATCTCCAGGATATCGAGCGTGAGCGGCACGCCCCTGCTAACCCAGCCAGCTCTTGGCCGGCCGCATTTCGCCAACCAGCAAGCCGACCACGTTCTTTATCGGTGGATGTACGATGGCGTCCCGCTCCGGCGTCGGCAGCAGGCCGAAATGACTCAGGATGGTCGCCGTCGCGACCTCGCTCGCCCGGCCCGCGCCGTCCCACATCTTGAGTGCGAGGCCGAGGCCGAGCGTGGGCAGCATGCAGCAATAGACCCCCTCCGCGCCGCCCTTCGCCTGGATCGTGCCGCCGAGCTTGCCGTTCAGGCGAGTGCAGAAGCGATTCGTGCCGGCCACCATGAAAGGCTCGGCGTTCATCGCCGAGCGTAGCCGGCCGATCGCCTCGGCGCGCTTGGCTTCGAGCCGCGATGGCTCAGCCATGCTTGCCATGGCGAGTGCGAGGTTGCGCAACGGAAGAGCGAGCGTGGGAATGCCGCAACCGTCGGTGCCATACGGCAGGCTGTCGGCGTCGAGTTGTGCAAGGTCGCCCAGGACGCTACGCACCCGCTTCTGCACCGGATGGTCGTAGCGGATGTAGCCGTTGGTCGGCTCGCCGTGCTGCACCGCCGTCGTGAGGAAGCCGCTATGCTTGCCCGAGCAATTGTTGGAGGCATTGGTCAACGGTGCATTGGCGCGCGCCAGCTCCTCGACGCGCCACACCAGTCGCGACGGATGGGCACCACACTCGAGGTCGCCTTCGCCCAATCCGATCTTGCCCAACCAGCTGCGCACCGTGTCGACGTGACGGGCTTCGCCGTTATGTGAAGCGCACGCCAGCGCCATATGCTCATTGCCGAGGCCGAAGCGCTCGACGGCACCGCTCTCGACGAAGGGAATGGCCTGGATCGGCTTGACCGCCGAGCGCGGCATGACTGCGGCGTCGATGTCGCCCCATGAGGCGACCACGGTGCCGTCCGCCTTGACCACGGCGGCAATCCCTTCATGACGGCTTTCCACCACCGGCCCGCGCGTGACTTCGATGACGACTGGTCCATTGGTCATGACGTACGTTCCAGCTTGATGACGGTGACGTTGTCCTGATGGGGATTGCGGACCGCGAGCACCGCGGAGATCAAGGACGACACGGGGTTGGCAGACTGCGATACGATATCGGCGTCTCCGAGGCTGAGCACGCCATCGCTGCAGAGCAACAAGCGCGCATTGGGTGGCAGTCGCCGGGTACCTTCGTCGATCAACTCCAGCGACTGGCCCATCACCGCATCGCGCAAGGTGTGTCGTCCGGGATGGCTGGCTCCTTCCTCGGCGCTGATCACGCCGCGCGCCACCAGGGCGTCGATTTGCGGCGCCATGGAGTGGTCGGCGTTGAGCCGCTGCAGCTTGCCGTCCGACAACACGTAAAAAGGCGAGTCGCCGACGCTGATCCAACGTACTTCGTCACCCGCGACAATCGCGGCCACCACGGTCGAGCCCATGCCGGCGAGGTCCGCCTTGCCGGCCGCGCCCGCCTGGACCGCGGCATTTGCTGCGTGCAGGCCGTCGGCCAAACTGCGTCCCTGCTCCACCGCCTTGACCATGGCCTCGGCAACAAGGCGCGACGCGACGGAACCGCCGGCATGGCCGCCCATGCCGTCGGCAACCACCGCCAGCAGCGCGCCGTCATTCAGGGTCTTGAGGGCCCAGCTATCCTCTTGGTAGGGGCGGGTGCCCTGATGCTGGCCGCCCTCGCCCCGCCAGCGAGCAGCCATGGCTAATGCCAGACCGCCGGAAGTTTGTGCAGGCCGCGCAGGGTGAAGGTACGCCGCCAGGCCGGCGTGGCTTTCTCGGGCAACTCGAGCGTTGGCAGGCGCTCGACCAAGGCGGTGAAGACCAGTTCCGCCTCGAGACGCGCAAGCTGAGCGCCCAGGCAGTGATGGATGCCGCCGCCGAACGACATTGGCCGCACGTTCTGGCGGCCGACGTCGAGCTTGTCCGGGTCGGCATAGTGCGCAGGATCGCGATTAGCCGCCCCCAGCAGCGTGATCACGCTCTCGCCCGCCGGCAGCGTGACCCCGCCGACCTCGACCTCGGTGTTGGTGACCCGGCCAGTCATCTGCACCGAGCTGTCGAAGCGCAGCAGCTCCTCGACCGCGTTAGGGATCAGCGCCGGATCGTCCTTGATGCGCTGCCACTGCTCGGGCGCGCGGTGCAACGCCAGCAGGCCGTTGCCGATCAGGTTGGTGGTGGTTTCGTGGCCGGCGCCGAACAGGAGGCCGATATTGGCGCGCAGCTCCTCCGTCGACAGTCGGTCGCCCGCCTCCTCCGCCCTGACGAGCTCGGTGGTGAGGTCGTCCTGCGGGTCCTTGCGGCGCAACTCGCAGAGCTGATCGAAGTAGTTGTTGCCCATCTGGGTGCCGATGTTCGCCTGGTCGAGCTCCTCGCGGGTCATCGGCACCGGATCGAGGACGCGGCCGCTGACATTGCTGCCGACCAGGAAGGCGTCGCGATGCTCCTCGGGGATCCCCAGCATGTCGCAGATCACGATCACCGGCAGGCGATGGGCAAGGTCGCGGATCACGTCCATCGCGCCTTTCCCGGCGACGCGATCGAGCTGCTGGTCGACGAGCTTGCGGATGCGCGGCCGCATGTCGGCGACCCGGCGGGCCGTGAAGGCCTTGGTGACCAGGCTGCGCAGCCGTGTGTGGTCCGGCGGATCGAGCACCAGCATGGTCTTCGCCAGATTGGCGATCACCGGTTCGTTCATGCGATCGACGCCATAGCGCCGATGGATATTGCCGGCGAAATCCTTGCCGAAGCGCTTGTCGCGTAGCGAGAAGGCGACGTCGTCGTAGCGGGTCAGCAGCCAAAAACCCTGCTCAGTCTTGAAGACCGGCGCCGCCTCGCGCAGCCGATGGTAGAAAGGATAGGGATCGGCAATGAAGGCCGGGTCGAGCGGATCGAACGTCAGCGGGCCATTGCCCCGAGCCGGAGGGGTCATGTCGTTCATACGTCCTCTTACCACGAACCCCCTTGCCGCGCGAACGAGCGCGACCGTAGCATCGCACTGATGTTTGCACTGACCCAGGGCCTGCGCCGCGCCGTACAGATCAAGCCGAACGGCCCCGCCACGGCTTTTGCCAGCCGCCGGCGCACCTGGGCGCAAACCCAGGACCGCGTGGCCCGCGTCGCCGGCGCGCTTTCCGCACTAGGCGTGCATCGCGGTGACCGGGTCGCGATCCTGGCGCTGAACAGCGACCGCTACCTCGAGTTGATGTACGCCATTCCCTGGATCGGCGCCGCCATGGTGCCGATCAACACGCGGCTGGCGGCGCCCGAGATCGAATACATTCTGGCTGATTCCGGCGCCGTCGCCCTGTTCATCGACGGCGCCATGGCCCACCACCTGAGCGCGCTCGACGGCAAGATGCGCGGTGTGCGCGAGATCATCTGGCTGGACGACATGGCCTCGCCGGAAGGCATGCTGCACTACGAGGATCTCACCGCCTACGAGACGGCCGACGATGTCGGCGCGGCCAACGACGACCTCGCCGGCCTCTTCTATACCGGCGGCACCACCGGTCGCTCCAAGGGCGTGATGCTCAGCCACACCAATCTCGTGGTGAATGCCATGAACGCGGTTGCCGGCATGAGCTTCAACGCCGACACCGCCTACATCCATTCCGGCGCCATGTTCCACCTCGCCGACGGCGCGTCGAGTTTCGGTGTCACCATGACGGGCGGTCGCCACGCCTTCGTGCCGCGCTTCGAGCCGGTCGAAGTGCTGCAGACCATCGCCAGCGAGAAGATCACGCACGCGCAGTTCGTGCCGACCATGATCAACATGCTGGTCAATCACTCGCGCTTCAAGGAATTCGACATCTCGACGCTCTCCTTCATTCTCTACGGCGCTTCGCCGATGCCCGAGGGCGTGTTGCGCAAGGCCATTGAGGTGATGCCCCGGGTCCGCCTGATGCACGGCTACGGCATGACCGAGGCGGCGCCGATCGTCACTTTGCTCGATCCGAAGTACACCACGCTGAGCGGCCCCTTCGCCGGCAGGCTGAAGTCGTGCGGCCAGGCGGCGCTCAGCTGCGAGGTCAAAGTGGTCGATGCCGATCGCAAGGAAGTGCCGCGCGGCACCGCCGGCGAGCTCGCCGTGCGCGGCGCCAACATCATGAAAGGCTACTGGAACAAGCCGGAGGAGACGGCGGCCGTGCTCGAGAACGGCTGGTACTACACCGGCGACGGCGCCTACATGGACCGGGAAGGCTTCGTCTTTATCGTCGATCGCTTGAAGGACATGATCATCTCGGGCGGCGAGAACGTCTATTCGGCCGAGGTCGAGAACGCGATCTCGCTGATGCCGGGCGTCGGCGAAGTCGCCGTGATCGGCGTCCCCGACGAGCGCTGGGGCGAGCGCGTCCACGCCATCATCGTGGCCAAGCCCGGCGTCACCCTCACTGCCGACGACGTGATGATGCATTGCCGCGACCAGATCGCCGGCTACAAGTGTCCCAAGAGCATCGACTTCCGCGACGCGCCGATGCCTCTCTCAGGGGCCGGCAAGGTCCTCAAACGCGAGCTGCGCGAACCCTACTGGAAGGGCTACACCAAGGCCGTGAACTGAGATGACCGGAGTCCCTCCCTACTACGACTGGATCGCGCATCACGCTCATCGTCGGCCACGGCAGCTCGCGATCAACGACCTGCAGACCAGCCGCAAGTTCACCTATGCCGATCTGCATCGGCGCGCCGACCAGCTTGCCGGGGGGCTGGCCGCGCGCGGCATCGGCAAGGGAGACCGCGTTGCGCTACTGGCGCCCAACTGTGCCGAATACTTCGAGCTGCAATTCGCCTGCGGGCGGCTGGGCGCGATCATGCTGCCGCTCAACTGGCGGCTCACCGTGCCTGAGCTCGAATACATCCTTGGCGATGCGTCGCCCAAGCTCCTGATCCATGACAAGAGTTTTGCGCAGCAAGCGCAGGCCCTCGCCAAGAACCTGCTCGAGATCGATCCCGCGAGTCCGAACGGTGCGTATGAGCGCGCACTTGCCGCAGCCTCCAAGCCACCGGCGCCGGTGCCGCTCACGCACGACGACGTCGGCATGGTCATGTACACCTCGGGCACGACGGGGCATCCGAAGGGCGCGATCATCACCCACGGCATGGTGTTCTGGAACGCGGTCAATCTCGGCATCCCGGCCTTGATCTCGCCGCAGACCGTGCAGCTCGTGATCCTGCCGCTGTTCCATACCGGCGGCCTCAATTGCTACGCCAACCCGGTGCTGCATGCCGGTGGCACGATCCTGATCATGCGCACTTTCGAGCCGGGGCTGGCGCTCGACTACATCTCCGACAAATCGCTCGGCATCACGCATTTCTTCGGCGTGCCGGCGCCTTATCAGTTCATGATGCAGCATCCGAAATTCCAGGGCGCCGATCTCTCGCGGCTGAAAATCTCCGGCGTCGGTGGCGCGCCTTGCGCGCTCGCCATCCTTGAAGGTTGGGCGGCGCGCGGCGTGGCGCTGGTCCAGGGCTGGGGCATGACCGAGACCAGCCCGGCCGGCACCATGCTCGATGCCGCCGATGCCATCCGCAAGGTGGGCTCGGCCGGCAAGGCGATGATGCATACCGCGATCCGCATCGTCGATGAGGCCGGCAAGGACGTGGCGCACGGCGACATCGGCGAGCTATTGATCAAGGGCCCCAACATCACGCCGGGCTACTGGAACAAGCCGGATGCCACGGCGGCCGCCTTCACCGACGGCTGGCTGCACACCGGCGACGCCTGCCGCATGGACGACGAAGGTTTCGTCTACATCGTCGATCGCTGGAAGGACATGTACATCTCGGGCGGCGAGAACGTCTATCCGGCCGAGGTCGAGAACGTGCTGTTCCAGCTGCCGCAGGTCGCCGACGCCGCCATCATCGGCGTGCCCAACGAGCGCTGGGGCGAGGTCGGCATGGCGATCATCGTCAAGAAGCCTGGCCAGGCGCTCGAGGAAGGCGACATCATCCGCCACTGCCTGGGCAAGCTCGCCAAGTTCAAGGTGCCGCAGGCGGTGGCGTTCGTCGACATGCTGCCGCGCAACGCGACCGGCAAGGTGCTGAAGCGCGAGCTGCGGACTCAGTTCGTCGGCCACGACAAGCCGGCGATCACCTGACCGTCACACCATCCCCATCAGACCATCGGCACGTAGTCGTATTCACCCATGCCTTGCAGGACCAGGAAGGTGAGCGAGGTCTTGCCGGCGTTGGTCACCAGGTGCGGCCGGCCAGCAACCGCCGTGAACGTGTCGCCGGGCTTCAGGCGGATTTCCTGCTTGGGCTTCTGCAGGAAGAGCCGCATCTCGCCTTCGAGCACGTAGAACGTGTCGGCTATGGTGGTGTGGAAATGCCACGGCACCGTTTGCGTCGGCGAGAGTTGCAGCTCACTGATATGGAAGCCCGGCCGCACGCAGTGGCGCGCACGGCGCTCGACTTCATAGAGATGGCTTGCGTCCTTGACCGGCTTCAGGCGTTCGGCTGACTGCATGCTTGCCTCCGTCTCGCGTTACATTGTACCAAGCGCGATGCTTACGATCTATGGAGTCTACCGCTCCCGCGCGTCGCGCAACATCTGGCTCGCCAATGAGCTTGGCATCCCGTTCAAGCAGGTGCCGGTCATACAGCGCTATCGGCTGACGGAGCCGCTGCCGGCCGGCGTGGTGCATACCAAATCGCCGGAATTCCTGAAGGTCAATCCCAACGGGCACATTCCCACGATGGAAGACGAAGGTGTCGTGCTGCACGAATCGCTAGCCATCAACCTCTACCTTGCCAAGAAGCACGGTGGGCCACTGGCGCCCAAGAATGTCGTCGAGGACGGCGAGATGAGCATGTGGGCGCTGTGGTCCGTCACCGAAGTCGAGCCGCACGCGCTGCCGATCGCACAGAACGGCCCGTCTCCGGCAACGATAGAGGCCCTGCGTGCGCCGTTCGCCGTGCTCGACAAGGCCCTGGTCAAGACCGGCTTCGTCGTCGGCGAGCGCTTCACCGTCGCCGACATCAACGTTGCCGAGATCGTACGCTACGCCCAGCGCGCGCCCGAACTGTTCGAGGCAGCGCCGCGCGTCAAGGCGTGGCTCGCCGCCTGCCACGCCCGCCCCGCCTTCCAGAAGATGTGGGTCGAGCGCGAGAAGGAACCGGCCTAGTCAGCGGCTCACGATGAAGGGCTTGGCTGCGACGTCGTAGTCGGCATAGCCGAGCGTCGCGCGCAGTTCGGGCGGCGGCAGCGCCGTCGCCGCCTCGGCCTTGCCGGCCGCCAACGCCGCGAGGCCCGCCTTCATGCCAGCCACCGCCGGCGACAGCATGCCGGTCGGATAAGTGCCGATCTTGAATCCGAGATCGGCCGCTTCCTTCTGAGACGGGCAGGCGCGCGGCGCGCCGGGCGACAGCACGACGAACGACGGCTTGCCCTTGGCGGCGGCGTTGCCGCGCTTGATCTCGTCGTTGTCGGCGGGCGAATCGAGGAACACGATATCGGCGCCTTCCTCGACATACATCTCGATGCGCGCCACCGCCTCGTCGATTCCCTGGGTCGGCCGGCAGTCGGTACGCGCCAGGATCAGGATGCCCGACTCCTTGGCGGCCTGCACGGCGGCGCGGATCTTCATGCGCGTCTCCTCGCGCGGCAGGCACGGCTTGCCGGCGGAGGTGAGCGCCCGCGGCGTGATCTTGTCCTCGATCAGCACGGCGGCGGCACCGGCCCGGCCATAGGCGCGCACCGTGCGCTGCACGTTCATGGCGTTGCCGTAGCCATGGTCGCCGTCGGCCAGCACCAGCAGGTCGGGCGCGGCGGCGTGGACCATGTTGAAGGCGGTGTACATCTCGCCAAACGACATGAGATCGAGGTCCGGGCCGCCGAGATGGCTCGCCGCCACGCAGGAGCCGGACAGGAACGCCGTCTTGAAGCCGGCCCCAGCCGCGAGCTTGGCGGTAAGGCCGTCCCATACCGCCGGCATCACGACAAAGCCGGGTTCGGCGAGCAGCTTACGCAGACGATCGGGCGCATTCATGGACGGCATTCCTCCGAGATGAACTTTCGCCGGGGACGATAGGACGCCGTCAGGGTTCGGTCGAGCGAAAGGCTGATTCGTCGCCAAGCTTGCGCGTCAGCGCCCTCAACCGTGGGAATTGCGAGTCCGTGTCGATGCTGAGACCGAAGCGCGCGAGCCGCTCTGCGACAAAGGCCGTGATATCGGCTTGGGTGAGGCGGCCCAGCAGCAGATACGGCGCGGCCGGATCCACCGTGGCGTCGAGCGCGGCCAGCGCGTTCACGACCTGCGCTGTGCAATCGTCGACCCAGGGCTGGTGCCGCTTCTCGACCGGCGTGTGATTGCGGTGGTACGCCGCCTGCAGGGCCTTGTCGCAGGCGCCCATCATGACCGCCGCGACCTTGAGCACGGCGCGGCGGTCGGTGCCCGATTTCGGCGTCAGCGGCCGGTCGCCGCCATAGACCTCGTCGAGATGATCGACGATGGCGCCGCTGTCCAAAAGCGTCTCGCCATTGTCGAGCACCAGGGCCGGGATGCGTCCGAGCGGATTGGCCGCGCGTACCTCCTGGCGATTGCCGAAGCCGGAAACGCACTTCTGCTCATACGCCACGCCATAGGCCGTGAGCGTGATCGCCACCCGCCGCGTGTAGGGCGAGCGGTTCACTCCAATCAGCAGCATCTCAGGCCGCCAGGATCAAGCGATCGACCGAAGCGGCGAAGCCGAAGCTCTCGTAGAAGCGCCGGGCGTCGCGGTTGAAATCGTGCACGGCCACTTCGACATGCGTCGCCCGGCGCTGGCGCGACCACTCGACCGCGGCAGCAAGCAGGCGGCGGCCGACTCGCCGGCCGCGCTGATCGCCGCGCACCACCAGATTGTCGACCTCGACCACCTTGCGCGGCACGGCGCCGGCGAAACCCGACGGCTGGCGGGTCAGCAAAACAGCGAGCCCGACCACACCCTCGTCGCTCTGCGCCACCAGCACAGTCGAATCGGGCTGCGCCAACCATCCCGCGACCTGCTCGCGCGTACGGGCGGGCGGTGGAAACGGCTGGAATATGTCCGGCCGGGCCCGACGATGGATCTCGTCGAGCTCGTCGAACAGGGCGCACATCTCCTCGTAGTCGCGCAGGCTCGCCAGGCGCACGCGAATCGGCAGCGGTTCTCGCTCGCCGTCGCCCTCGATCAGTTCTGCTATCGACATCTCGTCCTCCGTTTGCGGTCCCACCGCGGCCCGGAGGCCGATCAGAAACAAAGTAGCCGCCGGGATGCGGCGGCTTCGTTTGGTCATGACCTTTCGCGCCGCCTATGTAAGCGACGTAAAGTACCAACCCTTCTGGAGCAGGTTCGCGGTCATGCGGACCTTTTAGGTGTCCGCCGCTGAACTGTCAAATGGTCAGGTGGCCGGATGGCGCCGCTAGATGCACATGATCAATGGTGCAATACTTCGCGTGCAGCCTCGAGTAGCACAAGGCGCGGCACCACCCGTCGGCGCGAGGAGGGAAAATGCCGGAGCTCAGCAACTGGGACGTCTCCAGCAAGGCCGTATGGCACGAGCAGGTCGGCAACCAGACGATTTCCCTGCGACACCCGACCTATCCCGCCGAAGCGGATTGCGAT
>Ga0306921_10006272_pt1 | contig 12400 bp, 7 predicted proteins | sample sta12Cox44000080_FD_203760 | JGI IMG/M metagenome (GOLD analysis project Ga0306921, IMG submission 203760) | Lab enrichment of tropical soil microbial communities from Luquillo Experimental Forest, Puerto Rico - statoxic.12C.oxic.44.000.080 (v2)... | ecosystem: Environmental > Terrestrial > Soil... | reverse complement strand
AGACCACATGGAGGTAGCGGGTGGGGAGAAGTTCCTTTTGACGCGCAGCGATCCAGCGGTCCCGAGCGGCGGTCTGACATTTCGGGCAGTGCCGATTTCTGCAGCTATTGAAGGAGATGGCACGATGCCCGCAACGGGTGCATTCATCGAGATGACCGCCGAGTGCGGCGGTACGACAACGCGCAATGGCCCGCAGTACTTTCACGTGCTTCCAACCAAGCCAGTGGCGGTTCTGTTCGATGAACAGTTCTCCCGCTGCGCGGATGATATCGGCCACCTCGAGAGGCGGCCGGCGCACCTATTTCTCGCCGATGGGCTTGTCGTTGATGGATAGCGAGTCCAAAGGACTGGCCGTGGCGTTGAGGCGCTGTATAGCCAGGTGCACGTAAATCAGAGTCTCTTTCAGATCTTCATGCCCGAGCAGAATCTGAATGGTGCGAAGATCCGTGCCGGCCTCATAGAGATGCGTCGCAAAACAGTGGCGAAGCGTGTGGGGATGAACGCGTTTTTGGAGGCCGGCACGCTGAGCGGTTTTCTGACATGCGTACCAAACGGTTTTCGTGTCGATGGGCCGATCCTTACGATAGTTGCTGGGGAACAGCCAGGTGCTGGATTTGCGATGGTAGAAACGCCAATGGGTGCGGAGTGCCGTGAGTAGCCGGGGACTGAGCATGACATCGCGATCTTTGCGGCCCTTGCCGCCACGGATGTGAACGACCATGCGCTGACTGTCGATGTCGCCGACTTTCAGGTGGGTCAACTCAGAACGCCGAGCCCCGGTGGCATAGAGGCTCATGAGCAGGATGCGCTCTGAAGGAGTGCGTGCCGCGTGGAGGAGTTGTGCGACTTCTTCCCGGCTAAGAACCGTTGGCAGGCGATGGGTCTTTTTCGGATAAGGAGTATCGGCCAGACTCCAGGCTCTGCGGAGTGTCTTGACATAGAAAAAACGCAGTGCTGCCAGACGTTGCGTTACCGTGCCCGGCGATTTTCCTTTGCGAAACAACTCCGCCTGATATTCGCGAACGTGTCGAGGGCCTAAGCGGTCCGGGGAACAGTTGAAGCGTCGAGCAAAATCTTCAACTGTGCGAACGTAGTGACGTATGGTATTTTGTGCGTAATTGCGAAGCTGGAGTTCGTCCAGCATCTTTTTGCGAAGATGGGTCACAGGAACACCTCCTGTGACCCACACTTATATCTACGCCATCAAGCAACCAACGCTGGGTTACCTCACGCGAAGCGTCCGCCGCCGGGCGGCTACGTCCAAACGCGCTTATCTTCCATGTTGGTACTGGGAAGGATCTTTCCGATTTGCCGGGGCTGTAACAAGGGTAGCTGCGTCGCCCCGAACATGCTACAGGCTCAGTCCAGCTTGGATCTGAGTTTGCGGTAAAGCTAGCGTCAAATCGCTCAGAAAAGTTCTAAAATCGTCCCCTTGGGCGCGCCATTCTTCAGCGGGTCCAGCCCGGACACATGGGTGACATTTACCTTAATGCCAGCAGCCTGCCCGGCAAAGGTCTCCCGAGGCTCACATCGGGATGGCCAAAAATGCAAGCTTCCACAGCACAACCTTAGAGATGACCGTGGAGCGACTTCGGTCGGAGACGAATATCAACCTGGTGCAGCATAGCCACGCGCTAAGGTTGCTCCGTATAGCGAATAGGCCTTATCACGTCCCACAAATTGCTGTATTCGTCCGTCCACAGCAGCACCGCATGACGAATTGTGACCGGCGTGCTTCGTCTCTTCAGCTCCGGTGCGTTCATCATAGCGGCGTTCGATGAGGCGAGGACCCAATCGCTATAGTGTTCTTCTACCTCGATGCAGGTCATGCCATACTCGCGGCTCAGGCTGTACGCTACGGGACGCAAATCGAGGGCTCGATTCGTGAGATGAAAAGCGATGACCGCATCTGGCCCGCTCAAATGCTGAATGTACAGCGCCATGGCCTCTTTCGTCAGTAGATGCACAGGAATGGAGTCATTGTTAAAGGCGTCCAGTACGACTACGTCGAATTTTTGGAGCTGCCCAATCGCCGCTTCTCTTTCGAGCGACACCCGGGCGTCGCCCAACACAATGTCAATTATGGCGGGAGAATCGTGCAGGAAAGTGAACCACGGTTTTTGCCCTAACGAGAGCTCAGCCACCTGCGGATCGATATCATAAAAACCGGAAATAGTCGCCGGGATGCCCGTAGGCCGCCAGCGTGCCTGCTCCGAGGCCGATTACACCTACTCGTAAAGTCCGTCGCTTCCCACTCTCATCGATAAATCCCGGGTAGTGCTCCAGAATCAGACCCACACCGCTTTGCCGCCGGTAATACAGTGTCGGTGCATCGTGAAAGGCAGGGTCTGCTAACTGCACGCCATGTCGAGTTTGACCGTGCAGCAGCCAGTTGCCATGCTGATCCTTTAGCACAGCTTTCACACCAAAGAAATTCCTGGCGCGAAGCGCTACGCGAGCGTCCGGGTTTCGGTGGATCAGAGCCATGCCGTACGTGTACCCCTGGAACATAAAGCCAATGATGATTGCGTAAAGCAACATTCGAAGAGTCAGGTGCTTATAAAACCAAGACTCCTTCTCGAGGAAAACGATGGTCAGAAGAAGCACACCGCAGGTCAGCAAGCTAAGCTGAAATTCCCAGAATTGCTGAAAAATATGAGGCGCAATCAGCACCACAAAAATCGAACCGAGTGCTCCTCCCACGGCAATCGTAAGATAAAAGCTCGACAAAAAATCACTTGCTGGTTTGCGTCTCACCAACTCACCATGGCAGACCATGCAAACGGCGAAGAGCGCAATACAAAAAATCGTGATTTGGATTAGGATGTGCGGCGCGGATGCCGACAAAACTACCAGGGCAGCAGAAAAAGCCAGTGCATAGAGTGTGTGAAAAATTCTACGCCGGTACCAGCGCTCGTCGCCAAAGCAGATGATAAAGGTCAGCAAATACACGCAAAGGGGCAGAACCCACAGCAATGGAATGACCCCTACTTCCTGGCTTATTAGGTTCGTGGTAGAAAGCAGCATCGCCGACGCGCATGCGGCCAAGGCGAGCCACATGAGCAACGAAGAGCTTGTGGGCTGGTTGCCGGCATTATCGACTATAACCGACGGCCGTTCTGCCCTGGGGGAATCCCTCTGCAACGCCCACGCGCATGTGCCATAAGCGAACAGAAACAACGCGTACCCCGCCGACCAAAGCCACGCTTGAGTGCGCAGCAAGAGCAAGCGTTCCTCCAAGAACGGATAACTCAACAGTCCTAGTAGAGAGCCTGCGTTTGACCAGGCGTAAAGCGGATAGGGAGAATCGATTTGAGTACGACTCAGCCAAACCTGCAGTAACGGTCCAGTGGTCGAAAGGATCACAAAAGGAAATCCGATACCCAGCGCAAGTACCAGAGTCACTCGCCATTCTGGCGAGGTTCCAGCGGCCGGCTTCCAGGCGACTCCCGGCGTGATCGGGGAGGGCCAGTGAAAAGCCATGGCCGCCAACACTGCCAGAGATGCGAGCAACAACACCAAATGCAGACGTGTCTGCGGCCTCAGCGTAAGCCGTCTTGAGGTCACATGCGCATAAAGATATCCAAGCGACAAAAGGATCTGGAAGAACAGGGCACAAGTGTTCCAAACAGATGGGCTTCCCCCAAACCAGGGCAGGACGTACTTACTAATGATCAGCTGCACCTGGAATAGCAGAAATGCGCCCAGGAAGATCGTGACCGGATACAAACTCGCGAAAGGAGCGCCCTTCAAACGCGTGGTCACTTGATTGGCTGGAATTGCTTCCGTGGCGATACAGGATGGCATCTTTTTATGCTAGCCGAATGGTTCTGGATTCGCTCCGTGGCTCCCGTTCTTATGACTCGAAAAAGGCATCTCTTGATTTCGGCGGTAAGTCAAGGGGGCTGACGGGGGCTGACGTGAAGATCGTAGACACTGCGGGTGCCCCTGAATCGACTTAAGCAATTCACTGAGCGTGTCCGTTCGCCTTCTCGAAACGTGTTTAGGTTCTTAATTTCGGTACCCTTTCCTGAGTACTGAAGGCTGGGCCCGCCGCCCGTGACCTGCTCGATCGTGAGTGCTCCATCGGGAGAATCCCGACCGTAGGTTCTTCACGCGTTCTGCGCCTGATTTGACATACAAACGCGAAAACGCGCAGACTGTCTCGGTCCAACTGACTGTCCCGCCATGAGACGAACGACCCCATCAATCGCTCTCTTTTTCCTCTCGCTTGTCGCGATAAGGACGCCTGCTCAAACCAAGCCAGGTGAGACGGAAACGACCACTCGACAAAATGCGCAGAGCAGCAAACCAGAGATCGGGAAATCCTACGCGACATTGCGACCAGAGCAAAAACGGCTGGTAAACGATTTCGTCAACCACTACAACCAGATCACCGGAAGCAAACTGGTTCCGGAACAGGCTTACGACAACGCGAGACTGTCGATCCGAACAACGTTCGACGCGGTAACTCACGCATTACTCAACGCAAGGCTCAGCGATTCGGGAGGAAAGGACCTAGGCCGCGCAATTGATCTGGTCGACTCCATCGACGAGGTGATGGGTGAGGAGTCCGGTGAACGAGGCGACCGACAGTTCCGTATATACGTATATCTTAAACCGGATGCGGTTGACACTCTGAACAGGAGCCAGGAGTTCTTTCGCGATAAGGATAATGTCAATTATCACAAGGGATTTCCAATTTGCTATCGCTTGAAGAACGGGCCTCCCTCCATTCAGTTCTCTATATCGCGCGACAAGAAAATGTCCGATATCGATGTTGACTACCGGTCGACAACCTTCCCGAAAGCACTGTTGAACGGACACCTGACCGCGGCGAACTCCGACGTGCGTGCCGGAAACAACTTGGATCGGCATGACGACCGCTGGGCAGGGCTGGATGGCTGGTGGCGTCAGGTGTTCGGACTGCTCGGGAGTGCGGCGAATCCGCCCAAGGAACCTGCGACCCAAAGACTCGGGAGCATCCCCTTGAATCCCGGGGTAAAAGCCGATCAAGGCATCGACAAAAGCGCGCATGATTTTCTGCAGAACTGGGTCGTTGACAAACAAGCGAATAAGTCCGTCGCCTACTTTTCTCGACGTAGTTACTCCTGCCTGGAAGCAATCGCGTTGAAAAAAGACAAACCTGCGGCTCCGGGTATGGTCCGCCTTAGCACGGCGATGGCCATGAAACAATTCAGCGATAGCCTGGGCAAGGTGAATTCCGTCGGAGACGTCTTCGAAGCTGCCGACAAATTGTCACAAGGATTGAAGGAAGAAAAGAATGCCTATACCTCGGAGTTCCGGCTGGTGAGCGTACCGGCAGATATGGCCTGGGATGAACAGTGCATTGCTATAGAAAAAGACGAATCGGGCAAGCCGACGAAAGAGAAATACTTTGCCACCGCGTTTCGCGGAAGACAGGGTGACAGTAGGAACAAGGTGATGTCCCTACTCTGGACCCAGGAGGGAGAGTACTGGAAAATCATAGCCATCCGCATCGACGACGTCAGCGATGCAGGCATCGTCCCCAAAAACAATGCAGCTCAGGTTGAGCCCACGGAGGAAGAGCCACAGAATATTGCCGGAGACCCCGCGGCCGTAAAGGACATCACACAGTTCTATGTAACTTGGGTCCTGAAACGGGATAGTGCACAAGCTTCGCGCTTTGCGTCTCAGCGCTCCTACCGATGTCTGACGGTACCCTCGGGAGAGCAACAGAAATTGACGCCCCTTGCCAGAATTAAGTTAAGCCTGGAACGGCCGCTCGAGAAGATCCCAGCAGGAACGAATCTCGCAGAAATGATGTCCAGCGTTCAGCCCGTTAACAATTTGGTGCGCCCGGTCGAGCAAGAAAACTCCAAAGCCTTCGCGATCATGGCCGTGCCAGACCAGATGGCCGATAGCTTTTTGTGCCAAAATCGGCATCTGCCCGAAAAATCGCCAGCGCTGAAACCAGCGGATGCGAAGTACGGGTCATATTTTCTGTCTGCCAGCCGATTGAATTTTGGTGAGGAAGAGTCTCCTGCACTTCTCCTGTTGTGGACGAAGGAAAAAATAGGTTGGAGAATTGTCGCTTGGGCTGTCGAGGTCCCTTAACTCTTCCCGTCAGAGTTCTCCTTGAGCGCACAACTTGAGGCTTTGCCCATGCCATGCAACCCGACATGAGCTACTTGCCTTGACAAGAGTCGCGCAGGTTCTAAAATCGTCACTCCGGGGGCGCCATTCCTCTGTTGTTTCTTAAAATATCACCACCGCAAGCCGTGCGAATACTTGGGAGGCGGACAAGTTCGCGCCATCTCGTAGAGGACCCAATTTCAGCGGGAAAGGTCTTTTTTTTTGCAAAAACAGACTCCTGTGAGTTGTGACAGGTTTTATTAACATTTTGTTTCTTGACTGAACGTCCCGCCCATCCCACAATTTCCGCAGCGGCCCGCTCACGCCTCTGAACCTTTTCACAAATTTGATTTTCCGTTTATAGCGCCAAGTCCAAGTATGCTTCTAATTTTTCGAACATTAGGAATGAGGAGGCGCCCTTCTCGTGGAGGCGGGAAACCTTCTACCGGGGCTCACCCGAGGGATCAGGCGGGCGGTTGCGGAAAGGGACGGGGACGGAGTCACGAGGTGGCCGCCCGGAGTAGCCGGTGTGGCAGCGCCGCCGGGTTTTCGGGAGCTGATCTCACAAGCCGTGCGTCCCTTCGTTTCCGATCCTGCGTCATACGTCCGAGCCATTGGCTTTGCGCCGTTGTCTTTGGACTGCTTATTCTTGTTTTCCCTGCGACCCCTCAGCAAAATGCAAAAAACGTACTGGTCATCTTTAACACCTTCGATCGCCAACAGATATCTTATTTGGACTTAATAGAATCACCGGCGCGGGCTCGTTATAACGGTCCGATCAACTTCTACACCACGTACTTAGATCCCCGCAGATTGCAGGACGAGTCTTATCGGGAGAGCCTGGCTGAGACCCTTCGCCGTCAGTACAGCGATGTGCACCTCGACGTTGTGGTAGCGGTCGGGGTCCCCGCGATTCCATTCACGATGGAATACCGTGACAGGATATTTCCTCGCGTGCCTATTGTTTTTGTTGCTGTCACTCCGAGCGAATTGGAAGGGCAGACGATACTGCCTGGAATGACCGGTGTGACATCCCTACTAGCGCTTGGGAGCACGATTGACTTCGCGCTTCACCTTCATCCAGACGCAAAAGCGATCGCTCTTATCGACGGAGAGCAAAGCTTCTGGTGGGAAGCGGCACACTCCGAGCTCCTTCATCATCAGGATAAGGTAAGAGAGATCGACATACTCGGCCAACCGAGTGCCCAGATGCTCGAGAAGATTGCGGCGCTTCCTCCGCACACGGTGGCCCTCTTCCAGCTTGCGCCAGCAGGTTCAGAGGAACCCACGGTCAGTAACTATGATGTCCTCACCGCCGCCGCACAGCGGCTGCCAACCTATTCTGCCTGGGCGCTAATGTGTTTGAACTATGGCTGCATTGGTGGCGTGTACCCTGAGTGGGAGGAAGATGCTCGGACAGCCGGCGGAATGGTAGCACGCATTTTATCGGGTGAGCGAGCAGAGAACATTCCTATTGTGCATAGCGCTAATCTTCGGGTCCGCGTCGATTATCGCGCACTTCGCCGCTGGAACATTCCTGCGGCGGCTTTGCCACCGGGCAGCATGGTCTTGAATAGAGAGCCCACTCTCTGGGAGCGCGGCCGGAGATATTTCGCCGCTGGCATTGGAGTGATTGCATTGCAGGCATTGTTGATCATTGGGCTGCTGTGGCAGCGAGCGAGGAGGCGAAAGGCTCAGGCCGTGCTTTGCGAGAGCGAGAAACGGTTCCGGGTGATGGCGGACAGTACGCCTTCACTAATTTGGGTCTGCGATCCAAAGGGCAAGGTCATCTACCTTAATGAACAGTGGGTCGAATTTACGGGTTCAGACAAGAGTGCAGGTTACGGTGATATGTGGACCGCGAGCGTCCATCCGGAGGATCTCGCAAAGGCCACCGATACGCTGTCGAAAGCGCTGAGAAACCAAAAGCCGTTTTCCAATGAATCCCGCCTTCGTCGCAAAGACGGAGTCTATCGTTGGATGTTCGGCGTTGCCTCTCCGCGCGTAAATGGAGACGGATCCTTTGCGGGATTTATTGGTTCGGCCGTCGACGTGACGGACCAAAAAGCAGCCCAAGAAGCGCTGGAAAAGGTCAGTGGGCAGCTGATCGACGCGCAAGAGAAGGAACGCAGCCGTCTTGCCCGAGAGTTGCACGATGATATTTGTCAAAGACTTGCCATGCTCTCGCTCAAAATCGAGAAGGTTAGCAATGCCCAGAGACCGTTATTCATCGCTGACCAGTTAGAGCAAATTTGGCAGCAATGCTCCAAACTTACCGGTGATGTCCAAGCCTTGTCGCACGAACTGCACCCTTCGATTCTGGATAATCTGGGTCTGGCCACCGCCGTCAAAAGTTATTGCCGGGAAGTATCGGAGCAAAACGGCGTGCTTGTGGAGTTTTCCGACGGGAATATCTCGAGCTCCTTGCCACGGGAAGTGTCGCTTTCCCTTTTTCGAGTCGTTCAGGAAGCGCTACGCAATGCTGTGAAGTACAGCGGTCAAAAGTATTTTGAAGTGCGGTTGCAGGAAATCTCCGGTCAACTCGAACTTGAGGTATGTGATCGAGGTGTCGGGTTTGATGCAACGAAGACAAAAAACGGCGGGGGTTTAGGCCTGGTCAGCATGGCGGAGAGAATCCACCAGGTGAACGGCACGTTCAAGATTGATTCCCAGCCGAATACGGGAACCCGAATCCGGGCGAGCGTACCCGTTGCAACGGCGCCGCGCGTGATGAGCAGCACCGCGAATTGAAATCTCGATAGCCTCGTCAGGCCGCGCAGCACTGCGGGACCACAAGGCAAACGAACACCGAAAGCGGAAGAGAGTGGGACTATGCGGGGGATACCATCCCGTGCTTGATGGCGTATTGAACAAGTTCGGCGTTTCTGGAAATTCCCAGTTCTTCCATGATCCTGACTTTGTGAAACCTCACTGTCCGATAAGAGATTCTCAGAGAAGTGGCGATCTCCTGCAACGATCGCCCCTCCGCGAGCATTTGTAGCACCTCACGCTGGCGATCGGTTAGGTGTTGTGGTCGATCCACGGCTTTCGGGTCTCGAATAAAGACTTCATTCATGGCTCGCCGGATTTCCGGTGCCAAGAACGAGGCTCCCCGCAGGGCGTCCCGAATGGCCTGCAACAGCTGCGACGTTTGAGAATTCTTCAGGACAAATGCCGAGGCTCCCGATTGAAGGGCCTCACGGGCGTAATCAACGCTGTTGTTCATCGTCAGGTAGACAAGCTTGATGTGCGGATGCGCCTGCTTCAGGCGACGTCCCGCGTCCAGACCATTGAGTGAAGGCATTCCAATATCGATGACTACCACATCGGGGCGGAGTGAAGCTGCGGCTTTCAATAGTTCGTGTCCGTCGCTGACGGTGCCTACCACCTCGTATTCGGGTTCCAGTAAATCTCGCAGCAGGTTGCAGAAAAGCGTGTGGTCATCGGCAAGAACAATTCTTACGCGCGCCATGTTGCCCCCTTCCGATCGTCAAGTTGCGTGGGCGGCTAGAGCCTCCGGATGGCCCCTCGGAGAAGCTGAACCTGCAGTTAGGCATCAGGAGCGGAGTTTTTGGCGTTGGCGATCCGGGCTCTTCAATGCTTGTGGAGCCCGAAGCAAGTTCGTCTACAGGCAAAACGTCGCCGGCGCTTCCTAGGGCGCATCCATGAACGATTAATTTGTCCGGGCGGCTGTCGCGTCTAAGCTGAGGTCAGGTAAATATACTACTCCTGCCGAGGCAAGTCGAGAACGCTTTTCTGGGGCCAGACACGGACGTTGCGGCAGTTGTTCGCCACTTACCGGACTTTATCCTTACGGTTGTGATTCCGTTCCCCGGGGAGAGTTGATGGCCCGTCACGCGTAGTACGCGCTGTGGGAATCATTAATCCGATCGGTGATGTAATCGCCGCGTCGGCCCGGATGTGACTTGGCCTGCTGATGAATGCCGGGTGGACTGCGGTGTACATTGTATCAACCGCCCTACTGGTGCGATGGGGCTCTTGGGGACTCGCCTCGTCGCGCTTGCTTGCCTATGTGGTGCACGCGATCTGGACGTTTGCGTTTGCCTATTACGTCCTGCAGAGGCGCCGGAATCTGCCTCCCGGCGAGCCGAGGGTCACCGTTCCGGCCGACGCTGTAGAAGTAAAGTGAAGTTCGCGATAAACCCCTCTTTTGGCGATCACCAGGCGCGCTCCAGATTTTTCAAATTGTGGCGATTCCTCGGGCTGCAGCCGGCGTCGGGAGCGAGTTTAGAGGCATGAGTTGGGCGGGCAAGGGCGGGCAAGTTCGTTGACTTCGCTTACGGCGCGGACCTAATATTGCAGGACCGAAGAGGTTCACCACACAAGTGAAATGGCAGGAACCGAACTCCTGATGGTGCGCAGCTGTCTTTAAGGGGCGGCGATTAGCGGCTAGAATCGGTGAGGGAAACCGAGTTGAGACCTTGGATGAAAACGGGGATCCTAGCGGGGCTCACGGGTTTGCTGTGCTACCTGGCAGCGAAACTCGGCGGAATCCTGATTATTACCGAGCCGCAAACCCTTTGGCCGCTTTGGCCGGGATGTGCGGTGTTGGCGGCCGTACTGTTAGCTTGTCCGAAGAAAACATGGCTCATTTTGCTTCCCGCTGGTTTAGCGGGGTTCGTCGTCTACGATTTGCAAGCGGGTGTCGGAATTAGACCTCTGGCATGGCTCGTATTGGCCGATGTGGGGGAGATCCTCGCGGCAGCCTGGGGTGTGAACTACGTTCTGAACGGCGCGCCGCGGCTCGACAGCCTAAGGGCATTTGCAAAATACTCGGTTTTTGCGGTGATACTCGGGCCCTTCATTGCATCATCCATCGGGATTCAAGCGCTAAATGGGGATCGTTGGATCAGTTGGAGAATCAATGTTCTCTCCGAGGGGCTGGCGTTTTTGACGGTGACACCGGCCATTCTGGGCTGGGTGGAACAAGGACGGACGTGGCTACGACGGACGCGTGCGTATCACCTCGAAGCGGTCGCGCTGGTAGTAGCGCTGATTTCGTTGTGCTGTGGAATGTTTCTGGTGCGGGGGACGAATACGCCGCCCGCCCTGCTCTATTCGCTGGTGCCGTTTCTGTTGTGGTCGGCCCTGCGATTTGGCTCGGCCGGAGCAGGAACTTCGGCGAGCATCGTGGCGCTTTTGGCGGTGTGGGGCGCGCTGCACGGACGCGGCCCGTTTATCGAGACGGATCCGGTGAACCGCGTCTTTTTGTTGCAATTGTTCCTTTTGTTTACGGCTGCGCCGTTCATGGTCCTGGCAGTATTGGCGGAGGAGCGCAAGAAGCAAGAGGCCGTCTTGCGGGAAAGCGAAGAGAGATTCCGTCTAATGGCAGATACCGCACCCACGCTGATATGGATGTCGGGGACGGACAAATTGTGCACGTTCTTCAATCGAGGTTGGCTGAATTTTACAGGCCGAACCATGGAGCAGGAACTAGGCGAGGGATGGGCCGAGGGCGTGCATGCAGAAGACTTGAAACACTGTCTGAGCATTTATTGCGCGGCGTTTGACGCGCGGGCAAAATTCGAGATGGAGTACCGGCTGCGAAGGTACGACGGAGAATTCCGATGGATTGTCGACTTTGGCGTGCCGAGATTTAGCTCCAACGGAACATTTTGCGGTTTCATTGGATCTTGCGTGGATATTACGGAACGCAAGCTGTCGGAGATGTCGTTGAGGGAATTAACGGGGCGATTGATTCACGCCCAGGAAGAGGAGCGTGCCCGGATCGCACGCGAACTGCATGACGATATAAGCCAGCGAATGGCGTTCCTGCAAATCGGATTGGAACAATTCCTTCAGAGCGTCCCGGGGCTGACCCCGAGTCATCGACAAGAACTATGCAACCTAACGGAAGTAGCATCGGAGGTTTCGAGCGATCTTCACAGCATGTCGCACCAGTTGCATCCCGCGAGGCTGGACTTGCAAGGGTTGGTGGCCGCGATCGGAAGCTTCTGCCGGGAATTGACCAATCAGCACGGACTGGAAGTCCATTTCGTTCACCATGAGGTTCCCTCGGGCATCCCGAAGGAGGTGGCGTTGTCATTGTTTCGCATTGTGCAGGAGGCATTGCGAAACGTTGTGAAGCATGGCAAAACCGGAGAGGCAAAAGTGGAATTGTTTTCGAAAGAAGATGGTCTGGAACTTTGTGTTTCCGATACCGGATCGGGATTCAACCCGGACGCGGCGCTGCGTAAAAGCGGTCTGGGGCTGATCAGCATGCATGAACGCTTGCGTTTGATTGGCGGCGAATTTGCAGTAA
>Ga0306921_10006265_pt1 | contig 12406 bp, 11 predicted proteins | sample sta12Cox44000080_FD_203760 | JGI IMG/M metagenome (GOLD analysis project Ga0306921, IMG submission 203760) | Lab enrichment of tropical soil microbial communities from Luquillo Experimental Forest, Puerto Rico - statoxic.12C.oxic.44.000.080 (v2)... | ecosystem: Environmental > Terrestrial >... | reverse complement strand
CTATGTGGCCACCGCCGACGGCCGCAAAGTAAGTACTCCTTGCTGTTTCCAAGCAGGGTAGCCCCTCGGAGGGGGCAACAAAACAACCCCAAACACCGCCCTGTCCAGCCGGAGAGTGTAGGGCACAAACAGCCCCTTGGGGAGAGGGTGGTCGCGCCAGACCGGAGCCTGTTCCCGTCAGAAAGGATGGTACGCCCGGAGAGATTCGAACTCCCGACCCCTTGCTTCGTAGGCAGTCCCGTCAACACATCCGCCCTCATATAAATCCCTCTTCCCCATGGTCTTACACCAATTCGGGGACACTGCTTTCGCTCGAAGTATTGCCCCTTTTGACCCAATAACATACACTTTTGGAACAGTTTTGGAACGGTACTAAAACGGTAGCATTCGGGCGGACTCCTGCGGTCTTCGCTGGTGACCGATTCTCGCATGATTCATTCCAGTCCGCGCTTCCAGAACTACAAATCACGAAACGGCGTCTCAAGCAGATCGAAGCCATCCAGCTCGTTCGAGAGCAGCGCGAGTTCGGGCGACAGCAGCTTGGCTACAACGCTAGACCCTTCGTGCTTTGCGGCATTCCCCTGCGGCGCCCACCGAGCGACCAACTCGTCTATACCCGGCACAACGGACGCTTCTTTCTCGAAATTTCCGCGCATCCCCGATTCGGCCTGCCCTACGGACAGGACCGCTTGATCCCTATATGGGTTGCAACTCTCACGGTCTTACAGAAGAACCGAGCCGTTCGCTTTGGAAGTGCTGCCCAGATCCTTGAGTTCTTCCGCTTGCCCAAGGACGGCCCTCACTACCGCCGCATGGTAGAGGGATTCCAACGAGTCTTCGCCGCCACCGTCTTTTTCGGCACCGAACAGCAGCCGGACCGAACGCCTGTCATCAATCTGGCGCGCTTTCAATTCTTCGACCGCATGCAGCTTTGGTTCAACAGCACCGAGGAACACCAAACACCGCCCGGAGAAAACTTCGAGAATGAGATCGTCCTCAGCGAGGCATTCTATCGCGAAATCAACGAGCACCGTATTCCGGTCGAGCGCGAGGTTGTGGCTGCGCTGGCGCATGCGCCTGGTGTGCTGGATTTCTACATGTGGCTCGTCTGGAAGAGCTGGACAGTGAACGGCCGTCCGGCGGTAGTTCCGCTTGTGGCCGAGCACGGCCTCAGTGAGCAACTCGGCAGCGCCGAGTACTGTGAGGCCCGCTTCTTCCGCCGCAAAGTCAGGATCTGGCTGCAACAGGTGAATGCTCTTTGGCCGGAGTGTCCCGCCTCGATATCAGCAACCGGTTCCACGATCATCGTCCAATCGTCACGTCAAAGCCCGGCCATCCGGGCTGTGGCAAAGGCTGTGAACACGTGAGGATTTCCACGTTATTCTCGTCACGCCCCTTCCTCCGCACTAAAGGACATACAGGTCGCACCACGTTATTGTGGTCACGGCCCCACGTTATTTTAGTCACGCTAGCACGTTATTTTAGTCACGCACGGAAGGGTTAACCACATGAGCTGCGGACACTTACGCCGGCATCTAGTAGTTACCTGTATTAGAGCCTGTAGAAAGACAAAACCAGTAGTAGGGCGAGCCGAAGCTGTTGAAAAGTGCGCTCCAAGTCATCACAGCCGGGCTGCTGCGCAGCCGGAGAAAAGCTGCCGTCCAGGTTCGGGAAGAGGCTTGGCGTGGGCACCGATTACGGTCAGCCCGCGGACTAGGTTCAGGCTGGCCATCTTGGCGTCGCTCGCCTTGCTGCCCTTTGGCATGTGCGTCGGCGGCCTCATTGCGACCCGGTCGAACACTGGAGGTATTGACGTCGGCGGCGAATTTGACGCGAACCGGGCCTTCGCTGACCTGAAGTACCTGGTTAGCTTCGGACCCAGGCCTCCAGGATCGCAAGCCTTGGAACAGAGCCGACAGTTCATCGCTGGCGAACTCCACGCAGCCGGCGCCGCCGTGGTCTTGGACACCTTCACGGCCTCGACGCCCCTTGGGCCAGTCCCAATGACCAGCCTCGTCGCGAAGATTCCAGGCGTCAGCCCTTCGATCGTGATCATCGCCGGCCATTACGACACCAAGCGAATGACCACTCCCTTCGTCGGCGCCAACGACGGAGGGTCCAGCGCCGCCTTCTTGCTCGAAATGGCCAGGGTGCTGGCCCGGAGGGGTAACAACGTCACGTACTGGCTGGTATTCTTCGACGGAGAGGAGGCCCTGCAGCGTTGGTCCAACACGGATGGCCTGTACGGCAGTCGGCACTTCGCTCAGGAGCTTTCAGCTCAAGACACATTGAAGCAGGTCCAGGCACTGATTTTGGTGGACATGATCGCGGACGCGCACCTCGACATTCACCGCGAAGCTCATTCAACCCCCTGGCTGTCCGATATCGTGTTCGCAGAGGCCCAGCGCTTTGGCTACGGTCGATACTTCCTGAACAGTCCGAGGGCCATCGAGGACGATCACGTACCGTTTCTCGAACTTGGCGTGCCCGCCGTCGACATCATCGATCTCGACTACGGGCCATTCAACCGGTACTGGCACAGCCCTTACGACACCGTGGACAAATGTAGCCCGACGAGCCTTGCCGTCGTGGCGCACGTCGTCCTTGCGACGCTCGACGCCCTTGAAACTACCGTGTCTTCCCGGCCGGGAGGTACTTCCTCATGATCCTTGCACTTCGTATACTCTCCGATAGGAGGTCACGCGATGGAACTCCGCGAGGGCGAGACCATCATTCACAAGGGCCGTCCGCACTGGATTGTGTTTGGCTGGGCCATCCTGCTCGGTTCGCTCAGCGCTCGCTTCATGCTTGGTGCCGACCTTGCCACAAGTCGAGAAGCGACGCAGGTCTGTTTCATCGTCGCCGGCATGCTCGCACTCTATGCGCTCAGCGCCGCCTGCGTGGCACAGCTCTATCGCTGGAGCTCGCGACTGGTCCTGACCAACCGCCGCGTGGTTTTGAAGAGGGGCATCCTTCGGCAGAGGTCCAGCGAGTTTCTATTGCCCACAATAGAATCCGTCTTGGTCGAGTTTCCTGTCGCCGGCCGCCTCCTCAACTACGGCACACTGACAGTTCGGGGCTTCGGTGGAAGTCAGGAGTTTATCAAGCGCCTTTCCAGCCCCGAGCAGGTGCGCGAACTCATCCAGGAGCAGCAATTGCTTGTCCGCCCCGTGGCTCGTGCCTGGAGAAGGGTCGCCGCCGGCTAATCCTGTCCCTGACCCTTTCAGCGGTTCCGGAACCTACCAGCCCCATCCCTCCAGTCTCTAGGCCCCTGAGGTCCCTGAGGTGGCCCCTCGCTGGGACTGGCGCTCTGTCCAGGCGTGAACCTCGGAAGTCTCAGACGCAGGCCCCGCTTCCAACGCGGTCCGCGGATGCGACTCGCTTCGACGACCCGATTGCCACCGGCTGGCTCTTCCCTGTGCCCGCAGTAACTCTACTCCCCTTCGACACACGCACCCTTTCTCGCCCACGATCACGACCGCTTCCCCTTCGCCGGCTCGCCATTTGCGCGTCCGCTCGCTGCCATTCACGTCTTTCCGCCCTTGGCGTTGGAACTACCGTGCCGCCTTCTCGACCTCAGGTCTTGCGTCTCGGCGATTGCCATTCGGACGCGGTTCCGATACTTCCTTTTCCACCGCCGTTTCTCGCGGGCACGGCAGGCCGGCGATATCTCCTGCGCCCTGGCGGCACGGCGCTCCTCTGCTTTCCCGCCACGCGGGACCCTCCGGGTTTCCGGTCCCTCCCAAAAAGATTGGCCATCATTTGCCCTGGCCGCACAGCGAATCTTCTCGGTTCCCCCAGAAAAAGCGGAGCTTGGCCTGGGGAGCAGGCACCGCCTGCTTTATGGTGCCCCGCGAGAAAGCGGGGCGGAAAAGGAGAAAAGAGTCTACTATGTATCAAAACCGCGTTTCCATCATCGGCTACGTCGGCAACGACGCGCAACTGAGGTCAACCAAGACCGGCGCTCCTGTGGCGGTGTTTTCCGTCGCCACCAAATCCTCGTGGAAGAACGCCAGCGGCGGCTACGACTCCCGCACAGAGTGGCATCGCTGCGTGGCCTGGGGGTCGCTCTCCCAGTTCGCGGCCAAACTCGAGAAAGGGGCTCACGTACAGATCGAGGGTGAGCTGCGTTACCGCGAATACGAGAAGGAGTACGGCACGAAGAAGGCGCCGTCACGGGTCAAGCATCGGGTTGCCGAGATCCACCTCAACCGCATCCTCAAACTCGACCGCGCTGAGAAGCAGGACGAGCCTGCTCCCGAGGTCGATCCCTCCGAACTTCCCGCCGACAAGCCCACCGCTTAGGGGCCACCGATTGGGCCTCAGCCTTCGGGGCTGAGGCCCTTTCTTCGGTGTGTCGAGCATGCCACGCAGCGGCACACCCAGGTGAGCGAGACTGGTCGGTGTCCAGCCGGTGTGTTCAGTTGCTCAGGCGGTCCGCTCGACCGGCAGTTGCGGGTCGAGAGAGAATGGTTCGCGCGCCTGCGGCTTGAACTTCAGCACCAGTGCCTGCGCAAGCAGGTGGAGGATGGGGCTTCGGTTTTGAAGAAGGACCCGCGCCCATTCCCGCCGCTTCATCTGCGGAAAGTAAATTCCCCGGAATGCCAAACGGCCGAACAGATGGATGAGGCGGTCGGCGAAAGGCTTCGATTCCAGCCACCGGACGGCGGAGGCAATGGTTTGGGGACTGTAAGACGTTGCCCATGCCTGTCGAACCTCTGCCTCCGCTTGGTCGGCGGTAATCTTCAGAGGCGTGTAATCCATGGTGAAGGGCTTGAACTCCAGCCAATGTTTCGGCCGTGTGAGCCGGCCGGATGAAAGCAAACGTTCGTAAAGGGGAGTTGCCGGGTACGGTGTCAGCAACCCGAACACGGGAAGCCCCGGCGGCCAGCCACGAACCACTTCCAGAGTCCGCTGGGCCACGCCGGGGCGATCGCTGTCCATCCCGAAGATGAAAGAGGTCATGGCATAGAGATTATGTCGCGCCAGGCGCTCGAGAATCGTTTTGTATTCCTCGGGTTTGTTGAATCCCTTGCGGACGCTCTTGAGGTTCTCCGGGTCAATCGACTCGAGGCCCATGAAAATCCACCTGCCGCCGCTTTGGGCAATCAGGGAGACCAGTTCCTCATCACGAAGTAGGTTCATGCTGATTTGCGCCACCCAGGGAACTTGCGCGTCGCGGGCGATGATTTCCCGCAGCAAGGACTTGGTGCGCCGGGGATTGATCGCGAAGTTGTCGTCGATAAAGAAGACCGCGATCTTTCCTTTCTGGTGCTTCTCCAGCCCCTTCAGCATCAGCAGTTCATCGACCACGCTCTCATTCGACCGAAAGCGGATCGAATCACCGAAGAATCCTGTCACTGTGCAGAACTCACAACCGTAAGGACAACCGCGGCCAGACTCAATCGGGATCATGTGAAACGTTTTCCAAGTCATGCCGAAGAGCGAAAGCAGCGGCCGGGTCATTTTGGGGAAGTGCCTGATCAGGTTGAACTGGTCAAGGTCCATGCGGTCCCACCGAATCACCGGGTAGTCGGCAAGTGAGGGCTTGACCTCTTTGCCATCCGCACCCAGGGGGGCATAGATATCCTTCAGTGTGCCGCGCTCGGCATCGGCCACAATCTGGGCCCAGGTATAGTCGGCCTCCCCCAAGGCCACCGCGTCCGCGTGGCGAGGTTCGCCGTCACGCCCCAGCGGTTCGGCGGGCACCTCGGTGACGTGAGGACCTCCCATCACCACCGGAACGCCCGCCTCTCGCACGGCATCTGCCATCCAGTAAGCCTTCCGGATCATGCGCGTCATGGCCCCAATACCCACGAGGCCGATGTTCTTTTCCCGGATGTATTCGACCAGTTGCCGTCTGCTCAACCGCTTCGCGTTACCGTCTACCAGGAACACCTTATGACCCGGAGGCGTGAGCGATTTCAGGAGGAACATCCAAAGATGCGGCATGAAGTTGTTGGTGATTTCGTTGTCCGGGTTATAGAGGAGAATATTCATCTGGAATTTCCTTTTTAGCCCTGAATGGGTCCGAATGATACGCTTACTCGCTGCGTCAAGCAAAGGTTTTCTTGACAGGTTTTCTTTTCGCATGTCAGAACCCCGACGGTCTCGTACAGCGGCGACCCATCCTTTCTCTCGATTCTCATTCCAAAAAGTAATCTCCCTCGAAACTGTTACCGACTTCGTAGCCAACGCGTTTCCGTGTAGCTTCGGCAGTCGTAATCCGCGACAGGAAGTCTGGTGAGGTTGAAAGGATTGGGATCCGTTAAGTTGGCCGAAGGCGAAACTTCCAGCGGGCCGGCTATCGCCCGTCTCCTTTGCTTCCGGGTGGTAATGCCGGGAACTGGACCCGCGACCTCGTTGTTCCTATGCACTCCTATTCGGCTGCGGGGTGCGAAAATGAAGGGGTCTCTGAGGTTTTGTAACTCTCGGTAATAGTAAAGTGGAGCGGGTCTTTTTCCCTTGAACCTTAGCTTTCTTAGGAACCCGATTTCCTCCTCGGTCGGGTTCCCGCTGCGGGAGGCATCACGAAGGAATTCCTGGAGCCGCGGTTCTTCTTCAAAAGCCGGTTCGGGTTCCTTATCAACAAACGCAAATTTCTTAGGGTGCCCTGGCGCGACTCTCCGGTTCAAGACAATTTCCACACCAAAAGTCGCACGGTCGATGTCCTACAATTCGATCAGCGGATCAAAAAGGAGACGCAGTTTTCAATCGACACTTGCAAGACATCCGTGTCCAGGAACTCCAGAATGGCAACCCGCATCTCTTCGTAGCTGCGGGCGCTGAGTCGAGCCACCAGGCGGAGCCAGTTTTCACTTTGCAATTCTTCTTTGGCAACTCTCTTGACCATGTCTGAGAGCTTCTGGGTGACCAGGCGTTCGAGTTCGCCGAAGGGCTGCTTCTCAAAAAACGCCCGTATTTGTTTCTCTTTGTCCGGGTTGCATTTGCGAAGAACCAACTCTCGAACTTCCTTGTACAACGGCGTAGGCGGGTCTGCGAGTTTCTTTTTAGTTCCTCCTGGCGCTCTAGGTCAGCCAGCTTCGCCAGCTCACCGTTGGGGAGCTTCAAGAACTTTGTCATCTTGTCGTAAATGTCTGTCCGGTTGGGCGCTGGGGCGCTTTTCTCCGGTCAGCAAATTGCGAGATGTAGGACTCCGTAACCTGGGCGGAGCTTGCCAGATCGCGCTGGTCCAGCACCCAATTCTTCCCAGCCGATGCTTGATCACCAAAGAAATATCCACTGGACTCCCTCATCGCTTAACTTGCACGGACAAAGGGAAGACATCAACGAAATCCTGGAGGAGTTGAATATGGCAAACGGAATTGTGGTAGAGTCCCGAGTCCCGCGAGTATTCTGGGAATTCGACGGCCTCAGCTAACCTCAGAACTACGATTATGACGAAAATCCCTTGGATTCGCCGAGGCAAGGACACTATGTTTCACTTGACCGATTTGCAGAAGCGATCCGTAGCGGAGGCCGACGACGACCCAAGCGAGCTACAGAGCTTCCCTCCTCTCGGCTCGGCGCTCAAGGTTCTCATGGTTTGGCCGCGCTTTCCGTCCTCTTTCTGGAGCTTTGACGGAATACTGGATCTTGTTCCTATAGAGACCGACCAGCCGCCGCTTGGTCTACTCACCGTAGCCGCGCTCTGTCCGAAGAACTGGACGCTAAGGCTGATCGACCGAAGCTTTGAGGACCTGCTCGATACGGACATCCTTTGGGCCGACCTCGTCATGGTCAGCGGAATGCGCGTCCAGAAAGATGACATTCGCGAAACCCTTCTCAGGGCCCGGGCTCTTGGCAAGCGGACGATGATCGGCGGTCCCTTCGCGAGCAGTGAACCGGAACTCCTGCTTTCACTGGCGGACCATCTCGTCGTCGGCGAGCCCGATGAGATTTTCCATGAGATTGCCGCCGACGTTGAGCGCGGCTCCGCCAAACGGCTCTACGTTGTTAAGGACAAGCCAGATGTCAGCAAGACACCGCCCCCACGGTTTGATCTGCTTAAAATCGAGAAGTATGCCTCCATGGCGGTGCAGTTCTCCCGCGGCTGTCCGTTCCAGTGCGAATTCTGCGACATCATCACTATTTACGGTAGGAAACCCCGAACGAAGCGCCCCAGCCAGTTGCTGGCGGAGCTCGATGTGTTGTTTGAACTCGGCTGGCGCGAGCAGGTCTTTATCGTCGACGACAATTTTATCGGGAACCACAAACTGGCTCTCGAACTGGCCCTGAAGTTGGAAGAGTGGCAGAAATCTCATGACTATGCGCTATTGTTTTACACCGAGGCATCGATTGATCTCGCTCAGAGGCCCGGATTGATCGAAGCCATGGTGAAGGCGAACTTTTTTTACGTCTTCATCGGGATCGAAAGTCCCTCCCCCAAGTCCCTGATAGAAGCGAAGAAATTTCAAAACCTGCGGCGTGATCCGCTGGAGAGCATTCGCTTCATCCAGAGTGAAGGCCTTTGGGTGACGGCGGGCTTCATCATCGGTTTCGATTCCGATACTGAGGAGATCTTCGAACAGCAAAGAGACTTCATTGAGCGCGCCGCCATCCCTTGGGCCATGGCCGGGTTTTTGCAGGCGCCTCCCAGTACTCCGCTTTTTGATCGAATGCTGAAAGAAGGCCGATTACTAATGGAAAGCACCGCCACCAGCAACTTCGATCCACCCAATTTTAGAACGCTCCTCCCGTTGTCGGTTCTGCTGGAGGGTTACCGCGGAATTCTCGTTTCCCTATACGGCGCCTCTGCATTTTACGATCGGTGTTATCGTTCGCTTCTGCAGTGGAACTCCCGCAAGCCACAGAAACCGCCGGAAATTCCGCTCTTGCCCACGCTTGGAATTGTTGTTCGCTCCATCGTCCACCAAGGCATCCTCTCCTCCTATCGGAAAGCGTACTGGAAGTTCCTGTTGCGCCTCGCTGCCCGCTGGTCCCTCAATCCACCGAAGTTCAGCCTGGGATTTGCGATGCTGCTATCAGGACACCACTTCATACGCTATGCCAGGAACGTGGTGGTCCAACTGGAATCCGAACTCGATAAATCCCGAGTCCAGCGAGGTAGCGCCGACCTGATTTGTAGGTCCGCGGTTCGTTTTTCTGCCTCAATCACTCAGTGACCCGATCACTCAATTAGCCAATGGCTTCGCCTAACCGGCAAATGGACAGCAAGAAGGTCCCTCAGCCAAAGCCACAGAGCTTTCTATTTGCCGAGCGGCTGCGAACGTGGTGTCGATATTAAGGTAGACGCCCTTCTTGCCGGGGCGGGGCTTTCCATCTGCGCGAACAGATCGTCCACGACCGCTACAAGCACGTCGTAACCGCTGAGACGCCGGTAGGGCGATCTCACAGGCTGACTGATACTGCTCTCTGGTGCTGGCACTTTTCCTCGCCACTTTCAACCCGGCTCGCTAAGGCGCGCCGTACTTGCGCTTCCGCGGGCTGCTACACTCGCTCATCTCGCAACTCGTCAAGACAGGCGTAAACTCTTGACCGAGGCACGAGCCGTTCCGCCACTGATGTCAGGACTAATGATCAATTCAAGTACGGTGACATCCGAGAGTTCAACTTGGTATTCCTGGACCTCCCGCACTGTTTCGGGTGGGCTGAAATTCCACTGCTGGCGGACGATTTCTCGGAACGAGTGTCCACTGTCTGGAGACCATCGCAAGACGAATTCTTGGGTGCGTTTTGTGTCGTTTTCCTCGAAAACAAGCGCGATGCATCTGAGCCTTTGCGGCTCATCAAAGACTAGCCGGATAGTTTGAGTTCCCGGTCCAGCTGCTCGCCAGCCCCGCGTTTCTCTTGAGAGCAGAGCAGACTCGATCGGATAATCTTCCTCTTCCGAGGTGACCTCGACCACGGCCGCACTTTCCACGTCTATCCAGCCTTCGTCGTGAGGCCGAACCCTCTCCGGAGCCGGACTGATAAGGCGCTTACGCATAAACGCTAGTTTACCTCTGATCCCTCTCGTATCGCCCCAAGCCGCGATGTGGCGCGATCCGGCCCTTCCTGATGCGTAATCAACGAGGCTCCTGAAATTGCCATGCTTACCTTGCCGGTCTGCTTTGATGCAGGCACAGTGCGACCAGATCGGAGATATTTGCTTCGCCCACGCACATGACGGTATCTGCGCCGCCCCAATAGATCTTCACCGTTCCATCGGACTCCGCAACGGCGCCACAGGTGAAGACCACGTTGTGAACATATCCAGTGATTTCCCAGGGATCTTCCGGCTGCAAAATCCACGAGTCGCCCACCCCGATGACCTTGGCAGGGTTCTGCAGGTCATGAAGAGCAGCCCCCAAACGATAGACCGCTCCATCCATCGTTTGGAAAACTCCGTGATAGATGGAAAGCCATCCCTGGTCCGTTTTGATCGGCGGCGCGCCGGGACCGATCTTCATTTCATCCCAGTGATATAGTTCGGGCCTCATGATGAGCTGTGATTGGCCCCAAAAACGTAGATCCGGAGAATAGGAAATCCAGATTGACCAGGGAACGATTTCCGAATGGGGACGGTCAAGCCGGGCATAGAGCCCATCAAACTTCTCGGGAAAGATCACCACATTCCGATAATCCGCCTGTGTGATGAGGGAGACCCTTTCCACCTGACTGAAGTCCTTCGTCTTGGCCAGGGCGATCCGCACTCCATTTCGCGAGTAGGCGCTATAGGTGATGATATACTCCCCTTCCAGTCGGGTCACGCGTGGATCCTCCACGCCGAACTCTTCACAGGCGGCAAAAGGGCTATCCCGCGCAGGAGTCAGAAATGGCTCTGGATCGGCGGTGAAGTGGTATCCGTCGGGACTGCGTGCCAAACCAATGATGGACCGTCCCGTGCGGAGATGCGAGCGGAAAAGCATGATGTATTCGTCCTCATGCTTCACCACCGCCGCGTTGTGAACGCTTTCCACTGTGTAGGGGATCTCGGCCTTGGTAAGGATGGGGTTGTGGCCATATCGTCTGACAATGTCCGGTTTCATGACTGTCTCTTCGCCTCCAAATCAAAAATCGTAGAGTAAACCCGTTCGTACGCCTCGACCATCGTGTCGATAGAAAAGCATTGCTGGACCCGTTGGCGGCAGGCGCTGCGATCGATTTCAGAAACGCGTTCCAAGGCCCGCACCGCCTCGTTGACGTTGTTGACCAGAAACCCCGTCTGCCCGTCTTTGATCACCTCACGGCAAGAGCCCAGGTCCATGGCGATAACGGGCACGCCGGCTGCATTAGCTTCAGCCAGGACCAGTCCGAACCGCTCTGGGAGGGTGTTCAGATGGATTAAAGCGCAGGCACGCCCGAACAATTCGTTTTTTCCCGCCACGCCCACCGGCCCGATATAGCGGATTTCTTGACCATCGATGTGCGGTTTGAGTCTTTCGCGATAATAGACTTCATCTTGGATGATTCCGGCGATGATCAAACGCCGGCCGCTCAGGCGAGCAACCTCGATGGCCAGATGGACACCCTTATCCGGATGAATCCGGCCAAGGAAGATGAGGTCATCACCGCCAGATTCCTGAAGTGGGTACAACGAAAGGTCGATCCCGTTATAGACCGTCGCCAGGTAATTCAACTCCGGCGCGCGATCGGAATCGCTGACGGAAACGAAGTATCCGTCGCGATACTTCTCATAGACGGGCATGATTCTGGGCGACGAGAATCCGTGGATGGTAGTGAGGACCGGCGTCTTAACCAGCCGGATGTAGGTCAGCGCCATGAAGTCGTAGTGGCTGTGGATGAGGTCAAACTCAGCAGCGTGCTCGAATGCTTCGGGGATGTGAAGGTATTCGGCTACTTTGGGATCGACGGCGGGATCTTCTGCGTATCCCCGGTCTACCACGGCGTGCAGATGAGCGCGGGTCAGAGAATCTCTGGTAGCGAACAACGTCACATCCCAGCCGCGGGCGACGAGTCCCTCCGCGATGTTGCTGGCCACCGTTTCCCAGGCACCGTACTGCCGGGGAGGCGTTCGCCAGGCTACCGGCGACAGGACAGCCACTCTTTTGTCAGCTCTTGTCATGCTGTTTGACGCCGCTTTCTAGTGCATGGCCGCCAGCACTTCTTCAAGTGCCACAGTAGCGAAGCTGGTGGCGTGATCGGCCAGACCATAGGGGATGATTAGTTCGCCCCGGTGGAGGAGAGCACCACATGTATAAACGACGTTGGGCACGTAGCCTTCACGCTCGTTTTGGTTGGGTTTGAGCAAGGGTTCGCGGAGGCGACCGAGCACTTTAGCAGGATCATCGCGATCGAGCAGGAACGCGCCGATGCAGTACTTTCGCAGGGGGCCGACACCGTGGCTAAGGACCAGCCAGCCTGACTCGGTCTCGATGGGGGACCCGCAATTGCCAAGCTGGACCAGTTCCCACGGGAACGTCGGTTTGAGGAGCACCTGGCG
>Ga0306921_10006263_pt1 | contig 12408 bp, 15 predicted proteins | sample sta12Cox44000080_FD_203760 | JGI IMG/M metagenome (GOLD analysis project Ga0306921, IMG submission 203760) | Lab enrichment of tropical soil microbial communities from Luquillo Experimental Forest, Puerto Rico - statoxic.12C.oxic.44.000.080 (v2)... | ecosystem: Environmental > Terrestrial >... | reverse complement strand
CGGGATGCCGTCGGTTGGCGCAACGCTCGGGTTACCCGCAAGCGCGGCGAACGCAGTGCCATCCGCGATGCCGTCGAGGATGATGGCGTGCGTGTAGATCCACTTCGTGCCCCAGGGTCCCTTGAGGTACGTGGGCGAGATGGCCGCCGCCTGGTCACGGAACGTCGTGACTGGCGCGGGCTGAGTCGAGATGACGCGGATGTCCGTCATGTGGTGAATACCACCGATCCAGTCACCGTCCCGAGGATGGCGACTTGCGTGGCCGAAAGCGGCACGTCTGCTGCGGGTGCGCTGACGGTCACGCTCGTGATGCCAGGCACTGCGCCCCAGATGACGCCGATGATTGCCGACATCGGCAAGACGCCAATGCTCTGATCGGTGAGTCCGCCGATGGGCACCGTCTCGAAGTACAGCGCGAGCGCGTCGGAGATCGCCGTGAGGACGTTCGCGGATTGCTGCCCAGTCGCGGCAGGCACGTACACCACGTAGGTCACCGGGACGACAACTGGTGACGCCGCTGCAACGATCGCCGTCGTGCCACTCGGCACTGCCCACGCCTGAATCGCAGCGTCGACGATCGTAACGTCGCCACCGCTCGGCGCGCCCGACGCGTTTGCGATGTAGACGTAAACGAGCGAGGGGCCGACGACGGTTGTGACGCGCGTGATGGGTTGCGAAAGCGACGCATTGTAGAACGGCTGCGTGGAATCGAGGATGCTCTCGGCCACGAATTCGTAGACCTTGCTCGGCCCCTTGTTCCCGAGAAAGCCCAGCTTCGCCTGACATCGCGCGAGGTAGTGCGCGTTCGTCTCTGCGTCCTGTCCGACGAGACTCGCGCTGTTCGTGCAAGTGCACCCGATGAGCGCGGTGACCATCGTGGTGATGGTGCCAGGCCCCGCGCTGGAGCCCGAACCTACGACGTCTGCGATGATTGCGACGGCGTTCGCGCCGGGCAAAAGGGTGACGTTCGCGGAGTTCGTGTACGTCGGCTGACCGGGCGCTGCGCTCTGCTGAAAGTGCAGCTGACCGGGCGGGAACGGACCGTACGTCTGCGCGCTCACGTTCGTGATGCTGAAGCCGGTCGAGTCGATCGCGGCGTACGTCGCGGGCAGGCGCGTCACGTTGTATTGGTCCTGCCCGCGCAGATCCATCCAGACCGTGATTGGCTGACCGGTGTCGTCGACCATCAGCGCGGCGGTCGACGCGTACGCGCCTTGCGCGAGAAGGTTCACGACCACGGAGAAGTTCGAGCCGAGCTGCGCCATGATGGCGAGTGTCGAGCGGTCGACCTGCACCGGCTGCCACGCTGTCGTCGGAAAGCCGAGAGCGGTCGCAATCGCGAGCTCGTTGCTCAGCACGTCGCCGTACGTGACAACGGCGGTCAAGTCCGCAAGCGTCACCGGGATCGGAGTGCTCATGGTGTACTCCCAAGAAGCGTGACGGTCACCGCGGACACTTCGAGTGTGAGCGAGAACGGCCCGAGCGTCGTCTCGAACACTTCATTCAGCGTGAGCGTGTTGCGCGCAGTGTCGTAGCCGCCCGTGACTGTCGCCGTCTTCACGCGCTCGTCGCGTTGCAGCTCCTTTTGCAGAACGCTCGGAAGCTTGCCGAGCACCTCTTGCGTGAGCCCCTGGCGCACGTATGTGCGGACGTCGATGCCCTCGTTTGGCGCGCCGACGATGCTGCCCTTCACGCACATCTGTCGGCACATGAGCGATTGAATCAGCACTTGGATGCCCGTCGCGTAGGTGAGCATCGGCGAGATGTCGAGGATGCCATTCGCGTCGGGCGCGACGGCGAGATCGGTGCCGAAGTTGGGTCCGGTGTTAGCCACTGGTCACCTTCGAGCTGCCACCGCTGATGATCATCATGGCGGTCACGATCTGCGCGGCCGTGATGGTGCACGTCGCGCCGCTGACGCTGCCTGAGATCTGCCCGGGTCCGTTCGGGTCGAGTCCGATACTGTCGCCCACTCGCCCCACGGCTGGCCCCCCTCCCGCAATTGCCACGCTCGTCGGCGTGTTCGTGTCGAGTCCCGCGACGATCGGCTTCGTGCGGTCCGCGTTCAGAAAGCGCACACGCACCTGCGAGCCGACCGCGGGCACCGCGAGCGCGCCTCCCGTGCCTTGCCAGAGTGGGATATCCACGAGGTCCGGCAAGCGCGGATCGGTTGCGCGAAGCGACGCGGTGCCACTGCCCACGGAGTCCACGATGTACAGCCACTCGGCGTAGTACACGAACGCGTCTCCGTTCACCACGACGCGCTCGATCGCGGCGGTGACGACTTCTTCGAGTGCGGCTTTCAGGCGGTCGACGTCGGTCATGCGTGCACCGCCTGCCCCGCCGCAAGATTCGGCGTGAACGCGTAGGTGCGGACTTCGCTGCCCGTGATGGCGTGCATGACTCGCCCGATGGTAGCCGAGAGCGCGTCCGTTTGGAATGTGCGTCCCGGTGTCCAGTCCGCGATGCTGTCGGAAGCCACGACGACGCGTCCCATCGTGCGATCGACGTTCATCAGCGTGAAGTTGCTCGTGATGGGTGTCGTGGTGCGCGAGGCGCTTTGCACGACTCCGGTGAAGTCCGCATACCATAACGGGAGCAGATCGAGCACGCGCGATGCTGGCCCCTGCGACCGCACGTAGCCGTTGCCGAGCGACTGATCGATCGCGATGACCGGCGCAGGCTCGCCCACGAGCGATGCGGCGTCTTGGATGACGACGGAGAGCATCAGCGTCGAGGGGCTCTGATACTGACGCGGCGGGATGATGGTGCGCCATCCGCCCTTGCCCGCGACGAGGCGCAGGCCGCGCTCGCCCGCGAAGTTGATGGATCGCACGACGGCACATTCGAGCGTCAGCCCCTGGAACACGAACTGACGCGTAGGTGTGCCGAGGTCGGGCGCATCTTGGAGCGCGACGTCGAGGTGCCAGAGTCCGCTCGCGGGCACGTGGATCTCCGCGTGCTTCACGGCTTGACCAGAAAGTGTGGGCGCGCCACTCATGACGCCGGATTGATCCACGTGAGGGTTTTCGCCTGATTCGTGAGCTGCTGCACCTGCGTCGCCTTGTTCTGAAGCGACGGGTCGAGCGGATCGCCCGGCTGCTGCGGCGCTGTATCCTTGTCCTGCGGCGGGAGCGCGATCGGCGGGAAGTACTGACGCAGCTTGATCGTCGACTTCCACATGTGATCGTCGCTGGTCTGCTCAGGCGCGCCGACCGAGACCACGTTCACTTGGTTGATGCCGATCAGGTCTAGCGCGGGATGGTAGATGTTCACCGCGCGCACGATGAGCTGACCGAACACGTTCGCGCCCGCGGACTTGATGATGTTCTTCAGGTTGTATTGAAAGCCCGAAAGCACTTCGATGAAGCTCTCGTACTGCGACTCGGCCCAGAACGAGCACTCCAGTGTGACGTCGCTCGGATTCACGCCGCGTAGAAACTGCTGCGCGCCCTGCAGCATGAGACCGTTCTGGACGTCCCACCGATAATCGAGCGCGCCCTTCACTACGAAGTAGCCATCAGTGGGACAGCGGTATTGGATGCCGTTGATCGTGATCGAGCCCCAGAGATCGAACGACTGCCCGGTGAGCGGGCTCTGCGTCGTCGTGAGCGCAATCGTTGTCGAGCCGGTTTGCGGGAGGTTCGCCATGGCTAATGCCCGTATTCGAGCATGATGCGCTCAAGCCAATCCGCAAACGTGTCGAGCGATGCTGGGATGACCTGCTCCGCTTTCTCGATGCCGTTGATGTTGATCTGCAAGCCGCCGAGGTGAATCGCACCCGCGCGCGAACCACCGCCGCTCATCGACACGCCTGGCATTCCGACGTCGATACCCTTCATGCTACGCGTGAGGCCACGCTCGAAGCCCATGCCAGAGAACATGCCGGCCTGCTCGAAGACTTTCGACGGCGACTTGATGCCGAGCACTGCCTTCAGCGACGTGATGGCCGCTGTACCGAGTTGCTTTGCTGCGTCCGTCACGGTGACCACACCCTTACGAAGTCCGCTGGCCAGCCCGTCGACAAGGCTCGCAGCTGCGTCGAGCGCCGCGGTCTTCCACTCCTTGAAGTGGCTGATGACTCGCTGGATGGCGATGCCGAGGAGAATGAACGCGCCGACAACGATGAGCACGGGCAGGAACGCGATGGCCCATAGGACGGCGAACGCGGCGGCGAGCAGTAGCACCGTGATGATGATGCCTGCGAGAAGCACTGCGATGCCGAGCAGCGCACCCTTGACCGTCTCGGAGTTGTCCTTGATGAACTTCGCCATCTTGTTCCAGATGGGATTGATCGCGATGACAGCTTTCAGGAACGCGATCTCGAGGTCGAGGATGAGGATGGTCACCTTCTTCACCATCCACGCCACGCCCTTCACGATCGCGTTCACCACACGCGTGAGTGTTTTGCTCGTCGAGTCGCCTGACTTCGAGAGTGGATCAAACACAGCCATCAATCCGCGCAGCTCCTTGTAGAGCGGGCCGTAGTCGATGTTCTTCGTCATGTCCTGCCACGTCGCTGCCCACGAATTCTTGATGCGGTCGAGCGTCCACGCCTTCTCAGCGATCGGACCGACTCGCTTGCTCACGGCCTGCGTGAGCGCCTTGATCATCTCCTTCGACGATGCGCGGATCTGCCCGGTCGCAACCTGCCACTGCGAGACGGGTTTGCCCTTGATCGCGGAAAGCTCCTTGTAGAAGTCCTTCACGTTCGTGCCGGCCTTCTGGAGCTCGACGGCCGAGAACATCGTCGTTCCCGCCCACGTGTCTTGCCCCGCGAAGCCGCCGCGCGCGGACGCAGCGCGCTTGATGAGGTCCTTCAAGTGGTCGGCGGTTTTCTCCGAGCCGGCCGCTTGCAAGTCTGTCACGGCGTCAAGGGACTGTTGGAGCTCGCGCTGATTGCGGACGCCGGAGTCGAGGAGATCCTGCGCGGTCGCCGCGATGCTCTGCAGCGCCACACCTTTGGACTTTGCGAGGTCCGTGACGATCTTGAGCTGCGTCGCGCCACTTCCTCCCTTCTGATCCATGACGGCGAACATCGACCGCGTCTTGGTCGCCCAGTCCGCCTCGGCGCTTGTGATCTCCAGAATCTTCGCCGTCGTGTAGACGAGCGCCGCGCCGAGCGCGACGACGCCCGCGATGACCGCCGCGACTGCGATGACGGTTGCGCCCGCAGCGGTGACCGCGAGGCCCATGCCGCCGCCAAACTTCTCCATGTTGCCGGTGAGCTTCGACACGCCCGGGATGAGGTCGAGCGTGTTTTTACGTTGCTGCTTCGTCAGCTCGAGGTGCTTCTTCTGCTCGCGGTCCGCCGTCGTGGTCGCCTTCTGCAGCGTGCGGATCTGCTCCGTCAGCTTCTTGAGCGCGCGCTGCTGATCGCTGAGCGGCTTCGAGAGCTCGTCGCGCATTTTTATGAGCGTCTCTAGAGTCTCGGTAGCCATCTACTTCTTCCGGTGCGCGTCCACGTACGCGATCATCGATTCCACGAAGATATGCCATCGAACGCCGGCTGCGAGCGCGCCGTCTGTCTCTTCGCCGCGGAAGAGCGCCGCGTAGTTGAGCGCCGCCTCGAGGCCGTCCTCCTTGTGCAGCGAGCGCGCGGCGTTCAGGCTTTTTTTGCGTCGTCCTGCGCCATGCCCGAGAGCACACGCATCGCGGCGATCGCCTCGTTCGACGTCGGGATGCCGCCCCAGTCGTCGAGCAGCGCATTCACGTTGGGCGCGTTGCCGCTCGTGAGCGCGGTCGCGCGGAACAGCGTCTCGAACGCCTCGCCCATGTTGCCGTCCACCGGCATCGCGAGCTTGCGCCACTGTCGCACCTGCGGATACGTCGGGTTGCACAAGACGACGTCGCCCGCGGGCGACGGGATGCGGATGCTGCGCTTGGCGTGCGCGTACTTCGACGTGTCGACGCCATCCGGGATGCCGTCGTACATCTGCCCGTAAACCATCTCTTCGATCTTCATCGTGTCTCCCTCTGCTTCCCCCCAGAAACGAAGCGCACCGATGCCGAGGGGGACAAGGCTTCAGGCTTGCGCCAGCGCCGTCGGTGCGCGGCGACATCTTCAGCCCACGACGCCGAGCCCGGTGAGCGGTGGCAGCACCATCGGGTTGCCGTTCGGAATGAGGCGCTGCGCCATGAACGAGAACTTCCGCTTGAGCGCGTCGAGGCCTTCCGACTGCGAAGCCTCGTCCTCGGTGATGCGGCATCCTTGCAGCACGTCCGTCAGCGTCGGCAGCGGCGCACCCTCGGGCGCAGCAGCGTAGCTCACGGTGAACGTGAAGCTCACTTGAGCGTAGCCGAGGAGCCCGCCGCCTTCCGTGATGAGGAACGATCGGAACGCGTCTGCTTGCGGCAGGTATAACTCGAAGTCGCCCGTGGCCTCGTACTGACCCGAGGTCATGCCGAGCGGCTCGCGGTGCGTGCCGCGCACGTACTGACGCGCGAGCTTGTGCGTGTAGTTGATGCTCGCGAAGCCGTAGAACTGGCTGGCGCCTGCGCGCGCGATGATGTCCGCGTACGCCCAGTACACGCCGTTCACGAGCGGAGTATCGACGGCCGGCATCACACACCTCCGACCGGCTGAATCGCCGGGTTCTTGAATGCGATCGTGATCGTGATCGTCTTCAGGTACGCGAGCGGGATGATCAGACCCGACACGAGCAGCTCACTCGTGGAAAGGATGTTGTTGTTTCGCGTGATCTGAACGTTGCGCACGCCCTGCGGCATCGGCGACGCGTCGCCCGGATTGATGATCTCCGCGTCGACCTCGGCCTGACAGCGCGCTTCGAGGTCGTTCGCGTCCGCGTCGAGGATGAAGCCGGTCGTACCGTTCACGCGTACGCTCGACGACAGCTTGAGGACGAAGAACGAGTAGAGCACCTTGCAGAACTTGTCGATCACGTGCCCGTGCTGCAGCCAGTTGAAGTCGGATCCGGGCGCCGCCATCAGGTTGCTGTTCACGATGTACATGCCGGGCAGGCCCGGGATGCTCGTCGCGGCCATGAAGCGCGCGGCGTCGAGGCCCGGATTGCTCGCCTCGTCGTGGTACACGAGCCCGTCGGGCGAGCTTGTAAGGATCGGATTGCCGAGTGGTGCGAGCGGATTCGAGCTGCCGTTCGGGTTCGACGTCGCAGCGAGGTCGACGGAGATCGCCACGTCCGCGTCGCGGACGCCCGCTTGGAAGAGCAGTGGCCGGCGATAGTTGACGCCGTCGAGCGGCGACTGGCAGTTGTAGTACCCGGCCGCGATGCCGACGCGATCGGCCGCGGTCTGCGATTCGTTCGCGATGATGCTGTTCATCCACTGCACCTCGGTCTCGGTGCAAAGGCCGCCCCACTGAACGTCGCGCGCGTTGGACAGGAGGCGCGCGAACTGCTTCGCGTTGAAGAGGCCGATCATGTCGGTCTGCGCCGCGGTGACGTCGACCGCGCACATCGGCGTGGGCACGAGCAGATCTTCGATGTCGAGCCCCTTGCCGATGAGCGAGCAGATGGCCGCCGCGACGCCGGGCGCGTCGGGCGCGGGCGCGAAGGAGATCCAATTGAACGTGTCGGTTGCGACGAGGGTGCCGGCGCCGAAGTTCAGCGTGATGCCCGTGTTCGGGATCGCGTAGGTTGTCGCGGTGCCGAGGTTCACCGTCTGGAACGTCGAACGCCCGTAGTCGAGCGAGACGAGCAGGATGATGCCTGCGGTGCCCACGGTGCCGCCCGTCTGCACGGTGACCTTGCCGTAGTAGTCGTCGTACGGCGCGCCGCTCACGGTGACGGCGCTCGTGCTCGTGAACGTCGAGTTGCGCCACACCGCCGTGTTTGTGCCGGCGACGTATCCGCCCGTCGTGCGCGTCTTGACGAAGCCGACCGTCTTGCCCGTGCGCGCGGCGAGGAGCGCAGCGAGCTGCGGACCCTGGCCCCAGCCGAACTGCGTCACGAAGTTGCCGGGGATGGGCGATTGGTAGGGGACGTTCGGCGTGCCCGAGGACGAGTCGCCCACGACCACGATCATATTCTCTTGGCCACCGGTGCCGGTCTGGCCGAGGTTGTTGGACTGGATGACGAACGTAACGGTAGGCGCGCTCATGAAGTGGCCTCGCTCACGGTGGTACCTCGATTGTGGGCAGCGTCTCCGTGGAACCGTCCACGCTGATGCTCACGTCGATCTCGCGCTTCACGCCACCATCGCCCGGCGTCTGCGAGTAGGGGAGAATGACGTAGGGCGTTTCGGTGACCGGCGTCGCCACCTTGAATGAAAGGACGAGCAGGCGGCCATACCGGTTGTTCTGCGCATTCGGCGGAGGCCACGTCGCGCTCGTTGGCGCCCATGCCTGCCCGGCGCTGCCAATCAGGCTGACGATCGCCACGATAAACTCCCGTTCGAGCTCGATCGTGCTGTTGAATCCGTACGTCGGATTCGGCGTTCCCGGTGCGGTCGGATTCGTCGGGTCGCTCACGTCGCGCGCGGTCGCGTCCGGTTCGCCCCAGAGCTGGGCTTCGAACGTGAGCCATCGCCTGTAGACGCTCTTGCGAGCGTTGCGCGTGATGTCGCGCCCGTTCTGATTGAACGGCATCTGCTGCGAGAAGTCGTACGAATCCACGCCCGTCGGCACGATCACGATGCGCGGAGCGATCTGCGCTTCCGGCGCAAACTCGCCGCCGATCTGAAAGTTGGGCAGGCTGCTCGGCACGAGCGCGGGCAACGAGAGTGCGGCGCGCTGCGCTGCGACCTTCGCGTAGACGTTCAGAAAGAACGTGTCCAGTTCGGTGACGTAGCTCATTCACGCTGCCCCCGCGATCTGTCGGAACGCCTGACGATGCGCGCGATCGAGCGCGACCTTCCACGACGCCGGCATGCCGCGATCGGGAAGGATGCGCCGCGCCGGCATCGTGCGCGTACCAAGCTGATGAAACGTTGCGATGCGCGCGCGCGATCCGAACATGATGCGCACGCCACGCGAGTTGCCCGGCATCGGTGCCGCGCGCGTGCCCGCGCGAAGGCGCGACGTCTCGGTGAGGTGCGACGGCTTGCCGGTCGCGAGGCGCTTCCACTTGCGCCCGTGCGCGTCGCGACCCTGCGCGTACTCGCGCTGGAGCTCGCGCGTGATCATCGGCGCGGCGATCTCGGCGGTGCGTCGCGGCAGCGCGTCGAGCTGCGCGAGCACGCGAGAGAGGCGCTCGAGCTTGGCGATGGGGAAGCTCATCTCGAGGCCCATCAGAAGCCGTCCTTGCACTGCAACTCCACGAAGTACATCGTCGAGCCACCGAAGGTGAGCGTGAGATTCGCAGGCGCGACGCACTGCTCATCGATCGGGTTGTATTGAAAGGCCGAGTTTGACGGCGACGTCAGTGTCACGTTTGCGCCCTGCCCGTCAGGCATCCCCGTGCACGTGCCGCCTTGGAAAATGAGCTTCACGATCACGGCGCCCTTTGGCACGGAGACGGAGCCTGTCGTGCCGGCGAAGCGCTTGAACGGTCCGTTGAACGTCGTGCTCACCAGACACCTCGGCCACCGTTCGACCCGTCGTAACCCCATCCGCGCTCTTGCGCGGTGTTCACCTGCGGAAATGTCAGCACCGGATCGCCAGTGGGCGACGGCTGCACGTTCGGATGGATCGCTTGACGCTGCACTCCCTTGAACCACTCGACCGCCGCGACCCAGCGATCGCGGTAGATCGAGTCGGCCCCCGCCTCGGGGTTGTAGCCGCGCGAGGCGAGGATGTTGTACGCAGCGATGTACGCCACCTGCATCGACAGCTCGATGTCGAAGCTGATGAGCGGCAGCGCGTAGCGCCCGCGAAGGTACGAGTCAGCGAGCGTGGACGCAGCGTCGCACTCGGCCTGCAGTTGCAGGTTCGAGAGGTTCTGCACCGCCTCCGCAGGAAGCGCAAAGGCGAGCAGTTGGGCGACGGTGCAGTACGAGAACACGGCGACTCCTTACGAGGAGCTCCGGCAGCAGAGCCACGAGAAGCCCCAGCCCATGGCGAAGCGCATCCAATATCCGAACAGGTACGCGTGGGTGTCGAAGACGACCGGATCGGTTTCCGCGACGCGCGTTGCGAGCACTGGCGCTTGACGGACCTGGTGAATGAACGGCTTGAAGGCCTTCTTCATGTCCGCCATGTACCAGTAGTTCGGCAGCGTCAGCTCGGGGATGATCCGGAAGTCGAGCCCGAAGCGGCGGATCGGGTTGTCCGCCGTGCCGACCTGGCCCGTGATCGCGCTGATGCCGGTACCCGCGCCCCACTGCGGCGGCGCTAAGAACTGCGACTTGATGACCAGCTCTGCCTCGGTGGCGAGCGCGGTCGGAACGAGGATCTCCGTCGGCATGACGCCAAGCGGCTCGTTGTTCTCGGCCTTGAGCTGCATCATGTACGAGTAGAGCGTCGAGACCGCCGTCGGCCCGAACGCGCCACCCGTGAGGATCTGCTTTCCGTTCGAGTACGTGACGTTCGCGCCGCCGCCCGAGAAGTCGTTCGAGTACGTTCCCGCGGCTGCGTTGTAGAGGTCGATCGGGTGCGCGGTGTTGAAGTACGTGAGACCGTCGAGGCCGTTCTGACGCGTACCCGTCTGCGCGCCGCTGTTCTCGATCAGGTCACGGAGCTGGTAGTCCGGCGCCTTCTTCGCCTGGATCGCCATCTCGGGCATGGTGCGCTCGTAGACGCCCATCTGATCGTCGTCGAGCTTGAATCGGTCGATCTTCTCCGTCAGCTCGAACGGCTGATTGATCAGGAAGTACGTCTGCGGCGCAGGCTCGTGCGTGATGCGCGAACCTTGCCAGAGGCGCACCTTGTCGAGTCGGCCGATCCACGCGTAGCCGTTCTGCTCCGTGTTCGAGGGAATCGTGCTCGCGATCGCCTCGGTGAACGTCGGCGTGATCGAGTACGTGTACCCGAGCTCCGTGTTCAGCTTCGTGAACCAGAAGGCGAGGTTCGCCGGAGTGATGAGCCCGCGCGAGTCGGCGAGCACTCCGGAGAGCGGCCGCTTCGCGGGCGCGAGGAGCGCTGCGACGATGTACAGCGCGAGAAGCGAGAGGATGATGATGGTGATCATGTTCAAACCACTCCGCCGACGAGGCCGAAGGCGACCGCGACGTATCCGTTGGGAAGTCCGACACCCTGCCCGATGCCTGCGATCGCGACAACCTTACCGGCCGCGACCAGTGAGCCTGCGGTCTTGGTGACCGTGATGTTGTCGTACACGTACGCGCTCGCGCCGATGTCCGCCTCCGCGAAGCCGTCGTTCGAACAGAACGGCACCGCGAAGATGCCTTGGTTCACGTCGGCCGTGACCGCACACGCGGCGCCGGCCGAGTTGTCCGTGAAGCGCTCGACGAGGCCCCAGCACTTGCCGGTGGTCGGCGCGGCCGGGTTGACCAGCGCGCCCGACTGCGTGAACGCGATCGAGTTTCCGTAGAGCGTGGTGGACGCTGCGACGGGGAAGTTGAGCTTCGCGCCGAGCGGACCAATGAGGTACAGCTTGGCGTCTTTGGTGAGAGCGGTCATCGCGAGACTCCGTTCGTCTGGGCCTTCCAGTTGGCGAGGACTTGCGCGCGGAGCTTCTCATCCGGGATCTTCGCGAGCATGTCTTCCATTTCCGGTGTCAGCTCGATCGCGGCTTCGGGCACGCCACCGCTCTGACGCGCGACGTTCGCGCTACCCTTCGGCAGCGGGCGTAGCGCCTCTTCCGGCGTCAGCACGATCGACTTGGGGCGCGCGTCGAGGAAGTGCGCGACGTACTCCGCGTCTTTCTTCATGAGCGTTGCGTGCTCGGCCGGCGTGATGCGCTTGTCGCGCAGCGCGGTCGCGAGCGTCGTGCCGAGCACCGTGCGCGCATCGCGCGCCTCGCGCTTCGCCGCGTCCGCGCGCAGGCGCGTGACCTCGGCTTCGAGCGCGGCGAGACGCGCGGAGGCTTTCTTGCTCTCCTTCTTGTCGTCGCCCGGCGGCTCCTTGTCGTCCTCGGCCTTCTTCTCGTCGTCGTCCGATTCCGCGGAGGCCTCCTCCTCTTCGGCGGCGCTCGCCTTCTTCTCGTCGTCGTCGCCCTCCTCTTCGCGGTCGGTCTCGTTGCCGCCCTCTTCCTCCTCGTCCTCGTCCTCGACGGTCTCTTCTTCTTCGAGCCGGTAAGACGTTTTCTTCATCGCGGCGCGCGCGGGCAGCTTCGCGAGGAGAGCGGTGATCTGATTCGCGAGCGCGGCTCGCTCTTTCTTGCTGACTGACGCTGCCATCTTGCGCGTCAGGCTGGCGATTTGCGCCTTTGCGGTGAGCATCGAGGCCTCCGGTGTCTCACTGCTAACAGATGCGCCGTGTGTGTCAAGTTGTGCCACGAGGCCGTGTGCATCCGCGATGGCCTGGATGGCCTCCTCGGCGTCGAGCACGGCGTCTACGAGACCCATCTCCAGCGCTTCGGCGCCGAGGAA
>Ga0306921_10006260_pt1 | contig 12410 bp, 8 predicted proteins | sample sta12Cox44000080_FD_203760 | JGI IMG/M metagenome (GOLD analysis project Ga0306921, IMG submission 203760) | Lab enrichment of tropical soil microbial communities from Luquillo Experimental Forest, Puerto Rico - statoxic.12C.oxic.44.000.080 (v2)... | ecosystem: Environmental > Terrestrial > Soil... | reverse complement strand
GGCGTGCGGCGGCGGCACGTGCGCCGGCGCTGCGTCCCGCGCGCGGCCCGCAGGCGGCACCACCGCGTGCTAGCGTGCGAGACATGGTCACCCCGATCGAACCCGGACCTGCGCTCACCGGCGCCCCGCCCGAGGCGCTCGGCCTCGAGCGGCTGCACCCCGAGCAGCGCGACGCGGTGACGCATGGTGAGGGCCCGCTCCTGATCGTGGCCGGTGCGGGCACGGGCAAGACGCAGGTGGTCACGCACCGCATCGCGTGGCTCATCTCCGAGAAGAGGGCCCGGCCCGAGCAGATCGTGGCGCTCACGTTCACCGACAAGGCCGCCGCCGAGATGGAGACGCGCGTGGACCAGCTCGTGCCCTACGGCCTGGTCGGCGCCACGATCGCCACGTTCAACGCGTTCTGCGACCGCCTCGTGCGCGACCATGCGGTCGAGCTGGGGCTCACGTCGCGCCTGCGCGTCGAGTCGCAGGCCGAGATCCTCGTCTTCCTTCGCGAGCGGCTGTTCGAGCTCGGGCTCGAGCGCTACCTGCCACTCGGCCGGCCCGATGCGCACCTCGCGGCGCTCACCGCACTCTTCGACCGCGCGCGCAACGAGGACGTCTCGCCCGAGCGCTACCAAGCGTTCGCGGCGACGCTCGCCGCCCAGGCCGGCGACGACCCGGAGAAGCGCGACCGCGCCGCGGCCGAGGTCGAGAAGGCGCGCGCCTACGCGACGTACGAGGCGCTCCTCCACGGCGCCGGCCGCGTCGACTTCGGCTCCCAGATCCGGCTGGCGCTGCGCCTGCTCCGCGAACGCGCGCACGTGCGCCGGGAGGTCCAGGACCGCTTCCGCTGGATCCTCGTCGACGAGTTCCAGGACACGAACCACGTGCAGTTCGAGCTCGTGCGGCTGCTCGCGGGCGAGCGCCGGAACCTCACCGTGGTGGGCGACGACGACCAGAGCATCTACCGCTTCCGCGGTGCGAAGATCGAGAACATCCTCCAGTTCCTGGACGTCTACCCCGACGCGAAGCTGGTGCTGCTCCGGCGCAACCACCGCTCGGGCCAGCGCATCCTGGACGACGCGCACCGCCTGATCACGTTCAACGACCCGGCGCGGATGGAGTCCCAGCGCGGCTGGGACAAGCGGCTGCTCTCGCAGCGCACCGACCCCGCCACGGGCCGCACGCTTGCCGGCGTCGTCGAGCACCACGCGTTCGCCACCGGCCGCGACGAGAGCGAGTGGGTGGCGGACGAGATCGCGCACGCGCTCGAGTCGGGGGCGGCGCGCGCCGGCGACTTCGCGGTGCTGGCGCGCGCGCACACGCACCTCGATGCCACCGCGCAGGCGCTGCAGGCGCGCGGCGTGCGCTTCCGGCGCGTCGGCATGCGCGGGCTCTACTCGCGCGCCGAGGTTCTGCTGTGCCTGAACGCGCTGCGCGCGGTCGCCGACCCCGACGGCGGCGCGAGCCACCAGGTGCTGGGCGACCCGCTGTTCGGCGCGGACCCGGTGGACCTGGCGCGTCTCGGCCACCGTGCCAAGCGCACGCACCGCGGCTTCATGCGCATCGCCGAGGACGCGGCCGCCGGCCGCGAGCCTGCGATCGAGAACGTGAGTGCGGTGACGCGGACGGCGGTCACCCGCTGGTCGGCGCTTCACGCCGCGCTCTGTGACACCGCGGTGCGCCGGCCCACGTCGGACGTCCTCTACCAGTTCGTGACCGAGAGCGGGCTCCTCGCCTCGCTCACGGCTGACGGCGGGGAGCCCGGCGGCGCCGGCTCCGCGGCGGCTCTCGAGGGCGTCCAGAACCTGAACAAGCTCTTCGGCATCGCCACACGCGTCGGTCCGCTGCTCAAGGAGGACCGGGTCCCGGCGTTCATCGAGCACCTGGACCTGCTGATCGAGATGGGCGACGACCCGGCGGCCGCCGACATCGAGACCGATGACGACGCCGTGAGCCTGCTCACGGCGCACGGGGCGAAGGGGCTCGAGTTCCCCGTGGTGTTCATGGTCGACCTGGTCGAGCAGCGCTTCCCGCTCTACCGCCGGAGCGAGGGGCTGGAGTTCCCGCCCGAGCTACGACCCGCCCCGCACCCGGAGGCCGAGGATCCCTCGGAGGAGCATTATCGCGAGGAGCGGCGGTTGTTCTACGTCGGCATGACGCGGGCGATGGACCGGCTGGTGCTGACGCACGCGGCGGACTACGGCGGCGAGCGCGCCGCGCGGCTCTCGCGCTTCGTGCTCGAGGCGCTCGACCTGCCGGCGCCGCCCAAGGGCGCCAAGGCGGCCTCGGCGCTGGAGTCCATCCGCCGCCATGCGCCCGTCGCCGAGCCGGCGCCCGCGCCGTTTCCCGCCGTGCCCGAGGGGCAGCCGCTGACGCTGTCGCACGCGCAGATCGACGACTGGCTCACCTGCCCGCTCAAGTACCTGTTCGCGCACCTCGCGCACGTGCCGCTCGCGGGTGATCCGGTGTTCACGTACGGCACCGCGATGCACCACGCCATCAAGATCTGGCACCAGCACCGCATCAAGGGGCTGCCGATCGACGCCCACGACGTGGTGGCGGCGTTCGAGTCGGCGTGGTCGAGCGAGGGCTTCCTCACCCGCGAGCACGAGGACCGCATGCTGGAGCGGGGCCGCGCCGCGCTGCGCAGGTTCGTGGAGCGCGACGCCGCCGCGCGCGTCCAGCCGCTCGCGGTGGAGACCGAGTTCAAGTTCAAGGTGGACGGCGACGTGGTCATCGGCCGCTGGGACCGCATCGACGAGCGCGCCGAAGGCATCGTGCTCGTCGACTACAAGACGTCCGACGTCGACGAGGAGGAGAAAGCGGACGAGCGGGCGAAGCGCTCGCTGCGCGACGCCCAGCTCGGGCTCTACGCGCTCGCCTACCTGGAGACGCGCCACGTCCGCCCCGCGCGCGTCGAGCTTCAGTTCGTGGACAGCGGCGTCACCGGCTCCGACGTCGTCGAGGACGAGCACCTCGATCGCGCCCGTGAGCGCGTGCGCGAGGCGGCGGCCGGCATCCGCGAGGGCCGCTTCCCGCCGCGGCCGGACCAGCGCAACTGCGGCTACTGCGCCTATCGCGTGTTCTGCCAGTACAGCGCCGCGAGGCGCGTGTGAGCGCGCCGGATCCGCGCGCGCTCCTCGAGGCGGCGTGCTCGTTCGCGCGCGAGGCGGGCGCGATCCTGCTCGAGGGCCACGGGCGCGCGCACGCCCCCGAGAAGAAGGGGCGCATCGACCTCGTCACCGAGTACGATCGGCGCTCGGAGGCGCTGCTCGTGTCGCGCATCCGCGCGCGCTTCCCCGATCACGCGATCCTCGCCGAGGAGTCGGGCGCGTCCGGCGGAGCGCCGGCGGCGCGCGTGCGCTGGCTCTGCGATCCGCTAGACGGCACCACGAACTACGCGCACAACTACCCGTTCTTCGCCGTCTCCGTGGGCGTCGAGGTGGACGGCGCCATGGCCGCGGGCGCGGTGCTCGATCCCGTGCGCGGCGAGATGTTCGCTGCCGCCGCCGGCCACGGCGCCACGCTGAATGACGTCCCGATCCACGTGTCGCGGATCGCCGAAGTGGAATCGGCGCTGCTCGTGACCGGCTTCCCGTATGACGTACGCGAGCACCCGGAGCGCCACGTGCCGCTGTTCCAGGACTTCCTGCTGCGCGCGCAGGGCGTGCGCCGCGACGGCTCGGCGGCCTTGAACCTCTGTTACGTGGCCATGGGCCGGTTCGACGGCATGTGGGAGGGCAACCTCTCGCCGTGGGACGTGGCGGCGGGCTCGCTGGTCGTGCGCGAGGCCGGCGGCGCGGTGACGGGCTACGAGGGCGAGCCGTTCCGGCTCGACGGGCGGCGCATGGTCGCCGCGAACCCGGCGCTCCACGCGCGGCTCCTTGCCGTGGTGGCGCTGCACCCGGAAGCGGTCGCGCCGGTCACCGATAGCAGGCCTTGAGCGCGGCCCTGCGCCCGAACGGTGTCGGCATGCCAGCCGCGGGCGGATCCCGGTGCGACGCTCCGGTGCGCTCGCGAGCCGCCGCTCGCGCGTGCGGGCCCTCCGATGGCATGCTCGTGAGCCCGTTCCTCGACGTGGGAGTCCCACCCCTCACGACCGAGCAGGAGTCCCCCATCGACACCTCGCAGCAGAAGCACGCGCTCAAGGACTTCTACGCGTCCGAAGCCGCCGATCTCGACAACGCCGCGTGGCTCGAAGCCGGCGGCGGCGCCCGCGTCCCCGAGAATCCGGCGGCGCACTACTTCCTGGACCGCAAGGTGGAGACGGCGCTGGCGATGGCCGCCGCGCCGCCCGAGGCGCGCGTGCTCGAGGTGGGCTGCAGCTTCGGCCACCAGACGTTCCTGCTCACGCGCCGGTTCGCGCACGTCACCGCGGTCGACCTGTCGCCCGAGAGCATCGCGCTCGCGCGCCGCCGGGCGCAGCGCTGGAACGTCACGAACGTCCGCTTCGAGGTGGCCGACGCCGAGGCGCTCACCGACTTCGTCGACGCGAGCTTCGACGTGGTGATGTCGTTCTCGACGCTTCGCTTCTGCCCCTCCCCCGAGCGCGCGCTGCGCGAGTTCCGCCGCGTCGCGCGCCCGGGCGGACGCCTGGTCGCCGACTTCCCGAACGCCGAGTGCCCGTGGTACGGCCCGGTCAAGCGATCGCTCGGGATCACGCCGCACATCCACGACCGGCTGTTCCGCGCCGCCGAGGCGCAGGCGATCGTGCGCGGGGCGGGCTGGAACGACGTGCGTACGCGGCACATCCTGTTCACGTCGAAGCGCGTGCCGGATGCATGGCTGCGGGTGTTCCGCTGGGTCGACCGCGTGGGCGAGCGGCTGCCGGGCGTGCGTCGCATGAGCGGCATCGTGATGGCCTCGGGCACGAACGATGGCCGTCGCTGAGCTCCGCTGGCCGCCCTCCCCCTACCGCGCCGGCTTCACCATCACGGACGACACCGACGCGGCGACACTGGAGACGGTCCGTGCCGTGTACGACGTGCTGGATGCGAACGGCGTGCGCGCGACGAAGACGGTGTGGGCGTTCCCGCCGGAGGAGCCGTGCGGCATCCCGGCGCTGCCGCCCTCGATCCAGCGTGGCGTGACACTCGCCGATCCCGACTACCGGCGTTACTGCGAGCGGCTCGCCGAGCGCGGCTTCGAGATCACGCTGCACGGCGCCACCGCCGGGAACAACCGCCGCGCCACGATCGAGCGCGCGTTCGCCGAGCTGGACAAGAGCTTCCCCCGCGCCTCCACGTACATCTGTCACGCGAAGAACGCCGACAACCCGTACTGGCAGGAGAAGGTGGTGGCGCGCGGGCCGCTGCGCTGGATGCTGTCGGCGTACGCCGGCTCGCACCGCTGCTCGGGCGAGGATCCCGCGAGTCCGTATTTCTGGGGCGACCTCTGCCGCGAGCGCGTGCGCTACATACGGCTCTTCCGCACCCGCGACCCGGACACGCTCGCCCAGAATCCCTCGATGCCGTACTTCGAGCGCGAGAAGCCGTACGTGCGCGGCTGGTTCAGCGCCACCAAGCGGAGCTTCCGCTTCGTCACGCAGGACGACGTGCTCGGCGACCTCGAGCGGTCGTGGGGACTGTGCATGCTCTACCAGTACATGCACCGCTGGACCGACTCCGGAGGCGGCGCCCATCCCGACCTGGTCGCCGGCGCCCGCCGGCTCGCGGCGCATCCCGCGATCTGGTGCGACACGGCGACGCGGCTCCTGGACCGGCTGCGGCTCGTGCAGGGCGTGTTCCTCGGCTCGCGCGCGAACGTGCTCTGGCTCTTCAACACGAACGCCGAGCCGGCCGAGCGGCTCCAGGTCCAGACGCAGGCGCGGCTCTCACGCCCGGTGCCGGGCGTCACCGCGGCGGGCGACGTCCTGAGCGTCGCCTCGCTCCCGCCGGGCGGCCAGCTCCGGCTCGAGCTCGACCAGCCGATCGAGGCGCGCGGCCGCACGGCCTTGAAGCTCGATGCCGGGGGCCGCGGGGGCGCATCGTTCGGGCACGGCGTCGCGTGGTTCACGGCCGGCGACGAGCCGTGGAACACGGGCAGCCTGCGCGTCCCGGCGCATGGGCACGCACTGCGCTTCGCGCCCGGCCTCGAGGACGCGGCGCCACGCTCGCGCGCCGGCGATGCGGAGCTGTCGCGGCTGTTCGTCACCCAGGCGGCGATCGTGGGCCGCGAGATGCTGTTCCGCGGACGCAGCCTCGACAGCAACCGCTGGCTCGGCGCGGATACGATCACGCTCGAGGACCACGGCAGCTGGGACTAGACGGCGGGGACGGCGGAGCCTACGCCGCCTGCCGGCGCTCGCCCTCCGCGACGCGCGCGCGCACGCGCTCGATCAGCGCCTTCATGTCGTACGGCTTCGTGTGCACTTCATCGGCGCCCAGCTCGACCGCGAGCCGGCGGTCGACCTCGCCGGAGCGAGCACTCAGGATGAAGATTGGGATGCGCTTGTAGCGCTCGTCGAACTTGAGCGCGCGGCACACCTTGTAGCCGTCCATGCGCGGCAGCATGAGGTCGAGGATCATCAGGTCGGGCAGGTGCTGGCGCGCGAGCGCCAGGCCCTGCTCGCCGTCGCTCGCCTGGGCCACCGCGAATCCTGCGGCCTCGAGACCGAATCGCAGCACGGTGAGGAGGTCGGGTTCGTCGTCCACGATGAGGATGAGCGGCTTGGTGTCCGGCATGCGGTCCCCCGGGGGAGGGTCGTGGGTGTCGGTCTCCCGGGGTTATCGGCTGCGGCCCGAGCCGACATGAGCGCCGGCGCCGCGCCGTCAGCGCGCGTCCGGCTCGCGGGTGAAGAACGCGGTGCGCTTCTGCTCGTCGCCGGTCAGTACGTCGCGTACCACCAGGTCCAGGCGGTAGTGGCCGGGCGCCAGCGAGCGGATGGGGACGCTCACGAACTGGCGCCGCACCGTGCCGAGCACGGCGTCCTGGCGCGTCACGCCGAGCCCTTCGCCCTCGCGCCGCGGCGAGAGCCAGCGCTGGAGCCACATCCGGTTGTCGGCCTCGGCGGATCGCACGGTGGTCTCGTACTCGAAGCGCCCCGCGCCGTCGGCGCCGCGCGCGAGGTGGTAGACCTCGAAGTACGCCACGAGCGGCTGGCCTGCGGGCACGCGGCCGGACGGGTTCGCGTCCAGCTGCACGCTCGACTCGAGCACGGGCGGCACGCCGCAGGTGACGAGCAGGTCGCTCACGCTCAGCACGGAGTCGATCGCGGGCACGGTCAGGAACTCGCGCCGCGCTCCACGCGCACCGCCGCCGCGCACGCTCGTGCCCACGACGTAGGCGCCGGGCGGGAGCGGCAGCTGGAAATCCGCGACGCGCTGCCCGCCCGCGTCGCACGCCGACGGCGACAATGGCCGGCGCAGGCGCGCCACCTCGTGCATCGTGCTGTCGAGCACGACGAGGTCCGCGTTGAGCGTGTCCGTGGGATTCCCGGGCGCGGAGATGCCCGCGAACAGCATGGGCACGCCGTGCTCGCCCTCGAACCGTGCGAGCTGCGACGACACCTCCAGCGGCCGCGCGCCGGGCGGCAGCGACGGGAATACGGCTTTCAGTCCGGGTGTCGTCACCACGTCGAGGCCCGCGACCACGTGCGGGTCGGGGATCGGGTCGGTGCTGTACTCCATGGATGGCGGCAGCTCGTAGTGCTCGGAGAGCTGGCGATCCTGCATCACCGCGACCATGCCCAGCTGCGGGTAGGCCCAGACCAGCACGTTCACCGGGAACGCCACCTGGCTCACGCCGCCGCTCAGGCCGTAGAGGCCCGTGCCCACCGGGTTGTACGTCGCCGCCGACGGCGGCCCGTAGCGCACGTAGATGTCGCCGCGCTGGTCCCACTCCCGCCGCGCGGGGTCGTAGAACAGGAAGTACGCCTGTGCCACCCGCGCCCAGTACTCGAGCTGGGCCTCGTTCTCAGGTGTCACGAGATCCGGGTCGTTCTCGCTCCAGAACCGGCGCACGAACTCGGGGCGCTGGTTCTCAGGCAGCCGTCCGAACGCGGCCGTGTCCTCCTCGGTCACGAGCGGCGCGAAGTCCTCGAAGCGCTGGCGCACGCTGCGCCGGAGCCGTGTGAACGCGAGGCGGAACAGGCTGTCGGCGCCATGGACGTCGCCCTGCCGCCAGTGCAGCGACGCGCCCGCGAGCAGGCAGTCGGCGCGCGAGCGGTCGGCGTCGAGCGCGCGCTCCGCCGCGGAGCGGCCCGCGGGGAGATCGCCCTTCTCCACCTCGAGCGCCGAGAGCATGAGCCACGCGTCCGCGCGCTGCGGGTCCAGGCGCCCCGCGGCCGCGAAGTGCTCGATCGCGCGGTCGAGCGAGCGGCGCTCCAGGTACTTGAGCCAGTCGCGGCGCCACGCCATGCCGAGCCCCATGCGCGCGTCGGCGTTGTCGGGCGCGATCCTGAGCGCGCGCTCGAAGCGCAGTCGCGACTGCTTCGTGAACCCGGCCTCTGCGTACGTGCGCGCGAGCAGCAACTCGAGGTCGGCGCGCTCCGGCGCGAGCGCGCACGCCTGCTCGAGCTCGCGGAGGGCGATGCGGCGGGCATCGAACGTGTGCCGTGTGAGCCGGAGCTGAGCTTCGGCCGCGAGCCGGTCGGGCTCGTTCGGCCGTGGCAGCGTTGCCGGCGGGAGCGGCTTGGCCCACGCCAGCGCGGGGAGCATGACCAGCAGCGACAGCAGGAAGTTTCGCGCGAGCATGTCTTTCGTCCGAACCCGGGCCACGGCGGACCCGAATCCGCCTCCGGCCGCGCGCCCGGCGCCAGCGGAACCCGGAACGGGGAGGACCGGGCGACCACCAGTATCGAGTTCGCGACGGGCGCGGGTCAATGCCTGAAGCCCCACCGAGGTCGATGCGGCACACGAGCTTGACGGCCGGCGACCGCGCCGTGGATAGTGCACGCAATACGTGAAGATATTCTCAACTGTTCACGTCCGGGCTCACATCCCCGGGCCACATCCTTCAGGAGGCCTCATGCCCACACCCCGAACGTCCCGCCGCGCCCGCGCGGCGCGCCCTCGCCGGCCCTCCGGCGCGCGCCCAGCCGCAGGCGCCGCGGCCGAGCGCGCGCGCCGGGCGCTCGAGGACCACGCGCACGTGGGGCGCCTGTCGCGCATGTTCCGGGCGCTCGGCGATCCCACCCGGAGCAAGATGGTGTACGCGCTCTCGCTCGGCGAGCTGTGCGTGAGCGACCTGGCGGTCGCGCTCGGCGCCACGCTTTCGGCCACGTCGCACCAGCTGCGCATCCTTCGTGACCTGGACATCGTGCACGTGCGGCGTGACGGCAAGAGCCAGCGCTACACGCTCAACGAGGCGGCCTTCGGGTTCTGCTCGCCGCGCGTGTGCCAGGCGTGGAAGTCCGCGCTCTCACCCACGGAGGCGGCGGCGTCTCCACCCGCGGGCGCGCAGGCGGCCGCCGCGGCGCTCGTCCGCCCCGAGGAGCGCTGACGCATGTTCGAGGCCCTGGTCATCACGCTCCGCGAGGGCGTCGAGGCGGCGCTCGTGCTCGCCATCGCGTCGGGACTCCTGCGCCGGCAGGGACGCGGCGACCTGGTCGGCGCGCTGCTCGCGGGCGCCGGTGTGGCGCTCGCCGTCTCCACCGTCCTCGCCGCGCTCGCGACCCACATCCCGTACAACGAGGAGATCGTTGAGGGCGTGGGCATGCTCGTGGGCGCCGTGTTCGTGCTCACGCTCACGGTGTGGATGTGGCGGGCGGCGCCGCACATGAAGGAGGAGATCTCCTCCGGGCTCGCGCGCGGTGCGGCGCGCGGCGCGTTCGGCGTCGCCGCGTTCGGCTTCGTGATGGTGGTGCGCGAGGGCTTCGAGACCGCCGTGTTCCTCGCCGCAGCGCATTTCAACTCCAGCGGGCTCCAGCTCTGGGCCGGCGCACTCATCGGCCTCGCGCTCGCCGCCGGCTTCGGCGTGTCGTTCGCGCGCGGCGCGCTCCGGATCTCGCTCAAGCCTTTCTTCTCGCTCACCACCGCCGTGCTGCTCCTGGTGGCGTTCCAACTCGTGGTCGGCGGGCTGCACGAACTCTCGGAGGGCCGCGTCCTTCCCGCCTCGCGCACCGAGATGGCGCTCGTGGGACCGATCGTCAAGAACGAGCTGCTGCTGTTCACGCTCACGCTGGCGCTGGCGGTGGGCTGGATGCTGATGGGCGCCGGGCGCAGTACCGCAACGGCGGCGCCGGAGGTGCCGCAGCATGCAACATCCGCGTCCGCGCGCCTCGCACGCGCGGCGGCGTCGCGCGAGCGCACCTGGCGGCGCGGGCTCGCGGCGCTCGGGCTCGTCGTCGTGGCGCTGCTCGCGGCGTCGTTCGTCTCGCGTGCGCGCATCCCCGCCGCCGAGCCGGCCACGGCGCTCACGCCGGCCGCGGGCTCGGTGTCGTTCGACGCCGGGCTCCTCGCCGACGGCCGCATGCACTTCTTCGAGGCCCCGATCGGCACGGCGAGCGTGCGCTTCTTCGCCATCCGCGTCGCCGGCGAGGTGCACACCAACCTCGACGCCTGCGAGATCTGCGGCCCGATCGGCTACTTCATGGACGGCGGCGCGGCCGTGTGCCGCAACTGCACGTCGCCGATCGCGCTCACCTCGCTGGGCCGTCGCGGCGGCTGCAACCCGATCCCGCTCCGCTCGCGGCTCAAGGGTGCGCGCGTGGTCGTGGACGTGGCGGACCTCGCCGCCGTGGCGCCGCTGGCGAAGGGGCGCTGACCGTGCTCATGAGACTGTCGTGGCGCTCGCTGCGCGCGCGGCGCTCGCGCGTGCTGCTGGCGCTGCTCGCAGTCACACTCGGCACCGGCGTCGCCACCGCGCTCGGCACGCTCGCGCTCCAGGTCGGCGACGACCTCGCGCGCACACTGCGCGCGGCGGGGCCGAACTTCGTGATGCGTCCCGAGGGCGCGTCGTGGCGCCCCGATGCCACCGGCGGCATCGACGTCGCGCGCGCGGGCGTGGCACTGCCCGAGAGCGCGGTGGCGGCGCTCCGCTCGACGTTCTGGCGAAACAACGTGCTCGCCGCAGCGCCCGAGCTCGACGTGCACGTGCGGATCGCCGGCCGCGACGTGGAGGCCACCGGCACGTGGTTCGCGCACACGGTCGCCACGGCGGCCGGCCCGTGGGCGACCGGGCTCGCGGCGCTCCACCCGCGCTGGGCGATCGAGGGCGCGTGGCCCGGCGACACGGCCGCCGCGGTGGCGCTCGGACGCGGGCTCGCGCGCGAGCTCGGCGCGGCCGTGGGCGGCTCGCTCGAGCTCTCGGCGCCGCGCGGCCGCGAGACGGTGCGCGTCTCGGCGCTCGTGGATGCGGGCGGGCTCGACGAGCGCCGGCTGTGGCTGCCGCTGGGACTCGCCCAGCGGCTCGCCGGTCGAGGCGGCGAGGTGGATCGCGTCGCGCTCTCGGCGCTCGTCAAACCCGAGCCGGGGCTGCACGGCGTCCGCGCCCCCGACCCCGCACGCGACCCGCAGGGTTACGAGCGCTACATGTGCACCGCGTATCCCGCGAACGTGGCCCGTGATCTCGCCGCCGCCGTGCCGGGAGCCGAGGTCCTGCCGCTCACCGAGCTGGTGGCGGGCGAGGCCGGCGTGGTGTGGCGGTTGAACCTGCTCATGCTGATGCTGGCGCTCGCGGCGCTAACGGCGTCGACGCTCGGCCTCGTCTCCACCACCACCGCCGGCGTCGTCGAGCGCGCGCGCGAGTTCGGGCTCATGCGCGCGCTGGGCGCCACCTCCGCTCAGCTCGCGGCGCTCCTCCTCTGCGAATCGCTGCTCGTGGCGCTCGCCGGCGGCGCGCTCGGCTGGCTCCTGGGCACGGCCACGGCCGCGGCGATCCGCGGTGACGCGTTCGCGGCGCCCGCGGCGGCCCAGCCGCTGCTCCTGCCGGTGGCGCTGGTCGTGGCGGCGGCGGTGGCCGTGGCTGGCACGATCGGGCCGCTGCGGATGGCGCTCCGCTTCGACCCCATCGAGGCGCTCCGTGCTTGACGCGCGCACACGCATGGAGGCCCGCCTGCTCTGGGCCTCGCTCTGGCAGCGCCGCGGGACCGCGGGGCTCGCGGCGCTGGCGGTGGCGATCGGCGCCTCGGTCGCGGCGGCGCTGCTGCACGTCTCGGGTGACGTGGAGGTGAAGCTCTCGCGCGAGCTGCGGGCGCTGGGGCCGAACCTGGTGCTCGCGCCCTCCCCAGCGAGCGGCGAGGACTATCTGGACGAGCGCGCGGCGCGCGACCGGTGCGCGAACGCGAGCGTGACCGCCGTTCCCATCCTCTACGCGACGGCGCTCGCGGGCGGCCACGCCATCCCCATCGCCGGCGCAGACCTGGCACGGCTCGGCCTCGTCCACCCGTCGTGGAAGTGGAGCGCGCCCATGACCCACGCGGTTGCGGAGCATGTAACCGAGGGACACGCCGGCGCGGTGCTCGCCCGACGCATGGGCTGGCG
>Ga0306921_10006259_pt1 | contig 12410 bp, 9 predicted proteins | sample sta12Cox44000080_FD_203760 | JGI IMG/M metagenome (GOLD analysis project Ga0306921, IMG submission 203760) | Lab enrichment of tropical soil microbial communities from Luquillo Experimental Forest, Puerto Rico - statoxic.12C.oxic.44.000.080 (v2)... | ecosystem: Environmental > Terrestrial > Soil... | reverse complement strand
ATTTCATCGTGTGGAAGCGGGACGGTCTGCTGGCTCCCTTCGTGCCCGCGGACGTCGCCAGGCACTATCCCGCGGACCACAAGGATCCCGACGGAATGTTCGCAAGCTTCCGCGTGAGCTTGAGCGCCGTCGCCTACAATACCGACCTCGTCAAGCGCGAGGAGGCGCCGACGAGCTTCGCCGATCTCCTCGATCCGAAATGGACTGGCAAGATCGTCAAGGCGCATCCGAGCTACAGCGGGACCATCTTGACCGCGACCTTCCAGATCGTGCGCGAGCTCGGCTGGGAGTATTTGGAGAAGCTCGCCAAGCAGAAGGTCATGCAGGTGCAGTCGGCAACCGACCCGCCCAAGAAGCTCGCGCTCGGCGAACGCGCGATCATGGCGGACGGCGGCGAATACAACGTGCTTCAGATCAAGGAAAGCGGCGGGCCGGTTGAAATCGTCTATCCGACGGAAGGCATTCCGCTCGTCGTCGGTCCCAACGGACTCTTCCAGAACGCACCCAACCCGAACGCGGCGCGACTGTTCCAATGCTACTGCTTCACGCCCGTATGCCAGCAAATGATCGTCGATTTCGGCGCATTGCGGTCGATGCATCCCCTGGTCAAGGACAAGGCCGGCCGCAAGCCGTTTCGCGACATCAAGACCATGAAGGAGGACGCGGCCGGCGTCGAGAAGACGAGCGAGGAGATCAAGGCGCGCTACAGCAAACTGTTCGGGGTGTGAACCGCCGCGCCTAAGATCGACTGGGAGGAATAATGCGCAGGATTCGATTTTCCCGGCGTGAGCTGCTCACGGCGGTCGCCGCCGGGGCGCTCGCCCCGCATGCGGGCAAGCTGACGCGGCCGGCGCGCGCGCAAGCGCGCGCGACGGCTGCCGAGCCGATCACGCCGGCGCTGGTCGATGCGGCCACGAAGGAAGGCAAGCTCGCCTTCTACACCGCGATGGATCTGCCGGTCGCGGAGAAATTCGCCAAGGCCTTCGAGGCGAAGTTTCCCGGCATCACCGTTCGGGTGGAGCGTTCCGGCGCCGAGCGCGTGTTCCAGCGCATCGGACAGGAGATGGAAAGCGGCATCCACGCGGTCGACGTGGTCAACAGCGCGGACGGTGCGCACTTCATCGTGTGGAAGCGCAACAACTGGCTTGCGCCCTATCTGCCCGAGGAGGTCGCGCGCCACTACCCGGCGCAATACTACGACCCCGACGGGCTGTGGGTGACGACGCGGGTCTGGCTCTCCTCGCTCGGTTACAATACCAACCTGGTGAAGCCGGAAGAAGCGCCGAAGAGCTTCGCCGACCTGCTCGATCCGAAATGGATGGGCAAGATGGTGAAGGGGCATCCCGCCTATAGCGGCACGATCATGACCGCCACGTTCCAGATCGTGCGCGAATTCGGCTGGCAGTATCTCGAAAAATTGGCCAAGCAGAAGGTCATGCAGGTGCAGTCGTCGACCGACCCGCCGAAGAAGCTCGCGCTCGGCGAGCGCGCGGTGATGGCCGACGGCAACGATTACAATCTGATCCAGCTCAAGGAGGCGGGGCAGCCGGTCGAGGTCGTTTATCCGGCCGAAGGCACGCCGCTCGTCACCGGCCCGAGCGCGGTGTTCAAGTCGGCGCCCAATCCGAACGCCGCGCGCCTGTTCCAGAACTGGCTGCATTCGCTCGAGGCGCAGCAGCTCCTGGTCGATTTCGCCCGTCAGCATTCGGTCCACCCCCTCACCAAAGAGAAGCCGGGGGCGCGCCGGCTCGACGAGATCAAGCTGTGGAAGGACGACCCCGCCGGCGTCGAGCGCGCGAGCGAGGAGATCAAGGCGCGCTACGCGCGGATCTTCAGGGTGTAAAGCGTTGAGATATTCAAACTATCGCCGAGCGCATGATCGGTTGTCGTGTATTGTTGCCGAGCCGCAAGGTGCACCTCTCCCCGCTTGCGGGGAGAGCAGAGGCGGCCTTCGGCCGCCGTTTTTGGCGCTAAGAACGCCGATGCGAAGCATCGGCTATGGAGCGAAGCGAGCGGGTGAGGGGGACTGTCTGCAAGCTGAGTATTTGGAGACACCCCCTCACCCCGACCCTCTCCCCGCAAGCGGGGAGAGGGAGCGCACCGCGTTTGGGGCTTCCTGAATGACCATTGCATTACCCGCCCTGGGCGTCCCCCGAAAGCACAAGCTCGATCTCTCGTGGCCGATCCTGGTCCTGTTCGCCGCGCTGTTGTGCGTGCTGATCATCCTGCCGATGTCGTGGCTCATCTATTACAGCCTCGTCGACCGCAGCGGCGCCTTCACGCTCAATAACTTTAAGACGCTGGTCACCGATCCGGTTTTCGTCGATCCGCTGACGACGACGCTGATCCTGGCGACGAGTTCGAGCGTCATCTGCTGCCTTTTTGCCGCGCCCATGGGCTGGCTGGTCGCGCGCACGGATATGCCGCTGCGCCGCGCCGTGCGCGCGTTGGTGACGGCGTCGTTCGTGACGCCGCCCTTCCTCGGCGCCATCGCCTGGGAGCTGCTGGCTGCGCCCAATAGCGGCCTCCTCAACAAGATCTACCGGGCGGTGACCGGCGCGCCGCAGGATGAGCACCTCTTCAATATCTATTCGCTCGCGGGCCTGATCTTCGTCATCTCCTGCTACACCTTTCCCTATGTCTTCGTCCTGCTCGCAAACGCGCTCGACCGCATTCCCGGCGACCTCGAGGACGCGTCCTCGATCCTCGGCGGCCGCACCTGGACGACGGCGCGACGCATAACCATACCGCTGGCGTTGCCGGCGCTGCTTGCCGGCGCGCTCGTCGCGTTCCTGCAGGCGATGACGCTGTTCGGCTCGCCGGCGATCCTGGCGATCCCAGCCGGCTTCCACACCATGACCACCAAAATCTGGAGCCTGTTCAATTATCCCCCCAAGCCCGAGCTTGCGGCGGCGGCTTCGGTGCCGCTCCTCGTCCTCACCGTGGCGTTGCTGCGCGCCGAGCATCTCATTCTCGGCCGCCGCGGCTACTCCGTCGTGGGCGGCAAGCAGGGCGATCCGAGACTGATCAAACTCGGCGCGCCCAAATGGGCGGCGCTCGCGCTCGTCTTCCTCGTTCTCATGTGTCCGGTGTTTTTGCCCTATGGCGCGCTGCTCAATGCCACATTCTCGCGGGTCGCCACCTCGTTCGTGACGTTCGATAATTTCACCCTGCACAACATCCATTTCGTGTTCTTCGAATTGTCGGCAACCCAGCTCGCCGTGAAGAACACCTTCCTGCTCGGCGTCGCCTCGGCCACCATCGGTACGATCCTGGCGCTGGTGATCGCCTACGTCGCGACGCGCCGCGCCATTCGAGGCTATCGCGCGCTCGGCTTTCTCGCGACCGCGCCGGTTGCCATCCCCGGCATCGTGCTGGGCGTCGGCTTGTTCTTGAGCTACGCGCGTCCGCCGCTCGTGCTGTACGGCACGCTGTGGATCCTGCTGCTCGCCTTCGTGACCATCGCGCTGCCCGCCGCCTACCAGCAGCTGCAATCGGCGTTCCGGTCGGTGCACACCGATCTCGAGGACGCCAGCCGTATCCTCGGCTCGACTCGCCTGCGCACGTTGCGCGACATCACGGCACCGCTGTTGCGAACGAGCGTGATCGCGACCTGGTGCTTCATCTTCGTCGGCGTCATCCGCGAATTGTCGGCCGCCATCATGCTGTTCACATCGGAGACCAAGGTGATCTCGGTGCTGATCTTCGACCTCAACGAGTCGGGCGACCTCGGCGCGATCTCGGTGCTCGGCCTGATCATGCTCGCCATCACCTTCGCAGTCGTCATCGCGGTCAATCGCATCCCCGGCTTCGGCGACGCTCGCCTGCGCAACGCCTGATCCATGGACGGTTCTCTTCCAAAAACCTCCGTCGCCGAGATCTTGGCGCACAAGATCGCGGCGCTCGAGCCACCGCGGCTGCCCGCGCCGGTGCGGCGCAAATGCGAGGATCTGCTGATCGACGTCGTCGGCCTCTGCCTCACCGCGCGCAACGAGGACTACGTCAAGGCGGCGCTGGCGGGCTGGGACGAGGAGGGGCCGTGCAGCGCGATCGGCCATGCGCGCGGCATGAGCGCGGCCGGCGCCGCCTTCGTCAACGGCACCGCCGCGCATGGCGAGGATTTCGACGATACCTTCGAAGGCGGTCCGGTGCATGCCGGCGCCGTCATCGTGCCGGCGGTGCTCGCAGCCTGCGAGCGCTACCACCCCGATGGATCCTCAGCGCTGCTCGGCATCGCGGTCGGCGTCGAGGTGATCTGCCGGCTCAGCCTGGTTGCGCCCAAGGCGGTGCACAAGGCCGGCTTTCATCCCACCGCCGTGTTCGGCGCCATGGCGGCGGCGGCCGCCGTCGGCGCCGCGCTCAAGCTCAATCCGCGCCAGCTTGTCGACGCGCTCGGCATCGTCGGTTCCATGGCCGGCGGCATCATCGAATATCTCGCGGAGGGCGCCTGGACCAAGCGCCTGCATCCGGGCTGGGTGGCGCAATCCGGGCTGCGTGCGGCGCGGCTCGCCCGCGCCGGTTTCCTCGGGCCGCGCACCGTGTTCGAAGGCGTGCACGGCTTGTTCCACGGCTTCGCCCGCACCACCGCCGGCGACTACGATGCGCTGACCGGCGATTTCGGCGCGCGCTGGGTGACGCCGACGCTCGCGTTCAAACCTTATCCCTGCGGGACGATGACGCACCCCTACGTCGACTGCGCGCGGCGCCTCGCTAGCAGGGGCATCAAGGCGGAGGAGATCAAGGAAATCGTCTGCGAGGTCGGTGAAGGCACGGTGCATCGCCTGTGGGAGCCGCTCGCCGCCAAGCAGCACCCGGCCAACGGCTATGCCGGAAAATTTTCCACCCCCTACTGTATCGCGGCCGGCTTCGTGCGCGGCAATGTCGGGCTCGACGCCTTCACCGACGATGCGGTGAAGGAGGCGCGCGTCACCGCGCTCGCCTCGAAAGTGCGCTACCAGATCGACCCGCACAATCCTTATCCCAGCAATTTCACCGGCCACGTCCGCGCGCTGCTTGCCGACGGCCGCGTGGTCGAGGAACGCCAGCCGCATATGCGCGGCGGCGCCCACGAGCCGCTCACGCGCGGCGACATCGAGGAGAAGTTCGTACTCAACGCGCGCCACGGCGGCTGGGATGCGGCGCGGACGCAGTCCGCGCTCGCGCTGATGCGCGCCTTGTTTGATGGGAGGATCGACCTTTCGTTGCTGCGCGGGTGAGCGATAAGCGAATTATCCGCAACAACATTCACTCAAGGACCCAATGCAATGACCAAGGAGCTCTCAGGCCGCGTCGCCATCGTCACCGGCGCCGGGCGCAACATCGGGCGCGCCATCGCGCTCGCGCTTGCGGACGGCGGCGCGGCGGTCGTCGTCAATGCGCGCTCGAACTTGCAGGAAGCCGAGGCCGTCGCCCGCGAGATCGAGCGCGGCGGCGGCGAGGCGCTCGCCGTCACCGCCGATGTCGCCGACGCCGACGCGGTTGGGACCATGGTCGCCGCCGCGGCCTCCCGCTTTGGCCGCATCGACATTCTCGTCAACAACGCCGCGGTGCGCGCGGAGCAGGCGCTCGAGACGATGACGCTTGCGGACTGGCGCGCGGTCACCGGTGTGATCCTCGACGGCGCGTTCAACTGCGTCAAAGCCTGCCTGCCGCACCTCAAACAGAGCGGCGCGGGCGCGATCGTGAACATCGGCGGCCTCTCCGCGCATACCGGCGCCGCGCGGCGCCCGCACGTGGTGACCGCCAAGGCCGGCCTCATCGGGTTTACCCGCGCGCTGGCGCACGAGCTCGCCCCCGACAAGATCCGGGTGAACACGGTGACGCCGGGTCTGATGGCGGCGCCGCGCCCGGCGGGGCAGCCGGTGCCGCAGCATCACGCGCTCGTGCACGCGCTGGTCGGCCGGCGCGGCGAGCCCTCCGACATCGCCGCCGCCGTGCGCTTCCTCTGCGGTCCCGACGCGAGCTTCATCACCGGGCAGAACATCCAGGTGAACGGCGGGACGTTTTTGGGGTGAGTTGCGCCGACGCGGGGGAGGGGTGAATCCAACCTCGAAAGATGCTAATCCCTTCGTCACGAATATCGCGGCAATCACGAGACCAACGAGGAACCCCATGTATACCGATCTCGCGCTCTACATCGACGGCAAGTGGGTGAACGGCGGCGGCCGCAAGGGCGAGGACGTGCTCAATCCGGCGACCGAGAAGCCGCTGGCGCACCTGCCCCATGCCAGCAAGGCCGACCTCGACGAGGCGCTGGAAGCCGCGAAGAAAGGCTTCGCGCTGTGGCGGGCGACCTCGGCCTACGACCGCGCCAAGATCATGCGCAAGGCCGCCGACCTCATGCGCGAGCGCCACGACACGATCTCGAAAGTCCTCGTGCAGGAGCAGGGCAAGGTCTACGCCGAGGCGCGCGCCGAGGTGATCACGTCGGCCGACATCATCGACTGGTACGCGGAGGAGGGCCGCCGCAGCTACGGCCGCATCGTGCCCGGGCGCGTCAAGGGCACGCGTCAGCTGGTGGTGCCGGAGCCGGTCGGCGTCGTCGCCGCCTTCACGCCGTGGAACTTTCCCGTGCTCACGCCCGCGCGCAAGATCGGAGGCGCGCTGGCGGCGGGCTGCTCGCTCATTCTCAAGGCCTCGGAGGAGACGCCGGGCGCCTGCATCGAGATGGTGCGTTGCTTTGCCGACGCGGGGCTGCCCGCGGGCGTGCTCAACCTGGTGTTCGGCGTGCCCGCGGAGGTCTCCGAGCATCTGCTGGCGAAGGACGCGGTGCGAAAAATATCCTTCACCGGCTCGATCCCGGTCGGCAAGCACCTCGCGGCGCTCGCCGCCAAAGGCATGAAGCGCACCACCATGGAGCTCGGCGGCCATTCGCCGGTGGTGGTGTTCGCCGACGCCGATGCGGAAAAGGCGGCCGACACCATCGCCGCGTTCAAGTACCGCAACGCCGGCCAGGTCTGCATCTCGCCCACGCGCTTCTACGTGCAGGAGGACGCCTACAAGAAGTTCCTCGCGCGCTTTTCCGACTATGCCAAGGCCATCAAGCTCGGCGACGGGCTCGAAAAGGGCGTCACCATGGGGCCGATGGCGAACGCGCGCCGCATCGACGCCATGGAGAGCTTCGTGGCGGATGCCAGGTCGCGCGGCGGTAACGTCGTCACCGGCGGCAAGCGCCACAGCAATCAGGGCTTTTTCTACGAGCCCACGATCGTGACCGAGGTCCCCGACGATTCCAAGGTGATGACGCAGGAGCCGTTCGGGCCGATCGCGCCGATCGTCACCTTCAAGACCTTCGACGAGGTGGTGGAGCGCGCAAACTCGCTGCCCTATGGGCTGGCGGCCTATGCGTTCACGAATTCGAACGCGACCGCGGCCGCGATCGGCGACGCGATCGCGTCCGGGATGGTGGGCGTCAACTCGGTTGCCGTCTCGACGCCGGAGACGCCGTTCGGCGGGGTGAAGGAATCCGGCCACGGCAGCGAAGGCGGCATCGAGGGGCTCGGCGCCTACCTCAACACCAAGTTCATCTCGCAGGCGTAGCCGCTGCAGCCTTCGAACTCTCGCTCGGCCTCATGCGGAGGAACATCGCCGCTCAGGCACCTCCGCTCATTCCCGCGCAAGCGGGAATCCAGTCTTATCGGCCTAGGTCCCCGCTTTCGCGGGGACGAGCGGAACAAAGGTTCTACTTTCGCTGCGCCTGCCGGCACGCCTGCCAAATCTTCTCCGCCGTTGCCGGCATGTCGAGATGCGCGCCGGCGCCGCCGGGAATGGCATCGGCGACCGCGTTCATGAGCGCGGCAATCGCGGCGGTGGTGCCGGCTTCGCCCGCGCCCTTGACGCCAAGCGGATTGGTCTTCGCCGGCACCGCGTGGATGGCATCCTTGAATACGGGCAGGTCGTCGGCGCGCGGCATGGCGTAGTCCATGAACGAGCCGGTGATCAGCTGCCCGCCCGATGCGTCGAATACCGCCTTCTCCATCATGGCTTGGCCGAGGCCTTGCGCGATGGCGCCGTGGGTCTGGCCCTCGACGATCATGGGGTTGAGCGCCTTGCCGCAATCGTCGACCGCGGAATAGCCGACGAGCGCCAGCGCGCCGGTCGCCGGGTCGATCTCCACCTCGGCGATGTGACAGCCGTTGGGAAAGGTGAGCGGCGTCTCCGCGTTGGTCTTGGTGTCGAGGTCTTCGGCAACTTCGCCGCGCTTTTTCATCTCCTTGGCGCGTGCCGCCAGATCGAACAGCGAGATCGCGCGATCGGTTCCAACGACGCTGAAGCGTCCGTCGCGGTATTCGATGTCGGTATCCGCCGCTTCCAGCACGGTTGCGGCGATCGTCTTGCCTTTCGCCAGCATCGCCTCGATGGTCTTGATCAGCGCGTGGCTCACGGTCATGGCGGAACGCGAGCCGACCGAGGCATAGCCCGCGACTTCCATCGCCGAGTCGCCGTGGCGATGCTCGACTTGCTCAGCCTTGATGCCGAGTCGCTGCGCCAGCAGGGGATTGAACACCGTGGCGTGGCCCTGGCCGGTCGATTGCACGTTGAGGCCGAGCACCAACGTGTCGCCGCCGGGAAAGCTCAGCGCGGTCCCTTCGAGCGGAACGCCGCCGGCATGCTCCAGCATGCAGGAAATGCCAAGACCGCGGTATTTGCCGCGTTTGGCCGCCGCGCGCCGGCGCTGCTTGAAACCGTCGTAATCGGCGAGCGCCAGCGCCTTGTCGAGCACGGTCGCGAACTCGCCGCTGTCGATGGTTGTGCCGATGGCCGTCTTGTAGGGCATCGCCGACGGCTTGATGAGGTTGCGCCGGCGCAGCTTCACCGGGTCGATGCCGGTCACGCGCGCGGCCTCGTCGATGACGCGCTCGAGGATGAAATTCGCCTCCGGCCGTCCGGCGCCGCGGTAGGGCGCGGTCGGCGTCGTGTTGGTGAACACGCAGCGCACGCCCATGTCGATGCGCGGGATGTCGTACATGCCGGGCAGGCAGCGCGTGAGGTTGACGGTCTGGATATTGGCGCCAACGGCGCCGATATAGGCGCCCATGTTTCCGAGGTGACGCACGCGCAGGCCTAAGAATTTCCCCCGTTCGTCGAGCGCAAGCTCGACGTCGCTGAAGGCGTCGCGCGCGTGATTGTCGCTGAGGAACGCCTCGGCGCGGTTCGACATCCAGTGTACGGGCCGGCCGATCTTGCGCGCCGCGACCAGGATCGCGAGGTATTCCGGGTAAGGCCCGGTCTTTAGCCCGAACGCGCCGCCAACGTCCTCGGTGACGACCCGCAGGCGCTGGTTGGGCACGCCCAGGATGGGAGCAAGCCCGTCGCGCAGCGCGCGCGCGCTTTGCGAGCAGCAGCGCAGGTAGTAGCTGTCGTTCGCCGGATCGTAGCTCGCGGTCGCGCCGCGCGGCTCCATCGATTGCACCATGATCCTTTGATGGACGACGGCAACGCGCGCCACGTGCGCCGCAGATGCGATGATGCGATCGACCTCGCTCGCATTGGCGTCGGGGTCCGCCGCCAATCCGGGCCAGTCCACCGCGATGTTGCCAGCAGCCTCCGGCCAGACTTGCGGCGCGCCCTCGCGGATGGCCTCACGCAGGTCGATCGCCGGCGTGCGCTCCTGGTAGTCCACGGTGACGAGCTCGGCGGCGTCCTGCGCGGCGGTCAGCGTCTCGGCAACGACCAGGCCGACCGCCTCGCCCACGTGCCGCACGGTCTTGCCAGCGAGCGCGGGGCGCTGCGGAACGATGAGCTTCTGGCCGCCGCGGCCGGCAAGCGGCGGATGCTGGGACACGTTGCCGATCCCCTCCATGTCGGCGGCGGTGAGCACGCAGAGCACGCCAGGCGCGGCCTTGGCCGCGGCCGTGTCGATCGAACGGATATCGGCAAAGGCGTGCGGGGACCGCACGAAATAGGCTTGGGTCTCCCCCGACATCGGCGCATCGGCCGCATAGTGTCCGAGGCCGCGCACCAACGGATCGTCCTCCAAGCGCGGCTGGTGCTGCGCGCGGCGTTCAACGGTCTGTGAATCCATGTCGGGTTCCGATATTGGGAAAGGGGCCTTGAAAGGATTGATGTTTTTAGCCGAAGTGGCAACCCGGTGTCACGGGGTTGCCACTTATGTTGCCGGTTTGAGCCGCTGGACTGCTCCGCGTGCCAGCGCCTTGCGGTTCGCCGCCCGCGTGTAACGCTCGGCCTCTCGCAGCGTCGTCCAGCCCATCACCGCCATGATTTCGTGCGCGGTCGCGCCATGCTCGGCCAAGCGCGTGGCGGCGAGCTTGCGCAATCCATGAGAGCTCAGCCCCTCAAGACCGGCCTCGCGGCAACGCTGGCGAAACCAGAAGGCGAAGGCATCTGGCGAGAACGGGCCGCCGCGCGGACTCATGAGAAATGTCATGCCGATGGGCGCGTGGTCGAGCTCGGCTTGCAGCTCCGACAGCACCGGCAAGTCAATCTGCACTTTCGTCTTCGTCGTTTTGAGCGACAGGACGCCACGGCGAATATGCTGGCGGCCGATCCGCACGACATCGCCACGGCGGAGGCCGGTACAGAGCAGCAGCATGAGCGCTAGGCGGGCCTTGGAGCCGGCCGGATGCCTCGCCATGAACGCCGCAACATCTTCTTCGGTCCACGGCCGGAATCCGCCCGTGTCCTTTGGACGCTTGCGCTTGTAACCGGCGGTTGGGTCGACACCGATGATGCGGCCGGCGATGGCGAAGGCCATGAGGCCGCGCAAGGCCCGCAGCATGTTGGCCTGAGGATGCGGCCTGAGAGGATCGAGGATCCGCGCGACGTGGCGAGGCTCCATCATGGCCAGCCGCTTATCGCCGTGCTCGGCCGTGAAGCGCTTGAGCAGCGCGCGCCGCATCCGCTGTGTGGTGGTCGCGAGCTCGTCGCTGAACTGCTTCGAATTGAGATAGGCGGTGACAACCGCATCCGCGCTGCCCAGGTCATGGCGATCGGCGCCAATCAGCGCGGGCGCACCGCCAAGCGCCTGCTCGTAGGCGGCCATGAAGACCGGCGACCAGGGCGGCGCCGGCAACGGCACGGATCTGTAACCGCGGCGGCGGAAGTAGAAGCGCGCGTGACCGTGGCGGTCGACGAATGCATGGACGTAGAGCGGCAATTTCAATCGCGGTCCCATTCGTTCGGCTCCTTCGGCGCCTCACCGCCCACGATTATGATGATCTTCCCGTCCCTCGTGATGTCGATCCGCACGTTCTCCACACCGGCCGCCCGGGCGGCGCGTATCGCCCGGGTGACGTCGGACTGCCGGAATGTGGAGGGCGCGCGGGCCATGGCGACTACCGTGAAGTCTGCTTATCGGCGGTCATGCGGCGTTCCTTGGCCAAGCTTACGAAGCAGCGCCCTTACGGCGCGCCGTTCGGCTATGGCTTGCGCCGTGTAGAAGCCGTGCCGGTAGTTTCCGTTTCGATCGCCCTTCGGGGCTCCGGTGCCGGGCGCTCCCCCGTGCATCCGACACCGCCTCTTGCCCTTCACTATTGGAGACTGGCAAGGCTTCCCTTGCCGCGTCCGGGCACCACATCGGGGCGCTTCCCGAAGCGGCAATGGTTCGTTTGTCATCCGTTGCATGGGCTTGTCCGCTATTTTCACCTGATACCCCCCTCCCGCGATGGGTCACATTGCCGACGATTGCTTGTCCGCCCGGGTAGACGTGGACATGTTCGACCACCATTTTTTGCCGTCCGCCGCGGCGCATATTCGACAGGGAATCCATTTGGGTGGTGAATGCCCGCTGTAGGCGAGAAAGGGTCAGCGCGGCTGAGTCCTGTTGCGGTATCGTTTCAATCGAACCGCTATAGAGGCGGGCGCTGAACTTCATGACCAGGGCGTGCGTGACGGCGATCTGCACAGCGAGCGTCGCCTCAATTTCATTCTGTGGCTTTAGCCCATCGATCACTGCTAAGGCTGCATTCACCGCGCCTGCGTCAATCACTCCCGCGCGATCTCGAAAGATCGTCATCAGGCGGGCCAGCTCCACGTCCACGAAGCGGTTCGAGCTGGTCCCGAGCGCGTCTTTCAATCGAGTCTGCCAGCCCGAGCCATCCGAGTGCGTCGGCGAAATTGCCACCGCGGCATTTTCAGGTTGCCGAATGTCGATCGCTACTCGCGGCGGCCTTTGATTCTGTCGTCCGGTCGCGGCAACGATCTCCTGCTTTTCCGCATCGCTTGGGTCGTGGTTCGCTTTCGTCATATTGGCCAATCCTGTCATGCCTCACCTCCTATGGGTTGCGCCGCCTGCGCCATCCTCCCGCCTGCCACGGAGGCGCACTCCGATGAGGCAAGCTTGCTGCGCTCTTTCTACGGCACGATGGAACGCGTGCTTGCGGCTGTCCTGCTTCTGTTCGGGGGTATCGCCCTTTGGGATATAGATTGCATAGAACTCTGAGCGCACCGCT
>Ga0306921_10006257_pt1 | contig 12414 bp, 18 predicted proteins | sample sta12Cox44000080_FD_203760 | JGI IMG/M metagenome (GOLD analysis project Ga0306921, IMG submission 203760) | Lab enrichment of tropical soil microbial communities from Luquillo Experimental Forest, Puerto Rico - statoxic.12C.oxic.44.000.080 (v2)... | ecosystem: Environmental > Terrestrial >... | reverse complement strand
AGGGCCGGGGAGCGTTTGGTACACAGGAAATTCCCCCGGTCACGCAATTTCCATATTCTTCAGCGACGCCCAAGGCGGCGTGTTCTACAAATCAGTGCCCCTGCCAGGCTCGCCCACGGACCTGACAGTCTCGCGCGATGGCAAGTGGCTCGCTGTCATTTACACTTCTGACGGCAACGCATATGTTGCTGTTTTTGGAATAGACCCTTACGGCGACCTCAGACCACTGGCAACTTCGAGTTCCATCGGCGTAGCTTCCTTTAGCGGTGTTGCGTTCAGCGAATAGGTGTTCTATTCATTCTCGCTCGGCCCGGCGGTGATCTCCCACCGGGCCACTCAACCGTTCCGCAGAGTCGCACGCCTCGGCTGTCTCGATTTCTTCTCGAATTGGCCGAAAGCTGTGCACGACGTTGACACTGAACCGCACCACCTTTTCAATGGATCTCGCTTTGCCGCCTCCTATTTGTCTGAAGAACGAGCGCCAATCGAGCGTCGGCACGCGCAGTGGTGCGAAAAGGCGATTTGATAATGCAACGGCGGCGGTGCCTGTACAATGGGAGCTGCAGGCTCGACCGCTTGACCTTACTTTATATGCTAAGTTTGGCGGACGCGGTCAGCTGCTGTACGGACGTCGATTGGAAGGAGAGAACCATGAGTGATGTAGTTTATGTTTCGAAGTCCCGTATTGAACGCCGTGAGGGGCCTTTCCGCATCGCCTATCTCCCCGGCGAGTCTCAGCCGATCGTATACAGTGTCCACGGAGCCATCGCCGAGCACTACAAAATCGACCCAGCAAAGCTGACGGAGTCGCACTCCTCGACGATCGACTATGTGATTTCGGCAACCGCCGGTTGAATGTTGGGTACCTTTGGGGGAGCGCTGGAAGCGCGCCAAATCGATGCCAGCAACGGAAAGCTTACTGCCGATGTGACGGGCGAGGTCGAATCAGAAGACGTTATCCGCCGCATCCATCTGCGGGTGCGCCTTGTGGCTCCCGAAGAGGCTAGGGCCGCTGTGGAGCGCACGCATGGCATTTACGCGATGCGCTGCCCGCTGTATCGCACGTTGCACAAAGCCATTCAGCTCACGTCGTCCTTCGAGTTGACCGCTCCTTAGATGCCTCGTGACAACCAATCGCTCATCATTGGCCCGAGTCTGAACTAATGCTCAGTTTTCCTGGGTTGGCACGCGTGAATTATGGTATTCGTGCTCAGCAGTGAGACTGGCACTGCCGTGCCTTATGAAGGTCTACTTTGGTTTTACCGTGGCTGGGAACCGTTCCTCGTTGGAGGCTGCCAAGAGAATCGTTGGCGTTCTCCAATCGCTCGGACACGAAGTCCTCACGAGCCACTTGGTGCGCCAAGATGCCTGGGAGGCTGACCGGTCGGTGGCACCTCAGGAGATCTTTGCTCGCGATATGAAGTGGCTTGAGCAGTGTGACCTATTTGTAGCCGAGGTGTCGGGCTCATCGTTTGGTTTAGGGTTTGAGACTGGCTATCTACTCGGGGCCACGACGAAGCGGACGATTCTTCTCTACCAGCGAGAAGCGGAACGTACGATTTCTCTCCTGATCACCGGAAATACGCATCCCAACTGTCTCTTGATCCCGTATTCGAAGCTGGAAGAACTGGAGGTGTTAGTTCGAAAAGCTGTGCCAGCCGGGTAGATTGCCGACAAAAGCCGGAAAATCAGACAGCCGCAGGCTAGAAGTCAAGCGATTGCGTTTCTCGGGGCGAACGATGGCCTGAACTCCAATCTGACCCTCTGGCAACAAAAAATGCAGATCGAGGCGAGAACCTACTGCCATGGCCTCATGCGAAGCAACCAAAAACGCATATTGCGTAAAAGTGCAGAAGACATGTCGCCGATGTGGGTGGCTTTTTGTCGAATGGGGGTGGGAAACGATGACTTGGGCGCAGCAAGCCGAAAGGGAGCGTTTCGCGTGTTAGCCTTGTAGCAGGCTTTCGGTGCTTATGCTCTTTCTTGGGCGGACTTTGGGGCCCTCACGGTCAAACGAGTCAACGCAATGTCGGATCTTCCTCCACCGCTATCGGCAAAGGAGTTCTTCACGCCGGAACTTCTAAGAGACCCGTATCCAATCTACCGCCGGTACCTTGAGGGATGTGGGCCACAGTTCCTGACTCTTCATGGAGGCGCCTGGGCCGTTTTCAAGCATGCAGATTGCTCTACATTCCTTCGGGACCCCAGACTGTCCGCCAAGCGTACGGGCACTTTGCTTGACGAGTTTCCTGCCGACAAGCGAAAGGAATTTGCCGAACTCGCCCGCGCATTCAGCCTCTGGATGCTCTTCTTTGATGCGCCTGAGCACACGCGCCTTCGCAAACTCATGAACAAAGGATTCTCTCCCGTCGCAATCGAATCTCTAAGGCCGCAGGTCGAGAAAATCGTTGATCGCCTGCTCATGCCGCTCCGCAATAACCACCGGATAGATATTCTTCCGCAGTTCGCTCACCCACTTCCTGTTTACGTAATCGCCGAGATGCTGAATGTTCCCGAATCGCTGCACAAGCAGTTCATCCTCTGGTCAAACGCCATCGCTACCCTCTTTGGTAATCCTTATCGGGGCCTGGGTGATTTGGTCGCCGCACAGCAAGCCATTCAGTGTCTCACGAGTTACTTTAGTGAAGCTGTCGCCGCGCGTCGCAAGCACAAGAGAAACGATCTAATCAGCTTGCTTATGGAGATCGAAGAAGACGGAGACGTCCTTACGGAGGAGGAATTGTATGCCCAATGCGTCATGCTGCTCTTCGGGGGGCACGAAACCACCCGCAATCTCATCGGCAACGGTTTGTGTACGCTGCTTCGTCACTCCGAACACGCCTCCGAGCTTCGCGAACACCCTGAACTCATCCGGAGCGCTGTCGAGGAACTACTGCGCTACGAAAGCCCAGTTCAATACACTGGCCGTATGGTCCTGCACGACTTCGAGTTCAGTGGCATCCAAGCACGCCGAGGTCAGGAGATTATTTTTATGCTCGGGGCCGCCAATCGCGATGCGCGCCAGTTCAAGGAGCCAGACCTTCTGGACCTCAAGCGTGGCAACAATCCCCACCTCGCGTTTGGAGCAGGCGCTCATTTCTGCATCGGAAATCAGCTCGCTCGGCTCGAGGGCCAGGTAGCCATCCTGAAGATTCTCCGTGAGTTCCCCAGGATGCGTCCGGTTTCAGCACAGCCGGAGTGGCTCCCCAATTTCAGTTTCCGTGGACTCAAAGCACTTCCTGTCGAAATTTCAAATTAACTAGCTCCGTGAAGGCATAATCATCAGTTTGACTTAGCCGAGCTCTTGGGTCATACTTCCATTGTTTTGGAAATATGAATACGTCGTCTGCTGTCGATTCCCTGGCTGCTCTGGCGCAAGAAACACGCCTTAATATCTTTCGCCTGCTCGTCCAAAACGCCCCTAAGGGCCTTCCCGCAGGCGAGATCGCTCGCCGTCTCAAGCTGCCCGGGCCAACTCTTTCTTTTCATCTGAACATTTTGGCCGCAACGGAACTTATCGAACCGCACAGAAACGGACGGTCTATCTCCTACTCCCCCAACTTTCAGAACGTGAATCGTCTGATGAACTATTTGATGGAGAACTGTTGTGGCGGAGAAGGTTGCGCCATCGATGTAACTAGGCTCGCAGGTAAGTCGAAAAACAGATAGGAGGCTCAATGGAAAACGAGAACATCAAACAGATCGTTAAGGACAAGTACACAGAAGCGGCCGTTCGTGCTGCCTCGGGGAAAAGCTCTTGTTGCGGGACGAGTCCAGCCGCTAGCTTAGACGGCTGTGATCCCATTACCTCAAATCTCTATGGAGAAAGCGAGGCTTCTGCCATTCCAGAGGAGGCTCTTCGCGCTTCTTTGGGTTGCGGTAACCCAACCGCACTAGCGAAATTACAGCCGGGTGAAATTGTATTAGACCTTGGCTCTGGAGGCGGTATCGATGTTCTGCTGTCTGCCCGACGAGTCGGACCAACAGGGAAAGCCTACGGGCTTGACATGACAGACGAAATGCTTGCGCTAGCCGAAGAGAACAAGGTCAAGTCAGGTTTGACGAACGTTGAGTTTCTAAAGGGTGAAATTGAAAACATACCGCTCCCGAATGATTCGGTGGATGTAATCGTTTCGAATTGCGTCATCAATTTATCCGGGGATAAGGATCAGGTGCTTCGGGAGGCGTTTCGCGTTCTGAAGCCTGGGGGCCGCTTCGCAATTTCAGACGTGGTCGTGCGTGGCGAAGTTCCCCATGAGATTCGGACGAGCCTGGAGCTCTGGATCGGTTGTGTCGCGGGAGCATTATCCGAAACTGAGTACCGGGAGAAACTTGCCGCTGCGGGATTTTCATCCGTGGACATAGAAGTCACGCGGGTTTACGACGTGAACGATGCACGTGAGTTCTTGCTTGCAAGCGGCGCTGGCGGAGACGACATAGCGTCGCAGGTTCAGGACAAATTCGTTAGCGCTTTCGTTCGGGCCAGTAAGCCTATGCAGGCAAGATCCTGCTGTGCGCCAACTTGCTGCGCCTGAGAGGTTCGCAATGCAAGGGCGTTACAACGTTCTGTTTCTCTGCACTGGAAATTCCGCTCGTTCCATCATGGCGGAAGCTATAATGAACAAACAGGGATTCCCCAACTTCACAGCGTATAGCGCAGGAAGTCACGCAAAGGGGCAGGTTCACCCTCAGGCTCTGCGACAGCTTGAAACTGCGAAGTTGCCGACCCAGGGTTTGCGCAGCAAGAACTGGGACGACTTCGCGAAACCAGGTGCTCCCCAATTGCATTTTGTCTTCACTGTTTGCGATAACGCGGCCAAGGAAGTCTGCCCGATCTGGCCCGGTCAGCCAATGACAGCACATTGGGGTGTGCCAGACCCGACTGCGGTCACAGGCACACAGGAGCAAATCGAGAAAGCCTTTCGCGACGCGTATATAACGCTTGAGCGCCGAATCAGTCTGTTCTTATGTCTTCCATTGTCCAGCCTCGACACGCTTGCCATAAAGAAGCAGATTGAAGACATTGGTCATCGATGAAAACACTGAATACCCGCATCGCATCCGAGTTTCTGGGCACGGGGTTTCTGGTCGCCGCCGTGGTGGGTTCAGGAATCATGGGGGAAAGGCTGGCTGCGGGAAACGTTGCCATTGCTCTTCTGGCGAACACCATTGCAACGGGTGCCGCCCTCGTCGTACTGGTTCTGACGTTTGGTCCGATTTCGGGTGCACACTTTAATCCAGTGGTCACGCTCGCCGATGCATTGGAAGGTGGGATTCCGTGGGCAGAGACCTTACCTTACATTCTGGCTCAAATGTTTGGCGGAATTAGCGGCGCAATTGTCGCTCACTTGATGTTCGGTCTTTCCATTGTTTCACTTTCGCAACACGCCCGGACTGGTCTCCCGCAGTGGTTGAGCGAATTTGTGGCTACATTCGGGCTGCTGTCAGTGATTTGGGGCTGCTCTAGAACGCGCTCAAGTGTTGTCCCATTTGCGGTGGGAGGCTACATCACAGCTGCCTATTGGTTTACGGCTTCAACCTCATTTGCGAATCCAGCGGTCACTGCGGCAAGATGTCTTAGTGATACGTTTGCAGGCATACGGCCCATTGATGTCCCCTGGTTCATCCTCGCTCAGCTCCTAGGTGGTCTTGCAGCGACGATGGTCTTTCGGTGGCTTGTTCCTAATCTGCAAGTTCAAGCCAAAGAAATCCTGCTCCCACATGACCTGGAGAAGACCCGCTAGCCATCAAGGTTTTTCATTTTCTCTAACTCCGGGCACCGGTGCTTTGTATGTGTATCATTCGTGTATGCGTGCGAATGTACGAGTCCCTCATTCCGTTGACGCCTGCCAAATCCCCTGTTTCAAGGAGCCGCTGGTTCGCAAAGTTCAGCGGCGAATGCCGCCCGATTAGTGCACTTGCTGATCGTGCAAGGGTGAAGATTCTCTTTGCCCTGAGCAATGGCGAAGAATTATGCGTCTGTGATGGGGCCCATGTGCTTGGAGTTTCAATTTCAACGGCGTCTCATCAGTTGCGGAAGCTGCGGGATTTGAAGCTGCTCAAATATCGCAATGACGGGAAGATGGCGTACTACTCTCTTCGTAATCAACTGGCCGCGAGACTTGTTGCCGATACCCTGGAGGAAGTTGGTTGCCTAATGGGCGCTTCCCCTCTATACGTACTGCAGGAGCGACTCAGCCAGTGTTTCAAATGTCTACGCCAGAGGTTCAGCACGCCAAAAGACCACCACAATCTGGACGTATCTGGAACGCAGAGTTTTTGTCAGAGATAAGTTATTTATAATAAATAAATTATATGGTGGAGGCGGGGGGAGTCGAACGATACGCGCCTCTCCATAGGAGCTGTTTTGTTTTGGTATGGTACAGATGTTTGAGCACGAATTCTAAATAAGCGTCCGCCACTCGGAGAAAACGAATTTTAAATGACTTTGCGATTCCGCAGAACTTCTCCAGGGATTGACTTTGAGTAGTCATTGAGGCCGTGTCTTATACCTCCCTGGCTCAGGCGGAGCGGGTTTGCCATGCGGCGAACGCGCAGCAGCCTACTTGCGGTAAAAGCATTGGTTGCTCCTGTCTGGCACCGCCGAGTCTTCACTGCCCACCTGAATCTTCATTATTCGATAAAGCCGCGCCCGCTCACGCGTCCGTTCAGTATTCCGTCATGACGTCGGAGATCGGACGGTAACCGAAGCACTTTCACTTGGTCAGTTCGCAAATCATTTGTATTCCGTCAGCTGTTGTGCACCGGTGCTTGGCAGGAGGCTTGCTGTTGTAAATGGCCGAGCTCATCTTTCACGCCGCAACTGGCACTCAAGCGTTGAGCGTCGATTGGCGGCAAGAACATGAGTGATTGAAAGGAGGCGCGTCATGTCATCGGTTCTGAAGTTCACGGCTAAATGGAACAAGTGGTATCGCGTGCTGTGTTACTGCAAAGGCTTTGGACCATTCGATTCCTTACGTTTTGGCCTGTGGTTGGCGCGCGGGTGAAGGATGTTCACGCTTACCCAAGGGTCGCGAGGAACTAACGAAAGGAGCGGCTATGGACATTCAAGATGCGACACGGGAAAGTGCGATGGCTCGCGATGGAAAGGGCACATCGACGGACGAACGGGCGCTCGTTGTGCAAGCGAAGTCCGGACAATCAAGCGCTTTCCGAGAACTGTACGAGCGTCATCGATTTAAGATCTACCGTTCCGCCTTCCGCATACTTCGCAATCCCCAGGATGCGGAAGATGCCGTTCAGCAGGCTTTTCAGCATGCATTTACGAACCTCCATCGATTTCGCGAGACTTCTGCATTCGCAACTTGGGTGACGCGCATAGCGATCAATGAAGCGTTGACGATACTGCGACAGAGGCGCGTGACCACTCCACTTTTTGAAAACAACAATGATGGCGTCAACGCAACGCCACCTTTCGATCTCGCCGACGTCCAGCCCCGGAACAAACCTTCGCTGAAAAAGAAAGTCGCGCCGTTGTAACTCGCGCCATCTCTCGACTTTAGAAAAGTTTGTGTACCGTCGCTCTGCTACACGAACTATAAGGGCTGTAGAACACAGAAACCGCTCAACGACTTGGCTTGACAGTGTCCGCGGTCAAAGCGCGCACCTTCTGTGCTCGACGCCATCTGCGCAAGGGTCTCGAAAGTAGACAGCTCGTCGTCGCGACTCTCGGATCGGACTTGAAACTAAAAACAGTAAGGTAGCAGCAATGACGATTCTTACGAATTATGACTAGCATCGTTAAAACTCTTTTTGCAATGGGAGGCATGTCAAACATGGCTGATTTGCGACAGAGCAGAAATCTTGCGCTCGAGATCGGTTTGTACCGCATCGCGTTGGTGGTGAATCTAGTCTTCAACCAGATGAAAACCCAGCCAGCGTTCGCGACTCTGTTCGATGTCAGCGAAAGCCACGACGACGAAAAAGCTTGCCTCACGTACTTTTGGTGGGTGGTCCTCGGCGGCAACAAATTGAGCGACCTCGATTCGGAAGTGATTCGAGGATGTGGACGAATGGGCGTCAGCTCCAGCCTGTTCAGAGAGTGGCTCGCGCTGTTTCGCCAAGCAGCACTTCCTATCATTGGTGCAGAGTTGACGGATGCATGGAAGCGTAGAGCAATGCAGCTAGCCCACGAGTTCGGTAACTGATTAGCCAAGTAGGCCCGGCAGCAGGTCATCCGGACACCCGAGTTCGCGGCACGTGCTGATGCCGGAGCAGCCGGCCGCCTTCGATCGAGTTCGAGTTCTTAGCCAAAAGCATCTAGGAAAAGGAGCAGAGCATGTCGAGATCTCAAACAGGTGTTACGTGCAGCATTGGAACTTATCTCGCAAAGAGATACGAGCAGATAGGAATCAGACATCAGTTTGCGGTGGCCGGCGACTACAACCTCGTCTTGTTGGATCAGCTTCTGCTTAATAAGAATCTCCATTGGGTTTACTCAATTGCTCCTTTTCTGCTGAGGGTTATGCCCCCGCTAATCGCTCGGCCTTCCTAAACCCGCGTATACTCTCTCGATGGCCGGTCTTTAACTAGGCACTGGAAAAGACCTGCAAGCGATCCAGTTTCAAAGAGTTTGAATAATCTTCATTTATTTGAATGGAACACGAATCAGCTAATACCGTCAGATGGTCGCGATGTCGAAGACTCTCGTGCTTCATTACAGTTGTAGTAGCGTGCGTTGTGGTTCCAGGCGACGAGAGAGCAAGATCAGCCAGGTGTAACTTGGAACCGACGGTGCAGACACAAACCGCGCAACACGCACCGCACATTCCCACTGCCGGTCCGCTCGCCGACCCCAAGTCCCTGAAGCAAGTCGGAGTGCCCGTCGAGGCCACACGGGCTGCAGCGCCAGCCGACAATCTACAGAGTGAGGAAAAAATCGCTCTTGGTGAAGAGCTTTTCTTCGACGGACGTTTGTCGGTTGATGGAACGGTTGCCTGCAGTACATGCCACGATCCGGCGCTCGCTTTTACTGACGGAAGACCCGCTTCCATTGGTGTCAAAGGCCGAATCGGTCAGCGTAACGCTCCGACGATTCTGAACGCGCTGTACAACAAGGCGCAGTTCTGGGACGGTCGCGCCAAGACTCTCGAAGAACAGGCGACTTTTCCTATCGTGAATCCCAGCGAGATGGGCCAGCCCGATCTGGACGCTGCTGTGGCGCGGCTTGCGAGCATACCCGAATACGCGCGGGCATTTCGAACGGTGTTCGGACGCTCGATCAACGGAACCGACCTGGTACGCGCCATTGCCTCTTACGAACGAAGCCAGCTTTCGTTTGATTCGCCTTTCGATCACTTCATGGCTGGCGACAAGAACGCAATCAACGATTCCGCCAAGCGAGGCTGGGATCTCTTCAATACCAAAGCCCGGTGTAACAAATGCCATGCCCTGACAGAAGAAAAACGAGATGCGACCTACTTCATGGACAATGATTTTCACAACATCGGCATCGGGATTATTCGACATAACGTCGTCGCATTGGCGTGCAGGGCAGAGCAAGAGATCGACTCGGGCAAGTTGATCGACGTAGATCGTGCTGCCATTCAAAGCGACATGTCGGTATTGGGCCGTTTCCTCATCACCAAGAAAGAGGCCGACATCGCGTCTTTCAAGACGCCGGACCTGCGCAACGTGCTCATTACAGCGCCATACTTTCACGACGGCTCGCAAGCCACGCTGTGGGACGTTATGGATCATTACAACAAGGGAGATGGCATAAAGGACCCGTGGCTCGATGAAGATATGCAGCCGCTTGCCCTGAGCGAAAGCGAGATCGATGACGTGGTTTCCTTCCTCGCGAGTCTGACGAGTGCGCAGTATCAAGAGCAAGGTGTCAAAGTACTCGCGCGACAGCGAGCGCTGTCCCGCACGAATCGACCACAGCGCGACACGGCTCGCGCTTTCGGGCCAAAGCCGCTCCAGCCTAAAGCGCCCCGTGATTGTGCAAACCTGCAACCAGAGCCAAAACCGCGGTGATGCTCCCTGTGTCGCGTCCATCGGCGAGGCGGTTGGTCAGGTGGAAGGATGACGCCAACCCTTCCCTAATCTGATTACGGAAGGGTTGTCGACGATGCGCGAGGCGGCTCGGCTAGTGGTCACAAAGGTGTTTCTCGGTACTGATCTACTCGCTGCAGTCGATTTCCGACTTAAGCTCACGATAGAGGCAACCAGCGCTTCAGTCTGGAAAGGATCCTACGCAAAGTCTGTTTACAACATGCAGAGCGTCATGACGCGTTGTGTACGCTCAGTTGTGCGATGGTGATCGTCAGTGCAACCGCCGCCCCGAGTGCGCTCACGGCCCACGCAACACGGTCGGCCGCAGCCGGCAATACTCTGTGAAAAAGCAGCACACCTCGAAGCCCTAGTCCCATGTGGGTGATGACGAACCAAACGCCAAGAGAGTAATGGGGAATAAGTCGCACGTTCCACGGATGGGGCAAGAGACCCACCGGAGCGCCGGAGGCCCAGAGAAAGGTCGTATCCACCTTGGTGACCGCCCGCCCCAAGATAAAGACCGCGTAGCAAGGGCGGCCAGCCATAGGCTCTGCACCAGCAAGGATGGGTGCTCATCGCATTACAGAATGCGCTGTGGCAGCTTCTTCATGTTGCGAATTTGCAGGAGGGCGTGGTGGACACGGTGATGCGTGGCGGGGACACCGATACGAACGCGGCGATTGCCGGAGCCCTTTTTGGCGCAGTGCACGGGCTCGACGCTGTACCAGAGCAGTGGCGAGACAAGCTGCTGAACTGTCGCCCCGAAGCTGGGCGGCCGCATGTGCGGCACCCCCGCATGTGCCTGCAAGGCTGGTCCTCGGATTGCTCAGTGCATTGGTATGGATTACGAGAAGATGAAGGCGTTGCTGGAAACGAGCCGCGAGGAGTCTACGGCGCAACGCAAGCCGGAAGCCAAAGAGTTTCCCCATCCGGATTCCAGGCCGGATTGGAATTATCTAGATCACGTCGCAAAGGAACGGATCGCGGCCTAGAGAGGTACCAGCCATGAAAATGCCAACGATGTTTCAGTGGTATCAGATTTTACGGCAACACTATCGATTCACGGTGTTCCAGGCGATGCGAGGCGCGCTCTGGTTGGCGCGCTAGCTCGCGCAACTCTGGGCGGTCGTGCCTGGTTGCTGGGTAAATCGGAGTTCAAATAGAGCAATACAATTAATGAACGAGGAGCGTCCAGAAATGTTGAGCCAATCCAAGGAGGTCCGCGCACAAGCCACGGAACGGTTGTTCCTGGCCGTGGTCAATCAGGCCATCTCTGATGTTCTGGAGAATGGCAAAGAGGCAAAGGAAGCAGAGCGTTGGCTACTCAGCAAGGATTTCGATGCCCTGGACAGACTGTTCGCGCTTCCTACTAAGCCAGTGAAATCACCATTACAAAAAGGGAATCAGCGTGGCGCCTAATTCTGATTGGCGCGGCAAATCGGCGTCTCTGTCCGAGCGGCAGATAATCATCAATGTTGAGAGCTGCTTCCGGAAGAATAGCTGGCCAAGGTCGCTAGAACCTCGCAAGGGGTTTTCTCGAAACTTACTCTGTAGCTCTTAAATGGCCGGCGACCGCGAAGTAGCGACTCGAAACCAGCGGCGTGAATCGATCTCTTCCTCGCCAAGGTAGCGGAATCGCGATTGCGACTGAACGGCCGTGGCGAAGGCAATACAGCTCAACGCCCAGCTCGAGGTGAGCAATCGATGTCCGGCATCTCTTCCACTGCTGGACATTGGGAGCTCCAGTAACCATTCTCGGTCTTGACCCGACAACTACGCGCATTTTTTCTCGTCTTCGGTTGCCATGAGTCCTACTAGCCGGTGCCAGCGAGCATGTCAGCGGTTAACTTGGCCCACAGGGCCAGAGGCGAACCGATAGGGCCGAGCTTTATCTCCACGGTTCTTGGATTAGTGTATCGCCTGGACTTAAGGCTCTTTGTTGACACTGCGTCCAAATACCGACGGTTAGAAGCTTGGGGTTCAGCTCTGCACTACAGCTTCCGGGCGAGTGGGCGAGAGGTCTTCGGTGGGTAATTCCTGTCTGACGTAGTTCCGACGGTTTCAACTCGACCGTGACTGGCGTGGTCACCGCCGCGGAACCAGAAATGCAATGACTCATCTCGGCCGAAGCGAGTTCGGTAGTTCCAGACGCGAGGTCGAAATGAAGTACGAAGTTCATAGTCATGCATCAGCTGCGTACATGGCAGCGGGCGCTCACCCGACAAAGCACAAATTTGGTGACGAAGCGCGCAAGAAGACCGTGCAGCTCGCTGTGGCATGCTTGATCCTCTGCATACTGTATTTGTGGGTACCGGCTGCGCGGTCACAAACGTTCGATCGAACGGCTTCTACACCCGATTCGAGCGGCACAGTGTCCGTTAGACAACTTGGAATTCC
>Ga0306921_10006256_pt1 | contig 12415 bp, 10 predicted proteins | sample sta12Cox44000080_FD_203760 | JGI IMG/M metagenome (GOLD analysis project Ga0306921, IMG submission 203760) | Lab enrichment of tropical soil microbial communities from Luquillo Experimental Forest, Puerto Rico - statoxic.12C.oxic.44.000.080 (v2)... | ecosystem: Environmental > Terrestrial >... | reverse complement strand
TTCCCTGCGAAAGGAAGGGTTGGCTACCGCGCATGGATTCGAACCATGAATAACGCCTCCAAAGGGCGCTGTGTTACCGTTACACCACGCGGTAAAGGACAGGCAGAACTAGTCAAGGCAAATCCATGAGCGCGCAAGCTGAATTCTGAGGCATGGATTGGCCCGAACGCCAAGGCGAAAATCTATTTGAGCTTGGCTTGGATTCTGATCAAGTGGGCGAGGTCACGAAATCCGGTCACCCCGGACCGGGTAAACTTTGACAATGGCGAAACACGTTTTGATATTCCCGAGGTGAGCGATCTTGATTTGAATAATCTCTTGAAGGGTTGGCCGCACGAGCCGGGCCAGGTGAAGGCTCGAAAAGTCGCCGGGAGCGACGGCCGGGAGAAGGTGCAGCTTCGCATCGATTTGGGCTTGATTCAGATGGAGCTGGAGGGCAGACCGGACGGCCAGCGGCCGCACGGCTTCGACTCGCTCCTGGAGTATCATAAAGCGCGCGCGAAAAACGCCAAAGAGGCTGGAACTGCTTATCAGCTCGCAGAGATGGACCTTTTGGGTCTCCAGCAAGAGGGCGTCCAGTATTACCATCGGTACCTAAGCTTGTTTCAGCTTGAGGATTTCAAGAATGTCGCCCGCGACACCAAGCGAAATCTGGAACTATTTGATTTCGTCTCCGAGCACACGCAGGAGGACGAGGCGAAGTGGGCATTCGAGCAGTTTCGCCCTTACGTGATCATGATGAACACGCGGGCAGAGGCTTCCCTTGTCATTCAAGAGGGTAAACCGGGGCGGGCCATCGATGTAATCGAAGCGGGCAGGCAAACAATCGAGTCGTTCTATCGATCCATTGGGCAGGCAGATTGGATCGAGAACAGCTCTGAGCTGGCCTTTCTCAACGAGTGGCTCTCCGAAGTCAGGCAGAATCTGCCATTAACTCCTTTGGAGGCGATGGAACGCGACTTGCAGAAGGCGATCGCAGACGAAGCCTACGAGCGCGCTGCCGAACTCCGGGATGCGATCCGCAAGCTTTCCCGTAAGCTCCCCGACGAGCCTGTCGATCACTGAGCGGGCGTGCATATTTTTTGAAGCCCGCTAAACACGCGAAATGACGCGAAAGAGGTTTGAAGTTTAGAGGGGTGCTGTCAGAGCATGGGGGGCGCCTGGGCAAAAAAAGTTTGGCGCTGGATTTACCCGCGAAACACGCTAAATAGCGCGAAATGAAAAAACGACGTAAGGACTTGATTTGCAAGTATGAGTCCTACGCAATCATGGGAGCGTGCTTCGCTGTTTATTGTGACAAGGGCTGCGGGTTTCTAGAGGCGGTGTATCAAGAATGTCTGGAAATCGAGTTTGAGCACTTGAAGATTCCCACGGCGGCGCAACCATCGATACTCTCTGACCTTCAAACCCTCTTTCGCGTCCTTTTGCGTGTTTAGCGGGCCTAAACTTCTTCCCGCGAAACACGCTAAACAGCGCCAAACCTTTTTTTTTGCCCAACTCGTCCGGCATGCTCTGACAGTACCCTCCAAACCTCAAAGCCCTTTCGCGCATTTCGCGTGTTTAGCGGGCTCTAAACTTGCCCTGCCAGAGAAACGATTTACCTGCGCTGGTTAGCGTGTTTTGCGGGCGGGAGTTTAGATACTTGCATTCGGGCTCGACTCATCGATATTGGCGGCCTGCCACTCGAGGCTTACGTCGGGGAAAGATGTTGTCCAATTTGAGAGTCGGGTTTCTTGTACTGTCCGCCAGTTTTGGCCTGACTTCCTTGACCATCGCGGCGGAAAGCGATCCGCTCCCGAGCGGGAAGCTCACTTTTTCCGATCTTCAAGCGCAAGCCGCGAAATTTCATACCGTCCTCGCGTTGCCCCCCTTCGAGTCAACCCCGCAAGAGGTGGCGAACACTACGGACTCGACCATTGCCGCGGCCAATAAGGCGCTCGACGCCATTGGAGCCCTGGAACCAGCCAAGGTTACGTTCATAAACACTATCCGTGCACTGGACGATATCGCGTTCAACGTTGGCCAGGTAACGAATCGGATCTCAATTCTGAAGGAGGCACACCACGATCCGAAGATCCGTGAGGCAGCGATCGAATCGGTGCAGAAGTTCGACGATTGGAGTGTCGGGTTGGACTACCGGAAAGATGTCTACCGGGCCGTGAAAGCATATGTTGATACGCATCCGAAGCTGGAAGGCGAAGAGGAGCGCCTGTTCGAGGAGACGTTGCGTGACTATCAGCGAGCCGGGCTCGACCTCAGTGAGCAGCAGCAGAAGGAGGTAGAGCAGCTGCGAAAGGATCTGGTCAAGCTGGAGGAATATTTCCAGATCAACATCAACAACGCAAGGGCCCCAATCAAGTTCACCAAGATGCAACTCCAGGGTGTCCCGGAGACGGTCCTGAGTAAACTTAAAACGGGCGACGATGAATACACGGTTGACGCCAACGTGACTTTTCAGGCCTTGGCGGTCATGGATAACGCTGTTAACGAGGAGACGCGCAAAGAGCTTTATATTCTGCGAGACAACCGGGCAAAGCAGAAGAACGTCGAGATCTTGCGCAAGGTCCTGGAACTCCGCGGACAGATTGCTCATGAACTGGGCTACAAATCCTGGGCAGACTATCGGACCGAGACTCGAATGGCCAGGACCGGGGAGAACGCTCTTCAGTTTCTGGAGAAACTTAAGAAGGGTCTCCAGCCGAAGTACGAGGCCGAGCTGGCCGAGTTCAAGGCAATCAAGGCAGCCACTCCCGGCAGCACAACGCCGGAGGTCAATATCTGGGATTGGCGCTTTTGCGCGGAGCAACTTCGTAAACAGGAATTCAATGTCGATTCGGAAGCGCTCCGGGTCTATTTCCCATTCGACAAAGTGCTTCAGGGAATGTTTGCCGTTTACGAGCGTATCTTCGACATCCAGATCCGCGAGGTCGATCCGCCTTCCAAGTACGTCGATGACCTTCGACTATTCGCCGTTATCGACAATCAGACTCACCAGCCGCTCGGTCTCCTTTACATGGACATGTTTCCGCGCCCCGGCAAATTCAACCACTTTGCCAATTTTTCCATTATCGATGGCAAGTTGTTACCGACTGGCGAATATCAGCGCCCGACAACATCGCTGATTTGTAATTTTCCACCGCCCGCCAAGGATGGACCCTCGTTGATGACCCACGACGACGTGACCACCATCTTTCACGAGTTCGGTCACGCGATGCACGCTATTCTGACGCAGGCGAAGTTTGTCCGGTTCTCCGGCACAAACGTGCCGCGCGACTTCGTCGAAGCACCGTCACAGATGCTGGAATATTTTACCTGGGACAAGCGGGTTCTGGACGGGTTCGCGGCGGATTATCGCGATCCGGACAAGAAGATCCCCCAGGACGTTCTGGCCCAGCTCAAGCAGGCAGATCTGGCTACCAAGGGCACCGAGTACCGGCGCCAACTCTCGTTCGGGATTCTCGATCTGACGCTGCACTCCAACCCCACGCCAGAGCAACTCGCCAACCTCAATGACTTTTCCAACCATATCCTTGGCGAAGTCTTCTTACCGCCAGATCCGTCCACTGCGATGATTGCGTCGTTCGGTCACCTGATGGGATACGATGCTGGATATTACGGATACGCCTGGGCGGACGCCATCGCCGCAGATATGGCTTCGGTGTTCGAAGAAGCTCCAGATGGCTTTCTTGACGCCAAGATCGGCCGGCGTCTCCGCGACGAGATTTATGCCCAGGGTAATTCGCGCGATATAACGGTGTCGGTTGAAAAGTTCCTGGGCAGAAAGCAATCGATCGAGCCATTCCTGAAAAAGAAGCTTGGGATTCAGTAGGGGAAGGCTGATGAAGAAACTGGTCCTCGCTGTCGGCCTGATCCTGATCGGGGGCCTGATCTGGTACGCCAGTAGTCAGACGCGTACGGTAGCGGAAAGCCGGACGATCGAGGAAGCGAACCGTCACAAGGTTCTGCTGCTGACGGAGGGGTCAGAGCCCCGAACCCTGGACCCTCAGCTAGCCGCAGGTGTTCCCGAGCACCGAATCGTCGTGGCATTGACCGTGGGTTTGGTAGAGGACGACCCGAATGATCAGTCGAAAGAGATCCCCGGCCTGGCGGATCGGTGGGAGCATAATGAAGATTTCTCCGTCTGGACCTTTCACATCAGAGAGAATGCGAAGTGGTCGAACGGAGATCCGGTTACGGCGGAAGACTTTGTTTTTTCCTACAAGCGTATTCTGACCGCAAGCCTGGGAGCGCCATACTCCGACGCGCTTTTCATCATCAAGGGCGCCGAGGACTACTATCATGGGAAGGTCAAAGATTTCAGCCAGGTCGGGGTGAAAGCGCTGGACGACCATACTCTGCGAATTGAGCTAGCCGGGCCGACTCCCTACTTTCTGTCGGCCCTGCTCCATGACAGCTGGTATCCGGTGAACCCCAAGACGATCCTGAAATTTGGCGCGATCGACGAACGGGACACCAAATGGACACGGCCGGAAAATTATGTCGGTACCGGGCCGTTCAAGATCAAGGCCTGGCGCCCCAACGACGTGATCGAGCTAGAACGCAACCCGCTCTACTGGGATGCAAAGACGGTGAAACTGAACGGGATCAATTTCTATTCGATCGAGAATGAGGATACGGCAGACCGGGCTTTTTGGGCCGGCCAGCTCCACAAGACTCTTACCATTCCGCTCAACAAGGTCCCCTATTACCGGCGCGAGCATCCGGACATCATTCACCTCTCGCCTTACGAAGGAGTCTATTTCTATCGTCTCAATGTCGAGAGAAAACCGCTCGACAATCCCAAGGTGCGGCTGGCCCTGAATCTGGCGATTGACCGGGAATCGATTTGTAGAAACATTCTGCGGGCAGACCAGAAGCCCGCTACAGGATTTACGCCGCCGGGAATGGAGGGCTACAAGCCGCTGGACGTCATGCACTACGATCCGGAGCGCGCGCGTCAGCTCCTGGCCGAAGCTGGCTATCCCAACGGCAAGGGGTTTCCCAGGATGAAAATCCTTTTCAATACCATGGAGTCTCACCGGACGATTGCCGAGGCGATTCAGCAAATGTGGAAGGAGGAGTTGAATATCGATGTCGGTTTGGAAAACCAGGAGTGGAAGGTTTACCTCGAGTCCCAGAACACTTTCAACTACGATATCTCCCGTTCCGCCTGGATAGGCGATTTTATGGACCCCGTGACTTTCCTCACATTGTGGATGACTGGCAACGGGAACAATAATACGCACTGGAGCAATCCCAAGTACGATGAATTAATCCGCGCCGCCGGCCAAACCGGTGATCCGAAGGCGCGGCTTGATCTGTTGCATCGTGCCGAAAAGCTTTTTCTCAGCGAACCGCCTGTTGTCCTGGTCTATTGGTATGTTCGAGACTACTTGATGGACCCGAGCGTCAAGAACTGGAATCCGCTGGTTCTGGATAATCACAACTATAAATTCATCGACCTCGAGTCCGCGTCGCGGCCTCGCTAGCCTATGATTAAAATCATAGTTGGCCGTCTTTTACAGCTGGTCCCGGTGCTCTGGATTCTGCTGACCTTGACGTTCTTTCTCTCGAAGGTCGTACCTGGCGGGCCATTCAGCGCTGAACGGCAGGCAACTCCCGAAGTCATTGCCAAATTAAACGAATACTACGGTTTGGATAAGCCGCTCTGGCAACAGTATCTGAGCTACCTGTCGCGGGTGGTGCGTTTTGATTTCGGACCCTCCTATACTTACCAAACAGACTCGGTCAACGAAGTCATCGCCCGGGCGTTTCCGGTCTCGTTGCTGATTGGTTGCCTGGCCTTTTGTATTGCTTTAGCCCTCGGAGTGACTGCCGGGGTAATCGCCGCGGTGAACAAAAACAAGCTTTGGGATTATTTGCCGATGTCCCTGGCCATGGCTGGGATTTGTGTCCCGACCTTCGTGATGGGACCGATTCTAGCCCTGACCTTCGGGCTGGGCCTGAAGCTGGCGCCGGTGAGCGGGTGGTACGGTTTGAACTATGTACCCCTGCACCCGATGGTCATGCCGGCTCTCACTTTGGGGCTTTTTTACGCGGCCTATATCGCCCGGCTTACTCGCGGCGGGATGCTCGAGGTCCTGAACCAGGACTTTATCCGGACTGCTCGTGCCAAGGGCGTGCCGGATCACCAGATCATTTTCAAGCACGCTATGCGTGGTGGTCTTCTACCCATCGTCGCGTTTCTGGGCCCGACGTTCGCCGGGTTGATCAGCGGTTCATTCGTGGTCGAGAAGGTGTTCAACGTGCCGGGACTAGGCCAGGAATTTATCAAGTCCGTCTTTAACCGGGACTACCCTCTCATTCTGGGAACGGTGGTTTTCTTTGGAGTGCTGATCGTCATCTTTAATCTTGTTTCGGATGTGCTGCAGGCGCTGATGGATCCGAGAACTCGAAAGTAGAGTGCTGCTATTATGGCTGGTGCAAGCGTTCCCGATCAAATCGCGTTGCTCGGCGATGAGCAGTTCGTCAAGGGCACTTCTCTTTGGCAGGACGCCTGGTATCGTTTACGGAAAAACAAACTCGCCCTGTTTGGGCTAGCTTCTTTCTGTTTCATTGCCTTGGTCTGCATCGTCGGCCCCTTTTTCACCGGCTATACCTATGAAGAAACCGAACTCTCGCTGAAGGCGAGTTCGCCGCTCGACCGAATCGTTCTTCGCACTGAGACACGGAAAACCGGCGAACCGAAAAGGAGCTTTATCGCCTTTTCAAACCTTGGCGACGAGTTCCTCGAAAAGTCCAGGGACGAGCGCAGCACAATTGAACAGAAGATCAGGCAAGGTGAGAAATATGAAGAAGGCAGATTTACTTACCAGTTGTCCGCCCGACGCCATTTCTTTGGTACTGACGCTCTGGGACGGGATCTCCTGACTCGCGTCCTAGTGGGCGGCCGGATTTCTCTCGCGGTCGGATTTGCCGCGACCATTGTGTCGGTCGTGATCGGAGTTCTCTGGGGTGCTACTGCAGGCTTTATGGGAGGCAAGTTTGACAGCTTCATGATGCGGATTGCTGATATCCTCTATGCCCTGCCGTTCACGATTATCGTGATTCTCTTGATGGTATTGTTTGGGCGGAACTTTATTCTGCTCTTTGTCGCTATCGGTGCTGTAGAATGGCTGAACATGGCGCGGATTGTGCGCGGCCAGATCATTTCTCTCAAAAACCAGGATTTCATCGAGGCCGCTGTCTCCCTGGGATTAAGCCGCACCCGCATCCTCCTCCGGCACCTCGTCCCGAATGTGACCGGCCCGATCATCATCTACGCTACGCTGACGGTTCCAAACGTAATGCTGCTTGAGGCGGTGCTGAGTTTTCTGGGGCTCGGGGTCCAGCCGCCGCTAAGCTCCTGGGGAGTGCTCATTGATGAGGGTGCCAGAGCCATGGAAACCAACCCTTGGCTGCTCTGGATCCCGGCCGCGTTTTTTTCACTGACGCTTTTCTCATTGAACTTTGTCGGTGACGGCCTGCGAGACGCGCTCGATCCGAAATCCTCGAAAGATTAGTGATGGTTGTCCCTGCCGTTCAAACGTTCCCAGGGCTGCGCCCCTGGCAAAAATCTTTCGCATCGTTCCTAGGGCTGCGCCCTAGGCTAAAATGTCTCGCATCGTTCCTAGGGCCGCGCCCTAGGCTAAAATGTTTCGCACCGTTCCTAGGGCCGCGCCCTAGGCTAAAATGTTTCGCACCGTTGGTGCTTAGGTTAGCAGCGCTAAAGGCGCGTCATATGATAGCCTGGGGCGTAAGCCCCAGGTTAACCATGTTATGGGGTGTGCGGTCTGAAGGACCGCGAGACAGCGTGGGAAGGGCTGAGTTGATCAATACCACCTCGCCGACTGCCGACAAATCGGCTCTATCGCACCTTCAGTGCTATTCGATTCTTTTTGCCTTTTTCCTAGGGCTTCGCCCCAGGCTAGAATCTTTCGCACCCTTGGTGCTTAGAAACGGACTGGGCCGCTTTGTCGACATCCATGAAACACGCCGGCGGGTGACCTTTTTGCGATGTTCGATGTCAACGGGCCGCATCAGCTTCCTAGGGCTTCGCCCTAGGCTGGAATCTTTCTCGCCCTTGGTGCTCAGATCCGCAGCGCCAAAGGCGCGTCACATCATAGCCTGGGGCGCAAGCGCCAGGTTAACCATGTTAAGGGATGTGCGGTCTGAAGGACCGCGAGAAAGAGTGGGGAGGGCCGAGTTGAAAAATGCCATCCCGCCGACGCCGGGGACAAACTTCCCGCTAACCGGCCATTCTTTGTTGTAACCATGCCCCTTCTTGAAGTTACCAACCTTAAAACCTATTTCCACACGAGGGCTGGCGTCGTCCGTGCCGTTGACGGTGTCTCTTTCTCTTTAGAAAAAGGTGAAACACTGGGAATCGTCGGCGAATCCGGATCGGGTAAGTCGGTGACCTGCTACTCAATCCTGGGGTTGATCCCTCAACCGCCTGGCAGAATTGAATCGGGAACTGCTCGATTTGACGGATTTGACTTGCTCAACTGCGCGAATGAGCAGCTTCGCAAGATTCGCGGCAAACGGATCTCCATGGTCTTCCAGGATCCGATGACGTCGCTTAATCCCTATCTGAAAGTGTCGGAGCAGATTATTGAACCGCTGATCGTTCACGACAAAATGACGCACCACGCTGCTCTCAAAAAGGGGATCGAGAGCTTGGAGGAGGTCGGTATCAAGGACGCAAGTCGGCGGATTAACTTTTATCCCCACCAGTTTTCAGGAGGCATGCGGCAGCGGGTCATGATCGCAATGGCGCTCATCAGCCGCCCCGAGATCCTGATTGCCGATGAACCGACGACAGCACTGGACGTCACAGTCCAGGCTCAGATACTCGAGCTGATCCGCGAGCGGCAGAAAGAGCTCGGCCTGGCTGTGATTTATATTACCCATGACCTCGCGGTCGTGGCCGCCGTTTGCAAGTACGTGAACGTGATGTATGCCGGGAGAATTGTGGAGTCTGGCGCGACCGATGAGATCTTTGGCCGGCCAATGCACCCCTACAATGCCTCCCTGCAACACTCAATTCCTGCATTGCAGCAGAAGGGCCGGCCGCTCTACACCATTCCCGGATTACCTCCGGACCTGGCTGGCGAAATTACCGGTTGTCCGTTTGCAGCGCGTTGCAGTTATGCCACGGACGCCTGCCGTTCGACTTCGATTGAGCTTATCGAATCCGCTCCCGCGCACAAAACCTCGTGTCTACGCTTTCAGAAGGGTGAGCTTGGCGACTTGCGTCTGCAGTTTGCTGCGGACAGTGCAACGGTATGAACCCATTCCTTAAGCTGGAGAATCTCAAGACCCATTTTCCGGTCTACAAGGGAGCCATCTTCCGGCAACGGATCGGCGCGGTGAAAGCGGTCGACGGGGTGAGTTTGCAGCTGTCCAAAGGCGAGATCCTCGGACTGGTCGGCGAAACCGGCTGCGGCAAATCGACCTTGGCCCGTACGATCATGCAGCTCATTCCGAGCACGGAAGGGACAGTCATTCTGGAAGGGCAGAATTTCTCCACTTTCAGTTCGAGCCAAGTACGTGCTGCACGCGTCAACTTCCAGATGATATTTCAGGATCCGTACGCCTCATTGAATCCCCGAATGACGGTTTTTGACATCCTGTCCGAAGCAATTCAGACCAGGAGAAAGGTCAACGCGAAGGCTGCCCTGCAAAGGGTAGCGGGCCTGATGCGGATGGTTGGCTTGCCTCCGAATCAGATGCGGCGGTACCCCCATGAGTTTTCTGGAGGGCAAAGACAACGCATTGCCATTGCGCGAGCCTTGGCGCCGGAACCAAAGCTGGTCGTGGCGGATGAACCGGTCTCGGCCCTGGATGTTTCTATTCAGTCCCAGATTATTAACTTAATTCTGAAGCTCTGCCGCGAGATGCAGCTTACGATGATTTTCATCTCGCATGATATTTCGGTGGTGAAATACATCTCCGATCGTATCGCGGTGATGTATCTGGGACGACTGGTTGAAATTGGCCCTGCCACCGAAGTGGTGGAACGGCCCTTGCATCCTTACACGCGCGCTCTGGTTAGCGCGATCCCGGTGCCCGACCCGGAAAAGGAAAGAAGACGGCAGCGAATCATTCTTCAGGGGGATCCGCCATCGCCGTTTAATCCGCCGATCGGCTGCGCTTTCCATCCGCGATGTCCCTATGCGATAGGAGCTTGCCAGACCTCACCACCCGAACTGGCTGAGAAAGAGCCGAAACGCTTCGCTGCGTGTATTAGAGTGGGGGAGGTCTGACGCGGCGGAATTTGCATGACGACCGTGATCGTGCAGTGTCTGGGCTAGTTCTGCGTCTGGCCGAGCTTCTCCAGTTCGTGCTCGTAATCTTCGACAAGATCCGGATCGGCATCGTTACGATGCTTGCCGAGGAAAGCCTGCAACGCTTCACGATACTCCATGATAAATGCCGGGTTCGTCGGGCACTTGTTGGTCAACCGGGGGATGCAGGTTCGGAAAGCGACGTCCTCGGGAGCTGTGTCGCACTGGCATTTGTCAATGCTAAAATCCCGGAGGATCTTTTCTGATGAGCACTGAGAATGAGAAAGCGGATATCCGGGAATATCAGATCCGCGCCAGTTCAACCAACACGTTTGGGCGGTTGCTTTGTGAGAGCCGCCACCACCACTTTGTCGTCGACGGGCCGGCCCAGAACGGTTGTCCGGGTGAAGCCTTAACGCCTCCCGAGATCTTTCTCGCCGGCGTAGTGACATGCGGCGTCGAGTTGGTGCAGGTTTTTGCCAAGCAAAAGAACCTGCCGCTGGGCTCTGCGACCGGAACGATCTCCGCGCTGCTGGATCGCAGCAATCAAGCACGGTCAGACCTCACTTTATTCAATTCGGCCCGGCTTGACTTTACGCTGGCCGGGGTCAGTCAGGACGAAGCCAATGAGCTGGTCCGTTCCTTCCAGGCTCGATGCCCGCTCTACGGTACGCTTGCCGTGGCGACGCCGAGCCTTGAGGTCAAGGTGAGTGCGCAGGGGTAGGGGCGCGTCTCCGACGCGCCCTGTTTCCGGGAGAAAAATCGTCCCTATCGGAGATCGGTCGGCTCGGAAAGCCGACCCTACCGGATCGTGCCCTTCTTTCGAAAAAACGACAGACGCGACCCAACCGCCCTATGAGCCAACTCCGGAATTTGCGCTACCATTATATTCACGGCGATACGCCAAGCAAAAAATGAAAGAACTACGCCTTTTACGCGAATCTGCTCCGGGAATCGGTGAATTGACTGAAGTCGTGCCTGGTATTCTTTGGCTCCGATTGCCGCTGCCCTATGCTCTCGATCATGTTAATATCTATTTGATCGAGGACGGTGCGGGCTGGGCAGCAATTGACACCGGCATCAATAGTCCGGACACGCGCGCGATATGGGAATCGATCGTGGCCAGCGGACTGGGTGGGCGTCGATTAACCCGTGTCATTGTTACTCATTTCCATCCGGACCATGCCGGTTTGGCGGGTTGGCTGACAGAGCGTTTCGGAGTGCAGCTATTTATGAGCCCGATGGAGTATTTTGTCAGCTTGAGCCGTCAACTGGATCAGAATCCGCAGAGGATCGCGGCATTCCAACAGTTTTACGTGCGGGGAGGCCTGCCAGAGCATCAGGCTACCCAGATCGTTAAGATAGGGCAGGGTTATGCAAAGGCGACCACTCCGTTGCCGCCAGCTTACCGTCGGCTTGCCCACAGCGACCGATTGCGTCTCGGCGGCCGCGATTTTGATATCATCACCGGTGGTGGCCACGCGTTCGACCAGGTGATGTTGTACTCTGCCTCGGATCGCCTGTTCTTTTCGGCCGATCAGATTCTGGCCGTGATATCACCAAATATCACGGTCTGGCCGGTCGAACCCGAAGCCGATTCGCTAGGGGCATACCTGTGTTCACTCGCGACTCTGAAGAAAACTCTCCTTGAAGAAGCGTTGGTGCTACCCGGCCACAATTCCCCATTTTACGGGGCGGGCGCTCGGATCGAGCAGTTGGAGCAGCATCATCAGAATCGCTGTACCGAGATAGCCGAGAGTTGCCGGACAGTACCAAAGACGATTGCCGAGCTGACCTCCGCCGTATTCCATCGGCCTCTCGATGGGCACCAGATGGGCTTCGCCTTTGGGGAGGTGGTCGCCCATGTAAATTACCTGGTAAACCGCGGCATCCTTGAATATGAGCTGGACCGGGTTCGAGCAACTACCGTTAAACCTAGCTAAAGCCTGTTGCGAAATAGGTGGTTATTTTTCGGTTTTGGCTGGGATGAGGCGATCCATATTCAAAGCCGCAAGTTCCCGCAAACGATCCTGGAGTTGAGACCAAGCGTCGACTCGCTGGCGGATCTGAGCCTCTACCTGGTGGGGAACATAGTAGCCGGTGGTTTTTCCGGTTTTTCCGCGGTA
>Ga0306921_10006249_pt1 | contig 12418 bp, 13 predicted proteins | sample sta12Cox44000080_FD_203760 | JGI IMG/M metagenome (GOLD analysis project Ga0306921, IMG submission 203760) | Lab enrichment of tropical soil microbial communities from Luquillo Experimental Forest, Puerto Rico - statoxic.12C.oxic.44.000.080 (v2)... | ecosystem: Environmental > Terrestrial >... | reverse complement strand
CGGTGACCGGGCAGGCCGCCTGGAACCGGCTGTTCAACGACACCATTGCCAATCTGCGCTTTACGGTCGGCGCCAAGACGCTGGCGCTCGAGCCTACGCTCAACCTGCTCCAGGACCGCAGCGAGAAGACCCGCAGGACCGCCGCCGAGGCGCTGGCCAAGACGTTCGGGGACAATCTGCGCACCTTCACGCTGATCACCAACACACTCGCCAAGGACAAGGAGATTTCCGATCGCTGGCGCGGCTTCGCCGACATCGCCGACGCGCGCCATCTCGCCAACCGGGTCGAACGCGAGGTGGTTGAGGCGCTGGTGACGGCCGTCCGCGACGCTTATCCGCGGCTGTCGCACCGCTATTATGCGCTCAAGGCGCGCTGGTTCGGCCGCAAGCGCCTCGCCCATTGGGACCGCAATGCGCCGTTGCCCGATGTGCCCATGCGGACCATCCCGTGGCCGGAAGCCAAGCATACCGTGCTGTCGGCCTATGGCGCGTTCTCGCCGCAAATGGCGAAGATCGCCGAACGGTTCTTCACCGAACGCTGGATCGACGCGCCGGTGCGGCCGGGCAAGGCACCGGGCGCCTTCTCGCACCCGACCGTGCCGTCGGCGCACCCTTACATCCTGCTGAATTATCAGGGCAAGACGCGGGACGTCATGACGCTCGCCCATGAACTGGGCCACGGCGTCCATCAGGTTCTGGCGGCGCCCAATGGCGCGCTGATGGCGCCGACCCCGCTGACGCTCGCCGAGACCGCGAGCGTGTTCGGGGAGATGCTGACCTTCCGCCGCCTGCTCGGTGCGACCACGGATCCCAAGCAGCGCAAAGCGATGCTGGCCGCCAAGGTCGAGGACATGATCAACACTGTGGTGCGCCAGATCGCGTTCTACACGTTCGAGCGCGAAGTCCATGGCGCGCGCAAGAACGGCGAACTGACCGCCGATCGCCTGTGCGAGATCTGGCTATCGGTGCAGCGCGAGAGCCTCGGCCCGGCCATCGACCTCAAGCCCGGCTACGAGACCTTCTGGGCCTATATCGGCCACTTCATCCACGCCCCGTTCTATGTCTACGCCTATGCGTTCGGCGATTGCCTGGTGAACTCGCTCTATGCGGTCTACGAAAAGTCGCATCAGGGCTTTGCCGAGCGCTACCTCGACATGCTCGCGGCCGGCGGCACCAAGCATCACTCAGAGCTCTTGAAGCCGTTCGGGCTCGATGCCCGCGAGCCCGCCTTCTGGCAGAGCGGGCTCGGGATGATCGAAAGGATGATCGGCGAGCTGGAGGGGCTGGGGTAAGGTCGTTCAACGGCTGTTGAACGAGCACGAAGCGTGTGTTATACAGGCGTATAACTACAGGTCGGCCGAGGAGGAGAAGCCGATGAGCAAGCTTATGCGCCTTGAGATCAAGAAGATCGGCAATTCCGATGGGCTCATTCTGCCCCGCGAGTTCATGCAGCAACTCGACCTCAAGCGCGGCGAGTTCCTCCATCTGGAGCCGCTGCCCGGCGGTGGATTCCGGGCCACGCCCTACGACCCTGACTTCGAAAGGTCGATGGAGATCGCCGACGAGGTCATCGACGAATATCGGGACACTCTGGCAGCCCTCGCGAAATGAGCGAGGAGCCCGACTGGCTGACCTACGAGCAGGTCCTGGCAATTCACGCCCGTCAACTGAGGCGCTATGGCGGAGCTCCAGGCCTGCGCGACGAAGGCATACTGCGCTCGGCGCTCGAACGTCCCGTCAACAAGTGGCAATACGAGCAAGCGGACTTGGCGTTGCTTGCCGCAGCCTACGCGTTCGGGCTTGCGAAGAACCATGCCTTTGTCGATGGCAACAAGCGTGTCGCGTTCATCGCGATGGTCGTGTTCCTTCGCAAGAATGGCGTGCGCTTTACTCCCGATCAGGCGCAATCCACCAAGATCATACTCGCCCTCGCCGCCGGCGAGGTGAGCGAGGACAGCCTCGCGCGCTGGATTCGCGACAATTGGCCCAAGGCGTAGGCGGCCCTTCAACCCAGGCGATTTGCCAATAGATTGCAGTAACATCAGGCGGTGCCCGAACGCCGGGGTTCCAACCCACCCCTCACGGCGAAAAATCGGAATCGGACGCTTGTCCGTTCGGAGGTTGTCGTTGTCCGATCTCGAGAGGAACCGGTTTTCGGCCCGTGCGGCCCGCTATGCGCGGGTCGGCGCCAATGTCGGCGGGGTCGCCGCGCGGATCGCCGCGGCCCGGCTGATGGGCGGCAGTCCCGATCGCGCCCGCCGTGCAGTGGAACTCGCGGCCGCACTGGGCGGCCTCAAGGGCCCGATCATGAAGGTCGCCCAGCTGATGGCGACCATCCCCGACGCACTGCCGGCGGAATACGCCGAGGAGCTGACCAAGCTGCAGAGCGATGCCCCGCCCATGGGCTGGGCCTTCGTCAAGCGCCGCATGATGGCCGAACTCGGTGCGAACTGGCAGGGCAGGTTTGCGAGCTTCGAGCACCATCCCGCCGCCGCGGCCTCGCTCGGCCAGGTGCATCGGGCGACTTCCCTCGGTGGCGCGCTCTTGGCCTGCAAGCTGCAGTATCCCGACATGCAGTCCGCCGTAGAGGCCGACCTCAAGCAGCTCGAATGGCTGTTCGCCATCCACCGCCGCATGGAGCCTGCCATCGATACCGCCGAGATGGCCGGCGAGATCGGCGCCCGCATCCGCGAGGAGCTCGACTACGCGCGCGAAGCAAAGCACGTCGCGCTGTACCGGATGATGCTCGCCGATACCCCGCAGGTGCGGGTGCCGCGGGCGTGGCCAGAACTTTCGACCCGCCGCCTGCTCACCCTCGACTGGCTCGAGGGCGACAAGCTGCTCGTCCACAAAGGCGACGACCTCCCCGCTCGCAATCGCCTGGCGGTCGCCATGTTCAAGGCATGGTGGCATCCGTTCAGCCGCTATGGCGTGATCCATGGCGATCCGCATCTCGGCAATTACACCGCTTTCCTTCAAGACGGCAGCCCGCAAGGCATCAACCTCCTCGATTACGGCTGCATCCGCATCTTCCCGCCGAAATTCGTCGGCGGGGTGGTCGACCTCTATAACGGGCTGCTCGAAGGAAACCGCGATCTCGTCGTCCATGCCTACGAGACCTGGGGTTTCAAGCGCCTGTCGCGGGAATTGGTGGACATCCTCAACATCTGGGCGCGGTTCATCTACGGCCCGCTGCTCGACGATCGCGAGCGCACCATTGCCGACGGCGTAAAGCCCTCGCAATATGGCCGCCGCGAGGCCTTCACCGTGCACCGCGCGTTGAAGGAAAAGGGGCCGGTGCGGGTGCCGCGCGAATTCGTCTTCATGGACCGGGCCGCGATCGGGCTCGGCGGCGTGTTCCTGCATCTCGCGGCCAAGCTCAACTATCACCGGCTGTTCAACGAGGCGATCGAGCGCTTCTCGATCGATCAGGTGGCGGCACGGCAGCGCACCGCTCTCGATGCCGCCGGATTGATTTCCGAGCCTGCCTAACGAAGCAGCATTGCGACCCTCGACATTGATCCGTTCCAGATTGCCCTTGTCGCGCAATTGCGCTAAGCCCCAGCCATTCCGGGCCCCGCATCTGGAGGAATTGATGGCCGATCACGGCGAAGTCGAATACGCAACGGCTGAAGGCAACGACCTTCCTGCTCACGAAGCCAATTACGAGAGCTTCGTTCACGTCACCGTCATCGGGGCGGTGCTCGTGGTCAACATCCTGGTGGGCCTCGCGATCGGTGGCGTGCTCGGCCATTGGCTGCTTCTGGCGGCGGTCATCATCGCGGCGATCATCGCGGCCGGCATCTCCGGTTGGACGGGATCGCGCATGCCCGGCATCGCCGTGCTCGGTCTCTCGCTGCTCACGTTTCTGTTCAGCGCCTACAGCTGACGGCGCGACCGGCCACCCAGTCGCCAGTCAGGGAGACGGCGTGAATGCGCATCTTTGTAGCGCGTGAGAGCGATGCGTCGGAGCCTCGCGTTGCCGCCACGCCTGAAACCGTCAAGAAAATGCAGGCGCTCGGCGCCGAGGTCGCGGTCGAACCAGGCGCCGGCGTAAAATCCGGCATCCTCGATGCCGACTACGCCGCCGCCGGCGCCACTATCGCGGACGCCGGCAAGGACGCCGATGTCGTCCTCAGGGTGCGCCGCCCGACCGAGGCGGAGATCGCGGGCTACAAGGCCGGCGCGTTGGTGATCGCCATCATGGATCCGTTCGGCAATGATGCCGCGCTCGCCGCCATGGCGAAGGCCGGCCTCACCACCTTCGCCATGGAATTGCTGCCCCGCATCACCCGGGCGCAGGGCATGGACGTGCTGTCCTCCCAGGCCAATCTCGCCGGCTATCGGGCGGTCATCGACGGCTCGGCCGAATATGGCCGCGCCCTGCCGATGATGATGACGGCGGCCGGCACCGTGCCCGCCGCCAAGGTGTTCGTCATGGGCGCTGGCGTCGCCGGGCTGCAGGCGATCGCGACCGCGCGCCGGCTCGGCGCCGTCGTGACCGCCACCGATGTGCGGCCGGCGGCCAAGGAGCAGGTCCAAAGCCTCGGCGCGAAGTTCGTCGCCGTCGAGGACGACGAATTCAAGCAGGCCGAGACCGCCGGCGGCTACGCCAAGGAAATGTCCAAGGACTACCAGGCCAAGCAAGCGGCGCTGGTCGCCGAGCACATCAAGAAGCAGGACATCGTGGTGACCACGGCGCTGATCCCCGGCCGCCCGGCGCCGCGCCTGATCTCCGGCGAGATGGTGGCCTCGATGCGGCCCGGCTCGGTGATCGTCGATCTCGCTGTCGAGCGCGGCGGCAATGTCGAGGGTGCCAAGCCCGGCGAACTCGCGGAAGTCAACGGCGTCAAGATCGTCGGCTACAGCAATCCCGGCCGGCTCGCGGCCTCCGCGTCGAGCCTCTATGCCAGGAACCTCTATGCGTTCCTGGAAATTCTGGTCGACCGGAAGAAGAAGGCCCTGGCGGTGAACTTCGACGACGACATCGTCAAGGCGACCGTTCTCACTCGCGACGGCGCCGTGGTCCATCCGAACTTCCTGCCGAAACCCGCCGTCTGAGAGAGGCGTCCATGGCCACAATCAGTCCCCAGGAAGCCGCCGACCTCGCCCAGGCCGCCGCCGAAGTGGCGCGCCAGGCGGCAGAGGCCGCGCAAGGCTATGCCGACATGGCGGCCGCGGGCGCGCACGCCGTCACCGGCGGGGCGATCGACCCCTTCGTGTTCCGGCTCTCGATCTTCGTGCTCGCGGTGTTCGTCGGCTATTACGTCGTATGGTCGGTGACGCCGGCGCTGCACACGCCGCTGATGTCGGTCACCAACGCCATTTCCTCCGTGATCGTGGTCGGCGCGCTGCTGGCGGTCGGAGTGACGCTGGTGGGAAGCGAGGGCGGCCCGATCGTGGCGCGGGCGCTCGGCTTCGTCGCGCTCAGCTTCGCCTCGGTCAACATTTTCGGCGGCTTCCTGGTCACGCAGCGCATGCTGTCGATGTATCAGAAGAAAAAGAAGTGAATGCCGCTCGCTTACAGTGGCGCTGACGCAGCGGGAAAGACGGCGCTCGAGTTGAAGGTCACATTCGCATGAACGCCAATTTGGCCGCATTGCTCTACCTCGTCGCCGGCGTGCTCTTCATCCTGGCGCTGCGCGGCCTGTCGAGCCCGGAATCGAGCCGGCGCGGCAACCTGCTCGGCATGATCGGCATGGCGATCGCGGTGGTGACGACGCTCGCCGCCCATCCGCCGGCGGGCTTCGGTGCCGCGACGCTGGTGGTGTTCGGCCTTGCGATCGGCGGTGGCGTCGGGGCGGTGATCGCGCGCCGGGTGCCGATGACCTCGATGCCGGAGCTGGTCGCCGCGTTCCATTCGTTGGTTGGCATGGCCGCGGTGCTGGTCGCCGCCGGCGCGTTCTACGCGCCCGCCGCGTTCGACATCGGCACGCCCGGCGATATCCACTCCGCGAGCCTCGTGGAAATGTCGCTCGGCGTCGCCATCGGCGCCATCACCTTCACCGGCTCGGTGATCGCGTTTCTCAAGCTGTCCGCCCGCATGAGCGGTGCGCCGATCCTGCTGCCGATGCGCCATTACCTCAACGGCGCGGTGGCGGGCCTGCTGATCTTCTTCGTCTACCGCTTCGTGGCTTCGCAGACCCCGCTCGACTTCTGGCTGATCGCGGGGCTGTCGTTTACGCTCGGCGCCCTCATCATCATCCCGATCGGCGGCGCCGACATGCCGGTGGTCATTTCGATGCTCAATTCCTATTCGGGATGGGCGGCCGCCGGCATCGGCTTCACGCTGGGCAATTCGGCGTTGATCATCACCGGCGCGCTGGTGGGCTCGTCCGGCGCCATCCTGTCCTACATCATGTGCAAGGGGATGAACCGCAACTTCTTCGCGGTGATTCTCGGCGGCTTCGGCGGCGAGGTGGCGGGACCGGCGGCGCACGCCGAAGCAAGACCCGTCAAGCTCGGCTCGGCGGAAGACGCCGCCTTCATCATGAAGAATTCCAGCAAGGTCATCATCGTGCCGGGTTACGGCATGGCGGTCGCGCAGGCCCAGCATGCGCTGCGCGACATGGCCGACAAGCTCAAGGCGGAAGGCGTCGAGGTCAAATACGCGATCCACCCGGTGGCGGGACGCATGCCCGGACACATGAACGTCCTGCTCGCCGAAGCCAACGTGCCCTATGACGAGGTGTTCGAACTCGAGGACATCAATTCCGAATTCGCCCAGGCGGATGTGGCCTATGTCATCGGCGCCAATGACGTGACCAACCCGGCCGCCGAGGACGATCCGAAATCGCCGATCTACGGCATGCCCGTGCTCCAGGTATGGAAGGCCGGCACCGTGATGTTCAACAAGCGCTCCCTCGCCTCGGGCTATGCCGGCATCGACAATCCGCTGTTCTACCGCGACAATACGATGATGTTGCTCGGCGACGCCAAGAAGATGACCGAAGAGATCGCCAAGGCTCTGGGATGAGCACGGTCCCGAACCGCTCCAGGCTTTTTTCGGCGACGGCCGCACGCCCGGGGAAGCAGGGCGCTGCCCAACTCCGTCCGCGACGACGGCCCCGGGCATCGGGTAGGCTCATGGCATGAGCGATGATGCCCGTAAGCCGACCCTGTGCCCGCGTTCCCTCCCACTCGCCTGCGCCCTGACGGCCTTGGCCGCGCTTGCACCCGCCTCCGCCCGCGCCCAGGGCGCCGTCCCGTGCCGCGCCCCGGCGCAATCCATGCAGGTGATCGAACTGATGTTCGGGCGCAGCGTCGAAGGCAGGCTCGTCGTCGGCGAGCGGGAATGGGTGCGTTTTCTCGCCCGCGAAATAACGCCGCGTTTTCCCGACGGCCTCAGCGTCGTCGATGCGGCCGGCCAGTACAAGACCGCGGACGGCCGCATCGCTCATGAACCGAGCAAGCTCGTCATCATCGTCGCGCCAGAGGGGTCTGAGACCCAAGACCGCGTTGCGGTCATCGAGGCGGCCTACAAGAAGCAATTCCGCCAGCAGAAGGTGGTGGTGGTGACGCGCGCGGTCTGCGCGTCGTTCTGAGTTCTGCAGCTCCGATGAATGCCTTGAAGTGGATCGTGTTGCTGGGCCTCGGGGGCTACGTCGCCTTCGTCGTTGCGCTCTATTTCGGCCAGCGGACGATGCTTTATTTTCCCCGGTCGACGCCGGTCTCGCCCGCCGCGGCCGGGCTGCCGGAGGCCGAGGAGGTCGTGCTCACGACGAGCGACGGCGAGCGAGTGATCGCCTGGCATGTGCCACCGCGCCCCGGGCGACCGGTGGTGATCTATTTCCACGGCAATGCCGAAGTCGTGGCGACTCAGGTCGCGCGGCACCGCGACCTGATCGCCGGCGGAGCCGGTCTCCTCGCCCTGTCCTACCGCGGCTATATGGGCTCGACCGGAACGCCGACCGAGGACGGGCTCTCGCGCGACGCCGAGGCCGCCTACCAGTTTGCCGTGTCTCGCTATTCGTGGGACCGCATCGCGTTGTGGGGGCACTCGCTCGGGTCGGGCGTCGCCGTTGCGCTCGCCGCCACGCACCCGGTCGCCCAACTGATCCTGGAAGCGCCGTTTTCATCGACGGCCGATGTCGCCGCATCGATGTTTCCCGTCGTCCCGGTGCGGTGGCTGATGCACGACCAGTACCATTCGGACCGACGCATCGGCGCGGTGAAGGCCTCGATCCTGATCCTGCACGGCGAGCGAGACGTCGTCGTGCCGATCAGGTTCGGGGAGCGCCTGTTCGCGTTGGCCCCCGAACCGAAGCGCTTCGTGCGCTATCCGGCGGGCGGGCATGACGATCTCGATGCCTATGGCGCCGGCGCAGAGGCGCGCCGCTTCATTGCGGAGGCGAATCCGGCAGTTCCGGCGGAGCCGCTATAGGGGCTTGAATCTTTGCGGTGCGAAGGCGTTCCAAGGGTCGGCCACGGCGCGGTGCCCGGCTCGTCGGCCCTATTGGCCCAAAATGTCGGCCAATGTCTGGCTCGGGCCGGGGCCGCCTCTGCAGGACCTCGAAAACCAATCCGGAACATCGCATTTGCTGCAGGCGCTCAGGGCCATTCCCAGCGAAACCGCGACCACGACAGCCCAAATTTTCCGCATGCCTGTCTCCCCACCCCGGCAGCAATCATACAGGAAATCCGCGCCGACCGCGAGGGGCAGCCGTTCAGGCATTCAGCCCAGTCAGGGCCGCTTTCCAGTCAACATGGCCTTGCCGGCCGCCGTGAGCACGACACGGGACGATTTCATGGTGCCTCCGTCCTCCAGGCGCACCAGACCGTCGCGGACCGCGTCCTCCCAGATCGACAGGCGCGGGCAGGTGCTGCGCCAGGCGTCCATGGCCTCGCCATAGCTGCGCGGACCATCGGCGACCCAGGCGAGGAATTGCAGGGTGAGCGCGGCGGATGCGGTCGTCCCGGTGTCCATGGCAGCCATCCGACGAGACGAGGTGGCCGGTGGACAAAGCGGAGGCCAGCCACCCGGAAACGAACTATACCGTTGAACCCACGGCGTATTCCGCCGACGTGCAAAACCAACCGGCCGCGCCGGTTGCCCGACGCGGCCGCAACCAACGACGCCGGCGGCCGTTCAGCGCGGCGCGCGGGGCGCTCCACTGCCGTTGCCGGGGCCACGTCCCGGCGCACCGGTGCGCAGCAGTGGCTTCGGCTTGCCGGGCAAAAGACCCTCGCGCTGCGCGCGCTTGCGCGCGAGCTTGCGGGCGCGGCGGATCGCTTCCGCCTTCTCCCGCGCCTTCTTTTCGGAGGGCTTTTCGTAGTGCCCGCGCAGCTTCATCTCGCGGAAAATGCCTTCGCGCTGCATCTTTTTCTTCAGCGCCTTGAGGGCCTGGTCGACATTGTTGTCACGGACGAGAACCTGCACGCGTCATCCTCTCAGAATGGATTGGAGTAAGCAGATCGGGGACGCTGGCATTGGCCGCATCCTGCCGGCGCCCGCTCCCAATTTGCTGGGCGCTGTAGCAGAATTGGCGTTCGGTGTCCAATGATTGTGGACGGTTTTTGTCGATCGCCCAGCGTTGGCCTCGGTCAGGCCGGCGGCCGGCCTCCGATCGCTGCGAGATAGCGCGCGACCGAGGCCGCGAGCACCGCTTTGCCGCCGGTCGGGATCACCCGGTCGAAATAATGACCGTAGATGGCATCGAATTGGAACGGGGCGAGCGCCGCGGCGATCCCTTCGACCTCGCCGGCGGACAGCGGAATGAAATTCGGGTAGCTCCTCATGAAGGTGAGCCACTTGCGGTCGGGGGCGACCGCCGCGATGTCGCCCGAGCACAATGCGCCACGCCCGCCGGCGCCGTCGGCCCAGTGCAGCACGGTGCCGCCCGGGAAATGCCCACCGCAGCGCACCAGGGTGACGCCAGGCATGAGCGCCATGGTCTCGCCTTCCCATAGCCGGATCGCGGGATCGGGCCGCATGATCCAGGCGCGGTCCGCGGCATGAAGATGGATCGGCACGCCGCCGAACGCCCGGCTCCACTCCACCATTCCGGTATAGAAATGCGGGTGCGAGATCGCGATCGCCTTGATGCCGCCCAGCGCGCTAACGAGCGTCACCGTCGCGGCGTCGAGGAGAGAAATGCAGTCCCACAGCACGTTGCCGCCGGCGGTGCGCAGGAAGAGCGCGCGCTGGCCGATCGCAAAGGCAGGCTGGGTGCCGATGCCGATCACGCCGGGTGCATGCTCGCGGTAGCCGTTGAAGTGGGAGGCCGCGAGCGCCGGCAGCGTCGTCCAGGTCTGTCCGCGCGGGGGCACGTATTGGCGCTCGTCCTCGCAGATCGGGCAGTGCGCCGGCGGCGCCTCGCTCGGCGCGAACTGCGCGCCGCAGGCGGTGCAGATAAAGGCGGGCATTTTGGACGCTCTTTTGGTGCTCAGCGGATCAGTCCGCCTTGGCACCCGAGATCTTCACGACCTTGGCCCACTTCTCGGTTTCCTCGACCAGGAACTTGTCGAAATCCGCAGCCGAGCCCGGAAACACCGTCGTACCCAGATCGGCAAGCCGTGCCCTCATGTCGGGATCCGCAAGAATGGCGTTGATCTCCTTGTTGAGCCTCTGCACGATCTCGGCTTGCGTGCTTTTGCGCAAACCGACGGCGAACCACTGGCTCGCCTCGAAGCCTGGCACGAACTCGCTCACCGCCGGAACGTCAGGCAATGTCGCAAAGCGCGTGGCAGTCGTCACTGCCAGCATGCGCAGCTTGCCGGCTCGGATATGCTCGATCGTCGGCGGCATGCTGCCGAAATAGACCTGCACCTGGCCACCGAGCAGGTCGGTGACCGCAGGCCCGGCGCCGCGATAGGGGACGTGCGTCATCTCGATGTGGGTCATCACCTTGAACAACTCGCCGGCCATATGGGTCGCATTGCCGGTGCCGGCCGACGCCATGCTGATCTTGCCCGGATTGGCCTTGGCGTAGGCGATGAATTCGGGAACCGAACGGGCGGGAACGGACGGATGCACGATCAGCAAAAGCGGTCCACGAATGACGCCGATGGTCGAGATGTCGCGGATGAAGTTGAAATTGAGCTTTTCATACAGCGTCGCATTGATGGCTGCCGCGGCATCGAAGCCGAGAAGAGTATAACCATCGGCCGGAGCATGCACGACGGCATCGGTGGCGATATTGCTGGCGGCGCCCGGCCGGTTCTCGATGACCAGTGATTGACCGAGCCGGTCCGTCAGCGGCTGACCGATCAGGCGCACGAAAATGTCGGTCCCGCCCGCCGGGGCATAGCCGACGACGACGCGTATCGGCCGCGCCGGATAGGCTTGCGCCCCTGCGATGCGCGATGTGATCGGGAGGGCGGCAGCACCCGCTGCCAGTCGAACAAATTCACGGCGTGCAAGTTTCATCACGTGCCTCCCTCGGGTCCCCGAAGCTAGCCCAATTCCCGTTCCTCAAGAAGGGGCGGCGATGTGCGCGGCTCACATTCTCGGAGCCTGCCATCCCGCGCGGCGCCCCTGCTCCCTCGCCCCGCTTGCGGGAAGGGAGCGCAGCCTCGCGCGTCACTCCGGTTTGATTCCGGCCGCCTTGATGATCGGCCACCATTTCTCGATTTCGGCCTTGTGCAATTGCGCGAGCGGTTTCGGTCCGAGCATCTCGGGCGGGGGAGTTTCGTAGGAGAGCACGGCGAGGCGTCGCTGTATGGTGGGATCCGCCAGCGTCTCCACTACCGCAGCGCTCAGCTTGGCGATGATCGCGCTCGGCGTTCCCCGCGGCACCCACAGTCCCGACCATACCGAGAAGTAGAAGCCCGCCAACCCCGTTTCGTCGGTGGTCGGAATGTCGGGCGCCGCCGCGATGCGGTCCTTGGCGGTGACGGCATAGACCTTGATGCTGCCGTCACGCACATGCGGCAACGCGATCGCCGGACCCGTGAGCATGATGTCCAATTGGCTCGCCACCAGGTCGAGCATGGCCGGGCCGGCGCCGCGATAGGGCACGAGTTGAAAGCGCGTGCCGGTTCTCGCCTGAAAGAAGGCGGCAGCCATGTAGGACGGGCCGCCGATGCCGCTGGTCCCGGCCGACGCTTTGTCGGGATTTTTCGTGAGCCACGCGATCAATTCGCCGAGCGTGTTCGCGGGAAAGTCCTTCCTGGCGATGATCAGGTTGGGCTCCGATGGAAGCATCGTAACCGCTTCGAGGTCCTTGAGCGGATCGAACGGCAGCGTATAGATGGCGCCGGTCGCGACGTGGGAGCTCCAATTGCCGGCACTGATCGTGTAGCCGTCAGGGGCGGCACGGGCGGCGCGCGCGGCACCAATACTCCCCCCTGCGCCTGCGACATTTTCGATCACGATGGTCTGGCCGAGCACTCCCCGCAGGCCGTCCGCGATGACGCGGGCCATGACGTCCAAAGGTCCGCCCGCGGCATAGGGCACATTCATGGTGATCGGCCGCGT
>Ga0306921_10006246_pt1 | contig 12422 bp, 18 predicted proteins | sample sta12Cox44000080_FD_203760 | JGI IMG/M metagenome (GOLD analysis project Ga0306921, IMG submission 203760) | Lab enrichment of tropical soil microbial communities from Luquillo Experimental Forest, Puerto Rico - statoxic.12C.oxic.44.000.080 (v2)... | ecosystem: Environmental > Terrestrial >... | reverse complement strand
CAAAGTAGAAATCCGTCGCGGTCCCACACCAGAATTTTTAGTCGGTCCCCGCAGCGCCAGCGGAAAACAAAAAGGCTGCCACTGAGAGGATCCTGGCCGATGACGACACGCACGCGCTCCGCTAAGCGGTCGAATCCGCAGCGCATGTCGGTGGCTCCGGTGGCCAGCAAAGCCCGGAAATGACTGGCGTCGAACTCGGGTGCGACCATCAGGCTCCGACCATTACCGAGCCGTACCTCAATCACTGATCCCAGCGCGGAGGGGGAATGTCTCGGCCTCAGAGGTGACTTGGCAACTTGCACTTCCACGAACGGCGGCGGCGCTGTTTCCTTCAGTCGCTTTTTCCAGTAGTAAAACAGCGATTCGTGCAGTTCCCGTGCGCGCCAAAAGGCAGCTACACTTTGCGCGCTTTCTTCCTGCTCTGAAAGCAGACGCTGCCATTTCACTCGCTTTCTAGGTTGGATCATTCGAGAAGCTTGCCGCGTCCGACACGTACAAGCAAGATGGGGTTTAAATATCGCTCACGGTAATTGGAGAATGGCCGGCTGCTGCTTGATTCGTGAGGAGGGATATCATGCCCGCGATACGGTGTGGCTTCGTCGGTAACTTACCCATCGTCGAGAGAGCGGACTCTGTACGCTGGCCTGGCCGCCTGTCCCCCACTTCTCGTCGGTGCTATACGACTGGACTGCGACCTTGAATGATGCGTATCAACATGACGACAAGCGCCAGCACAAGAAGAAGGTGGATAAAGCCGCCTAACGTATAAGAGCTGACAACTCCAATCAACCACAGCACCAACAGAATCACAAAAATTGTCCAAAGCACGTCATTACCCCCTATATCGCAATGTGCTTTCCCATTCGCTACCGATCGCCCCAAGCGATCATCGCTTGTTACTCCGTCTGCTCGTAGCGTTCAGAAAACCGGTCCAAGTGGGCGAGTCTACGGATTTCTGCTCGTGCGAGTGCTCGATTCGCCCCAACTGACCCTGGCTACTGTCGGCCGGCCGTTTTTTGATCACTCAGCTTGGCGGCTTGAGCGTTGGCTGAGAACTTTCTGACCGCCGCAAGAAAAGACTCCGAGCCGGAGGGTGCCGCAACTCTTCCCTGCAAAATATCACGGAAAGATGCCGGGTGGCCGTAGAAATCACGTGTGGCCTCATTGTCCTGCTCGATGACCGCCCCGTTCACCGTCAAGCCCGCGAACACTCCACGGGCCCATGAGTAAGTCAGGACCTCCGCCCTCATCTTCCAGTCGGTTTCTCCCTCAGCGTGACGGCCAACCGGACCGGCGGCTACTGAGGCATCGGCGCCCAACTTGAATTTGCTCGAAAGCAACTTCTCCATACCGTCTTTGTTCATGATCAACATCACCAAGTCAACGGCTTCTCCACCAATCTGTAGGCCCCAGCTACCGCCGACAATTTTGAAGGGCGCCGGAGCGCTCCACCCGGTTGTCGTGCGGCAGGTGGCGAAGCCCTTGCCGTATTGAGCGCCAAACACAAACCCGCCCTTCTTAAGCGACGGGACAACGCCAAGGCAAAGAGCGGACTCCATCAGATCTTGTGGGATTCCCTTGTCCGGCGCCGCCATGATTTCATCCAGAACGTCAGCCGAAGCCTTGACGCGCTTCACTTCGTCCTCCCGGTCATCCGACCATGTCAGGTTACGAACCCCAGCAGGACAGCACCACAAAGTGCGATTCGTAGAACTGAATTTCTTGTTAGCATTTCCTCTCCTGTTTTTCAAAATGCGGAACTCGATAGCAGCATCTATAAAGTTCTGTTTACCGGCCCTAGCCGGAAGAATTGACTTACAGAACCAAGGGTAGGCCAGACAGAAAGTAATGAGCATCGGGTAGAGGCTGTACCTCCCGTGGAAATATCCCTACGAGTACGAACATGGGTTTGGGGTCTGTGGAAGGGAAATAGCCGGAAGAATCGTGGCCGACGATGGCTTATCCAAAAAGCTGCTTAGCCAAATCTGGGTCGAACGCCGGGCTGACGAAGCACTGGCCCTCTTTTAAACGATGCAGAGCCGCCATTAACAGTTCCTCTGCATCCGACTTCAGGAGATAGCCGGCGGCTCCAGTCGCCGCTGCGGCTCGCAGCATTTCCTCCGAGTCATGCATGGTGATCAGCAATATTTTGGTCTGGGGGAGTGACTGGCGGAGTCGTGACGCTACCTCCAAGCCGTTGGGCGGCGGCATAGAGATGTCGAGGATTAATATGTCTGGAGTAAGTCGCATTGCCAACTCTAGGGTCTGGCTGCCGTTGTTCGCCTCGCCACAGACTTCATATTGTTCGTTGGTGTCGAGAATCGTGCGCAAACCACGGCGCATGAAGGAGTGATCATCGGAAATTAGGACCCGCGTGGATGACATAAGACCGGACCAGTACAAATTATTACAGCGCATCAATGCGCTGCATATACGGTGATCCACCTATTTTGTGGCTTAGGGTTCTACGACTTTGTTCCGAATTGCATAACGCACTAGTTCGGCTACGGAGTGCACATCGAGCTTCCGCATGATGTTGGTGCGATGGGTGTCGGATGTCTTGATAGCAATTCCCAGAATTGTAGCCACTTCTTTCGCCGTCTTGCCTTCCGCCAGGAGTTGGAGGATTTCGCGTTCCCGCATCGTCAGTCGCTTGCGCATCATCTCGGCAGGATCCGTCACCCGGCTTCCACGATTGGCGAGAAACATTTCGGTAATCCGCGAGGTGAAGAATGGTTTGTGCTGGCTCAGGGCTTCGACCGCACGAACCAGGTCGGTGTCGGAGTCGGACTTAAGAACATATCCATGCGCTCCCGAGTCCATAACTTCTGCCGCCATCTCATCGTAATCATAATGAGTGATCACCAGTACTTCGGTCCTCGGACACGCCTTGCGGATCTGCCGAGTCGCCTCCAGACCGTTTAGGTCCGGCATGCTGACATCAATGACGACGACGTCAGGATTCAACTGCGAACACTTTTCCACGGCTTCACGCCCGGAGCGGGCCTCGCTGCAGACCTGCCAGCCCGCGTGCTCTTCGATGATCATCGGAGAACCGGAAATCAAGACGTTTGTGCGAGCTTCCATCGATGAAGCGCTCAAGCTCGGGCGAGGCCTGTCACAACTGCGATCGCGCAAGCGGGTAGTCGCATCAATTCCTGTTCATGCCCGCACTCGTAGTCATGATTGCCGAGCACGACGATCGTCGGCACACGCGACCACACCAGCCGCCTATTGCGGCAACTCCCAAACCTAACCGTCGTCTTGCACTACTCTCCGGTAGCGGAAACGGTGACCGGAGAAAACCCTGAACTTCTACCGTTCATGGGCACGTCGCGGCTGGCGGAAGTGATCGATCGCCATGGTGCCGACCTCGTGCTACACGGGCATGCTCACCATGGAACTCTCGAAGGAAAGACGACTGCAGGTATTCCGGTTTACAACGTTGCGATCACGTTGCTTCAAGAACAGAATCCGTCCGCCAGTTATAGGATCTTTGACGTCTAAGTAGATGCAAAGAACAGTGGGAGCGCTAATGATTAGTCGCTCCCGCATACGATCGATTGCAATCACGCTTTTCCAGGATGAGATCTTGGCGAGAATGGAAGGCGCTAACCAGCCAACCCAACAGATGTTGGAGCCACGCGATCATGGCGAGAATCTTAGCTTACCGCCACCTGTTCTAAGTCACTGAATTTGCAAATGCAATATGTTTTGAGGACCCACAGGTGATCGCACGCAAACGTTGGCGCGGCACCCTACCCACGTTAGTATTCTGAAATGTGAGCTCACAGCCCTACACACCCGCCAAGGCCCAGCTTTGGAAGAGTTGCCTCCGATCCGCTCTTCAATGGCTTGTCATTGGTGCGTTGGTTCTTTGGTCGGTTGCGGCGTTGCTCCTTGTTGCCGTCCGGTGGATCGACCCACCGACAACCACGGTGCACATCCAGCGCCGGTTGCAGGCCTGGATTCATCACAGACCATATCAGAAACGGTTTGAATTCGTTCCGCTCACCCAAATCTCACCCGATCTCCAGCACTCTGTAGTCGCTGCGGAGGATGCGCGCTTCTACCAGCATCATGGGTTCGATTGGCACCAGATTCAAATCGCTGCCGAAGACGATTTAGAAGGCGACCGCACTCGCGGAGCTTCCACTCTTACGCAGCAACTCGTGAAGAACCTATTTTTCGGAACGGGCCGCTCTATCCTCCGCAAGGGCGCAGAGTTCACGCTGGTACCGGTGGCTGAAGTCGCCCTCAGCAAGCAGCGCATCCTGGAAATCTACCTCAACGTGGTCGAATGGGGTCCTGGTATTTATGGTGCAGAGTCGGCGAGTCGTACCTACTACCGAACTCCGGCTCGAAACATTGGGAGGCAAGAGGCAGCACAGCTAGCCGCGGTTCTGCCCGCACCACTGAAGCGACGGCCCGAGCGCATGAGCCACTACAGCGCGATCATCATGAATCGGATGCGCCAAATGGGTTGGTGATCGTGAGCAACCGGCTGCCGACGGTGGCCACAGATCGCTCGACAATTACGTGAAAAGCATTCCAACCACAGCAACGCTGTAGATGCAGAAGTCGGCTGCCCGCGGAATTGAGCGTTTGGAAGCCGTCCTGAAACGAATCGATCCAGACGCGGTCCAGGTTTTACTGGCGAAACCGCAGGATCCCCCACTGGGCCAGATTGCAGACCTCAAGACGCTGCAAAACGTCGCCCTCGGGCTGGAAGAGCTCGCCGCGTCAAACCCAGCGCACGCAGCAAATCGTAGCAGCCCACACTCGATCTCCCGTTAACTAGCGCCATCCTTATCTTGGATCTTGGGAAAGCCGTTTGCGCCTTCGAAGTTGTCCCAGAACCAAAGCATTTCAGCATTGTCTCCTGACGTTGCTGCTGGTTCTGCAAAAGAGTGGTCGAGTAGAGAGGACTTATGCCCGGACTACCCACTCTTCGGTAGAATCTCAATGATGTGTCTTCTGGAACTGGACGCCGGGTACAGGCCTGTACTCTCGACTCGAGATTCCCCGGCGCAAATCAGCCACGGACATGTTTTTTGATCGCCATTTCACTATCTCGGGTGATCGGCCAACGATTACCTTCAACACCACGACTAGAGACGGCGTGAAGGTGACACGCATGTTGGTTTGGGAACGGATGAAGCGATCGCGAATGTCGTGAGAAAACGTGGACTCATCTCCACCCCATTACAAGTTCCTAAAGGACAAATACCTGTTGCTTTCCTGTGAAAACAATGAAGCTCCACAAAATGAATATTTGTTTGCCGAATGCGGCATAACAACAACATCGGAATTAGCAGCGCTGATGTATATTCGACGCACGAGCGAAATTGGCAAGGGGTACGACAGTGAGCAGAACTTTGTACATGGTAATCGAACACTACAAGAACGGCGATGCTACCCCGGTTTACCGCCGATTTCGAGATCACGGGCGACTCGCGCCAGAAGGCCTATCCTATATATCCAGCTGGGTGGACACGAAGTTTGAACGGTGTTACCAGCTAATGGAAACAGATAATCCTCGACTCCTGGACGAGTGGATCGCACATTGGCAGGACATCGTCGACTTCGAAGTGCACTCGGTCATCACTTCAGCAGAGGCGGAGAAACGAATTTCGCCGCGCCTGTAGATGGATCCATCATTCTAGTCTGTTGTCACATAAATAATTGATCTAAGTCAGCACCGGAGGCATCTAAGCTGTAGGAGGCTTCGATGCGAACTGGGCGACCCAAGCAGGCTCTGATTTTGACCGACGAGGAACGCGATCGGCTACAATCGCTGGCCCATGGGGCGCGCAGCCAGCCGGCGCTGGCTCGGCGCGCGCGCTGAAAGCTCGTCTGGAAGGACTCTACGACGAGCCTCGGCTCGGAGCGCCTCGCAAGATAAGCGATGCTGACGTCGAGCGGGTAGTCATGCAAGCCTTTGGAAAGCACGCCCCGGGGAGAGACGCATTGGAGCACGCGCGGCATGGCCAAGGCTACCGGACTCGGCCGCATGACCATCAGCCGTATTTGGCGGGAGTTTGGCTTGCAACTTCATCGTAGCGATACCTTCAAATTGTCACCCGATCCGTTGCTGATCGAGAAAGTACGCGACATTGTCGGCCTGTATATGAATCCACCGGATCATGCCCTGGTTTTGTGCCTGGATGAGAAGAGTCAAATTCAGGCGCTCGACCGCACGCAGCCGTCGCTACCGATGCGGCCAGGTCAGCTGGAGCGCCGCACGCACGACTATAAACGCCATGGGACGACATCCCTTTTCGCCGCCCTGGAATTGAAGACCAGCAAGGTGGTTGCCCAACTCAAGCATCGCCATCGCTCCGTGGAATTTCGCCAGTTCCTCGATCTGATCGAGGCGCAAGTGCCGGCTGGACTCGAGGTGCCTATCATTGTGGATAACTACGGAACCCACAAAACGGCCCTCATCCGGAAATGGTTTGCCAAACGTCCCCGCTTTCATGTCCACTACACTCCCACCTACGGATCCTGGATCAACCTGGTGGAGTGCTGGTTCGCTGAACTCACCAACAAGCGAATACGACGGGGTGTGTTCCGCAGCCTAAAAGAACTAGAAGCGGCCATCCGCGAGTACATCGATGTGCACAAGGAACCGCCCAAGCCCTTCGTTTGGACCAAAACGGCGGACCAAATCCTGGCCAGCATTGCGCGTTACGCGCAGCGCACGACCGCAGCGCAAGCCGCTGACTTATGACACGAACCAATGGGACAGGAGACTAGGATCCTGCGGATTTGTTCGAATGCCTGTCGAACACCGGCAGGTGCCGAACACAGCTAACAATGCCAAGCCCACGCCGCAGGCTAGTCCGCCGGACCGTGGGCAGCAGAACCTCCCGCATCCGGCACAGAACAACCAACAGGCTCGTACTCCGAAGAACAACCAGCAGGCGAATGAGCAGGACAGTGTCCCTCATCCGCAGCAGAACACTCAACAGGAGGAGCAGCCAACCCAGAATGCTCCCCGGCCCAACAATCCGCCCGCCGCACATGCTGCTCCGACGCCCCATGTGAACGAGCCGGCGCAGCAGGCGACGCAACACGCGGACAACTTCCTGCAGACCAACGAGCCCGCTAATAACCGGCCTGCGCCTAAGCCACACAACGATCCGCCTCCCATGCGTCGGAACAGAACGCTCCTCCTCCGCAAAACGTTGAACCCGAACCGCAGGCCCGCCCGGCCAACCAGCCGCCGCTTCCCCCTGCACCAGAAAACCACGCTGCCGCCCGACCAGCGGAGCAGCAGCGGCAACCACGGCCTCAGGCGCAACCGCGCCAGGCCGAGCCGCCTCCCCAGCCGGCTCTTCATCAGGCGCCGCCTCCCAAGAAACGGGAACATCAACCCCACTGACGTTTGCACCTGCAGCCCGTTCCCGCTATGTCGCGGACATCGCGGGGATTCTTGTTTATCAGGAGACGGAACCAATCCCACAATGTGGGGCCGCCTGGATCGAGGGAAACCAGTCTGATCCTGAATTATGAAACCTCCGTGTCTTATCTCTCGTAAGAATCTGAGATAATTGGAGTTTGAGACCAGATGTAGCGGACAATCAATCCCGCGTGAGATCCACGCTCTCTGTTGTGCAACGAGCGGGTGCTTCTACGGGAGACACGACGTGCGTGACGCCGCTAGGCGGGGGCCAAGCGCCATGCCAACTTTTCTCAACTTCAGGACGTCGTTGACTGTGTACCGCTCGAATTTAGCGGTTTACTCGATTTGCCTTTAGCGGCTGATCTGGCCCATGAACGACGAGATAGGGGCGGTCCTGGACAATTACACAAACCACTGATCGTTACAACAGCTTCGATCCCAACCAACACTGGCGGGGCCAATTCCCGATAGAATCGCTCAGCCTCAGTACTCGTCGCCAGTGCGAATCCAATGGCCCTCGATGGTGTCCTTGGTTTTCTCGTGCTGGTTCCAGTAGTAAGCGCAGACCGAGTCGGCCTTCACGACGAGGTTGCCAATTTCGCCTGCCGCCAACGGTCGATTGTTGTCGTCCACAATGCGCGCCTCGAAGCCGGGGATAACCTGGCCGCTGGAGTCCGGACGCACATGGTCGGGACGGTTGGAGATCATCGTATGAAGCGCTTCGGTCGATCCCATAGCGTCGAGGATCTGCACGCCGAAACGCTCGTGGAAGCGATGGAAGATGACAGCCGGCAGGGCCTCTCCGGCGGAAACACCCCAGCGAACGGAAGAGAGGTCGAACTCGAGACCGCTTACCCGTGTGTGTGCGAGCAACCGGGCGTAATTGGAAGGCACGGAGAAAAACAGCGTGGGCGATTGGCGCTCGATCACTTCGAACACGCTCCGTGCTGGATTGTTTTCCGGCCCTGACCATACTCCGAGGGCGTAGTCGGCACCGTTGGCGGGAATAGGGGCAGTCAAGCTACCAGGCGCTCCGAATAAACGACGAAAGGGTCACTAATCGCTGGGCTGAGTTCGTGGAACTGAATGAGCATTCTGTTGGGGCTTGCCCACTTGATACCGAACACACGGGCAATTCGGCTCCATGGCTTTACGGGCACCAAATGGGTGAGCATCGCAGGGGCTTCCTCAGCGAATGCTCTCTTCTTGTCTTCCGTCAGCCCATGGGCCAATACTTCCAGAATGAAATCAGCGTCGCGCAGAATGGATGGCTGCAGACCGTCGACTCCACGAACGTGTGGTAGCGTAATGAACTGAATTGATGTCTGGTATCGCTCGGCGGCGCCGAGACGAAATGAACGTAGTGTAATCTCGATAAGCTTCTCTGCTATCACACGCTTCTGCTCAATCGGTAAAGGTCGCGAGTACAGGCGTAGGTAGGGCATCGTGTAACCTGCCACGACGTTCAATCGCGTAAGGGCATTCCTTTCGCCAATAGGTTGGACAGGTAGAAAGCTAGAGAAACGAAAGACTTCCCGGCTCTGCGGCACTTAAACGTCTGGGTACGATTTGCCAGAGGCTCTGTAATTCTTTCCAGTAAGCCCCAATTTTTCGCAGAAGGGAGCGAAATGGAACTTTGATACGGCGTTTGGGTGTGCGGTCCGGGTGTGGTGCTGTGAGGGCGGGCAAAGCCGGGCCAAGTTCTGCACACTCGTGCGGTTTACGAGAATGCCATCATCTGTGATGCACGGGGACCGAATCGGGCGCGGGAGAGGTGGGCGTTACGGAGTGCAAGCTCGAATCAGGTGATCCCAAAGACGTATTGCTTTCGCGAAAAACTCAAGTACCATCTGTTGCTGCCTGTTCCACATGCGCCACATTCGGCTGTGATTTCAGATTGAATGGGCCGCTCCTGGGCAGATTGGAGCGGCCTCTTCGTTTTTGTGTTCGTGCGCGGGCGGCGGAGCGGGTCACGCGTGCCGAGGCAGGCGCGTGGTCCCGGGTTCACTGTTGTACCGAGGATTTTGCGACAGTTACGACACCGTCACCCAGCTAACACCGGGCGCTTCCCTTCAGTTTCCATCAGTCTTCTCGCATCCGCCCGAATCGACGGTTGCCTGAGTCTTGTCTTGGTTGAAGCCTACAGCGCACAGAATGACCTATCATCCCGAGCCAGGATAACGCTTGTAAAAACTATTCCACCCATCCGGCTCGAATAGAATTCCGATGATGCCGCCGAACAGATTTTCAATCGTCTTCTGCGCCGCCAGCGCGAAAGTCTTGCGCAGTCGTAACGGCCCGCGGCTCTCCATGTAACTCACTCCCCTCTCGAAGCTTCACGATTTCGAGCACAGCCGGCGAATCGCGGTGGCCGTTCGGCGTTGCGGCACGCTTCCAGCCAATCGCACAGAAACACTAGAAGCTCAGCCGGAGGCTTCAGCCAAACTTCGACCGCGGTTTCCCGACACTCGGGACGAACCAGGACTCGCAGGCCACGACCTGCAAGAGCGCTAAACGCGTCTTCATCGGTCTCGTCGTCACCCAGATAGGCCACAGAAGCTTCGGGAGATAACTCGTTGAGAATAGTGCGAACTGCATCGCCCTTGTTGCGATCAGGCATACGCATCTCGATACCGCCGTCGAATTCCTCCATCACCATGGAGGTGCGAAGGGCAACCGGCAGCCAGCCCAACGAAACGATCTTGCGGATGTCGGTCTGCTGACCCGCTGGCAACCGGCGCCAGTGCACCGCCAGGCCACCGGGTTTGTGTTCCGCTAGATGATGCAGGCCAAATCCGTCAATCCAGGCGTCAGCCTCAGCTAACGCGTGGGTTGCGATCTCATCCAGATATGGCAGTTCGCAGAAGCCGTCAGGTTTCAGCCTCTGCAAGCCGTGCGCACCCCAAACTTCAGGATGAGGCTCAATGCCGAGCAACGCGACGACCTCGTGGGCGGGCCGTCCTGTGATCACAACCACGCGGGTGTGTCCTGCGTTCATGATCTCGGTCAATAATGTGGGCACGCCGGAATACGGAACAGCTCTGTCCCGCTCCAAGTGGAACGCAGACAGAGTTCCGTCATAGTCGAGCAGCAGCGCGGACTGGCGTGCCCTGCTGAGTTCGTCGAAGAACGGTCGGAGATCGAATTTGGTATCGCTATCGAGCAAGTGCGCCTCCTGGTGAACCACAGCCATGCCTTCAGGCATCTGAAATGCTCATCCGTCATCGCTGTTGCGATTGGGCCGGCCGAAGATGTGCTCGCGAAGAGGGCATTGCGTCGGCACTCCTGTCGTCGCACGGGCCACGAATTATTGTTCAGGCTTAATCTCGACAACCCGGATCGTGTTATTCACCGAGTCGACCGTTCCCGTGACCTGCACGTTCTTGCCTTCGAAGGTCTTGAGCGTCGTCTGATCGTCAAGCTCATAGGTCGACTCGCCAATAGCATCTTGCAATACGAGCTTGTCGCCGGACTTCATAATCTTGCCGTCGAAGGTCGCCACATCAGGCAATTGACCCATCGCGTTTGTCTGCTGTGGAATCGTGGCGCCTGGCTGCTGCTGTTGCTGGGTAACCGAAGTGCGTGCCTCGCGCTCTTGTTGCGTTCCGGGAGGCCTCGCCCCAGCTCTACGTCAACATCAGCAAAGCCAGCGTCGAGAACCAACGAAATAGTTTGGCGTTCTTCATTCCCCGCCTCCGAGAAATGTGCGCACCTGCTTAAGACTGGGCAAGCAGGGTGCCAAAACAAGTGCGCCGGGGTACTTCATTGATTCCTCACTTCTCCTGCGGCGAACTCTCCATTTTTGCGCTGTGCAAGTTTGGCAGGCCGTGGGAAAATTCTTCCTAGCCGACCTGAGACATTTTTCCCGGGGCAGATTTCCGCTTAACGAGAAACTCCATGGCCAGCGACCACTCCTCCGCGAAGGGCCTCGGACAATTCGCCGTTCTCCATATCGCGACCTGTGCTCGTCTTCTGGCGGAAGTTGCGAGCGAGTGTCCCTTGGAATGCCTTCCCAAGTGTCAATGCACCCGTTGTCGGCTCGCTCAAGCCAATCAGGTAGCGTGGCTGGGTTGGTTTCGCCTTCGGCGATCGCCTTTAGCATTCGTTGGGCACTGAGGCCCAGCAGATCGGAGACGAGACTGGACAACTTGATGTGTGCCTCTTCCAGAAGAGACTCCAATTGGTTCTGTAGCCCACAAGAATGCGCTGATCCTGCTCGCGAAGCGGTTTGCTCGCCTTGAGGCCCAGGATGCCGAGATGACTGCACTCGATCGCCTGGGTTTCCATCTGCGCATGAAAACCAAGGATGGAGTGCATGGAGCCCGGATCGCATTCTTGCGGGAAGTTGCTGATCCGGTGCAAGCAAAAGAAGTTTTCGTCGAAATGGTTCGGTGGACCCGCCAGGGGTAAGTTGAGTCTCGTGTCGCCGCAAGTCAAAAGCGCTTATGGCCAATGACAGTGGGGTATATATCCAAGATCTCAAGACTTTCGCAAGCGACTTCGAATCGTAGCCGAGTCCGGGTTTGCTTTCCATCGGCCTGCACTAATTGGCTGCGGCCATCTGCGTGTTTGTTCCCCAATCTTCGCCGAACGTTTGTGTGAGCGTGTTCACGCTATAAACGCGCGCCGGGCGAAGCCGGCTTCGAAGTCGCTCAAAGGGCCTCACTGCACCGGGCATGCTTTTGCAATAGCCGACGCCGCGATTACGCGGGGATAGTTCAGCTGGTCTGTTAAGAAGGAGGCCGCGAGTTCGAGTCCCGTCGCTCCCGGCAATTTTCGTTTCTCATTCTTGCCGGCTTGGGAATCTGTTTGGAGCTGAGCGAGTTGGTGGCTTCCTTGGTTCGATCCCGCTCATCTCTGATCGCAGAGAACCTCCTTTTACGTAAGCCGTTGGCTTTCTACTAAGAGCATCATATCCGGCCCAGTCGGTTGACGGAGGCTGCCCGTCTGAGCCTGGTCTTCTGGTCCAAGCTCTGCGACGACTGGAAGTCAGCCTTGGTGATCGTCAAACCCG
>Ga0306921_10006245_pt1 | contig 12422 bp, 7 predicted proteins | sample sta12Cox44000080_FD_203760 | JGI IMG/M metagenome (GOLD analysis project Ga0306921, IMG submission 203760) | Lab enrichment of tropical soil microbial communities from Luquillo Experimental Forest, Puerto Rico - statoxic.12C.oxic.44.000.080 (v2)... | ecosystem: Environmental > Terrestrial > Soil... | reverse complement strand
TTTCGCTGAACCCCTCGGCGCGCAGCGTTTCTTGCAGATAATACTGCGGAAAGACACAAATCGACGCGTTCCTCGCGAACCGGATAGTGCGGGTCTCGGGCGGTTCGTCCGCCAGCGCGGCCGGACAAACGCCAAATAGCGCGATGGCGCCCCCCAGCGGCAATGTGCTGAGAAATCGGCGTCGCGTTTGTGGCGGTGCCATCGGCAAATTCCTCCCTATCCAAAGCCCGCGCCGGCTGCGAAGCTGCTGTAGCCGCCCTTCAACCAGGATGCGGCTCGAGGGGAGCGGCCAGACTTTGTTATCCCAATCTTATCCTGTGGTCGGTGGTTGTCCAACCACCATCGCAGGGCGCCGACGGATGTGCCGCCGGCTTCCGCACCGACTTTTATTCGCCTCACATCGAGGTCCGCTTTGTATCAAGCTGGTCGAGCGGCAAACGTGTGCACAGCGACTGCTTAGGGTCGAACCTTGCCGCTCGACCTCGGTCCCGCGAACGACCGGAATCAGCGCGTCTCGCCCGTTCCCGTACGCCCGGGCGAAGGTCCCTTAACTGAACCGACACCGGCCGTTCAGCCTTCGCGGCGGGAACGGGTGTTCGTGCCCCAGAGCTGCCATTAACCTCTGGATCGAGGATGAACCGATACGCCGCGCGCGGTCAGTGGCTATTTCTTGATCTGGAGCTCTACGCGAACACCGTCAGGGTCGCGCACGAACAAGGCGGCGCCATCTCGCCGCTCAGTCGGTCCGTCGGCGATTTCCAGCCCGGCTTCGCGCAGCGCCGCGATGAGTTCGCTCATCGTCGCGACATCCATCATGAGACAGAAATGGTCGATACGGTGCGGCTCGATCACACCGGGTGTAAAATTGGGATTGCAGAATACGTTAATTTCCTGATCGCCGACCTTGAGCACCGCCGAGCTCTCGCCATCCGTGCGCTCTCGCCTGCGCAGCAACTCCGGCCCGAGACCCTCGACATAGAAGCGCAAGCTCCGATCCAGGTCGGCAACGACGAGACCAACGTGATCTAATGCCTTCGGCCGCAACATGATGGCCACCTCGCGTTAGTTACCCTCCGAATACCGTAAATAGACCGCCGCAAAGCGGCCTTTATCGGTCATGCCTCGCGGTACCAGTCTTTCAGGTTCCAAAACGGGCTGTCCCAACCGCTCAGCGTCGCCCGGAGCTTGTTGGACAGCGCCGCCACCACCGGGCGGTACACGACCGGGATGACCGCCCGATCTTCGACCACCAAGTCGTTCATCACGATGAACAGCGCCCCACGTTTGACCGGATCGAGCTCGCCCTCGGCCGCACGAAAGGCCTTGTCATACTCATCATTGCGCCACCGCGTGATATTGCGACCCTGCCATTTGTTCTCCTTCGAAGCGATTTCCCAGGAGACGAACTGCCGCATGAACCCCCCGGGATCGGGCTGGGCCATGCCCGTGTTGTACATCTGAACATCCGAGTAGAACTTCGTATAGGTATCGGGGTTTGCCATGTCGGAGGAGAAATACACCGACCCCGTCACCGATTTGAGTTCCATGTCGATGCCGGCCTTCTGGCACGCCTGCTTGACGATCGCCTGGGTTTTCTGGCGCGGCGCGTTGATCGAGGTCTGGAATACGAGCCTCAATCGCTTGCCGTCCTTCGCGCGGATGCCATCGGGACCGCGCTTCCAGCCCGCCTCTTCCAGCAGCCGGCTCGCCTTGTCGACATCGAATTCCCATTTCGTGTTCTTCGAAACAAAGCGCTCCGGGTTGTTGACGAAATTTCCGGTCGCGACCCCGGTACGCCCGTAAATGTGAGCCTGCACCGAGGCGCGATCGACGAGCAAGCCGAGCGCCTGCCGGACTGCAGGATCGCCGAATAGTGGGTGCTTTGTCTTCGCATTCGAGCGCTCGCCGTCGACCTCTGTCCAGGGATCGGTGCTGTTGAGCTGAATGTGCTCGATGTTGCCGCTCTGCGCCATCTCGACGCGGCCCCTGGCGTTGCCGCCGTTTTCCAGCCTGAGGAGGATCTCGTCCTCGACCTGAGTATTCCACGCATAGTCGTACTCGCCGGTCTGAATGACGGCGCGTGCTGCCGACACGGCGTCGCCGCCGCCCTTCACCTCGATGGTGTCGAAGTGAGGCCGGTTGGGCACATGATAAGCGGGATTGCGCTCGCCTTTGACCAAATCGCCGGGTTTGAAGTCGATGAACCGATAGGGACCGGTTCCGATCGGCTTCAGGTTTGTGGGCGCTTCGCGTGAATTGGCACCCTTATAGGGCTCGAACAGATGTTTCGGGATGATCATGCCGGATATGCTGACGAAAGGATCCGCCCAGAACGGCGTCGCTTTCCGAACTGAACGCGCACGGCGAGCGGATTGATCTTTTCGACCGTCACATCCTTGTAGCTGCCGATCGTCGTCGCGGCGGTGGCCGGGTCGGCGGCATATTCCCAGTTGAACACAACATCGTCGGCGGTGAACGGCCGGCCGTCGTGCCACTGTACATCCTTTTTTAGCCTCCAGGTCACCGACATGCCGTCGCGCGCGACCCCGCCACCCTCCATGTCCGGGATCTCAGCGGCGAGCATCGGCACCAGGTTGCCCTCGGGATCCCATGAAGCAAGCGGCTCGTAGAAAATGCGCGACCCCGCCACGTCCTTCGCGCCGACTGCGAAATGCGGATTGAGCAAGGTCGCGGCCTGCCAGAACAACAGTTTGAGCGCCCCGCCGCCACCGGCTTTGGTCGGCTCGTAGTCGGTTCGGGACGCCGTTTGTGCCAAGCCGGCGTGGGCCAGGAGCTGAGACGCAAAGGGTGCGGTAAGGCCGAAGCCGACCATCTTTTGCACAAAGGTGCGGCGCGACAGTCGACCCGCTTTCACTGACGCTATGAGCTTCCGCAACTCTCGCTCAGTCATGAGAACCTCCCGGGCGCCGTCACGCTTCACGATACCAGTTTTTTAGGTCCTATAAGTTAAAGCTATTAGCCGCACTTCGCCGTCTGGCCTCGGCCTCCCGCGCTGTAGATTTATTCGAGAAGGACCAGTTTCCTGCCCCCGACATTGTCAACGGTACGTTCGCCTACGAATGAGCGGAAAACGGCGGGATTGGCTACAAACCCTGATAAGGCTGACCCCATCGGTCTTCGTACTCGACGTTGTCGAGGATGCGGCGGACGAGCCCGAACCGCCCCATCGGATACCCAATCGGCAGAATGGCATATGACAGCGGACTGGCGCGCTTGAACGGCGGTTTTCCACCCAACTGAGCCCGCTCCCGACGGGCGTTGCGAACGGCAAGTATGGGGCACGAAGAGCCGTTCAAGAGGTGAAGGCGGAACGGCTGTTGTGGGATCCGAAAGCGGTCCTTTGCTGGCGATTATCCAGGGCATCTAGGGTTTTGGGTCAGGCTTATTAGCCTGGCGTTGCTCTTCGAAGCCGCGACGAAGGCCGACGGACTCTGCGCCAGGCTCCGCGCACAGCCTTCCACGCGCGGTGGGTCTCCCGCGGCTCTCGACCTTCCGGCTAGGCCGGAATCGGAGCCATTGGCGCTAATAATTAATCAAGCGCGCCACCTGCGAGTGCCCCTACTTAGCAGCGAGCCGACCCGGACGTCGATGTCGCCCCATACCCTGAGTTCGGTGCTTCGCTTCAGCGAGCCGGCTGACAGCAACCTGCTATCGGGTGCTCGATGACGCGCAGTATCTGACGCTGTGCCCCGGTGCTGACGCGATCGTCGCAAACGGCTCTGGACAGCGTCGATCCCGGCTCAACTCCTCGCTCGCTCACGGCCGCCGCTGCGCTGTGACAATCGTGGGCCATTCCGGCAGCGGCCTCGATCCTCTCTTCGTCACGCTTATGGTTGGGGCGGTGGGCCAGCGAGAGGGTCGCGATGCTCGAAGAAAAAACCCAAGATCTGATGGTTAACATGCAGGCGGTGTTGCCGCTCATCTTCACTAACGCGCTCAACGCGCTCGGCGCGATCGCCATCCTGCTGATCGGGCTGTGGCTCTCCGGGAGAGCCGACCGGCTTATGGTCGAGGTGCTCAGCCGGACGCCGCATTTCGACCCAACGCTAAAGAGCTTCTTCGGCAGCCTCGCGTGCTACCTGGTCCTGACCGTCACGGTGCTCGCTGTGCTATCGCAATTCGGCATCCATACGACGAGCCTGGTGGCCATCCTCGGCGCGGCCAGCCTGGCGGTCGGCCTCGCCTTGCAAGGCACACTCTCGAACCTGGCGGCGGGCATCATGTTACTGATCTTCCGACCCTTCAGGGTCGGCCACAAGGTGCAGGTCGGCGGCAGCGTCGGGACGGTCAAGGAGCTGTCGCTGTTTTGGACCGAGCTGGTGACCGACGATAAGGTCCAGGTCATCATGCCGAACAGCGGGGTTTGGGGCCAGCCCGTGCGCAACTTCAGCATCTACCCGACGCCGCCCCATGCCGGCGAGGTGCGCTTCCGGATCGCGGAGGAGGCCGACCTCGAGCCGGCAATCGGAAAGGTCCGCACCATTGTCGAAGACCATCCGCGCGTGCTTGATGAACCGGCTCCAAGCGTGCTGCTCGATCGCAGCGCGGCCGAAAACGCGCTTGAGCTCGTCGTCGCATTCTCCACCGCCGATGACGAGACCGCGGCCGTGAAGAGTGATCTGATCAAGGCGGTACGCGACGCGCTTGATCCCGAGCCCCGCAAGTCTGCCGCTGCTGCGCGCGACGGTGACGCCTCGGCCGGCCGGCACAGTTTCACCTGAGCTGATAGCAGAGCCGCCAAGCTCACGGTGGGATCGTGCCAGCGAGTGGATCACAGACCTTCGACGCTGGTTCTCCCAAGGGGCCGATATCGCAGCGATGCCGGCGTTGCCGCGACCGTCGCGCTCTACGGCCCAGATGACCTCGCCGTTCCTTGTTGGTACTGGCAAGGTCTCGTAAGAGGCATGAAGACCCGTTCCCGTCGCCAAGACTGAACGGCCGATGTCGGTTTCGAAAGCGGTCCCTTGCTGCTGATGATTAGACTACGGAGGCTTTTGGAGCCAGGCTTTGAGTCTCAGAGGATGGCACGCAGGAAACGCGTCGGCGGTAACCGTCGTCACGGTGGTGGCAGACGTTACGATCCGAAGGCCAAGCGGCATAAGACCACCCGGCGTGGCCGGCGAGGGGAGGACGATCGCGACCCTGGCTCAGCGCCGTTGCGAGCCAAGAAGCTCGTAACCCCCGGCCGCGAGGATGTTGAGATGACGCCGGCCGGCGTCCTCTACGGCCACGGTTGCTTGGATGACGCGCAATACTCGGCACTTGGCTGGGTGACGCGGTTGCTGCAGACGATCGCCCGCACTTTCGGCCGTAACGCGAGCTCCGCCGGCTTGTGGAACGCGATCTTAGAGGCGCTGACGAAGACTACCCCGGATTTTGAGGAAATCGTCGGCGATCTCGGCGCCCGTCGCCAGCTCGAGCGGGTGTGTCGTCGGATCGACGGGTCTCGAGACTTGGTGTTCGAGCTGGCGGCCGAGGGACAGCTGCCGCCGATCTGCCTTCGTGTCCTCGAGCGCCGGCTGACGCCGCGTGATTCGGTTCAACTCGAGCTGTTGCGGAAAGGCCTCGACGAGATCTCTCCATCCCGCGGGTGGACGGCGGAGTGAATGGCCAGCGAAGCCCGCTGAGGCGTCCTGCCACATAGCCCCCGGTCGATGCAAGGCGTCCCCCCAACGGGCTTCTCTGGCGCCCCAAGGGTCGCAATCGGATGGTCTTCCCTGACGATACCCGAATCCACGAAAGGCGCCGCAAAGTCTTATTTTCTGCAGGTTGGCATCTGCCACCCGACCAGATCCGCTTTCTCGCCATCGCGTCGACGATGATGATCGTCGTCGGCGGCTTCATCGCCTCGGCGATCTCCGACCATTACAGCCGCAAAACCGTCATGCTGATCGGCGTGGCCGGGTTGACCCTTTCCACCTTGCTGCTCACCTTGGTGCAGACGGGCGAGCAGCTGATCATCGTGCGTCTGCTGACAGGCCTCGCGGGCGGCTTTGCGGTCTTTGCGCCGTTCCCGATCGCCGCCGAGCTGATGCCGGCGCGGCATCGGCGCACCTTCGGCGCCGTCTATGAGATGGCGATTGCCTGCTCGTTCGCATTGCTGCCCTTGGTCGGCTTTCTGCTGGCCGACAACCCGAACGCCTTCCGGCTGATGGCATTGCCCGGCGGGCTCGCCTTCTTCGTCATGCCGGCGCTGATTTATTTCCTGATCCCGGAAAGCCCGCGTTGGTATTTGCGCAAGGGCCACGCCGAGGCGGCGGTCGACACCGTCAACCGGATGATCCGGCGGGCCGGCAACCGGATACCGCCGCTGACGGTCGCCGCACTCGGCGGCGATCTGCAGACGGTGCGCGAAGAGCTGCCGCCCTATCGGGCGTTGTTCCGTCGTGGCCAACTGCGCTGGACGGTCCTACTGCCAAAGGCTCTGGTCGATCAGGGTGCTGCGGTAACCTTGAGCTTTGGCGTCAGTTCGCTGGTCTTCACTGCGAGCATACCGGGAAAGGGCTTCACCGGCCTCCTGATGGAGATCATTGGCCGACGCTGGACGATATTCTACGCCCTCGCCGGCTCGCTGCCCGGCCTTTTGCTGATGATGACGGCGCACCGCGCAGGACCCTACGCGACGGTGCTGATGATCACCGGCGCACTGATGACCGGCTTCACCGCGCTGTCGGCCGCGACCGCCTTTCGGATCTACCTCTCCGAGCAATTCCCGACGGCGCTGCGCGGGCGCGGACATGCCTTTGGCGAGTCGACCGGACGGATCATTTCCGGAGTGTTGGCGCCCTTCCTGATGGCACCGCACACCGGCTCCCCGACGATATTTTTCGGCACGATATTGGTGGTCGTGACGGTCGGCGCCTTCATCCCGCTGCTGTTCGGCCGCGAGACCGTCGGCCAGCTCGAAACCGTGACCGAGGGGGCGCCGGCACCGGCCTGACGTGGGCCCGGGCGGCCGGCGCACGATCCTCAGCTCTGCTCGCGGGTTTCCTTGAACCGCAGCGTGGGCCATTCCTCGATTGTCGTGCGCAGATCCCAGGTATTGCGAGCGAGGAACACAGGCACGCCGTCGTGGTCCTCGGCGCTGGCCGACGGGTTCCGAGCGCGGAAGCGGTCGAGCTCGGCCGGGTCGTCGGCGTCGAGCCAGCGCGCCGCCTGAAAGGGGGCACCGTCGAGGCGGGTCGCTAGGTCATATTCGGCGGCGAGCCGCGCCTTGAGCACGTCGAGCTGCAGCGCCCCGACGACGCCGACAATCCAGTCGCCGCCGGCGAGCGGCTTGAAGACGCGGGTCACCCCCTCCTCGGCCAATTGCTCGAGGGCGTGCTTGAGATGCTTCGACCGCATCGGGTCGTCGACCTTGACCCGCTGCAGAATCTCCGGTGCAAAATTCGGGATACCGGTGACGCGGATCGCCTCGCCCTCGGTCAGGGTGTCGCCGATTCTGAGGCTCCCGTGGTTGGGGATGCCGATGATGTCGCCGGGCCAGGCCTCCTCGGCAAGGTTGCGCTCGCGGGCGAGGAAAAACACCGGGGCCTGCACCGACATTTGCCGCCCGGTGCGGACGTTCGTCAATTTCATGCCGCGCCGGAAGCGGCCGGAGGCTATCCGCACAAAGGCGACGCGGTCGCGATGCTGTGGATCGACATTGGCCTGCACCTTAAACACAAAGCCAGTGACGTGCGGTTCATCGGGTGAGACCGGCCTCGGTTCCGCCGGCTGCGGGCGCGGCGCCGGGGCCAGCTCGGCGATTCCGCGCAACAGTTCGCGCACTCCGAAATTGTACAGCGCGCTGCCGAAATAGGCCGGGGTTAGATGGCCCTGGCGATAAGCATTCGGGTCGAACGGCGGGCACAGCCCACGCACCATCTCGACCTCCTCGCGCAACTTGGCGAGCGCAGCCCTTGGCAACCGACGGGCAAGCTCGGGGTCGTTGAGACCATTGCAGCGGACCGGTTCGACGACCCGGTCGTGGACGCCGCGCTCGAACAATAAGAGCGCCTCGGCCAAAAGGTCATAGGCGCCGAGAAAATCGCGCCCCATACCGATCGGCCAGGAGGCCGGGGTCACGTCGAGCGCCAGCGACTGCTCGATCTCGTCCAGCAGGTCAAACGGGTCGCGCCCCTCGCGGTCGAGCTTGTTGATAAACGTGATGATAGGCACGTCGCGCAATCGGCAGACCTCGAAGAGCTTGCGGGTCTGCTCCTCGATGCCCTTGGCGGCGTCGAGCACCATCGCCGCACTGTCGACCGCGGTCAGGGTGCGATAGGTGTCCTCGCTGAAATCCTGGTGGCCCGGCGTGTCGAGCAGGTTGAAGGCGAGCCCCTCGTGCTCGAAGCTCATCACCGCCGAGGAGACCGAGATGCCGCGCTCGCGCTCGATTGCCATCCAGTCCGAGCGCGCCCGCCGCCGGTCGCCCCGCGCCCTGACTTCGCCCGCGAGCTGGATCGCCCCGCCAAACAGCAGCAATTTCTCGGTCAAAGTGGTCTTGCCGGCGTCAGGATGCGAGATGATCGCAAAAGTGCGCCGGCGCGCAATCTCGTCGGTCAGAGTGCTCATCAATCGGCTATAGCTGTTGCTAGGGTATGGGCCGTCGCTCGCGAGTGGTCTCGGTGCGCTGGCGCTGGCGGTGGATATGAGGGGTGCGGGGCGCTTTGCCAACTGCGGGGCTGACACGATCGGAGTCGACAGGAACATCTGTCCTAAAGAAGCTGGCCCGCCCAGTCGATGCATACGATCGGGGCTTCAGGACGCCGTGGACTACAATCATAAATTGAATACATTATTACTCGTGTCTCCACCTGCAGCAAATCAGCAGCAAATCTCGCTTTCAGGTTGAAATTACTCACCCGGTATCCGGCGGCTCTACGCGCTGTCACAGCCGTTCTAATAACGCCCACTCCCGTCCGTTTAGAACCCAACATGGCCCGGGAACATACCATGCTAATAAGGCAATTCTAGGATCGTCAACATCGTAATACGCTATCGGACAGATCGCGGTCCTCGCGGTCGAGCTTATTGACTAAGGTCAAGATCGGGACGTCGCGCAGCCGGCACACCTCGAAGAGTTTGCGGGTCCGCTCCGCGACGCCCCACAGGTACCTTTGGCGGCGGCGAGCACAATGTCCGCGCTGCCGACCGTGGTCAGGGTGCGGCAGGTGTCCTCGCCTCCGAATTCGCCGCTAGGCCAACTTCTTAAGAGAACACAAGACAAAGCCTTTAGTCTTTCGCAAATCTCTGTGAGATAAAGGATTGGTTGCTTGAGGAGATCCTGGAGAGCCACGACAAAGGCACTAATTATACCCCATGAAAGGCGAGATACTAGACCAAGAGTTGAATTCGGGTTCCCGTTGGTATCGCTGGGAGCCGCATATTCATGCGCCTGGGACGGTTCTGAACAACCAGTTCAAGGGCCCTGATAGCTGGGAGTGCTACCTCAAAGCATTGGAGGCGGCGACACCTGCGATACGAGCGATTGGCGTCACAGACTATTACAGTGCCGAAAGGTATGAAGGCGTCTGCGAGGCGAAACTGCAAGGTCGGCTTCGCAGCTGCGATTTGATCTTTCCGAACATCGAGATGCGTCTCGGAATCGGGACAGTCAAAGGCAAATGGGTCAATCTGCACCTGCTCGTGAGCCCCGAGGACCCGGATCACCTCGTAGAGCTGAAGCGATTTCTTGCGCGCCTGACCTTCAGCGCGCATGGCGATTCCTTTTCCTGCAACAAAGACGACCTTACTCGCCTCGGTCAACGGTCCGATCCGAGGCTCACCGACCCGGTTCTTGCACTTGAGCGCGGCTCTGAGCAATTCAAGGTCTCTTTCGAGCAACTAAGACAAGTTTACACGGGAAGTGCTTGGGCCCAGCAAAACATCCTGATCGCCATCGCTGGAAGCGAAACGGATGGTACTTCTGGTGTCCGCGATCCGGCTGACGCGACGCTCCGTCAGGAAATAGAGAACTTCGCGCATGTCATCTTTGCTAGCAGTCCGGCGCAGCGCGAATTTTGGCTCGGCCAACGAAGCGCAACCGAGAGCGAACTGCAACGGCGATATGGCGGCTTGAAACCGTGCATGCACGGGAGCGATGCCCACGAAGAGCGAACGGTGGGAATCCCGGACGGAGACCGCTATTCCTGGATCAAGGGAGCCGTCGAATTCGACGCGCTCCGCCAAGCCTGCATCGATCCAAGGGGGCGCGCGTTTGTCGGTGCCGAGCCGCCCGTCAGCTCGACCCTTTCGCAAACCATTGCAATAGTCGAAGTCAAGGACGCGCCGTGGGCGAAGACGCCGACATTGGCGCTCAATCCTGGTCTTGTCGCCATTATCGGGGCAAGAGGGTCGGGGAAAACCGCGCTGGCTGACATGATCGCGCTCGGTTGCGATGCTACATGGGAGAGGTTGAGTCGGGTCTCGTTTTTGACCAGGGCACGGGAACTCCTGCATGGGGCTTCGGTCTTACTGCGATGGCAAGATGGCGACGAGAGCCAACGTAGCCTTGATGGTTCCGATGAAAGTTTCTCAGCGGAATATCCGCGGGCGCGTTACCTATCTCAGCAATTTGTCGAAGAACTCTGCTCCGCCGATGGGATGACCGATGCCCTTATGCGGGAGATCGAACGGGTCATTTTCGAGGCCCATCAGCTCTCCGACCGCGATGGCGCGGTGGATTTCAACGAGTTGCTTGAGATCAGAGCGACGCGTTTTCGCGAGGCGCGCGCCCGCGAAGAGGACGCGCTTGCCAGCCTCTCCGAACGGATCGGCACTGAGCTCGAAAAGCAAACGCTCGTCGCCGCCTTGCAGAAGCAAATCGCCGAAAAAGCGAAGCTGATCGTCGGGTACATGAATGACCGATCGAAGCTGGTCGCGAAAGGCAGCGAAGCAAGGATCGAGCGGTTGGGTGCGCTCACGGCAGCGGCGGAGAAAGTGCAAGGGCATCTCCGCGCCTTCAGCTCGCAGGAACAATCGCTCCTAGCACTTGGCGACGAGGTCAACAATTTTCGCAATCACCAAGCGCCCGAGACATTGCGGCGGACGCAGGAGAAGTACAAACCCAGCGGCCTCAAGCCCGACGCATGGGAAAGTTTTCTCTTGGACTACAAAGGAGACGTGGACAGTTCTCTAACCGAGCATCTTGCGCGCTCACGAGAGAATGCGAAGGCTTGGCGGGGCACATCCCCGGTCCCTGCTACGGACCCAAAAATCGCGCTGATCGCCGACGATGCTCCACTGAACCGCATTCCGTTGGGGTTGTTGCAAGCTGAGATCACGCGCCTTGAAAAACTAGTCAGCGTGGACCGGGACACGGCCAATAAGTTTGCGGCGTTGTCCAAGCGAATTACCGAAGAAAATACTGCGCTGAATCGGCTCAAAGAGAAGCTGGTTGACTGCGAAGCCGCAAAGGAGCGAGTTAAAGCATTGGTGCGGGAACGCGAGGACGCATACGTCCGCGTTTTCGACGCCATCACGGCGGAACAAGCCGTTCTGACCGAACTCTACAATCCGCTGATGATGCGCCTCGGCAACGCCGAGGGTACTCTGAAGAAACTTTCGTTCTCAGTCGCCCGTGAGGTGGACGTTGATCGCTGGGCAAAAGCCGGAGAAGAGCTTCTCGACCTCCGTCACAAGGGTCCATTTAAGGGGCACGGCACGTTACGTCAGCTTGCGCATGCGGCACTGAAATCCGCCTGGGAGACCGGCGATCCCCAGACCATTAGCGGAGCCATGGCGAAATTTCGTGCCGAGAACCAGGAAGCGCTGTTAGATCGATCGCCCGTACCCAAGGCCGACCAAGCGGACTATCGAGCATGGTCCAAGCGGTTCGCAAAGTGGCTTTATGGTTCCGACCACATCGCCATCCGATACAGCATCGACTACGACCGGGTGGATATTCGTAAACTATCTCCAGGCAACCGAGGAATCGTTCTGCTCCTTCTATACCTCGCGCTCGACGACGCCGATGATCGGCCCCTCATCATCGACCAGCCCGAAGAAAACCTAGACCCACAGTCGGTCTTCGACGAGCTCGTGAGCCTGTTCCTGGAAGCCAAGAACAAGCGTCAGGTGATCATGGTCACGCACAATGCCAACCTGGTTGTTAACACGGATGCCGACCAAATCATCGTCGCGCAAGTTGGGCCGCATCGACTGGGCGAGCTGCCGCCCATCACCTATCTGTCGGGTGGTCTTGAGAGCGCTCATATTCGTAAGGCGGTCTGCGACATCTTAGAAGGCGGTGAGCGTGCGTTCCAAGAAAGGGCACGTCGCCTGCGAGTGCGCTTGCAGCGCTAACCCGCATTTCTCAAAGGGGGAAGGTGCATCGGGACCCTGGATCTGAGAAAATCGAGTTGCACTAACGGTTTATCTCAGGACCAGGGGGAGTCCCGATGCAAACAGAGTGTAGC
>Ga0306921_10006244_pt1 | contig 12423 bp, 6 predicted proteins | sample sta12Cox44000080_FD_203760 | JGI IMG/M metagenome (GOLD analysis project Ga0306921, IMG submission 203760) | Lab enrichment of tropical soil microbial communities from Luquillo Experimental Forest, Puerto Rico - statoxic.12C.oxic.44.000.080 (v2)... | ecosystem: Environmental > Terrestrial > Soil... | reverse complement strand
CGCCTACACGGTCCTCGATCCGAACGACCCCGACGCCCCCCACTTCGACACCGAGGCGGGCTACTTCGACGTCACCAACAAGGTCTACGCCACGCCGCAGGAGGTCGACCTCTCCAGCCTGGGCGCCGGCCCGGGGACCATCCCGGCCTGCTTCCTCCCGAGCGCCTACGTCACGGGCGGCAGCTACCCGGCGGCGGACTGCAACCCCGTCGAGCTGACGATCCGCGAGTCGTTCCGCAAGGTGGTGGACACCGACTACGAGCCGGAGAACTTCGACGGCGTCCGCTTCCAGGCCATCGGCGCCTTCACGCTCGACAGGCGCGGCTACGCCCGCAACTACGGCCTCGTCGATCAGGAGTGGAGCCGGCTCATCTCGCGGTACAACCTCTGGCAGCAGAGCCACTACTACGCCGACCCGACGAACGCCGACCCGGCGATGCGCGGGCCGATCGCCTGCGCCACCCTTGCGACCACCGTCGAGGCGACCGGCGATCCGAACGCCGACCCCAACCGTGACGAGGACGGCAACGGCACCGCCGACGAGTGCGAGGGGGCCGGCCCGGGCTCGCGGTGCGACGTGTTCAACCAGAAGTGCACCCTCCCCTACGCCCTCCGCCACGCGCGCACCATCCCCTGGTACATCGCCGGGGACACGAGCCTCTTCGACCCGACCAACGCCGCGACGATCGAGTGGGATCTGGCCCTCAAGACCGCGGTGCAGACGTCACGCCTGGTCGAGTGCCGCAAGACCGACGGCCCGAGCTGCGACGCGACGTTCCCGATGTGGCGCGGGCAGCAGGACGACAACGACGAGGCGGTCCGCATCGCCCACGACGTCGACGTCTGCCGGCGCGCACAGGGGTGGGACGCGACCGCCTGCGCCGACATGGCCATGTCCGAGGCCGGCGCGCTCGCCGACGCGCGCAACACCCCCGACCGCGACAGCACGCTGGCCATCGGCGCGGTGGCGGCGATGCCGCCGGTGATCGTCCTCTGCCACAACCCGGTGGTTGCCGGCGACAACCCGGCCTGCGGCGCGGCCGGCCTCGCGGTGCGCACGGGCGACATCCGCTACAACACCGTCCTCGACATTCCCAACCCGGAGCTCCCGAGCTACTGGGGGATCATGGTCGACGCCGACGACCCACTCACCGGCGAGAAGGTGGCGGCGTCGATCAACATCTGGACGGCGACGACCGACATGGCGGCGCAGCAGCTGGTCGACCTGGTCCGCTACATGAACGGCGAGCTCTCGACCGACGACATCACCAACGGCACCTACGTCCAGAACTGGGCGGCGGCGGCGCGTCTCGGCGCCGCCGGCGGGCTGCCGACGCTGCCGCGCGCCGACGTCGACCGGCGCCTGGCCGGGATGTCAGGCATGGATCTCACCGGGTTCCAGGCGCTCACCGCCGCGGCGCCGGGGCCCGAGCTGCGCGCCGTGCTCGACGCCGGCAAGGCGCTGGCCCTCGACGTGCAGACGCGCAACGACGTGGCCTCGCCGGCCGCGGTCCGGCTGTCGTCGACGCTGGCGTCGGCGCGCGGCAGCGACGTCGAGACCCAGCTCGTCAACCCGGCGATCCTGCAGCTGGCCGGGCTGCCGCCGACGGCGTCGCTGTCCGGCCCGGTCGGCGACCAGATCTCGCCGCTGGCCTTCAACAACCCGCTCACCGGCCCGCGCTTCAACCAGCTGCGCGACAACGCGATGGCCGCGCGCGGCGCTTGCCTCATCGACGCCGCGCCCGAGCCGTCGTCGATGACCGGCCTCGCCGACATCCTGACCAAGAAGTTCCCGCGCGCCAACAACGAGACCCCCGCCGCGCAGCAGGCCCGCTACGACCAGATGTTTCACTACGTGCAGCGCAAGTACCACTACGCGGTCATCGCCCACGAGATGGGGCATTCCGTCGGCCTGCGCCACAACTTCGTCTCCAGCTCGGCGCCGCTGTTCTACCGGCCCCAGTACTGGCAGCTCCGGACGTCGAACGGTGCGGTGAAGACGCCGTGCACGGACGCCGTCGCCGACGGCTCGACCTGCGTCGGGCCCCGCTACTGGGACCCGGTGACCAACGAGGAGCAGGCGAACCTGATCTGGATGTGGATGCAGTCGTCGGTGATGGACTACCCGGGCGACACCTCGCAGGACATGCTCGGGCTCGGCGTCACCGATTTTTCGGCCGCGCGGTTCTTCTACGGCGACAACGTCGCCGTCTACACGAACCCCAACCTCCAGGCCGGGACCAGCGTCGGCACAGGCCTGTCGCTGGCCACCGACACCTTCGGCGGCCTACTCGGCATCCGTTACAGCCTCCGCTCGACGACCGGCACCGGCGGCGACGACTTCCATTACGCGCAGCTCCAGAACAACTACGGCCTCATCAACAACTGCGCCGCCGCGACGGTGAGCGCGCCCGCCGACTGGGACGCCTCCGCCGACGGCACCTGGGACCCGGTGCTCGACGGCCACGTCGTGTCGGTGGGGGGCGAGCCGACCAAGTGCCGCCAGCAACCCGTCGACTACGTCGGCTATGGTCAGCTCCGCCAGCCGACGACTGCGGAGCTGAACAGCGGCCCCTACTCCGGCGGCCCCAGCGTCGATCCCGCGACCAAGCGCCTCCGCGTCCCCTACGCCTTCGCCAGCGACAACTGGGCCGACATCGGCAACGTCTCCGTCTTCCGCCACGACAACGGCGCCGACCCCTACGAGCAGGTGCAGTTCCTGATCACGACGCAGGAGGACCGCCACATCCTCGACAACTACCGCCGCAACCGGACGACGTTCAGCCTGCTTTCCGCCGCGCAACGCTCGTTCGACCGCTACAACTCCAAGCTGCAGGGGATCTCCAGCGGCGTCGGCTTCCTGGCCTCGATCTACCGCGACATCGGCACCAACCAGGGCTACGCCTTCGGCACGCTCTGGCCCTACGTCGCCAGCCTGCAGATGCACGACAACGCCATCGCCGCGACGGTCGCCTTCGACCACTTCGCGCGCGAGCTCGCCCGCCCCGAGCCCGGCCGCCACTACCGCCGCCCCGGCTCGTTCAACGATCCGGTGCTCCACTCGGCGAGCGACCCCGACGATTTCGGCCCCGTCAACGGCCAGATCGGCCAGACCTCGGTCGTGATCCCCAACGGCGCCACCGGCTACCTGCGAGACGTCGGCTTCGGCGGCCACCCGCTCGAGAACGCACTGTCCTCGACCAACGGCGACTACAACGTCGACTTCATCCAGAACGCCGGCTCGTACTACGACAAGATCAACACCGCCATCCTGCTCGCCGAGTCCGAGGACCGCTTCATCAGCCAGAGCCGCCGCGACTTCTACGACGCCCGCTTCCGCTCCGTCGGCATGGCCGACATCGCCCCCGACGGCTTCCGGCGCCTCATCGCCAACGCGCTGACGGGCGACCGCTCGCTGCTCGCGCCGCGCCTGGCCGCCGACACCTCGGGCCTGCCGATGCTCGACAACACCGCCCAGGACCCCCTCGACCCGAACGCGGCCCTCTATCCCGCGCTCCCCGTCGGCTGGGTCAGCTTCTGGCCCACCGGCGGCCCCGAGATCTGCTTCCCCTCGGGCGGCCGCGACGCCTGCACCAACTTCGCCGGCGACGGCAGCTTCGCCCCCACGGCGCCCGCCAACACCGTGGCCGTCGACCCGCAGGTCGGCTGGGAGGTGCAGAAGTTCCTGATCGTCTGGACCATCTCCTTCATCCGCGCCAACCAGAAGACCGACTGGACCGACATGCTGCGGATCTGGCGCCTCGGCCAGAACCCCACGCCCGACCTGACGCCGCGGATCGAATGGCAGGACCCGATCTCCGGCGAGACCTACTACGCGCGGACCATCGGCACCGAGTGCCTCTACGGCGACGCGAGCAACGGCTGCGCGGGCGGCAAGATCGTCCAGAAGGGGATCGCCGCGCGCGTCCTCGAGTACGCCAACCAGCTGACCGCCGGCGGCTACAAGCTCGACACGACGAACTACCCCGCCGCGAACGGCAGGCCCGCCGGCTACAACGCCTACGGCCGCGCGATGGTCGTCCGCCAGCCCGACGGCACGGCGGTCGTGAAGCAAGACCCGGCCATCCGCAACATCACCGCGGAGGGCGGCCTCGCCACGACGGTCGACTGCGACCAGAACGTCACCCCGTCCTGCACCCCGCTCACCGTCGACCAGAACCACTACGCGGCCGAGCTGAAATCGTACAAGTCCGTCGCCGACTACCTCTGGCAGACCGAGGCGGTCTACGGCTGGATCAACGCGGCGGGCGAGCGTGGGGTTTTCTAGTCGCCCGGCGTGCCGCTCGGCGGCCGGCCTTCGCGCAGGCGGCTGCGCGGCCTCACTCCTCGCGGCGCTGGCCGTCATCGCCTCTGCCCGCCCAGCGCGCGCCCACGAAGCCCCGACCGGGTCCGAGTCCTCCTCGCCCACCGCCCTCTCGACCGCCGCGACGTCCCCCTCCGCCGCCGACCGCTGGCGCGGCAGCATCCTCCTCTTCGACCAGTCGATCACCACCCAGACCGTCGGCGTCGGCACCGACTACCAGAGCTACGACCCGACCTACGAGTGGTGGGTCGCCCTCAAGCCCCGCTACACGCTCTGGGACCGCGGCACCAGCGCCGTCTCCCTGAACCTCTGGCTGAACGCCTACCTCGAGCTCACGAACAGCGACACCACGACGCGCGAGCACGAGCTCCTCCTCGGCCCGACGTATTTCTGGGCGATCTACGGCCACACTTTCCGCGACGCGGGCGGCTACAAGACCAGCGCCACCCTCGGCCCGCGGCTCACCTTCCCGACAGACAAGGCGGCCTGGGACGCCGGCCAGCGCCTGGGCCTCGGCGCCATCGGCAGCGTCACGCAGACCCTCCGCCTGCGCGGCGCCGGCGCCCGCGCCCTCCCTGGCGCGCGCCTGGGCCTGGGCGCCACCTACAACCACCCGCTCGACCGCTGCACCTCCGCCTGCGACGACGGCCTGCACATCGTGCGCGAGGACCTGAACGGCATCTCCGTCCCGTCCGATCTCCTCTCCGGCGCGATGATGGTCGAGAACTCCCTCAGCGTCTCCCTGCTCGGCAACCTGCAGCTCCTCCGCCGCCTCGACCTGGCCCTGTCCTACATCGTCATCAACTACTGGCTCTACTCCGCCCCCGTCGCCCAGCTGTGCGAGACCGGCTCCCCCGCCTGCACCACGCCGATGCGCAACGCCGACCCGACGACCTTCAAGGTCAACACCTGGCTGACCGCCTCCCTCGACTACGCCGTCACCGACGAGCTCGGCCTCAGCATCGGCTACTACAACCTCAACAACCAACTCGCCCCCTACGGCACCCGCCGCGACCCGATCTGGAGCCCGGCGGCACGCTTCTTCCTGACCGTGACCGGCAACCTCGACGCCATCTACCGCCGCGTGGCGCGATGACCGCGTCGACTACCCGAGGCGCGCCGGGCGCGCCCGACGCCCCGCCGGCCGCCCCCACCCCTGGCTCTGGTCTCACGACGACGAAATCCGCGTTCATCGAAAACGCGCGCGCCGCCGGCAAGATCTACATCCACCAGCCCTATGAGCTCTACTCCTCGGAGAACCACGACACCTGGGGCCTCCTCCTCGACCGCATGCGCCCGCGCTGGGAGCGCTACGCCAACCCCCAGTTCCTCGACGGCCTCGACCACCTCCGCCTCTCCCGCGCCCGCATCCCCCGCCTCGAGGAAGTGAACCAGTTCATGGCGCCGCTCACCGGCTTCCAGGCCCGCGCTGTGAGCGGCTACGTCCCGTCCTACCTGTTCTTCGACTGCCTCCGCCGCCGCGAGTTCCCGACCACGGTCACCATTCGCGACCGCGCCACCCTGGGCTACCTCCCCGAGCCCGACATCTTCCACGACATCGCCGGCCACGTCCCGATGCACACCGACCCCGCCTTCGCCCGCGCCCTCGTCCGCTTCGGTGACTGCGCCGCCGCCGCCGTCCGCGCCGCCGCCGAGATCGCCTACGAGCCCACCCGCCTCCGCCGCCTCACCAGCAACATCCGCGCCCTCTCCCGCTTCTTCTGGTTCAGCGTCGAGTTCGGATTGATGCGCTCCCGCGACGCCCTCAAGGTCTACGGCAGCGGGTTGCTGTCGTCGTACGGCGAGATCGCGCACGCCATCGACGCGCCCGAGGTGCAGCGAGTGCCGTTCCAGCTCGAGTGGGTGGTCAACCAGAGCTTCGAGATCGACCGGTTCCAGCCGCTGCTGTTCGTGGTGCAGTCGTTCGAGCACCTTTACGCGCTCGTCGGCGAGCTAGAGTCGTGGATCGCCGAGGGGCGGCTCGATAACGTCGCCCTTGGTGAACCTGAGGTCCGGGAGCAGGACCTACGCAGCTTCGTTCAGGCCGCGGGTCGGCAGACGTAGGCGACCTACGCTACTGCGACCCCACCAGGCCGAAGAGACCCAGCGTCTGCGGAGTGCCCCCTACGCTCGGTCCTGTCACGGAGATCCCCGCCGGAGTCATCGCCGCGAAGGCAGTCGCCCGCCCGAAGTATTGCGCCGTGAAGGTGGCCTGGACGTCGCAGTCATATAGCCCGTTCGAGAACGTGTTCAGAATCTGGCCATCCATGGACGTCGGCATGCAATTCGCCGACTGAAATTGGCCGCTCTCGAGGACGTACCCGACGCTGCCAGCCTGACCACCATTGCAGCTGAACGTCCCGTCGCTGTTCACACCGCCGCTGCATACGCCCCCACTGGGCGCCTTGATTTGTATTGCTCCGTCCGTCTCGGTGACCGAGTTCACCCCGCCAGGCGAGAAATTGATCCCACTGCAGCTCCCCACCCGACACTGACAGGCCACGATCGCCGCGGTGGTGATCATGTAGTACCCCGAAAAGGGCATTCCCGTGGCAGTACCCGGTGGGATCGGCGTGACGTCACTCGCCGTCAGGGTCCTCAGACCTCCGCTCCCGCCGTCTTGCCCGCCGGCTCCAGCGCTGCTACCTCCGGAGCCGGCAACGCCGGTCGACCCAGCCGCGCCCGCCATGCCACCGCAACTGGCACCAGTGCTTCCCGCCCCACCGCCGGTAGTCCCAGCCAATCCCACACTTCCTCCACTCCCAGCACCGCCGGTAGTCCCCGCTGCGCCGCCACCGGCGGCTGCGCCCGCCGCTCCGGCAGTCCCCCCACTTCCACCCAACGCGCTCGAACCTGCCGCGCCGGTCGTTCCAGCTGAACCGCCAGTCCCGGCGTTCCCTGTTGCGCCGCCCGAACCCATGTTCCCGCACCCCAATAGGAATGCGGCGGCCGCAAACCTCAACGTGCAGCGGACCGTGCTGCCGAGACGCCTCTGATACCTACCCTCCATGGCCGCCATCCTTCCGGGTCGATCTATTCGCGCGCAGAGCCGCCGGCAAGCTGAGCGCCGCTGCTCATTCCGATCGTGAGGGCTCCGTAGTCATCTCGGCCGCACTATTGCCGCTGGGCCACGGTGTCATCGAGAACGCTCACCTGCCCCATCGTTCCCATGTTCACTGACATCGCCACCTCCATGATGTGCATCGTGCTTCCCTGGACGCAGTAGTCCCGGGCGGTCATCATCCCGCTGCTGGACGTCTCTGTAACCGTGTTGCCTGAGGTGACGTACGTCCCCGTCTCCGGCACCGGGTTCCCGCTGAACACAAACTTGCAAGCGCAGGTTGAGGTCCCCATGCAGGACACTGACGCAATCGAAGGGTCGGGGTTCTGTGCCATTTGAGCCTGCAGACCGGCGCTGAAGGTCGCGCAGTCCATCCCGTTCAGGCATGAGACGGGCAAGTTGAAGATGAGGTCGCCGGAATCGGTGAGCACGTTCGAGTAAGTCAAGTCGGCCTTGAACGAGTACGTCCCCGAGAGCCGCGCGTTCCCCGCGTCGACCGTCGCCGTCGGACAGAACGACATGAACGTGGGATCGACTTTGGCGGCGGCCGGATCGACGCACTCCGTGACGACGCTCCAGTTCCCGACGATGTCTCCCCCGCAAGGCTGCACCTTGAGGCAGCTCCCGCCCGCGCCTCCGCCGCAGCTGGCCGCGCCGACCACCGTGACCGCCAGCGACAGCAGCGCCGTCCTCGCGACAAGAACCTCCCACGTCCTGTTTCGCCCGTGTCTCGCCATCATTCCCTCCTCGATTGGCCCTGAACCTACACTCGCTTCCTTCCCACCCGTGGGCTCGGTCTCCCGCCCCGCCTACTTCCCGTGGGTCAGCTATCGCAGCTATCCAGAACGAAAGGTCAATTCTGAAAGCGGAGTACGGCCGCCGCGCTGACGTCGCAATCGAAGCCGAGCGGTGCCCCGGCAGTGGCCGTCGAGTCCGTCGTGATGTTCGCAGAGCTCGGGCTGCCGCCGGCCAAGACGAACATCCCGTCGACTCGATCGTAGCTCGTCCCGCCCAGTACCTGCGACGTGCCTCCAAGCCAGAACTTGCCGTCTTGGTCGACGCCGCCGGTAGCGACCGTTGCTCCATTTGTGTCGACTTGAGACAACTGCCCCGCCTGTTGGACGTAAGTAACCATTCCTCCCGTCTGCGCTTGAAAGGTGCTGCAACTGCCGGTCCGGCAGTAGCAGGCGACGATCGAGGCTGACTGCACGACATAGGTGCCCGAGAACGTCGTCACAGTGGCGTCGCCCGGGGGCAGATTCGTGACGTCCTGATTGGTCAATGTGGGAGGCCTGGCTTCGCCGCCGCAGGCCCACGTCCCCGATGACAGGAGGGCCCAGGTCACCCCTATCAGAGAGTGAGCCATTTTGCGTTTGTCCATGTCGACCTATCACCACCTAGGCTGAAACGTCAGCAAGCTCACGTCGCACGTTACTGCGGTTTCTGGGCGAACCATGAACATCGTCCTCGACTCCGATTGCGATCCCCGCGAGAAACGTCATGGCCTTGGCCAACACTTCTTTCGCCTCACGAGTTGGTTGATGCCACTAGCGTCCGTACTCATTTTGTCTGGATTGCCACGACGCCATCGATCCCAGCGCACTCGCCCTTCCATCGAACCCTCTGCTCATCCTTGTCGTATTCCAAGACGCCGGTCGTCGCCAGCGTTTCTAAGATGCTGAGGAGCGCACGGCCAAGTGGATTGTCGCTCCAAACCACCCATTTAACGTCGGGCAATGTGAGGTCCGAGCGAAATGCGCCGACCGATTGGCCCAGCAAAAACAGGGCAATGTCTACATCTCTCCATTCCGCGAGTTCGATTCTAAGGTTCACGGTCATTTCCCCGGCACGACTCTCCATAGCGGTGCAGTCGCCGCCAGCGCGGCTTGGTAGGCTTCGAGGCTCATCTCGCTCGCTGGTTGGACTGTACCATGGACCGGACTATCGGGAATAAGGCGCAGCTGTAGTCCGAGCACGGTCGGATCAATCGCCCAGACTGGATCCTTTCCAGTTCCGCCAAATTCTGCGGGTCGCCGGAAGGGTTGGAGATTGATGGGCGCTCCCAACGCTACCGACATTCCGCCCGTTCCTGGCTTAACGATCCCGCCGGACACGGGAAGATCCTCCCCGGGTCGCACGCCTAGGCCCCTGGCCGTGGGTTCTGCCAGAGGCTGGCCGTTTGGTCCTACTTTCATACTTCGAAAGACATCGGGCTCCTTGCGCTTCCTGGGGGCCGTGTCCCCTGGAATCAGGAACGGAAACAGTAGGACAAGTGGGCCAGCCGACGTCGCGACAGCAACGTCGGCTGCGGCCTCGGTTTCGGCTGCGGTCGTTACCGCTGTGTCCGTAGCTCCCACTCTTGATGCTGCGACGAATGACGCCGTCGGCACACCGGCTCCGCCACCGGGCGAGGAGGCAGAAGACCCGGCATCCCGAGCTGCCGTGTCCCGCCGCTGAATTGCAACTTGCTCCGGATCGCACAGACCTGGCGCTCCGGTATCGGTGCACAGCCCCGTCGAGTCTCGTAGTACGACAGGATTGTTCCACGCGTATGTGTACAGTCCAAGATTTGCTGGAGAAGTCCCCGCTGCTCCTTGTTTGACGTACCCGACAAGCATGGGATCTGTGCTCTGCCACACGTCCGCGTGCGGATCGAAATACCGCGCCCCGAAATAGTACAGGCTCTCGTCGGCGTCCCACTCCTTGCTTGTGAACAGCCAGTTGCGCGTCAGGTTCGACGACATGTTGTTCTCGTCCTGATCGCTGCCGCCGCGCCAGAGCTCGCCAAAGGCGAAGTAGCGTTCGTGCTGCTGTAGGGTCTGCGTCTGATCCGAGGTGTACCCGGTAGTCCCGAGGTTGTCGGAGTGGTACCAGGTCAGCGTCGGCGTCTGCATCGTGATCTGGTCGTTCTTGGTCGCGAGTCGAGTCTCGCCGGCGAAGATGTGTTTCGTCGTCATCGGCGGGTCGCCGGGGAAGATCGCGTAGTACTGGTTGACGTACCAGGTGTCGTTGGTCCCGACCTGCTTCTTCGTGCGCTCGCCCTGGTCGTTGTACTTGAACTTGGCGATGACCCCAGTGCTCTTGTCGACCTCCTTGAGCCGATTCTCCTCGTCCCACTTCTGGATGCGCCCGCTGTCCAGGGCATTCCCCGTGTTGTTCCCGTTCGCGTCGTACGTGTACACGCGCGACACAGCGGAATGCCCGGCAGGTGTCTCGGTCACCGGAGTCGCGGCATGTGGCCGGCCGGTAGTGTACTGGTAGCCCAGGTTGTACGTCAGCTGAGCGACGTTGTGGTCGAAGCGTGACCCCGCGAGCTGCGTGACGACGGGGTTCGGGTCGGAGGTGTTGACCGTCTGGTTGTCCCAGACGAGTCGATCCTGAGATTGTGCCTTCGTCAGCATGTTGCCGATCGCGTCGTAGGTATAGACGTCCGAGTATTGGAAGCCGTGGTCCACCATCGGGCGATACTTCCCGGTCATGCTCCGCAGTTGGTACAGGTTGTCGTACGTGTAGCTCACGTCCATCGGTCCGACCATCACCGGCGCGTTCTTCCACGGCTGCACCGAGACGTTGTTGACCATGTGCGTGATGTTGCCGACCAGGTCGTAGGTGTAGTGGATCCTGTTGAACGGCGTCGCCGGTTTCCCGAGAAACACCTCCTGTTGGCCCCGTGCGCTGGCGTTGATGTCGGTCAGACGCCGCGTGTCCGCGTCGTAGCCATAGGTCGTCGCGATGCCATTGCCGGCCGTGAAGACGGTCCGCTGTTCGAATTCGTTGTACCCGATGTGCGTCAGGTACGTGAAGTTCAGCGGCGCGCTCGTCTGGGAGGGATTTGGTGTCTGGTCCTTCCCCGTGATCTTGTCGAGGTTCCCGCCGTGGTCGTAGGTGTACGTCACCAGCTCGCCGGGACCGGCGATGAACTTGAAGCCGTGGTCCACCCAGTTCGGGAAGGTCATGGTCTGCATCCGGCCGAGCCAGTCGTAGGTGTACGACATGGGGAACGTGACCGATGCGGGCGTCGTCGAGGACATGTTCGGGAGAGTCGTCTGCGTCTGAGACACATTCCCCAGGTGGTCGTACTTCCGCGTCTCGTTCCCGCCGTCGAACAGCACCTGCTTGATCCGTCCGGCGACGTTCCCGTTCGCGTCCCCAGTCTCGGTGGAGCCGCCGTAGACATAGGTCACCTTCGGGCTCGACGGATACGTGATCGTCTCGAGGCGGTCGTGGTTGTATCCGTAGACGATCCCGACGTTCGTGCCCTGAGCGCGGAGGCTTGCGGGCGCCTTGAACGCCATGTTGCCTGCGAGGTCATAGCGGTACTCCGTCACGCCGGCATCGGGGCTCGTCAGGAGGATCATGTCACCGACCGAATCGTAGGCAGCGCTGGTCACGTTCCCGCTGGCGTCCTTGACGCTCGTAAGCTCGTCGATGGGATCGTAGCCATACAGTGTCGTCAGCGTAGTGAGCGACGTCGAAGTCCCGATTTGGTTTTGCTCCTGTACGGCGATCCGGTTACCGCGAGGGTCAGCATGCGAATACCGGACATGCCCGTTGGCATCCTGGACGGTCGTCAAGAGCGAGACCTGACCGCTCCCGAGGCTTTGACCTGACTGGGGCGTCGCGATCGAGTATGTGGTGCGTGTGATCGCCAACCCGGCCATCGGATCCGGCGTGTCGACCTCTGTCGTCCGCCCGACGGCATCATAGGTGTAAAGAGTGGCGTTGATGGTCGGCACAATCTCGAACGTCGGGGTCATGGCCGTCCTGAACACCGGCTGTCCTTGTGAGGAGACGCGGCCTCGCGAATCGAAGAGGACCTGCCCGCTGACCGACATCCCAGTCTGAATGCCAGTCGCGTTGTTGCACGCCCCCTGAACGCCGGCCGGGTCGCAGTCGACGTCTTTTTTCGTCTGGATGACGCGCTTCAATCCATCGATGAAGGTCATCGTCTGAATCGGATCTCCAGAGTGCTGGACGTCCTTGTGCTTCGTGGTCGCGACGGCCGGGAGGTCGGCAGTGTCGTAGATCATCGCGATCG
>Ga0306921_10006243_pt1 | contig 12427 bp, 8 predicted proteins | sample sta12Cox44000080_FD_203760 | JGI IMG/M metagenome (GOLD analysis project Ga0306921, IMG submission 203760) | Lab enrichment of tropical soil microbial communities from Luquillo Experimental Forest, Puerto Rico - statoxic.12C.oxic.44.000.080 (v2)... | ecosystem: Environmental > Terrestrial > Soil... | reverse complement strand
AATGCGGGACACACCAGCGTTCGTCTACCGAGTAGCGATGAAAGCCGCCGCCGAGCTGATCATGAAATCCGCCGGCGGCCATTCCATCCAGGCTCTTCTGAGCGATGTGTCGCAACCTCGCCCCGTCTGGCCAGTGGCTGCGCTCGAGCAGGAGGTCGATTACCGAAGAGTGCGGAAATTTGGGGGCTTGGCCAAACCCCCCATGCATCTCATCAAAGCGGCTTTCCGCCGAAGCAACCACGGAATCGATCACCCGGGCATCGAATACGCCTCGCGCATCGTGAAACAGTTCGGCCTTGGCGACGGCTGCTTCGAGAGCACGCGCTGAACCGTCCACTTCGGCGCGGCGGTTTTGGAAGGCATCGGCAACGGCGGCGAGAACCCTTTTCATTCCCGGACGACCCATCGCATCCTCAGGCGGGAAATAGGTTCCGCCGAAGAATGGTTTACCGTCGGGGGTGAGGAAGGCGGTGAGCGGCCATCCGCCTTGCCCAGAAATCGCCCCAATCGCCGACTGGTAACGCGCGTCCACATCGGGGCGCTCGTCGCGATCGACCTTTACGGGGATGAAAAGTTGATTGATCAGAGATGCGATCTCGGGATTTTCGTAACTCTCGCGATCGATGACGTGGCACCAATGGCACCACACCGCTCCGATGTCGAGCAGGATCGGTTTTTCCTCGGCTCGCGCGCGAGCGAAAGCCTCCTCGCCCCATTCGTGCCAGTCAACGGGCTGGTGCGCAGCAGAGCGCAAATACGGACTGATGGAATTCTTCAAACGGTTCTCCAGGGCGCGAGTCATAAGAGGACGGCGTGTGAAATTCGTCCATTAGAATTGTTGGCCATCGTTTCGTTTTTCGCCCGACGCACTCGTTTCTGTTCAGCCCTTGGGGGCCAATGCCGATCAGATCCACGCTACCACACAATCGAACTCGACAGAGGCTCGTCGATGAGCGGAACCGCTCTGCGCAATCAGGCCTTGGACCAGCCAGGATCAGATCGGAAGTGAAACAGGCGATTGCTGGAAAAATCGCCGGATCGGGGTGCGGTCCGGATGGGGGCGACCGATCCGGCCACACCCAGGCAAGCGAGGCCGTCCTGCTCGATCTCGGAGTGAGCCATACTCCCCGGTTAGGACACTAGCGCAGTTGGGTTTGTCACGCACATGCGGCGAACGTCGGCGGCGCTGAAGTCGGCATCGAGCATTTTCTGCGCAAACATGGCGAACCCTTCGGCAACCGGCGGGTTGATTGTCTGCCCGAGATCGGTTGAGAGCACAACGCGCTCCGGTCCTACCTTGCGCACGCTATCGAAATAGGCCGGCCAGGGGGCTTTGTTGGTGTACATGGTCGTGAAACAGTGTTCGATCATCGCACCCAGGTTGGCGACTTCGACTTGCTCCCCCGCGGTCATATTTTGCGAGGGAAATTCCGCGTGGGTGACCACAACGCGCCGGAGGCCCATTTCTTTGGCCGTCTTGACCAGTAGGTGAATCTCCTTCTTGCTGAGGTGGCCGGTCGCCAGCACCATGTCGTGCTGGCGAATGAGCTCCAGGCAGCCCAGGGTGGCTTCATTCACTTTGCCTCCCGCCCCAAGGACGGTGAGCGGGGGAGGCGCGATTCCGGTGGCCGAAAGCTCGCGCTGAATCTTAGCCCAGAAGGGCAGCTTCTCGGTTGGGCCGTCGGTGCGTCCGGCAGTTTCATTTTCTGCGTCCACAGTGGGCATCCAGACGATCTTGTTGCCTGAACGTCCCGCAATTTCAAGCGCCACGGGATTAAGACCGCCCACGCTGTGATTGAGCGTGATCGCGCCAAACGCCCTGATGCCGGGGACCGCTTTGGTGACCACTTTGGCGCGCTCATAAGTGGGCGCGTAGTGCGACTTCAGCACAAAACCCCGCAGGTTGTGGGCCAAAAATTCCTTGGCCAAATCCAGATCGTCGATGCGGCGTGCGATCACGTCCGGAGCGACGTGAACCTGCAGGTCGTAGCCTGCTTCAATGGCTTGCCAAGCGGCATCGGTTATGCGCATTGGTGCAACAGCGGTTTCAGCGGCCATGGTACCGTTGCTCTCCTTATCGAATACGGCCAGCTACTTTTGCAGCGGTCTCGCGCGGTGTCAAGTGATTCGACGCCGTCTGAAACGCTTCAAAACAAAGGTGCCGGACTGCCTGCGATTTCGCTTAGGGCAAAAGGCCGACGCGAGAGACCGAAAGGTTCATCCCGCAATTGCTCTACTGCACGGGAGGGTTGTAATCGGCGTCGCGCGGATCGATCGGCTTGCGGCCTGCGAAGCCTTCGCTCTGCCCGTGGTAGAAGCGAATGCGGTCTTCGCCAAGTTTCCAGCAGAGGTAGACCTCTTCCCCATCGATTCGGGCGGGAAAATCAAGCAATCCGACTTCCAGATCCTTGACAATGCAGCCAGTTGAGTGAATCCGCTCAAGCGTCTCACGCAGGGCCTTTTCCACACCGTTGCGTTCAATACGCAGTTTGGCTGCTTCTTCATAGCGAACAAGCAAGCCGCCAGAACGCTGGATGCGCTCGGCGATCTTGCCAAGTTTTTCATCCAGTTCACCGAGCTTGCGACGCGATTCGATTGCCTCGATGAGCACCGGTTCGAGCTGCACGCGGAGACGTTCGGCTTCGCGCAGAGAAAACAATTTGGGCTCTTCGTCTGCCATACGTCGACACCCGATGATACCGCGGAGCGGGAAGAGGTGCGAGAGAAGGCTTCCGAAGCCGGCAGCGCAAAACCGGCGCCCCCAAGACCCCGGCTTAGCCGCCAATAAAGACCATGGTGCGGGAAGGGGGCAAAAAGCCCGGCTCGTTGATGCGGTGCCCTTTTTCTTTTTGCGCGACGATGGCGATAATCTCGTCGCAGATTTCGCGGTCACTGGCTCTGCTGCGCAAAAGCGACCGCAGGTCGTGATCCTCCTTGCTGAACAGGCATGTCCGCAACTTTCCGTCGGCCGTCAGTCGCAGACGAGAGCAAAGCCCGCAGAAAGGCTGCGACACCGGGGAAATCAGTCCGATCTCGCCGGGGCCGTCGGCAAACCGATAGCGGCGGGCCGTCTCGCTGCGTTCGTGAACAATGGGCACAAGCGGCCAGAGCGCGGAGATGCGTTTGTGAACCTCCGCGCCCGTGACGACCATGTCGCGTGTCCAGGCGCGATCCGCGTCTAGGGGCATGAATTCGATAAAGCGCATGATCAGATCTCGGCCACGCGCGAACTGGGCGAAGGCCTCCACTTCGTCGTCGTTGATCCCCCGTACAAGAACCGCGTTCACTTTTACGGGCCGCAGTCGCGAAGCCTGTGCCGCGTCAATGCCGGCAGTGACCTGGTGGAAGCTCTTCGTGCGAGTGATGCGTTCAAATTTCTCGCGGTTGAGTGAATCGAGGCTAATGTTGATGCGCTCGAGTCCGGCAGCCACGAGATCGTCTGCACGATTGGCGAGCAGGTAAGCGTTCGTGGTCATGGAGAGATCCTGAATGCCCAGCGCCTTGACTCGCGAGATGAATTCTTCGATCCCCGGGCGCACCAGGGGCTCTCCGCCGGTGAGACGCACTTTGCGAATGCCCAAGCCGACCAGGAGGCGAACCACTCGCTCATATTCGTCCCAATCGAGCAGGTCGCGCGCGGGCATGTGCGTTTCCGGATTTGCGGAGCGACAATAGACACAGCGGAAATTGCAGCGATCAGTCACCGATACGCGCAGGTCCGTGATTTGTCGGCCGAATTTGTCGGTCAGGGGCATCTGCCTTCCCGAAAACGAAAAAGCCCAAGTCCGTGGTTGGACTTGGGCAACGCGGCTGGCCGAAACAATGGGCCAGCTATTTCCCCTTTCCAAACACGGCGAACCGTCCGCCTAGAGGCGGACTCACCGCCTGCCACTGCTCCGTCAGGGACGGATTCATGGCCGGGAGGCTCGGGTGTTTCCGCCCGAACCCTCAGCTCCTTGTTCCAGGAGCATCGCCTCGAGGCCGTAGGATTTCTCTCCTGTAGGCCCGGGAGGTCGGAGAACTCCAGGATATTCTAGCGTCCACAACGGGGTGAATCAAATCGCAGAAGATAAGCGCAACCATACGATCAGAATCGTCAGGACGATATGTATCGAACGGCTTCCCGTTCAGCGGAAGCGGCTGACGTTGCGAATCTCCTTGCGGTAATCGGGGGCCACAATTTCGACCGTGCGGCACATCTCGTATAGTCGCGAGCGAATACGCTTGCCAACCCGATCGGTAAGGGAATCCTCTGCGCCGGGCATGCGCGCTCCGATCTGTCGCGAGGGCAAAACAGTCGAGCCGGAATTTTCGGTGAGATCGGAATCGAGAAAATTTGTGGTGAGCAGGGTGACGCGCTTTTCGTTATAGCGCGTGTTCAGGATGTACCCCACCGTTTCGAGTGCCCATAAGGACGGTTTGCTTGATCCGACATCATCAAGGACCAGCAAGTCTGTCTTTAGCACCGGCTCAAGCACGCTCATTTCGGTCGTCTGGCCCTCCGGGTTGTAACTATCCTGGATCGCCTTGAGCAGTTCGCGATAGTCATAGAACAGGCCGCTATACCCGCGCAGCACAATCTCCTTCAAGGCGGAGACGGCAAGGTGGGTCTTACCGACGCCGCACGGACCCATCACGAGCAAACCGTGCTCGCTTTGCACTTCGCGAATGGGAGAAAACTCCTGCGCAAACCGCTGGACCACCAGCTTCGCCTGCGAGAGGCTGCGATTCCAAGAGTTCAACTGCTCAGGCGAAGCCTGTTCGATTTCATTGTCGATTTCGTAGTTTTCAAAATCACAGTGGCGATACCGCTCCGGCACGCGGGCTTTGGTGAGAGCGCGGTCAACCCTGTCGCCTGCCGTGCAATCGCACGGAATCGCCCAGACCCCTGGGGGTTCACCTGCGCCGGGGCCATCGCTCCTAACTGTCTCGACGCCTGGCCTGGCTCGCTCAACGATCTGCCAACCGCTGCCCTGGCAGATGGGACAATCTGCTCGCGCCATTTGAAAAGAATAAGCGGCGGGGGGATCGAGCGCAAGCAGACCTAGGCTGTGAAAGCAGACAGAGTTGTGGAATTCACTCCTCGCGCGAGCCGGACCTGCCGCAGTCTGCGCGCAAAAGGCGATTCAGGTATACTCCGATGGTTTGAGAGGGAGGGCCAATGCCGAAATTCCTGATCGAAAGAGACATTCCGGGCGCGGGTGCACTGCCCAAGGACCAGCTGCAGGCCGTTTCGGAAAAGTCGTGCTCTGTTCTGCGTACGTTGGGACCGCAGATTCAGTGGGTAGAGAGCTACGTGACCGACAACAAGATCTATTGCGTCTACATTGCTCCCAACGAGCAGATGGTGCGCGAGCACGCGCGACTCGGCGGGTTTCCAGCCAATCACATCTCCGAAATAAGGACCATCATCGACCCCACCACGGCGGAGAAGGCCTGAATCGCCAGGCCGCGGTTAGGGTAGGTTTGAAAGCGCGGCGGATACTTCCTGGATCTCGGGAACCGTCGGGATATCGTAATTCTTGAACCAGGCAAGTTTTCCCCCGCGGTCTACGATCGCAATTGCTCTGCCGGTGATCCCCTTATCAGAGAGATACACTCCAAACCTATCGGCGACAGCGCCGCGCGGATTGAAATCAGCGAGCAGCGGATAACGAATGCCCAGTTTCTCCGCGAATGCTTTATGCGACCAAACGCTATCCACGCTGAGTCCCAGGACCTGCGCGTCGAGCTGTTCGAAACGCGTCAAATCATTCACGAAGCAGGCATGCTCGTTCGTGCAGACGGGGCTCCAATCGAGCGGATAAAAGACGATCACAACGTTCTTCTTGCCCCGGAAATCTGACAGCTTCACGTCCTTCTGATTTTGATCCTTTAGCGTAAAATCCGGCGCCGCAGCCCCGACTGCCAGTGCCATCCTGACCTCCTTATTCGCCGGTGTATTGGCTAACTCAATTTGCGGCCACTTATGATAGCTGAAGGTTGTGGGTGGAAACAAATCCGAGCGTGCTGAAAAGGTTTGCCGCTCGCCAGAAAGCCTCTCCGATTTCGAACTGGAGAGGCTCTCCAGACGCGGTCCAGGGAGTTTCTACGGCTGCGGCTTGGCCGGCGTGGCCGGGACGGGCTTGGGCTTAATCGCGCCGGGGGAAGCGCTCGTCGCGTTCTTCACGGGATAAGCTTGGTCGTAGAGGCGGATGATGTCCTGCGTCACATCGACTTGATTTGCCGCATAAATCACCGGAGTCTGCTGCGAAGACTCGTCGAGAATCACTGAGTAGTTTTGCTCCTTCGCATACTTATCGAGAACGTCGATCATCTTGCGACCGATGCGGTTGACCACGTCCTGCTGCGCGTCATTGGTGTCTTCCTGAAACTCCTGTTGCTTTCTCTGAAACGTGCGGTTTAGTTGGTCGAGCTGGCGCTGGAGGCGGGCCTTTTCCTCGTCGTTGAGCGTGGTTTGACCGTTCTGCAGCCGCGATGTGAGGTCCTGTCCCTGTTTCTGATAGTTCTGAAGCTCGGTCGTCCGGGGAGCGAATTGCGACTGCAACTCGGCGGCGGCTTGCTTACCCTCGGCTGTACCCGCGATCGCCGCCTGGATATTGATGACGCCCACTTTCATGGCCGATGGATTGCTCGCCTGGGCCCAGAGCGCCGGTGAAACCAATAGCGCCGTCAGGACAGGAAATGCTGCTCGAATCTTCATTCTCACTCCTTACCGCAACTATGTTGTTGGAATTTTGGGGCAAATCGAAATCGCGCATTATAGCTGCCAATTTAGAGCATGGTCAAGCTGGTGTTGGTTGCCCGCTTAGTGCAGCAGTGGAACCAGCAGCACCCGGTTGTTATCCTCATCTACGAGTACGGCGAGATTCAAAATCGGGTCCACGGCAATGGCATTTGGACCGAAAACCGGCGTGGCCGCTTGCGTGCCTCCGAGGCCGAGGACCGCGGTCACTTGCGGGCCTAGACAGGCCGGAAGCCCAGCGCTCGGCGGGCAAAGGTAGGACAAGACGGACATGGTGTGACTGATCGAATTTACCGTTACGAGCGTGCTCGTCTGGAAATTGTAATCAAGCGACGTCGGTCCGATTCCGACGCTGACGGGAGTTGCAAGAAACGAGACCGGATCGGCGATCACAATCCCATTGGCCAGACTATTCGCGGCCAGAAACACTTGGTTGACCGGGTCAAATACGATTCCGCTCGGATTGGATAGGCCCGATGTGCGTCCCACCAGCAGTCCGTCGTTGGAGAGATCGAGAAAATTGATGCTGCTCGTCGATGAGTTCGTGGCGACTGCGGCATAGGGGAAAAGGGGATTCGGGTCGATGGCAACAGCGACCGGATTGTGATCGATAAAGGGGCCAGCAGCAACGCCCGCCGTAGGCAAGGCGCTACCGGTTGCTCTCGTTATGCCGGTTATCAGGGTTGTCTCTCCCGGTGAGGTCGGACTGGTTAACGCGGTATTTGCCACAAGTCCGGAAGCAGAATCTGGATTGACGGCCACGCCGGTTGGTCCCATGCCGCAGCCGGAAGGGCATAAGTCGACAGGCGGACTCGCCTGAGTGACATCCAGAAGACTCAAATCATTGCTGCCCGTGTTGGCCACCAGGGCCAAGCCCAGGCGCGGTATTTCAGCGACACCTGTCGGCGTGGTCCCTACCGTAATGGGCCCGATCGCTTGAATGGCTCCTGCTGGCAATTGGGTGGGACCAATGGGAGTCTCGGGAGTCAGGGTCACCAGCGAGACGGTGCCATCGCTCGAGTTGGTAACCACCGCCAGATTACGGTCCGTGTCCACTGCGACGCCAACGGGTGCTTTGCCGACCGCCACCGGCACGATCACGGTCAAATCCGTCACATTGGAAACTATATTTCCGGCGTTTACGATTTGCACAGAAAAATTTCGCGGCCCACTAAGCATTCCGCCCGCACCGCCGGGAATGGTCGCAGTGATCTCGCGCGAACTCACTACCGTGGTACTCAGTGGCGTACCGTCGAGCGTAGCTTGCGAGCCGGCGCCGAATCCCGAACCGGTGATGGTGAGCGTTACATTGCCAGTCGCGCTGGGGCCGCCGAAGATGAGGGCCGGGCTGGCCCTGAGGATCTGCACGGGATTCAACGCGGTTCCCAACGAGACGAAGTAAACTTGATTATTTCGCTCATCGACTGCGACGGCCTGATTGGTTACCGGATCGACGGCGACTGCCTGCAGGTCTGCACCGGCAAATCCAGCGACTGTTTGCAGCACAGTGCCGTTTTCAAGGTTGACGATGACGGCACTGGCTCCCGGCGTGCTTCCGCTGACGGCAATGCCCACATTCTCTAGAGGGCTGGCGGCGGCGGCCGCAAAACCTTTTTGACTGAATTGGCTTGCACCGTTGGTGACACCCTTCACTGAAAAATCGAGCAGGCTGAGCGTGGTCAGGGTGCCGGCCTGCGGATCGCTCACCAATGCTTCATGGGCCTCCGAGTCGATTCCAATACCTTCGACCGAGCTGGCTATGGCGACCGCCGCAAGGACTTGCGGTACACGGCCGCTGGGCTGGCCTGCCGTCCCGCTGCTACCTAAATCGACCATGCTCAGCGTACCGGAGCCACCCGGAGTAACCACAGCCCAATTCAATCGCGGATCGATGGCAACGGCCGGGTTGGCTCCGGTCCCGAAGGAGACGTTCCCCGCTCCGCCGCCGACCTGCTGGACGATCGTCGGCACCCCAGTGGATACGTCCAGCACCATCGCCTGATTGGTGGACTGGTAAACGACCAGGGCGCGATGAGTCAGCGGATTGATCCCAATCGAAAAGGGAACCGGAGATGTACTGAGCGGCCCGATGTTCACTTTGAGTCCTGTCCCGATGACGGCCTTTGTTTTCAGATCGATCGCTGACACGCTGAAGTCTCCCGCATTGACTACAAATGCGGTCGGATCGGGAAGCAGATCATCAACCGCAACACCGGTAGGTTGGCTACCCACGTTCGGGATCGTCCCGATCAGTGCGGGAGGCGTGGTTAGGCTTATCAAAGAGACCGAGCCATCGGCCCTGTTGGCAACCACGGCGATTCCATCTGCCTCGTCGATGGCTATGGCCGATGGGCTCGCTCCGACTCCCACAGTCGTCGCGCTGGCGGCGCCGGGAATCGATCCGGGAAGGGGAGTTACGCCGAGATTGATCGCGGAGGTGTTCGCTTGCCCAGCGGCCAGCCCTGAGTTTTTCACCACGATGGGGTAGAGACCCGGCGTCGCGAGGTTGCCGCTTGGAATCGCTAGTGATATTTGGCGGCTACTGGTCACCGTGGCGCTGACCGATTGGCCATTAAACGTCGCCGTAGTTGCGTTGGGGGCGAAGAACCCGCCCGTAAGAAGAACCGTGGGGCTTGACGCGCTGCTTTGGGGCACGCTGCCCGGCAAGGCGCTGACAAGGGCAGGTCGCACCGGAACAACATTCAGGTTCACAAAGGAAGCAGGGTTGCCCGCTTGGCCCTGCACCCCGACCTGGATCGTTCCGGCTTGGGCTAACTGCGCAGCGGGAATCGTAGCACGCAGCAGGCTGCTGTTCAGGATGTTCACGTTGGCCGTTGGAAGGGCGACCCCGCCCACCAGCACCGTTGTCGTGGCGAGGAAGTTCGAACCGGTCAGAAAGACGTCCTGCTGCACCGAGCCCTGTGCCGCAGTTAGAGGATCGATGGCCGTGACGGTTGACGCCGCGAGAGCGACAACGGACACGGTCGCCGTCCCCGTTTGATTTTGATCTGCGGCCGAGACTGCCTTGACGATCGCCGACGTTGCGCTAGCCGGCGCGGTGTACAACCCGCTCGAACTGATCTTTCCGTTTGCACTAACGGTGTCGCTCGGAACACAGTTGGTCGCTCCGGCACTCGTGGCGCCCTGGCAAAGCTGCCAGGAGACCCCTGCGTTGGCTGTGCCGGTCACGGTCACGGTGAATTGAAGAGTCTCCGTCTCGGCCACGGCGGCTGTCGGCGGCGCGATTTTCACGCGAACGCCTGAATCGACGACTACGGTGAATGTGCCAAACTTGGTCGTATCTATGCAGCTTGTGGCGACGACCCAAAAGCTATCCGGCTGGGGCGGCGCAGCAGGCGCCGTATAGAGCCCGTTCAAGGTGATCGTTCCAAATCCGGTGAGCGGCTTGGATACCTTGGGTAGGTTGGTGCACTGTGTGGGTCCGACTCCCTGCGTGCAGTTGGTCGGCTGGGTGGCGGTCGAAGCCGAAGGCAGGCAGATCTGCCAGAACACGATGTTCGATGAGGCGCCTGTAACGGTCGCTACAAATTGAGCCGAAGTACTTTGAAGAAGGGTAACCGAGGTAATGGTTGCCCCCGAGGTTGTGGTGGTGATGACCACTCCCACTGGCGTCTGATTGGAGCTGCAACCCACGGCAATTATGACCAGCAACGCCGTCAGCGCTCCGAGCCCCAACACTCTCATCTGCTTTCCTCCGACCACCCGTCTGCCCTATGTGCACCTGATCAGAATGTGCGGCTGACTGCAAACCGCAGAGTGTGAGCCGCCTCAAACAAACTTGGCGCAATTGTCTGCTGCGACCTGGTTGCACTCAGGAAATTTTGCAGACTTGGAACTATCTGCGAATTGTAAACGCCCAGTTGCTCGAGAGCGAGACGCTCATCCGGTGGAACGTAGAACGCTCCCTGTAGCGGTACTACGGCCTGGTTGAAGCGCAGGTAATTGTACGCGTAGTAGATTCGAAATGGCGCTTGAATGATGGGAATTTGAATGCCGATCTCCAGCCCTGCCGAAGTGTGGGGGTGAAAGTTCGTGCCCGGCGCGATCTGTAAATTCCGCGGTATCTCCACACAGTTGGGTCCGGGACAGGGAAAGTCTGCATTCGGGTATTGCTGCTGGAGCAGTGCTGTCGCCGAAGGATCCAGCTGAAGCTGCGATTTCCAAGTAATTCCGACGATGCCAAAATCGTTGAACAGGCTCATGATCACATAGTTTTTGACGACCGGAATTCGATACTCCAAGTTGGCAATGAATTGCGTATCGCCGCCGGGGCGAATCGGCACGAACTCCAGCACGTTGAACGCTTTGGTCACCGGAGTTGGTTGACCCAATTGATTGAGCTGGGTGGGGTTCAGGTAGGTGACGGCTGTAGTCGTCGAAAAGGGAATGAACACAAACGGCGAAATGGTGTAGAAGTCAAACCCCCGCACGTCTTGCTCGCCCCCAGCGTAAAAGCGGTTGTTCGGGGGTATCTCCTTGCCGCCGTAACCGGTGATCATGCTGCCCATCAAGTGCAGCGCGATGGTGTTCCGATGATGGTAGTGCGGACGGAAATAGGAGAAGTTAACGACGTTATTGATCATGTTGACGTTGCCGCCAAGTGGTCCGCCCGCGAACGTTGCCCCGTAGGAGATGCTCTTTCCGTGTGTGGGGAAAATGGGACTGTCCCGGGTGTCCCGCGTGATCGTAGGCGTAATCTGACTGACCTCGATGCCGTTTAAGGCGGACGGCCCCGCCAGGCTCGTGAATTTGGTGAATTCGAACAGCAGCGTCGCCGCTTGGCTGAACGGCGTAATGTTCGTCGTCGACCATCCGTAACTCAATCCGATCCGCGTGAACGATAGCCTGCGCAGCGGCTGGCTGGCGAAGACGGTGAACCCGTGGGAATTTGTGTTGTAGTTTTCTTGCAGCGCGGGATCGATGGCGATGGGTTGTCCGGCCAAGATGCCTTGTTGCCGCGCGGTGTTGTAGTCGAACTTGCTATCAAATATGGTGAAGCCCGTTGAGATCGGGCGATCGAACAGATACGGCTCGGTGAAGCCGAATTGAATACTGGTCTGAATGTTTCCCACCTGCGCTGAGAGCGTTAGCGTCTCGCCAAGACCCAGAAAATTGTTCGTCTGGTAGGAGAACCCAATGAAGCTTCCGGCCAGTCCGCTCACGCCACCGGAAAAGCTAATAGACTGCTTGCCCTTCTCTTTCACTTTTAAATTGATATCGACAGTGCCAGCCTTCACGTTGCGCCGCAGTTCCGCGTTTTCGGGCTTGATGGTGTCGAAATAGCCGAGCTGATTGAGGCGCAGGAGGCTCAATTCCCACAGGCGGTTATTGAATACCTGTCCTTCGTCAAGCAGGAGCTCGCGGCGGATCACCTTGTCGCGGGTGGTGGTGTTGCCGCTGAATTCAATACGACGGACGAAGAACTGCTTTTGCTGGTCGAAGACCAGAGACAGATTCACCTGTTTGGTGTCGTCGTGCACATCGAACTGGGGCTCTGCAACGAAATCGATATAACCGTACTCGCCATACAGTTTTTTGAAGTTGTCGAGAGACTTCCGGATCTTATCGGCGTCAAAAACGTCGGCTTCCTTCAAGGGAAACAGGCGGGCCAGGATCTCCGGTTTAAAGATCAATCCCTGGTCCGGATCGGCGCTTCGGAAC
>Ga0306921_10006242_pt1 | contig 12427 bp, 8 predicted proteins | sample sta12Cox44000080_FD_203760 | JGI IMG/M metagenome (GOLD analysis project Ga0306921, IMG submission 203760) | Lab enrichment of tropical soil microbial communities from Luquillo Experimental Forest, Puerto Rico - statoxic.12C.oxic.44.000.080 (v2)... | ecosystem: Environmental > Terrestrial > Soil... | reverse complement strand
AAGAATGCCAAAGGGGAACGTGACCCGGAGATGCACCAGACCAAGAAGGGCAATCAGTGGTACTTCGGCATGAAGATCCATATCGGCGCGGATGTCGACAGCGGGGCGGTGCATAGCGTGAGGGTGACCGCCGCCAATCGAGCGGACATCAGCGAATTGCCCAATTTGCTGGGCGAGACCGACCAGGTGGTGTTCGGCGATGCCGGCTACGCTAGTTGTGACGAATACAAGCGCGGGGCACGCGCCCTAGGGATGGTCTGGCGCGTCCAGGACAAGGCCAAGCCCAAGGACAGCCGCGGCGCGGCGCTCTCCGGCAGCCAGAAGAAACGCAATCGGAGGAATTCCGGCATCCGGGCGCGTGTCGAGCATCTGTTCCGGATCGTCAAGCGGCAGTTCGGCTACACCAGGGTGCGCTATCGCGGGTTGGCGAAGAACACCGCCCAGGTGATGGTGCTGATCGGCCTGGCGAACTTGTATGCTTTGCGCCGGAGGTTGGTAGCGGCATAGACAGCCCAACTGCGTCCGCGGTGCGGAAACGATCGACAAACGCACCAAGAAACCGGTCAATTCGGTTGATTGAACCGGTCAAGTCAACGGTGGCTTCCAAAAAAATGCCATATCGGCATCACCAAGAGCCGCAACGCCAATTGATCAGCGGTTCCCTAGGGAGCAACTCGACCGCCGAGGGATGACGCCGGCGATCATCCGCTACCTCGTCCCCGCCACAATTCGGCGGCGGGGACGCGGAAACGGCGCCGTTGATCAGCTACGGCACTACGGGCAGGTTGAATATGCACTTGGGCATGCGCCCGCATCAATTGCGGTCGGCGGCAAGTAGCTCAGCAATTGCCCGTAGCCGATTGCCGGGCTACCGGATTGTAGGGCGAAGTTCGCCCCCACCGGCGCCGTCGTCTCCGATCCGGTCGACGTATTGCCGACATTCGCCCATTTGGGATTGGCGGGCTCTTGACCAGTAACCCAAACGGCGCCGTTGTACATCCCCTCGCCAGCGTCTGATCCGGTCCAATAACCTACATTGTGCGAGAAGGCGCTCGGCAAACCGCCGGACGAATCGCCTATATACGTATTGTTGCAGGCTAAAGGATTCGACCCCGAGCAGGTGCCGCCAGCACGTATCGCATATGCGATGTTGTTGATAAAAGTGTCGTTGCTGCCGCCGTTTTCGTATATCTCAGCGCGCGCGCTCCCATTGTTCATTGTATCGAGGAAGTTGTTGAAGGACGTATTATTGGCAACAGTAATGCCCGCACCCGGCGTGCCGGCGCCGTTGTCAACAGACGCCAACTGAATGCCAGCACCCCCATTGTTGTAGGTTACGTTGAAGGAAATAAGACCTTGGTGAGCATAGACGCCGGGTCCGGAGCCTGGATTCCCGTTCCAGGTGTCCATTATGATGCCATTGCCGTCCGTCTGGCCCACGAAGCAGTTTCCGATGTAGTTGTTGTAGACTTTGTTCCAGGAGTAGACCTGCCGAAAATAATCTCCTTGGGAAGCGAGATTACCTGTCACCGCGTTGCTCTTGTCGTCGTTGGTCAGGGTGTAGCCGCTGAGCGCTATCGGCCAAGCCATGGAAATCCCGGAGCCGCGCGCATCGCAGGTACCGTGTGAATTGTCGAAAAACATGTTGTGAATCACATAGACAAAATCAGCTTGGCCGCCCTGGAAGCCAGCCTGGCCATATCCATGGACTATATTGTTAAGCACCCAGTAATGATGACCGTTGGCATTATTTAGAGGTCCGCCTGGTTGAGTGAGTTCAAAGCCTTGGCCATAAGTATGCTGGCTGCTCGCTGCCAGTTCAAAGCCATCGAATATCAAGTAATTAGCCGTTCCGGCGTTGGTTGTCTCGAAACCGTGATCGTCTTCAGTGATGACGCAGGCGTCCATCGCCGTGCAGCGGTAGACGACATAGCCGCTCGATGTCGCGGAGCTGCCGCCATGCGTAATGACTGCTCCGCTAGCATAGGTGCCAGGCGCTACGTTGATGCAATCGCCAGCCGTGCGCGAGGACGTGTCAGCATGCTGTATCGTTAGCCAGGGTGTGCTCGGGCTCGTCCCGTTGTTGGAATCGCTGCCGGTGGTCGCGACGTAAAAGTTGCGAACACAGCTATAATAGGGGCTGTTGAACAGCGCTTGGCTCGGTCCAGGCTTTTGAGCTCCCGTTGGGGGTGGAGAAGTCCCGATGATCGCTTCGGCCTGCGCGAACGGCGAACCGGCGACACCGGCCTCGGTTGCGACGATGTTGATGTCGTACGTACCAGAGGGAACTGCCCCGTTTGTCGCCAAGCTCGATCCGACGATCTGGAACTGCGACGCATTCGTTCCGCTGAGCGACAGAGAACCGGAGAACGCGGGTGAAGACGGCGACATTGTCACACTGATCGCGCCGACGACGGTTCCCGACGCGGCGCCACCGGTAAAGGTGCTGTTCGAAAGGCTGACCGCTGTGATGGCCTGCCCAGCCGTGACGTTGATGGCAAGATTTGCGGACGTGCTCGCCTCCCACGACGTCGTGGGAACGGCGAGGGCGGCTAAGGACAGCAAAAAGATCGGAAAGCGGCGCATGCTCATTCCCCTCACTGCGTGGCGACGATGGTCACGTTCTGGACCGTATTCGCGTCCGCGGATAATCCCGGTCCGGACGGATTGACAATCAGGTTGTTTCCGGAAATCGCAAAAACCGCTCCATCGTTGGAATAGGGCTGCGCAAAGGACAGGGTCCCGGTAAAGGGGCTGCCATCGCTCCAGGTGGCAGAGATGGTTGCCACCACCGAGCCCAATGACGCGTTGGCCGGAATGCTCGGGTGGGGCGGATTGAAGTTGAGGACCAAGGCTGCCCCCGTCGGCGCGAACAGTACGTCGACGTAAAAGTTGCTTGATTCGTTGGAGTTGTTGGGAAAGCTATTGTTGTAATGGTAGACACCGTTGCCGCCAACTGCCCCATCGGCAGGAGCCGTTAATGGGCCATTCGTCACGCCGTTGGTCAGTCCGCCCGCATCCCACGCGCCATGGCCGACGGCCGAATAGTAAGCTGCGATGTAGGTCGTATTGGCCTTGATCGGGATCGGGCTCGCGAAATTCGCGACCTGCCATCCCGGCATCGGGCCGTTCTCGTGCGCAAGCTTGACCGAGCCCAAAAGCGTGCCCCCCGCCGTATACAGCTTGGCGACATAGCCCTGTGAGTTGGTCACCGCTCGATAGAAGCGGATCGCCGATATCGTGCCCGACTGGGAACTCCAGAATTTCACGCCGAGCGTCACCGCGTACCCGTCATCGATCGGGTTGTTCGGCACTGCATTGCCGAAAATACTGATCGATTGCGCTGAACATTCGCCGCCGCTCACTAGAACCCCGAGCAACATACCGAATAATAACGAGACAGCCTGACCCTGACGAAGCATCTTGCATCTCCGTTGCACGCTCTTCCACGGAGATTGTGCAGATGGAGAGTCAGGAAAGCGTATATATCAGGGTCTAAATTACGTCTAAAACGCGTCAAAGTTGATCGATTTGCTGTCAATTCAAGCTGTCTAACGAGCCTGTCTCGGCCAAACTTCTGGTACGCATCGGCCCGGATCGTGCCGCAGGAGAAAACACCAGCGCATCGCTGCGATGAGAACATCACTGGCCCAGCCCTTGGAGGGCACCAAGCTCCCGTTCATTACCCTCACTGCGTGGCGACGATGGTCACGTTCTGGACCGTATTCGCGTCCGCGAATAATCCCGGTCCGGACGGATTGACAATCAGATTGTTTCCGGAAATCGCAAAAACCGCTCCATCGTTGGAGTAGGGCGGCGCAAAGGACAATGTCCCGGTAAAGGGGCTGCCATCGCTCCAGGTGGCAGAGATGGTTGCCACCACCGAGCCCAATGACGCGTTGGCCGGAATGCTCGGGTGGGGCGGATTGAAGTTGAGGACCAAGGCTGCCCCCGTCGGCGCGAACAGTACGTCGACGTAATAGTTGCTTGATTCGTTGGAGTTGTTGGGAAAGCTATTGTCGTAATGGTAGACACCGTTGCCGCCTACTGCCCCACTGGCTGGAGCCGTTAAGGGGCCATTCGTCACGCCGTAGGTCAGCCCATAAGCATCCCAGGCGCCCTGGCCAACTGGGCAATAATAAGCTGCGATATAGGTCGTATTCGCCGAGATCGGAATAGGACTGGGAAAATCCACCTCTTGCCAGCCCGGGAGAGGCCCTGATCCTGGCGCCATTGTCGTCGACCCGAGCATCGTGCCGTCTGCCGAATAGAGGTCGGCGACGTAGCCCTGCGGGCTTTTGACCGCTCGGTAGAACCGGATCCCCAATATCGTGCCGGGCTGTGAGCTCCAGAATTTTACGCCGAGCGTCACCGCGTATCCATCGTCGATCGGATTGTTTGGCACAGCGTTGCCGAATATGCTGAGTGATTGCGCCGAAGCTATGCTTCCACCAATAGCAATTACGAGCGATATGCCAAACAATAAACATAGAGTTAGACGGAACATATTACACCTCAAGTTGTAAGAACGGTACGAGCTTCCGAGCGAGTTGGCGCTGAAATCACCCGGGCGGCTGAAAGTGAATCGGAACCGGCTAAGTCTAGACCCGCTCCGTAAGCGGGGCATGACGCCGTCGTCGTGCTGGCTGAGGCATAGAACGGAGATCGCGCCGGCGACGCGCAAGCCGGCCGCGCCGAAAGGAACTGCGGCGCGCTACGCGACGCCGCTCTTAGCGGTAACTTAATTAACCGTTAAGGATGCCTGCCAACTACGAGACGGTCACCGAGCTCAGAAGGACACTAACCGTTTACGTCGGCACAAAAAAGGCTGGCTTCCTCTAAGATTTTCCATACCAATGAACAGTATGAGCCAAGCGACACGCATCATACCCTGTAGAGTCCCCTAGATTGTTTATCCCCTTTGGATCTTGCCAAAGCCCCCTACAGGCAGGCTGAGACACAGACGGTGTTAAAGGGTTTGTTGATTTTCGCCCGATGTCAACCCGAAAAATGGCACACGCGATAAATTTTTTCGGGTTTGGTTAATGCGTGATGGAGCAGCGTCGGCTCTCTTGCTGACGACGAGACTTGCGTTGCAGGCCGAAAATGCAAGTGTTGCTTTCCGCTGCCCGGGACGTGAGCAGCTCGTGGCAACAGATCGAAGCTTTTACAAAGCGGGAGAACAACGATGGCCGCCGGCTGCGGGTTGGCACCGTCCTTATTGTAACGCCAGGCCGGCTGGAACACGGTGGAGTAGGCCGGCAGACGGGGTACTTTCTTGGAGCCCATGGTGCGGGCCTGTTGGGACTCCATTAAATATTCAACCGAGGCCTCGTCCTTCAAGTTTAATGCGTACCAGCGATAGACTTTGGACCTCAAGTCCGATAAGTTGAGCAAAAGGAGTAAGAGAATGTCCCGCTGATGGTTAAAATGTTAGTGAACGTTGTCCGCGTTGATCAGGTACGTTCGCAGCGCTGAATCCACCAAAGGAGAGCAAACCCATGGAGAAGTCATCCACACCGGCTGGGGGGCTGTCCCACCGAAGACGGTCGAAGATACCGGAACCGATAATGCCGTTACACCAGAGCGGTGACGTTCGGCGGCTTAATATCCCCTCTGTTTCAGATCTTTCCTCGTCTCCAATCATCGTCATTGGCTCAAAGATAACGCGTGTCCAGCGGCATTGAAAACGATTGTAGATAATGCGAATCCTTATGATTGTTCATCATCGGCGATGGCGTGCGGCCTACCGGTCACGCGTGATCGCTGCTGAACTTGCCCGGCGAGGACACCAAATTACCTTGATAGTTACCGCAGATAAGGAGCGCTGGCGTTTTCGAGACACTATCGAGTCGGACGGCGTCCGCGTGGTCGACTCGCCCGATCTGACCTGGGGACGGCTCCGGTCGGGTTGGGATCCGATCTGCGCGCTCCGTCGTCTCTCTTGGTTGTGGCGCAACGGGGAGACCTACGATCTCGTACACCTATTTGAGACACGGCCGGCTACCATCCTGCCGGGGTTGGCGATGCGCTGGCGTTCGGGCGCAACGATCGTGATCGATTGGATCGACTTGTGGGGACACGGCGGTAGCATTGCGATCAAACGGCCGATCTGGTATCGCATCCTATTTGCATGGGTGGAGACGTTTTTTGAGGAGCATTTTCGAAGCTATGCGGATGGCACCACGACAATCAGCTACGGCCTGCGTGACCATGCAATTGGGCTCGGCATCGACCCAGGCACGATCCTGCATATCCGCAATGGCGCCGACCTTACGCTTTTTTCGCCGCGGCCGATGCAGGAAGGCCGCCGCCGACTCGGGTTGCCAGCCGAGGCTTTCATTATCGGCTATTCGGCACAAGACTCGTTCTTCGATCTCGACCCAATATTCGACAGTGTGCGCCAGCTTGTGGAGGGCGGCATCAATGCCATGATAGCGATGTCCGGCCACGCACCGTCACGCGTCAGGCATTCGATAGCTCGTTTCGGATTAGAATCGCGTGCTCGATTTCTCGGCTATCTGTCGTGGGACGATTACCCCTGGTTCCTACCATCTTGCGATGCCCTTGCCTGTCCTTTTCCACAGACGGTATATAATCTTGGGCGCTGGCCCGGAAAGTTTGGTGAATACTGTGCCGCCGGGCGTCCCATTGTGTTCAATCCTCACGGCGATCTGGCGGACTTTGCCACCGGTGATCAGGTGCCCGGCATTGCTTGCGCGTTCGATGCTACAGCGTTCGCCTCAGCCTTCCGCAAGCTGCACGAATCGCCGGGCTTGTGCGAGCGTCTCGGCGCAATCGCGCGGTCCCGTGCGGTAACCGATTTTGATTGGCATAACGTGGTGGACCGTTTGGAGCATTTCTATGGTGAGATAATTGCACGTAGGGCCGAATGCGCTGCGGGGATTGCGATAGAGCCGCATACCACTATGACGGATTCCGGGCATAAGAGAGGCTGAAATGCTCCGCACCAACGTAAAGCGCACCTGTTATTCAATCGTCGGATTAGGCAAGCTTGGCGCCAGTATGGCTGCAGCGATTGCTGGCCGCGGCTTCGACGTAATCGGTGTGGACGTCAATGCGTCCGTCGTTGAAGCGGTCAATGCTGGACGGGCGCCAGTGAGTGAGACGGGCCTGGCCGACGCGATCGAAATAAATCGCGCGCGACTTAGCGCCACTGCCGACCATAGCGAGGCGGTTGCGCAATCCGATGTGACGTTCGTCATCGTGCCAACGCCGAGCGACCGTACCGGGATGTTCTCACTTCAGTATGCGAGCTACGCATTCCGCGAGATTGGACGCGGCCTTGCAGGAAAAGACGACTATCATCTCGTCGTGCTGACCAGCACGGTGGTGCCAGGATCGACCCGGCAGGTGTTGCTACCCCACCTCGAGGCGGCTTCCGGTAAAAAATGCGGCCGCGATTTTGGCATATGCTACAGTCCGGAATTCATCGCGCTCGGCAGCGTCATCCGCGATTTTCTCAATCCTGATTTCACGCTTGTTGGTGAGTTCGACGAGCGGAGCGGCGCTTTGCTGGAGCATTGTTACGCCGAGATTGTCGAGAATCGCGCACCATGCAAGCGGATGAGCATCGAGAATGCCGAGTTGACCAAACTGGCGGTCAACACCTTCGTCACGACGAAAATCGCCTACGCTAACATGCTCGCTGAGTTGTGCGAGAGGATTCCAGGTGGCGACGTCGATGTGGTGTCCGATGCGCTCGGCGCCGACAAGCGCATCGGGCGGCGCTATCTCACCGGTGGGCTGGGTTTTGGTGGCCCGTGTTTCCCGCGCGACAACATCGCGCTCAGCGCCTTTGGTCGGCATGTGGGTGCGGGCGCCGATATCGCGGTGACAACCGACGCGGCAAACTGCGCGCCAGTCCGGCGCCTTGTGGAGCAGGTAGGTGCAGCGGTTCGGCCGGAAAGCACGGTGGCCGTTCTGGGCCTTGCCTACAAGCCGCAATCCCATGTCATCGAGCGCTCTCAAGGACTCGAAGCAGCATTGGCGATTGCCGCTACGGGTATCAGGGTGGTGTGCTACGACCCGCTGGCGCGCGACGCTGCGCGCAATGAACTGAAGGACAAGACGCTCGTGCTTGATAGCATGAAGGCTTGCCTGGATCAAGCCGACATCGTGGTGATCGCCAATGCGGATCCGGAATTTGCAAGACTGACCTCTGAGGACTTTCCGCAACGCAGCCCCCCTGTTCAAGTGATTGACTGCTGGCGCTTGCTGCGCGCGCAGTTGGAAAGATCCGCTCACGTGCGCTATCGGGCGATCGGGCTGGCTGGAGACGTCGGCGATGCCATTGTACGGCTATGGCAGCCCGCGAGCTGACGATGATCATGCCACTGTCGCGATTTTGGAGGATGCTCGCTGATAGCGTGCCGGCAAAGACCGTGCATTATTTACGGCCATCGTTGCCCATGGCTCCCGCCTGCGTCGTATTCGCGCATTTCTCGATGACTATGCCGACAATCCGAACGTCTGGGCCGTGCCAGCCAAGGCGTAGCGGGCTACGCCTGCGGACGAGCTTCGGCAGGGCGCAGCAGCGGCGATGTCGTCATCACCCTGCGGGCCCCCGGCGTGGGTCGGCACGCCGGTGATCGGTGCACAATCGTCGCCGGTGCACCGGGTGACCACCGCGATTAGATCTGCTGCGAAGCTGGGGAGTCGCCATGCTATTCGCGCGTTTGTCCCCCGCGGCGCGTGGCGAGAGCGCCGCGGAAGGGTAAAAAACCCGCGTAATCAGCGCCCTCGCATTCTCCTCGTGGGGCCGATGCCGCCGACGAAGGGTGGGATTACCACTTTCATGTTGAATCTAATGGCATCATACCTCAATGAAGAGTTCGAGTTTGTTCCATACACCACGACACGCCCGCCCAAGCGAGATGTCATCGACAATTGGGGATACGGAGCGGTGTTCCGCGGCGGGCCGGTCCGTATATTGCAAGGCATCCTCTTGACCATTGGGCGCTTCATCACCTTTCCGTGCTTCGTCATCTGCCGTCGGATCGATTTGGTTCAAATACAGGCATCAGATTATCAGGTTTTCTGGGAGGGAGTAGTCTATGCAATTCTGGCGCGGTCGGTCGGTCGGCCGGTCTTCCTTCGGATCGGCGGCGCATTCGACCTGTTTCATGGCGGATCCCCCCGGCTTGTTCAGTGCTGGATCGGCGCCGCCCTTCGCATCCCTCAATTCCTCATTGCGCAGTCACACTTCGCTTACGACTATCTCCGGCGGGCCGGCCGAACAGGAGAAATCGTCGTGTTACCGAACTGGATCCGAGATACGAACTTGACCCCATCAGTCAGGACAGACTCAGCCGGCTCGCTCTGCCTTTTTATCGCCGGCACCGAGGCCCGGCGTAAGGGGATCGAGGAGATCGTCGAAGCCATGAGGCGTCTAGATATCTCCGGCAGTCCAGCCAGGTTTCATCTGGTTGCGATGACCCCATCATTTCTGGATCGTATTAAGGCCTTGCACCTCAACAATATCCACGCAGCTGAGGGTCCGGCCGAACACGGTCGAGTGCTCGAGTTGATGAGCAGGGCCGATGTGTTCCTCTTGCCCTCGCATGCTGAAGGATTTCCTAATTCGCTGGTAGAAGCAATGGCAGCCGGCATGGCTTCCGTAGTGACGCCCGTCGGAGCGGTTCCCGAAATGGTAGCGGATGGCGGCGCGCTCGTCATTCCGGTCGGCGACGTTGGGGCACTGCGCAGCGCTATTGAGCGGCTCACCGCCGATCCTGATCTGCGCCGCCGGCTAGGAGAGGAAGCCCGGCGGTGCGTATGCGCCCGATACATGCCGTCCTCTGCACTGCCGCCGCTGGTGGGCGCTTACAGAACCTTGCTCGAGCGACCCGAATCGAAGGAGATAGACCATCCTGGGACGTAGGCGGCGGATGATCTGGCAAGAGGATCGCTGACATGTGCGGCCTCGCCGGCATCTGGGATCGGCGGCAGAAGACCGCGCCCGCAGCGGTTGCCGCCGTGGCGGAGGCGATGACCGACACACTGCGCCATCGTGGTCCGGACGATGGCGCCGTCTTCACCGACGCGGGGGCCTGGTTCGCGCTCGGCCATCGCCGTCTCTCGATTGTTGACCTTTCGCCGGCTGGCTCGCAACCGATGATTTCATCGTGCGGCCGTTTCGTCATTTCCTACAATGGCGAGGTCTACAACGCCGCCGAGCTTCGGCCAGAGCTCGAGGCCGCGGGACGGCGCTTTCGCGGCCATTGCGACACCGAAGTCATCGTCGAGGGCGCCGCAGTTTGGGGCGTTGAGGCGACGGTCCGCCGTCTTATCGGAATGTTCGCGATCGCGCTGTGGGACAGGCGCGAGCGCGTGCTCTACCTCATTCGTGACCGGCTGGGCATCAAACCGCTCTATTGGGCGAATTTCGACGATCGTGTCCTCTTTGGCTCGGAACTCAAAGCGCTGCGTGCAGATGCCAGCTGGAGGCCCGCGCTCGATCGGGACAGCCTCGCGGCATATCTCCGCTTTGCCTATGTGCCGGCGCCACACACGATCTATCGCGCAGTACAGAAGCTGCCGCCCGGCACCATCCTCACCGTGCGCGAGCGCGGCGCGCCTGAGATCGCGTCCTTCTGGTCTCTCGCCGACGTAGCGCGCTCGGGCCAGTCGGGGCGGCTCGACCTCGGCGAGGACGAAGCCACCAGGCAGCTGGATGCGCTGTTGCGTGATGCGGTCGGGCGGCGGATGGTGGCAGACGTGCCGCTGGGCGCATTCCTCTCGGGTGGCATCGATTCTTCTACCGTCGTGGCGCTGATGCAGGCGCAAAGCCCGCGCCCGGTTCGCAGCTTCTCGATCGGTTTCCGCGAGCCTGGCTTCGACGAGGCACCGCATGCCGCCGAGGTGGCGCGCCATCTGGGCACCGACCACACAGAACTCTACATTTCGCCTGACCATGCATTGAGCGTGATCCCTAATCTCGCGACCATATATGACGAGCCTTTCGCCGACAGCTCGCAGATCCCGACCTTCCTCGTTTCGGAAATGACACGGCGCCACGTTACGGTGGCACTTTCGGGGGATGGTGGCGACGAACTCTTTGGCGGTTATACTCGCTATTTCCACGGCCGGACGTTGTGGCGCCTGGTCAGGCATGTGCCGCAGCCGGCGCGCGGTCTTGCCGCCGCCGGCATGCGTGCGGTTTCGCCTTCGGCCTGGAGCGCATTCAGCGCGGTCATCCCGGAATCGATACGACCAGCACATTTCGGCACCAAGATGCGCAAGCTTGCGGGGGTGCTCGCGAGCGAGCCTGAGACCGGTGTCATCTACCGCCATATAGTGAGTCAGTGGGCCGATCCCGAGAACACGGTGATCGGGGGTACCGAGCCCAACGGCCCGCTCGACGACAGGCGCGTCAAGGAGCTGGTGCCGGATTTTATCGAGCGCATGCAGTATATCGACACGGTAACCTACCTCCCCGATGACATTTTGACCAAGGTCGACCGCGCCTCGATGGCGGTCTCGCTCGAGGCGCGGGTTCCGCTGCTTGACCATCGCGTCGTGGCCTTCAGCTGGATGCTACCCGGCGCGATGAAGGCCGCCGATGGCGTCGGCAAACGGATGCTGCGGCGCGTGCTCAACCGCTATGTCCCACGGGAGCTGATAGAACGACCGAAAATGGGGTTCGCAGTGCCGATCCAGGATTGGCTACGCGGCCCTCTGCGGCCTTGGGCGGACCCCCTTCTGGACGAGCGCCGCCTCGCCGCTGACGGGATCTTTCATGCCGAGCCCATCGTAAGGCGCTGGCGCGAGCACCTCTCCGGGTTGCACGACTGGCATGGTTCGCTGTGGGCGGTGCTGATGTTCCAGGCATGCAAGGACCGCTGGCTAATCTAAACCTCTCCGGCGGGAACGCAATTCCGGTCGCGGCTCAGTCCGGAACATATGCCGCCGTGGCCTACATCTCTGGTGAGTTCGGTGGGCCGTGATGGTCTATATTGCTTGCGTACTTTACATGGTAATGTCGACAGGTGCTCTCGGCGTTATTGATAGATGGGTATATGGAAGCTGGCCAGGAAAACCCGGGGACAAGCTCACTGAAGCTCTAAATCTGCTTGCCATCGTCGTCAGCGTCCTTCTCCGTTGGTGGGGCATTCGCCGGCTGCCGGGCGCGCGGTTCAATCGGGTCCTTCCTCTGGCGGCTGCGGGCCTGCTCGTGACCTCGGTTTTGTGGTCGGTGGACCCAAGCACCACCACCACACGCAGCATCGCTTATTTCTTCCTCGTAGTCGGCGCGATTGGCATTGCCGAAATTTTTGACGCTGACGAAGTGATGCGTCTGACTGCATTGATCGGCGGCTTGTCGGCTGCCGCTTCGCTTGTCCTTCCGGATCCCACGTTCACGGGGCTGACCGGTTTACGGGGGCTGTTTCCGGGAAAAAATCAG
>Ga0306921_10006239_pt1 | contig 12428 bp, 9 predicted proteins | sample sta12Cox44000080_FD_203760 | JGI IMG/M metagenome (GOLD analysis project Ga0306921, IMG submission 203760) | Lab enrichment of tropical soil microbial communities from Luquillo Experimental Forest, Puerto Rico - statoxic.12C.oxic.44.000.080 (v2)... | ecosystem: Environmental > Terrestrial > Soil... | reverse complement strand
GAACGATAAAGAGAAACCGTCCCCTCCAAAATTAGCGACGGGCGATGTGCTACACGCCGTCGTGAAGGGTGGATTATCAGGCATTCCGTTTGCTGGAGGACTAGCTGCTGAGTTTTTTGGACTCGTGGTTGTCCCTCCGCTAAGCAAAAGGCGGGACGAATGGATGGAGTCCGTGGCCAAGCGGCTTGACGATGTCGAAGCAAACGTCGATTCATTGCGAAACGACCCAGCATTCGTGACGACGCTTACGCAGGCTACCCAGATTGCGCTTCGGAGCCATCAAGAAGAAAAGCTTGAGGCATTGAGGAATGCGGTTATCAGTTCAGCAGTGGGAATGGCACTGCAAGACGACATACGGGCTATCTTCCTGAATCTCGTTGACGCATTTACGCCGACGCATCTTCAGATTTTGAGATATTTTCAGAATCGTAGCTCTCTGGATTCTGCGACTTTGGCGCGGCTGCGAGATGGACGGGCATTCACCGATGTGATTGTGAATGAACTAGCGCGGCACGGACTTATTGAAGACCACCGTCCCTATGCGGCGCGGGGGCGCGATTCTGGTGAATCTCTGCTTATTTCGGATTGGACAGTATCGAACCTAGGGTCCCAGTTTATCGACTTTATTTCGGCGAAGAAGAGATGAGGATGGGCGTTTGCCTTCGCCAACTGCGGTGCGATTAGGTTAACCACATCCACTTCGATTCATTCTTCACTTCCTGCCGTTGCGTCCAGCCCGAATTCTCGCAGTTCTTCTTCGTCCAACTCCATTCGCTCGATTGGTGACAATTCCCCATGGCAAATCTCGATAGCTTCTATGCCGAAAAATATATCTTGATGCCCGCAGTCAGGACATCGCGTCGAAAAATCTTTGTCTTTGAGTTCATTTATTGCACGAATGTCCCACCATATAGCAGCTACGCACCGACCTTGCTGACAACGGCGGAATCTGAATGTGAGAAAGACGCTCGGCATGTCCTGGGGATTCTCTGCTGAACCGTCCATGAGCGCAAGGTCGAGCGCCGCCGCGCTTATAACACTCTGTACGCCAGCTTCATCTGCGTTTGGCCCAGGCCGCTCGCACATATGCCCGTGCGGCTAGTCCAAAAGGCTCTGGTAGCGTTGTAACCATCACACAAGGGTTGCCCCCGCACCAAATTCCCTACGCGGCGCGCTGGAAGGCTACCAGCGCAATTGCAGTATGTCTCCGTCGTGCCGTTTCTTGTGGCTTTCGCGAGCCGCCCGTTCAGCTTTCCCGAGCCAAGCGCTCAGCCGATGCCATTCGCTGTCGTCATATCCTAGTCGGTATGTTTGCTCACAGCGGGGACAACGCACCGTCTGCTGATTTGGAAGCGTGTCAATCTCTACGGCTTTGCCGTTCACGATTTTAATCAGCGAGACTGCCATGCTGGCGCTACTCTGCGAGAATTCGAACGTTGCGTTTTGAGTCCAATTGAGTCCAACTTGCTCGGCTTCATGCAGCCGTTTCGGTTGGTTAAGCGGTGCCGAATCAGCGTGTTAGTTTAGATTTTTGATTCTGTTAACAGCCGAATGCTCTACCGTTGAGCTACCGGGGATCGGTGGAGATAACTTGTTTATTGTACTGTGCTTTCAGCGATCGCCGCAACCGGCAGCAGCGGGGCGTCTTTTTGATTGTGCCCAATTTTGTGCCCACCTAACCGTGCAATGGCGTCGAGCACAGCATCCTGAGACTCAGTTTGAGATAGGTGGTGATAAGCCCTGTTCTCAAGACTTATCCGAAAAAGTGCGCCTTGCGGAGACATTGAGCGGGTTACTTCCGAGTGGCCCGTTATACGTCCAATTGGGCCTTCCTTGTGCCGTGGATGGAATACGTGTCTCCCCTTGCTTACCGAGACCAAAGGTGATAGCCTCGGTTACCGAGGGCATTGGGCATGAGCAAACCTTCCGATCTCGTGCAGGGCACGTTGGACATGCTGCTCCTTAAGATTCTGGCGCTTGAGCCAATGAACGGATTCGCCGTGAGTCAGCGCTTGAAGCAAGTATCGTCCGATGTTCTCCAAGTGAGCGACGGGTCGCTCTATCCGGCTTTGCACAAACTGGAACAAGAGGGCTGGATCACAGCGGAGTGGAAAACGTCCGAAAGGGGACGCCGAGCGAAATACTACTCGCTAACGCGGTTGGGACACCGACAACTTGAGAAAGAAGCGGACAATTGGGGCAGGTTATCCAGCGCGATTTCGCGCGTGGTGAAATTGAAAGAAGCTTGAGGTCAAAAGACGGGAAATGTGATGCAACCGGAGCACTGGCTTTACACGATTCCGTTGCGGCTGCGGTCGTTATTTCGGCGAAGGGAAGCAGACATGGACCTCGACGATGAGCTACGGGATCACGTCGAGCAAAAGACGGAAGAGTACGTTGCGAAGGGACTTGCTCCGAAAGAAGCTCGTCGCCAAGTGCTGCTTGAAATGGGCGGCATCGAAAAACGCAAGGAAGAATGTCGGGAAACCCGCCGCGTCAATTGGGTTCAGGACATCATTCAGGATTTGGACTTTGGCCTGCGCATGCTGCGCAAATCGCCGGGCTTCACGGCCATTGCGATTCTGACGATGGCGCTGGGGATCGGAGCGACGACGGCGATTTTCAGCCTGGTCGACGCCACGTTGCTGCGTCCGCTGCCTTATCCGCACGCGGAGGAACTGGTACGCGTCGAGGATGATCTGCCCGGTGAGGGAGCTACGGACGCGGGCATCTCGATTCCGGAGTGGAAGGATCTGCAGCGTTCGGGAATTTTTCAGTATGTTGTGCCGGTGATTTTCGGGTCGGCGAACCTGACGGGTGCATCGCAGCCGTCGCGGGTTCAGTATGAGGGGGTGGCGCCGGGGTATTTTGCGATGCTGGGAGTGAAACCGGAGCTCGGGGACACGTTCGATCCTCAGGATCAAACGCCGGGGTTCACGCTGGACATGGTGATCACTGACGGGTTGTGGAAGCGAGCTTTCGGGAGCGATCCGCATATCTTGGGAAAAAGTATACGGATAGACAACGATCTGTTCCGGGTGATCGGGGTAATGCCGCCGGGTTTTCGCGACCCGGGGCGAACCGTGGACGCGAGGAATACGGAACAGTGGGCGGAACTGGGCTTTTCGGACGACCCGGTTCAGGCCTCGAACCGCAGTTTGCGGTTGCCCCTCGAAACGGTCGGGCGGCTGAAGCCGGGGCTGACGCTTACCGCGGCGCAGAGTGAGCTGGACGCGTTGGTTGCTTCGTTGCAGAAGCAATTTCCGGACGCTTATCCGGCCGACAGCAAGTGGACGGTGCGGTTGGTGCCTCTGAAGGAAAACGTGGTGGGCAACGTCCGGCAGTCGCTGATCCTGCTGTTGGGGGCAGTGGCGCTGGTGCTGCTGATCGGCTGCGTGAATGTAGCGAATCTTCTGCTGGCGCGGGCCAGCGCGCGATCACGGGAGATGGCGATGCGCCAGGCGCTGGGGGCGGCACGCAAACGGCTGGTGCGGCAGTTGCTGACGGAGAGCCTGCTGCTTTCGCTGCTGGGCGGCGTGGCGGGGTTGGTGATTCTGTTGTGCATGAAGGGATTCTTGCTGCGGCTGATTCCGGAGAGCCTGCCTCGGCTGAACGACCTGTCGATCAACTGGACCGTTATGCTGTTCGCGCTGGCGGCTTCGCTCGCAGCCGGGGTCATTTTCGGGCTGGCGCCCGCGAGGCAGGCAGGGCGTTTGGATCTGGCAAATACGCTGAGGGAGGCGCGTGGGTCGAGAGGTTCCGCGGAGCAGACGCGCACGCGGCGAGTGCTGGTGGTGACGGAGTTTGCGCTGTCGCTGGTGCTGATGGTGGCTGCGGGCCTGCTGCTGCGCAGTTTTTGGGATTTGTACGAGGCGCCGCTGGGATTCAATCCGCAGCATGTGATGTCGGTTCAGTTGTGGCTGCCGAGCCCCAACGATCCGAAGACGGACATTTATGGAACGGCTCCTCAGGAGGCAGTGTTTGCGCGCGAATTGCTGCGGCGCAGCCGGTTGCTGCCGGGAGTGCGGGAGGCGGCGCTGGGGGCGGAGCCGTCGATTCCGCTGCAACACGACGGCAACCGGAGCCAGCTGATCGTGGAAGGACGCGAGACACAGAGCAAGCAGCCACCTTTGGTAGAGCGGTCGGAGGTTACGCCGGAGTATTTTCATTTGCTGGAGATTCCCGTGCTGCAGGGCCGTCTGTTTAACGACGGCGACGACGAGAAGGCGCCGCTGGTTGCCGTGATCAACCAGGCCATGGCGCGGACGTACTGGCGGGGCGAGGATCCGCTTGGGAAGCGGCTGATGCTTGGCCGCGGGAGGCCTGGGGTTGGCCTCGATGCGCGCAAGGCCTGGATCTCGATCGTCGGGGTGATCGCGGATGCTCGAACCGAGTCGCTGGCGAACGCGAGCGTTCCGCAAATCTATCTGAGCCTATACCAGGACACGCCGAAAGAGCTGGCCATCTTTCTGCGTGGCGACCTGAGTGCGAGCGCGATCCCTGAAGAGGTGCGGGCGATGGTGCAGTCAGTGGATCCGGAACTGCCGGTTTATGGGGCGAAGACGCTGGACGATGCGGTGTCGACGTCGCTGGAGCAGAGACGATTCTCGATGAATATTGTGGCGGTCTTCGCGATAACGGCGCTACTGCTGGCGGCACTGGGAATTTACGGAGTGATTTCGTACATCGTGAGCGAGCGCACGCGAGACATCGGCATCCGGCTCGCGCTGGGCGCGGAAAGGGGCAAGATTCTGGCGATGGTTCTGCGTCAGGGGCTGGGACTGGCGATGGCGGGAGGCGCGCTGGGACTGGTGGGCTCGGTAATCGTGTCGCACCTGATGGCTGGTTTGCTCTATGGCGTGATGCCCGCCGATCCTCTCACATTTGTTGGCGTCACCCTGGTCCTCACAGTTGTGGCGCTGGCGGCCTGTTATATCCCCGCGCGGCGTGCGATGCGTGTCGACCCGATGATCGCACTGAGATACGAGTAGTTTGCCGGACGTCTCTGTTTTCTAGAAAAACCGACACCAATTGGACGATTAGTTGGCAATCCGGAAGTTACCCTTGATCGGTCTCTGGCGGAAAGTTGGCAATGCATTGCTCACTGAACCGATGCAGGGGCTGAGTGTGGTTGAGCTGAAAGCATCCATGAGTCTGTACAAGAAAGAAATGCCGTACTTTCAACTCCATGTGGTCGCTCTCCGGTTTCAGCATCCCGCTGGAGTGCAGTATGACGTCGCGTTGCTCGTCCAGTAGAAAGAAGGAAAAGCCGAAATCGAACAGGCGCTCCAATGGCTGTTTGATGAAATCCGTGTGGCTAGACCAAAGTTCTGGTTCATCAGGTCCAATCACGTCTCGGTCAGTGAAAATTTGGTCAAGCAAATCGGAAACTTCACGGTGAAACTCGTCCTTGAGCGGCACCATAATTGTCTTCGCAAACGCGTGTAAGTGAGGTTTCTTCAGCGCAATGAATTCATTGTAGCTGCTGACGCTGCGCACTCGAAGCAATCGCGATTCTGGAATCACCCAGGTATTGCGGAGCGAATCAACGGTAACGTCAAAAGCAGCTGCCACAGCGTGGAGTGTTTCCGGGTTCCTCGTGAGGTCTTTTTCCACCCGCTGAATCGTACGTACCTCAATTCCAGCAGTTTCGGCTAGGTGTTGCTGCGTCCATGCCCTAAGTTCTCGTAGCTCCTTGATTACCTGCTTGCTTCAGGATGGGAATATCCTGGTCGAAACCGTATCAGTGCTGACAGCGTCGCGGAGTTGACGAACTAGGGTGGAAAAAAGTCCGAAAGCTAAGCCGGCGGTATGAATGCCGTGATAATCTCCCGCAAATGCAACGCGGGATAGTCTTCAAACATCACGGGCTGTCGGTTTCGGCGCGGCTACGACTGGAAAATAGCCTGTGCCCAGCCTACAAGCGTTACTGAGTCATCCGAATGGAGTCCGAGAATGGTTCTGAGAGTATTCGAAGAAAGGAAATCACTGGGCCAAGTGGCGGCGGTTCAGGCGGCGACTGCAATACGCGACGCGACAGCCAAGCGCGGGCGGGCACGGGTGGTGGCGGCGAGCGCGGCATCCCAGTTTGAATTTCTCGAGGCGCTGACGGCGATGCCGGGCATCGATTGGAAGCGGGTGGTGCTCTTTCACTTGGATGAATACATCGGGTTGCCGATGAGCCATCCCGCGAGCTTCTGCAACTTCCTACAGGAACGAGTCATCGCGAAGACGGGGATCACGGAACATCATTTGCTCAACGGGGAAGAAGATCCCGCGGACGTGATTTATCGCACAAGCCAGTTGATCAGCATGGCGCCGATCGATATCGCTTTTGTCGGCATCGGGGAAAACGGTCATCTAGCGTTCAACGATCCGCCGGCTGATTTTGAAGTGGAGGAGCCGTACATCGTGGTGAACCTCGATGAAGCTTGTCGTCATCAACAAGTAGGCGAAGGATGGTTCAAGGATCTGGCGGCGGTGCCCAAGCGGGCGATTTCGATGTCGGTGCGGCAGGTGCTGAAGGCGAAGGAGATCGTCGCTGTGGTACCGGGATCGCGCAAGGCACAAGCGATCAAGGCGTGCTTCGATGGCGGCATCAGCCCGATGGCGCCGGCATCGATCTTGCGCACACATGCGAATGCAACGATCTACCTGGATCGGGAATCGGCTTCGCTGCTGAGTCCGGCAACACTGTCAGCATTTACGGCAACGGCGTGAGGCATGTCTAATCCATTTTCGTTGGCCGCCGATTTGTGATGCTAGCAGCAACGCAGACAGGCTCCGCCCACCCAGAACCTGGCGGACGGCGGGCGCTCCGCTCGCTGCGCTGGTGGATCGGCGGAATCTTGTTTGCGTCAACGGCCATCAACTACATCGACCGGCAGACGATCTCGTTGCTGGCTCCCTATCTGAAGCAGGATTATCACTGGACAAACACGGACTACGCAAACATCGTGGTGGCGTTTCGCGTGGCGTATTCCATCGGACAGACACTTTGTGGAAGGCTGATGGATCGGGTGGGAACAAAGCTGGGTTTGACGATTACTGTTTTGTGGTATTCGATCGTTTCGATACTGACACCGCTAGCGAGGGGCTTTTACAGTTTTCTAGGATTTCGGTTTTTGCTGGGCGCAGGCGAATCTGGCAACTGGCCAGGTGCGACGAAGGCAGTTTCGGAGTGGTTTCCCAAGCAGGAGCGCGGGTTGGCGACGGCGCTGTTTGATAGCGGGTCTTCGATCGGCGGAGCCATCGCGTCTTTTCTTATTCCGTGGCTGTACTTTCGATGGGGGATGCGGCCTGCGTTTGTGGTGCCAGGTCTGCTCGGTCTGCTGTGGCTGGCGGCCTGGCGCTGGCTGTATTACCGACCACAGGAACATCCGCGCATTAATGACCCTGAGCGGCAAATGATCCTGGCGGACGTTGCGGACGAGAAGGCGACAGGAAAAGCGCGGCCGCGATGGCGCGATCTGCTGAAGCTGCCACAGACGTGGGGAACGATCGTGGCGCGGACATTTGCGGATCCAGTTTTCTTCTTCATTGCGGATTGGTTTCCGATTTATCTAGTGGCCAAAGGTATTCCGTTAAAGCGTGGGCTAATCGCAGTGTGGATTCCGTTCGTGGCGACCGATCTGGGGAATTTTTTCGGCGGAGGGATGTCAGGGTATCTGATCAAACGCGGCTGGTCACTCGGAAACGCGCGCAAGGCTCTGGTGGCGTTTGGAGGCGTGGGCATGACACTGCTGATCCCGACGGTATTCACGGCGAATCTCTGGGCGCTTGCAGTTCTGTTTGGAGTCACAACGTTCTGCTACGGAGCCTTTACAACCATCGCGAACGTGCTTCCGTCGGACTTGTTTCACAACGAGTCGGTGGCTTCGGTGAGCGGGCTGAGCGGAACCGGAGCGGCGATCGGGACCATTATCGTGTTCGAGCTGGCCGGACGTCTTTCCGATGCGAGGCTGACGACCGGCACACACTTGTTTGATCCGCTGATTATTCTGTCCGGGTTGATTCCCTTCATCGGAATGATTCTGGTGTTTCTGCTAGTTCGGAATACGGAAGCCACCGAGCGAGGACTGGTGCGCAGGATTTGAGGCGGAAATCGCGCGAGAAGACGGCAGATTAACGTGCTTCCGAAGGTTTGTGAGCGGGTGTCACAACTGCTCGCGTTCTTTACGCGCAAAGAGTTGAGAAGATCCTTTTGCTCGCGGGCGCATCGCTCCTATTGGGGCAAAGGCATGAAGGGAGTTCGATGAGTCTGGAGGCATTCCAAATCGAAGGCAAGAATGCGCTGGTCACAGGTTCGCGGAGAGGGCTGGGCGCGGCGATCGCGCTAGCACTCGCGCAGGCGGGCGCGAACGTGGCATGCCACGGGCGCGCGCCGAAAGAGGGGAGCGTGTGCGAGGAGATCCGGGCACTGGGGCGGCGTTCGGTTTATTTCAGCGGGGATGTAGCGGACGTGCGGGCGAGCGAGGCATTGGTGGAGGGGTCAGTCGCTGCGTTTGGAACGATTGATATTCTGGTGAACAACGCGGGAGTCATCAGGCGAGCGCCCGCCGCGGAATATTCAACGGCTTATTGGGATGAAGTCATCGCCGTCAACCTTACGGCCGTTTTTCGGCTCTCCCAGCTTGCGGGTCAGCAGATGCTGCGGCAAGGGAAACGGGGAAAGATTGTAAGTATCGCCTCGGTGCTTTCGTTTCAAGGAGGAGTGCTGGTGCCAGCTTATGCCGCAGCCAAAGGGGGAGTAGCACAACTCACCAGAGCGCTTTCAAACGAGTGGGCCGCGCATGGAATCAACGTGAACGCGATTGCGCCCGGCTATATGGTGACCGACAACACAGAGGCGCTGCGGAACGACGCGATCCGCAGCCGACAAATCCTCGAGCGGATTCCCGCGGGCCGGTGGGGTGAGCCGTCGGATCTGGCAGGAGCGGCGGTGTTCTTGTGTTCTGCTGCAAGCGATTACGTTCACGGGCACGTTCTGGCGGTGGACGGCGGATGGTTGGCCCGATGAGGGAGAGCACAGAATGTCGCACTTGGCCGTTCGAAGCTTCATACGACGACGTCGATATCCATTGGCCCTTGGCCCATCTCGGGCTCGCGCGGGCTTATGCCGTGCAGCAAGATATCACGAGTGCGCGCCGTGCGTATCAAGACCTCTTCACGCTATGGAAAAATGCCGACACCGACACTCCCGCACTCAAGCAAGCGAAAGCGGAATACGCGAAATTGCAATAGTATTCTCAGGTCGTTGATATGAATCCGTTGCCCTCCGAACCGGATTCAGTTGAGATTTCAGCAAGCTCAGGTTGGATCATTGTTGCGGATAAATTTGTAACGGCTGTTATCGCCAACCATGCGGATATGTAGTTTTTCTGTTGCATTCTCTGGGAATTGAATAACCCGAGCTTTCATTCGTAGCGAAGGGCGACGATGGGGTCAACCTTCATGGCGTGACGCGCGGGAATGAAGCAGGCGATGAGCGCCACGGTGCAGAGCAAGATCGCTACGCCGGAGAACGTCAGCGCATCGGTGCTGGTCACACCGAGCAGTTGGCTGCTCAGAAAGCGCGTAAGTCCAAAGGCCGCTGCCAGACCCACGCACACGCCGATCAGAGTCAGCCGCAATCCGCGCCCGAGTACGAGCCGCAAAACGTCTTGCTTGCTCGCGCCGAGCGCCATGCGAATGCCGATTTCATGCGTACGCTGCCGCGTAGTGTAACCTGTGACGCCGTAAATTCCGACGGCCGCGAGCACGAGGGCGAGCAGACCGAAGGCGCCGACGAATGTTCCGGCGATGCGTTGCGGGAAGCTGGCGATTTGCTCGCGCTGTTCGAGAGTGGTGACGTCGAAGATGACAAGATCGGAGTTGAGGTCGTTGATGGCGCGCTCGATCAACCTGCCCCCTACGAGCGGGTCACCCGTGGTGCGCGCGAGGACGGTCAGGGCCGGACGATACACCTGGTACTCGGACAGATAGATGAACGGCGTGAGCTTTTCGTTGGGCGTGTTCACTTTGACGTCGCGCGCGATGCCGATCACGGTGAACCATTCGTGCGTGAGATCGGAGTTGACCTGCTTGCCGAGACCTTGCTGTCCGGGCCAGTAGCGGTTGACGAAGGTTTCGCTGACGATGGCCACGCGCTGCGCCTTCATGTCGTCCTGAAGCGTGAAGTCGCGTCCCTGAATGAGCGGAATCTGGAGCGTCTGAAAATAATTCGGAGTGATGATGCCGACTTGCGTTTCCATCGACTCGTTCTGCTGCGGGACGTAGCCTTCGATTTTCAGCGCAGTTGAGCCGCCGCCGAAGCCGAGCGGAATACGCGTCGTGAGCGTGACGGATTGAACGCCCGGAAGCGTTTCGAGCTTGGAGGTCAGCAGGCGATCGAACTGCGCGCCTTTTTCATCAGAGTAGCCCGCGGTGAAAAGATCGTAGGAAGCGATGAAGATGTTGTGAGAATTGAATCCGGGATTGATCTGCTGGGCGTTCTGGAAGCTGCGGATGAAAAGTCCCGCACAAATCAGCAGAAGCAGCGAAAGCGCAATTTGCGCTACGACGAGGCCGCTCGTGAGGTGCGCTTTGCGAAGGCCGCCCGAAGCACTGCCGGAATCTTCTTTCAGCACGTTGACCGGCGCTTCGCCCGAAGCGCGCAGCGCCGGCAGGATGCCGAAGATCACGCCGGTGAGCACGGAGATAAGGAACGTGGCGAGAAGCACCGTGCGGTCGGCGCCAATCGGAAGCGAGAACGGAAAATCTCCAACGGGAACAAATCTCATGAAAGTTCCCGAAGTCCAAAAGGTGATGACGAATGCGAGCGCGCCTCCGGCGGTCGCCAGCACCACGCTTTCAATCAGGAGCTGCCGGACGAGCCGCCACCGGCTCGCGCCCAGCGACATGCGAATGGCGAGTTCGCGGCGGCGCGCCACCGAGCGCACCAGCATGAGATTCGCGACGTTGGCGCAGGCGAGCAGCAGGACCAGGCCGGCAATCGCCATCAGCATCGGCAGCAGCAGCGAGAAAAACATGTTCGCGCCAAACGGGCTGCGCCACAGCGGTGTCACGGAAATCACATCGTGGCCGCGGTGTTCCTCGGGATAGTTTTTCACTTCGTGCTTGAGCAGGACCGTCATTTCCTCCTGCGCTTGCTGTGGCTTCACGCCGGGCTTAAGCCGGCCGAACACTGCGATCCAGAAGTAGTGGTGGTCGTGAAGCAGATCGCCGCGCGGCATCACATCTTCCACCATCGACACGGGGACCCAGAGTTCGTTGCGAATCCCGGTCTGGCTGCCCTGAAAGACGGCGGGCGCGACGCCAACAACTGTGAAGGGGCGCTGATTGAGTTCAATTGTCTGGCCCAGCACATCCGGTTTTGCGCCGAGGTGCGTCTGCCAGAAGCGGTAGCTGACGACGACAACAGGCGCACCGCCGGGCCTTTCGTCCTCGGCCGGAAGAAAGGCGCGGCCGAGAATGGGGCGAACGCCGAGGACATCGAAATAATTTGCGGTTACGACCGATCCCCAAAGGCGCTCGGGCTTGCCCTTACCCGTCAGGCTCAGCGGCATGAAGCCGCTTCCCATGATGCCGGTGAAGCTCTGTTGGCCATCGCGGACGGCGACGACGTCGGGATACGTCATCGGGAAGGGATTGTCGGAGCCACGGCCGAGAGAGAGAGAGACGACATCATTTGGGTTGGCAAGGCCGGGGATTGGATTCAGCAATGTCGCGCTGATCCAACTGAAGATCGTGGTGTTGGCGCCGATGCCCAAGGCCAGCGTGATGATGGCAATCGCGGAGTATCCGGGCGCTTTGGAGATCATCCGTAGGCTGTAGCGTACGTCTTGCCAGAACGAGGTCATCTGCGCCCCTCCCAATACATTTAGAATCACTCCAAGCATGTCCCCGCCCATCCTTAGCCGCCCGCTAAGAGAATGATCGCCCATTACTTAGAAGTGGGTACCCTGATCAACTCGTGCGCCAGCGTCCGACTATGGGACGCACAATCAGCGAAACCGAACAGTCAATTCGAATCTCGTTGAGGCCACATTTCTAGGAACCACGAAGCAGGACATAGCGAGCTTAGGTTACGAATAGGTGTTGATAAATCGCCTTATCACAAGTAACCGGCGCGCGGCGGACGGCTGATTCCCGATTGGTTTGAATGTATAGGTTGCCTTACCGGACTAGTTCTTGTGCCCTTCGTTCCGAGTCATTGGCCTGGACAACTCGGGACCGTCTGAACCATTCGCGGCCAGCGCTAAGTGATCGTGCGGATATCAACGCTGTCCCGCGCCTAACCGGACAAGTTCAAAATTCAGGCCTTCTACTTGATTGCATAACAGAGTCGGCTCCTAGACCTCGAGTAGACTTTGGTTGTTCGACGACCGAAGGCTCGGGAAAAGGAGCCGAGCATGTTGATTATCGGA
>Ga0306921_10006236_pt1 | contig 12431 bp, 10 predicted proteins | sample sta12Cox44000080_FD_203760 | JGI IMG/M metagenome (GOLD analysis project Ga0306921, IMG submission 203760) | Lab enrichment of tropical soil microbial communities from Luquillo Experimental Forest, Puerto Rico - statoxic.12C.oxic.44.000.080 (v2)... | ecosystem: Environmental > Terrestrial >... | reverse complement strand
GGACGCTCAGGTCAGCGCCGTAAATCTTCACCGCTAGGGCGCTCTTCAAGCCTGTCAGGGCCTCGTCGACCGCGTCCTCGGCAGGCTGGGTAAAGTTAAAGATGATACCCGGGAACTGTTCCAGCTTCTGGCGCAACGCGTCGGTGAGTTCTTCCTTGGTGTGAATTCCACCTGGCGTCTTCCAGGAGCTGTCCTTATAGGGCTTCAGACCTACATAAAATTCGCAGTTGAAAAAACCGGTCGGATCCGTGCCGTCGTCCGGGCGGCCCAGTTCGGAACCCACGACAGTCACCTGCGGGTAAGACACAAGAATCTGGCGGATCTGGGGAGCAATCTTGCTGGCCTCCTCAAATGAGATGGTGTACGGCAGGGTAGCGCGCACCCACAGCGCCCCCTCGTCCAAGTGCGGCATGAACTCGCCTCCGATCAAAGGAACGAGGAGCAATGTGGCGCCAAACACCACGGTGGCCGCGACCATCGTGACCGCGGGATGCTTGAGGCACCAAGCGAGCTCGACAGCGTATTCCTGTTTAACCCAATCGTAGAGGCGGTTCCTACTTTCCCGGACGCCCTTCCGGAACGCGTACGAGCAAAGCACGGGTACCAGCGTTAGGGTGAAGAGCAGCGCCCCGATCAATGCGAAGGACATCGTGTCGGCCATGGGATGGAAGAGCAGACCGGAAGGTCCTCGCAGAACATAGATCGGCATGTAGCCGGCAATGATCACCGCCACAGAGTAAAAGATGGGCCGGTCCACATCTTTGGCCGCGGCCACGATCACGTCGTAGATATGGTAGGTCTGGCCCTCGCGGGCCGCCAACTCGCGGTAGATGTTCTCGACCATCACCACCGTACCGTCAATGATGATGCCGAAATCGATGGCGCCAATGGAGAGCAGATTGGCAGGAATGTTGTGGGCGTGTAGAAGGATGAAAGAAAAGAGCAATGACACAGGGATGGTGAAAGCGGTAATCAACGCCGCCCGTAAGCTGACCAGGAAGAAGACCAGGACAATCAGCACCAGGACCATGCCACGCAGCAGGTTGCCCTCGACTGTGTCCGTAGTCAGCCGCACCAGATCGCTACGGTCGTAATAGGGGCGCACCTTGACGTCGGGCGGTAGCTCGCGGTTGAGCTGGTCGGTCTTGGCTTGGACGCCTTGGAGCACGGTCTGCGCTTGCTCGCCGCGTCGCATCAGGATGACACCTTCCACCGCATCATCGTTATTCTTTTCCCGCTCCTGGAACCCGAATTCTCCGAGGCGCGGCGCGTGCCCGATAGTGGCCTCGCCGATATCGCGAATGCGCACCGGCGCTCCATTGTTGCTGGCCACCACCATCTCGCCGATATCACGTGTGTCGCGCGCCAAGCCCAGGGCGCGGACGTAGTAGAACTGCCCACCTTGAGAATAAAACCCGCCGCCGGTGTTGGCGTTGTTGGCCGCCAGGGCGGTCAAGACCTGGGGCACGGTGAGGTGATAGCCGTAAATGCGGGCCGGATCGAGCAGCACCTGGTATTGCATCACCGTGCCGCCAAAGCCGGAGTCATCGGCAACGCCGGGCACCGACTTGTAGGCCCGCTCCAGTACCCAGTCCTCGATGGTTTTCAGTTCCTGAGGGGTGCGATCAGGGCTCTCGATGACGTACCGGTAGACTAAACCACTGGGACTGAACAGCGGTGCGAGGCCCGGCGACACTCCGGAAGGGACGTTGGCGGCGCTCAGCCGCTCGAACACGACTTGGCGAGCAAAGTAATTGTCTGTGTCCTCCTCGAAGGTCAGCCGCACATCAGAGAGGCCGTAAAGCGAGATAGACCGCATGAAGACCAGTTGTGGCACGCCGTTCATTTCCAACTCGATGGGAAGCGTAACCAGACGCTCGACCTCTTCGGCAGCATGGCCCGGCCACTGGCTGATGACCTCAACCATCGGTGGCGAAAGGTCGGGATAGGCGTCCACCGCCATGCGGCGGAAGGAGATGATGCCTGCCACCGCAATGGAGACGGTCATCATCACGATCAAGAACCGCTGACGGAGCGCGAGTTGAACGATGCGGTGAATCATGACTGGTTGCCGGTGGGTGACCGCGGACTGCTAATCCAGTATGCCCGTCTGCCGAGTGCCGCCGACCGGCGGCCTGCAATCAGTCCGCAATCCGCATCCATAAACATCTTCAGCGCTGGAGTGAGTTGGCAAATTGCAAAAACAGGCTGCCGTCGGCCGCGACTCGCTCCCCGGGCTGCAGGCCAGTCAAGATGTGTGTACGGCCGCCCTGGCTCTCGCCGATGCGCACCAGGCGCTGGGCAAACTTGCTGGGCCCAGTCGCGACGTAGACGAAGGGCTCATTTTCGGTGGTCCGCAGGACTGCCGCATCCGGCACAGTCAGCGCATTCTCCATCGTGCCGGCCTGGACGCTCACCGTCACGTAGAGGTCTTTCTTCAGCTTTGCGCCCGGATTCTCCGTGACAATACGCACCTGGAGCGTCCGGGAGGCAGGATCTAACGCGGGTGCAATGTAAGAGATCCTTCCCCGGAACACGGTTGGGTAAGCGTCCGTCCGGATGCTCACCGGGTCGCCCTCCCTCACGTAGCCAAGATCGTGCTCGTAGACATTCGCGAGCACCCAGACGGTGCTCATGTTGGAGATCGTGAAGCACTGCGTCGCTCCCGACTGTACCACCTGCCCCGGACCTACGAGACGTTCCACGACCTCGCCGGCGATGGGTGCGAGCACAGGAATCTCGGGCGAAGGCGGACCTTTGAGCAGACTGTCAAGGTCCAGTAGACCGAGCACCTTCAAGGCCTGCTGCGCCGCTTCAAAATCTGCTCTAGCCTGGTTGCGTGTCGATTCCGACTGAAGCAAATCCGCCTGGGAGACGGCCCCGTGGGCGTAGAGTTCTTCGGAGCGAGCATAGTTCCTTTCCGCAAGGGACAGGGCGTCCCTCGTTTTCAGATAATTGGTGCGCAGTTGCGCGTAGTCAGGACTGGAAACATAGAGCATCGGCTGGCCCTTGCGCACCACCTCGCCGGGTGCCACCATGATGCGCGACACGGGTCCGCTCACCTGGGTAATGATCGGGGTGGTCTGGAAGGCATCGTAGGCTACAGACCCAGTAAGACGCAGCACGCGCTCAAGGCGTGAGCGTTCCACCTTCACGACCTGCACGTGAGACATCTGGTTCTGGGGGACGGTGAAAAGCTGTGCTTTGGGGTCTGCCTGTGGGTTGACGCCGTAGGACGTTGACTCAGTCAAGTCCACATCGCGCCGCCCGCACCCTGAGGTGATCCCGCAAAGCAGCAAAAGAAACACGGACAGGCTGGCAGGGCCGCGATGGGCTTCGAAACTCGCCATTCCCGGCTCACGGATTCGGACCTTAGACTCAAAACTCCTGGTCATGGCAGATTCCTTTTCCCTACTGCTTCCCGCAGTTGCTCGACGTCCAGCATGTAGGTTCCAAGCGCCTGACGGTAGGCAAGTTGCGTGGCACGATAACTGCGCTCTGCATCCAGGAAGTCCAGGAGGCTAGCCGCGCCCTTCTGGTAGGCAAACTCACTGATCTCCCGCGATTCCTGCGCCGCCTTCAGGTACCCGGACTGATAGAGCTCCACTACGTGTCCATCGGTTCGGGTTGCTTCATAGGCAGTCCGCACGTCAGTCATTACCATCTGTTGCGTCACTGTCCTGCTTTCTTCGAACTGGGTGATGGCATACCTGGTGCGAGCGATCTCGCCCTGGTTCTTGTCAAAGAACGCAAGCTCAATGGCCCCGCCAAAACTGGCGGTATTGAGCCCCGTGGTGTGGTTGTACGTGAACGATAGGGTCAAATCGCGCTTGCCGTTGGCGCGGGCCAGTTGATACTGGCTCTGGGCGGCGGTCACACTCTGCTGGGAAGCCAGGAAGTCGGGCCGCAGTCCCAGGGCCACGACCTGCAAGTCCTGAAGGTTCACATGAAGTGGGGTATAAGCCAGGTCGCCCACCACGTCGTAACCATCCGGAACAGATTCATAGCCAAGGAAACTCCTCAGGCTGGCCAGGGCCTGCACCAAAGACAGTTGTGCGGCGGAAACGTCGGTCTGAAACTGCAACAACTGCAGCTTGATCCTAAGAAAGTCATTCTCACTGATGTCCCCCGCCTTGTAGCGTACTTCGCTGATGCCTACAGTTTGCTCGAAGCTGGCCAGGTCTTTCAGGGCGAACTCCAGGGTGGACTTCGCGAGCAGAGCGGCAACGAACTGCTGGGCAACGTTAAAGGTCAGCGTCCGTTCGTTTTCGCTGATCTGCGAGCGCGTGACGGCAGTCTGGTCGCGCGCCGCCTGGGTGCGAGCCTGCCTTTTGTGTCCCCTCTCAATGGTATAGGCTACTCCGGCATCGAACTCCGGCGGCAGCGGATTCTCAGAAACAGGGGTACCAAAGTAGGAAGGGCTGAAGATGGGTACAAAGCTGACGTCTGCCGAGAATACGGGGTTAGGCCGAAGGGACGCCGTGATCTCCTGCGCTTGGCTCTGCTGGATCTGGGTCCGCGCCGCCTTCAAGGCATGGTTGTGGGCGATGGCGATCTGGATCGCCTGTTCAAGGTCAATCTTCACGGGCGTTTGTTGCCCTCCGGCCGTGGTGGCTGCTACGGCCGGGTAAACAAGGAATAGGACCATCATCATTAGACGTCCACGCTCAGTTGCCAACAGACAGTTCTCACGCATCTCAGCACCACCAACAAAAGAATAGTCTTGCGAACGGAAGAATGCTTCTTACCGAGGTCGCTCACCGGCGCATCTTGCCAAGGTGTCTTGCTGGCTGGAAAGAATAACAAGGGAGGAACTTAGGCCAGGGGAGGAGCGCGACCGTAGGTGACGGACGGCCGGTGGAAAGCGAACTTGCCGGGGTGAAACGTGAAAGCGATGGAGGTCGAGTTTGCGGGACTCGGCGCCAGTGTGCCCAAGGTGGGCCGTGCGGCTCCGTTCCGCACAATCTGGCACGGGGTGCACAGCAGGCTCCTCGCCAACCCCGGCCGGGAGTGCGGGTCTCCGCTGGAGGTCGCGGTGGCTCGCGCCGGGACGGCCTCTTCCTCGTGGCGGTGCACCGCGGCCACCCACAGGAGGTTAACCTGCGCCAGAAGCACTAAGCACGCGGTGCTGACTTTGCCTCGCACAATTATAATTTTACCCGAGATGCAGACCGAGCCACGTGCCAATCTACGGGGCGCCGTGGAGGCTTGCCTCTCGTCACGTTGTTGGTGTGGCGCTCTCTTGCCATCATCCGAAGACACCTACTTGGCCAACCGCCGCTCGAGGCGCCCGATCTTCTCCACAAAACTCGGCAGATGACTGAGGTGGGCGTACATCTTCTTGAATTCGGGCAGGGGGCGCGCCGGAGTTCCCCAATAGGTCATCCCCTTGCGTAAGGCCTTCCCGCTGGGGATGCCAGCCTGGGCGCCGACCGTGACGTTGTCCTCAATCCGAACGTTGTCGGCGACACCTACCTGTCCTCCCAGCACCACGTAGTCTCCAATCTCCACGCTGCCCGATATGCCTGTTTGCGCAGCGATCAGACAGTGGCGACCGATTCTCACATTGTGGGCAACCTGCACGAGGTTGTCTATCTTTGTGCCGGTGCCAATCACCGTAGTACCCAACGATCCCCGATCGATCGTGGAGTTGCTGCCGATTTCAACGTCATCCTCGATGATCACCCCGCCCAGTTGGGGAAACTTGTGTTGCCGGCCTTCGGCGAAGACGTAACCGAACCCATCCGAGCCAACCACAACGCCAGCGTGCAGGACGACACGGTTCCCGATGCGGGCACCCGGATAAACGGTGACCTTCGGATAGAGTAAGCACTGCGAGCCTAGCGCCACCCCCTCGCCCAGGAACACTCCTGCTCCCAACCTTGTTCCCGGCCCCACCGTAACACCGCGCTCGATCACTACCTGCGGCCCGGCGCAGACGTCCTCGGCGAGGTTCGCCTGCGGATCGACGACGGTCGAGGGATGGATTCCGGGCGTGGTTGCAGGCTTAGGCCGAAGAACGTCGGCAATCCGGATAAAGCTGAGTTTCGGCCGCGGCACCGCCACCGTAGTCAACTGGGGAAGTGAGACTCCGTCCGGCACCAGGATGCACCCGGCGCGGCTGGCGCCCGCTTTCGCCAAACCTCGCGCTCCCTCGGCAAAGGTCAGGTCGTCTGGCCCCGCGCGCTCGAGGCTGGCGACATCGTGAACCTCGTGCGAGCCGTCACCTTGCAGTCTTCCGTCGACTAGCCGCACAATCTCATCGATGGTCATGGCAACCTCTTGCGGGAGTAGGGAGTCGCGAATAGAGAGTCGGTAGAAGTTCTGAGTGATGAATTTCTAAGTAATAAAACGGCTCCCGCAGATACCCCTTTTCATAACTCAGAACTCAGCGCTCAGAACTACTCGGCACTCCCAATTCGCCAATCGCAGTCGTTCAAACGGGATACAGGGGAGGCTCCGCCGCCGGCCGCGTTTTCCAACGCCGGTGCACCCACAGCCATTGGTCGGGGTAGCGTCGCACATACTCTTCGATGAGCCCAGTGAAATTGGCCGTATTGGCAACGATTTCCTCTTCCGGGTCTTCCCGTTTGATCCACTTCACCGGGTCGAAGCGTAACCGGTACCTGCTCAAGTGCGCATCCCAGATAACCAACCCGAGCACAATGGCCGCTCCGGTTTTGCGCGCGATTCGAGCTGGCCCCGTGGTGGTACAGGCCGGGCGACCAAAAAAGTCAACAAACACGCCCTCACCTGGCAACATGTTCTGATCCATCAGGATACCCACTGCCTCACCGCGATGCAGGGCGCGCATCGTTTCGCGAGCAGAATCATGTTTGTAGACCGCCCGGCCACCACTCAGGCAGCGATAGCGGTTCACCATCAGGTCCAGAAGAGGGTTGTCCATTTCCCGCACGACGAAGTTCAAAGGGTGGCCGTACAAACCGTGGGCAAATGAGCTCAGCTCCCAGTTGCCGAAGTGAGCCGTCAAAAAGAGAACGCCCCTCCCTTTCCTCATGGCCTCTGTGTAGTGCTCAAACCCGTCATAGACGATCAAACGTTCGATATTGCCCCGATTCCAGCGCGGGAAGCTGGCGAAGTCCGCGAGCATCCGTCCCAGGCCGCGGAAATTTCCAACCAGCACGCGACGGCGCTGACGGCTGGACCACTGTGGATACGCCAGCCAAAGATTGAAAAGACCTACGCGCCGCAACCGCGGCCATAACCAGTAGCTAGCCACCGCCAAACCTTCACAGATGAGACGCGCCAGGCGGAGCGGAAGCCAACCCAAAAGGCCCAGAACGGCGCGAGCTGCGATGTACTCCAGCCGGTGGCGAAACACGCGCGGCATGGGGGTATCCACGGGCGCGGTGTGGATATGGGGGAGCGGCGCGGGACTACGGGCCATTGGAGTCATTAAGTCATTTGAGCCATCAGTGATCGAGCCATCGGTTCCTTTACCTGACTCGGCAAGTATCATCAGCTCAAATCCGCGACAATTATATCGCTCACTTGACATGAAATAGCAGGTAGCGTGACCTCCGTCTTTGAGCTCTACCGCTTCCCCGCTAACAACCGCGCTGACTTCAAAAACGGAGGTCCAGGTACGGCTCGATGACCCGATGACTCAATCTCTCAATCCGTCAATTACGCAATCCTGGCATCTATTTTTGGGTTATACTCTCGCCGCGTTTCTTTACCGGTAGGGCGCTAAGAATCTGTCGAGCCGATCTTCCTTTAGCACAGACCTTTGGGTTTGCGGCTTGTCGGTCGGCGGCTCGCCGACCCAGAGAGGTTAACTTGGCGACCGAGATAGTTGACATTCGCCAGTTCGACGCCGGTGACTTCGCCGCGCTGCTCGCAGCAGAATCCGAAGCTTGGCGTGCGAACTTGCACTGGGACTATTCCGCATCCGCCCGCCTCATCGCCGCCTGCTTGAACGAAAGGCGCTTGACGGGGTACGCCCTGATAGACGAGCGCCAGATAGGCGGCTACAGCTTCTTCCTTTACGAAGCGGAAAAGGCCTTGATCGGAGACTTGTTTGTGGAGCCGGGCAGAGAAGCGTGCGCACGACTCCTCCTCGAACACGTTCTTGAAACGCTGATGGCCACGCCCGGTATCCTTCGCATCGAGGCTCAGTTGCCCCACTTCCGCGCCGAGGAGCTTGAGCCAGCCTTCCTGCCCCGGCGTTTCAAGAGTTATCTGCGAAAATTCATGCTGCTGCCACTAACCCCTAGTCGGGCACACCGTAGCGTGCCCTTGCCCCGGCCGACTCCGAACGCCGTCACGACCGAACGCCTTGCGGATGCCTTCATCTCGGAACGCTGGGAACGGAAATTCGACCGGCAGGCCGCCTCGTTACTTTACCATACGTATCGCGACCACGTCGACGCCGTCATCAACGACCAATACAGCTCCGCAGCCGGTGCGGCCCGCCTCATCGAAAACATTGTTCAGATGCGAGGGTGCGGTGAGTTCATAGAGCCAGCATCCTTAGTAGTCATCCACGATGCCACGCGAAAACTGGCTGGCGTATTGGCCTTGACTGCCGTTCGCCCCATTACTGCTCATATCCCTCAAATTGCTGTGGTGCCGGAATTCCAGGGGGCTGGTTTAGGTTCGTTTATGCTTAAGTCAGCCTTTGAGGAGTTGCAGCGACAGGGTTTCCAGGAGGTGTCACTCACCGTCACCGACGTGAATCGGGGTGCAGTGAGGCTTTATGAGCGCCTAGGATTTGAGACCTTCCATACTTTCGGTGCTTTTGTTTGGAACAGGCCCTAGAAGACTGACGGTTGCCGATTGATGATTGACGATCGACAGCAACCTAATGTCGCAAATCGAAGTGTTCAATCGACGATCTGCAATCGAAAATCGGCCATGGGGGCGTCTACCTCCGGCGCGCCTTCAGCAGATCCTTGAGTTCGTCCATGAATTCTCGGACGTCCTTGAAGTCGAGGTAGACAGAAGCAAAGCGCACGTAAGCCACTTTATCGAGCTTCTTGAGCCGGTTCATCACCAGTTCGCCCACGGCTTTTGTCGGCCGCTCTCGGTCGGGTGACTCGGCAACGTAGGCCTCGGCTTGGTTGACGATTTCCTCCAGCTTGCTGGTAGGGATGGGCCGCTTCTCGCAGGCCTTAAGGAGGCCGGCCAGCAGCTTCTGGCGGTCGAACTTTTCGCGGCGGCCGTCCTTTTTGACCAGCATGTGAGGGATTTCGTCGATGCGCTCATAGGTGGTGAAGCGGCGCCCGCACTTTGCGCATTCCCGCCGCCGGCGGATGACGTCGCCGATTTTGGCCTCGCGCGAGTCCACCACTTTGTCTTCAACCGTTGAGCAGAAAGGGCACCTCATAACTCAGGAGTCGGTTGTGTCGATGGCTGATACGGCCTTCTGCTCTTCACGAGCAATGTCGCCCAGCTTGCTGAAAGTCAGCCCTTCCCAAAGCAGCGCCAGCAAGCCGAGCGCCAGGCACGGCGCCAGAACAATGATCCAGGCCAGAATGCCGGCGCTCGTAGCGGCTTCGGTCTGGACGTGGAAGAGTTGCCGGAGGCCTTGAATCACGCCCACCTGGAACCCGCCACCGACACCAGGCAAGGACGCGATCAGGCCCACTGCGGCAAAGAAGAGGCACTGCGCAGCGGCCCACCACGAAAGCGGAGCTGTTTCGCCTCCCAAGCTGCGAAATACCAGCCAGAGGAAACTAACGTTCGCGACCCACAGCACCGCCGTACACAGCACCGTCGCCAAGAAGTCGCGCCAGTTCCGGATGGAATCCAGCCCAGCAGCCAGGGAGCGAAGAAAGCCCTCCAAGGCGGATTCGAATTTGGGCGGCAGGAACCTGAAGACCCGCCGCACGAAAGCGGTCAACGCCTCTGTGTAAAGGCGAAACAGCGCGAGGCCTGCAACCAAAAACGCCGTCAGCACCAGGATGGAGCTAACTCCTGCGTGAACCCTGCGCAGAGTCGCCGCCGCCCTGTGGGTGGTCAGATGAGGAGGTTGAAAATCCAACGCCAAAGCGAACAGGATAACCATAGTGACCACGTCATAGATCCGCTCCAGAAGGAGAATCGTCAGTTGCGACGCAAACGAGACGCCCTCGCTGCGAGCGATCAGCGCGGGGCGAACCACTTCACCAGGACGGCCAATCAGGTAGATGGAGCTAAACCCCAGCACTTGAGCTACGAACAGCAACCAGAGTGATGCCGACCTGATCGGATCGAGGAAATATTTCCAGCGCAGGGCACGCAGCAAATAACTGACGGAGGTAGCCGCCACGGCTGCGGCGAGATAGCCTGGGTGCGCGTGGAACAAAAGAGAACGTAAGTGGTGCCAGTCAAAGGTCCGCCACTCGGCGCTGCGGGTGGACCAGTAGATCATCAGCCCCAGTACAAGAGCGGTCGCGCCCAACGCCAGCCATCGCCGAGCTCCCTTGGCCATAAGGAGTAGAGAAGAAGAGCCTTCTGGGTTCGTAACCCCGGCCCGTCCGCCAAGCTATCCAAAGGCTGCACGGATGTCAACAAAGAAGCAGTGAAAAGTGAAAAGTGACGAGTGACGGGTAAGTTGCGTTGGGCTCGCGCGTTCCTCGTCCTTGTCACTCCTCATTGCCTTTCTCGGTTTCTGCTAGAATGCAATGCGTTCGTCCGTCATCCCGTGGTTGGCCGGGAATTCTTGTCCGGCTGAAAGCATCGTCTCTTGTGGATGAAGCAGAGGAGCGAACGCCGGCGTGGACCACGACCTGGACCTTGTCAAGCGCTGCTTGGCAGGCGAAAACCCCGCTTGGGAGGAACTGCTCAGTGCCCACTCCCGCAAGGTTTATAGCGTGTGCTATCGGTTCACCGGGCGGGGTGCCGACGCCGAAGATCTCACACAGGAGATCTTCATCAAAGTCTTCCATACGTTAAAGACCTACGATGCGGCGCAGGGGACGTTTTCCACATGGCTCAACCGCGTGGCGCGTAACCACCTGGTGGACCACTACCGCCGCACCCGCAAGGACCGCGTCACCTCCTCGCTCGAAGACGAACTGGGCCATCTGGAAGAAAAACCCAGCGCCGGAGCGGGGCCCGTAGCCAGGGTCGAGGCCCGCGAACGCCGGGAGATGTTGCAGGCAGCGCTCGACAAGCTTTCGCCTGACATGCGTGAGGCAGTCATCCTGCGTGACTTTCAGGACCTGGACTACGAGGAAATCGCCCAGGTCTTGGGTGTGCCGGAAGGGACCGTAAAGTCGCGGATCAATCGCGGTCGATTGGAACTTGCACGACTCCTAAAGCGTATGGACAGTATGAGGCCCTAGTAGAAGCGGGGAGAGAGCGATGACGCACCTGGAGTTGGAAAATCTCGTCAGCGAGTATCTCGAAGGTCAACTGGACGCGACCCGACAGTTGGAGTTTGACGCGCACCTCGGGGCTTGCCCTGGGTGCCGGGAACTCTTGGCCGACGTGCGTCAGGCGATGGAGTATTGCCGCTCAGCAGAGGATCCGGAACCAACTCCTTGGCTGATTCCGAAGATCCTGCTGGCGACGATCGGCGAACGCCAGCCGACGCTGATCGAACGGCTGACAGCATTCTTCCGCCCGGCCCTGCAGGCCCGGGTTGTCTACGGCGTGGCGATGACCGTATTCTCGGTCTCCATTATCATTGATGCCGCCGGCATTAACCTGCGGCAGTTCACCCTGGCGGACCTAAATCCACGCACCTGGGTCCACCGCGCCGATCGCACCGGACATCTGTTCTACGCGCGCGCCGAGAAGTTCTATTACGACCTCCGCGTAGTCTACGAGATTGAGTCGCGGCTCCGACAGCTTCGCCAGCAATCCGGTCAAGAGAGCCAAGGATCCAGGGAGCAGCCGGGACAGCAGTCGAAACCGGACAGCTCTTCCCCCGGGTCGACGGATAAAAAACTGCCCGACGATTTCCAGCTAGCCTGGCTGGCTGGCGTCGCCGGCAACTTTCCAGGCCTCGACGGGCCAGACTCAGACCTAGTTTATCGTAAGCGAGGTACATCCGATGACATGTTCACTTCATCCAGATATTGATTCCGTTGCCTTCTGCGGCCAATGCGGGCGGGCCTTGTGTCCCCAGTGCAAGCGCGAAGTAGGCGGCATGATTTATTGCGAGAGCTGCCTGGACGCCCGCCTGCGAGGGTCCGTCTTGCCGCCGATCCTGGGCCCCAATATCGGTCCCAATCCTGGGCTAGCACTGTTCTTGGGCTTCATCCCGGGCGTGGGCTCCATCTATAACGGTCAGATCGTGAAAGCCATGGTGCAGGTGCTAATCTTTGGCTCGCTCATCGCTCTCGCTGACCGCGTGCACGGACCGTTTGACACTATTTTTGGCCTGGGCGCCGCGGCCTTCTACTTTTACATGGTTATAGATTCCTTTCAGACCGCAAAGCGCAAGAGCGCGGGGCTGCCCACGGAAGAATGGTTAGGAC
>Ga0306921_10006233_pt1 | contig 12435 bp, 11 predicted proteins | sample sta12Cox44000080_FD_203760 | JGI IMG/M metagenome (GOLD analysis project Ga0306921, IMG submission 203760) | Lab enrichment of tropical soil microbial communities from Luquillo Experimental Forest, Puerto Rico - statoxic.12C.oxic.44.000.080 (v2)... | ecosystem: Environmental > Terrestrial >... | reverse complement strand
TGGGTAAGATTCAAGCAAGACTCCCGATGCCTGCTGAAACTCCCGCGCCAAACCGGTTAGAGATAAGATCGCGCCCGGGATGACGCAGGAGGCCCGTAATCCTAGGTCTGTGGCGGTATAATCCGCGCATGGGTTCCCTGCCCCGACCGTTGGGGTCGTTTACCAACTGGGCTATTCTTCGTCTGGGCGAGCTGTTTCTTGTGGCTGGCGGCCTGTTTGCCTTCTTCGCTCAGCTTCGGGGGTTCAGTATACTCTGGCAGGCCTCAGCCGTAGGTCTTCTTTTCCTCCTGCCCGTCTATTTCCATCCTTTCGCTTTTGGATTCGCCGACGACCAGGGCATCACGTTCTGTCGTTACTTCAAGCTGCATTTTGTCCCTTGGAACGAAGTGACGCGCGTACAGCGCCGGCAGCGCAATGCCTTTGAACTCGTTGTGCTGTTGGGGAGGCGGGTGGCGTTGACCAAAACCGTGAAGTTCCCCATGAAATTGGCGGGACCTGAAGTGCACGCTACCTTTCACGATGGGTGGACACCAGACATCGTCGCATGGCTCATCGACCATCTTCCCGCCGCGCCAGCACCGAGCGCCACTGGCCAGGAGCCAGAAGTCAGGAGTCAGAAGTCAGAATGAACCTCCTTGGTGGGCGTTTTTTCATTCTGACTCCTGACTCCTGGCTTCTGACTACTTCTGCGTTTAGCTCTCCAGTACGTTGCGGCAGTACGCGTAGCACTTCTTGACTTCCGCGATGGTATCGAGGCCTTTCTTCTCCTCACCGTACTCGTACTCGATATTGGCCGGAATCTTCCAGCCCTGGTCGCGCAGCAGCCGCAATACGGCAGTGATAGGAGTGTCGCCTTCCCCGAAGGGCAGGTTGGCGCCGTGGTTGTTCTTTCGGTCCTTGATGTGAAGGGTCACGATTTTGTCGTGCTGCTCGCGAAGGTACTCGGCAGGATCGCCGCCCGCAGCGGTGAAGTGTCCGATGTCCAGGTTAATGCCGATGTACGGTGACGCGCCTTTCATAGCATGAGCAAAAGTCTCCGGTGTGGAGAACTCATCCGGGTCCTTCGTGTTGTCGTGCCCGTGGAAGCCCACCGTAATCTTGAACTGTTGTGCCCAAGCGTCCACGCGCGGAGCCATGCTGACGTTGGCCGAGGCAGTGATGTATTTCACCCCCAGCGCTTGGGCCATTTCAAACCCGCGCTTGATCTCGTCGTCGGTCATTTCCTTGCGGAAGCTGTAGTTGTAAGCATAAAGCAGAACCCCGGCGTTATCGAACTGGGTGCGAACGTCGTGGAAGCGTGAAAGCGGCACAGTAAGACGCCACTGGCGCAGGGCTTTTTCCCCCTGGCTCTCGTCGGGCTCGACGTGCCCCTGCCAGAGCTCGCACTCGCCCAGGCCGACGGTGCGATACGCCTGTATGGCCGCCCCCAAGGGGCGGTCGCGGAAGGAATAGCTCTGGGCGCCAATCTGCACGCCACGCACAACGGAGTTAATCATCTCCACAGCTGTCAGCCGGCGCGTTCCCAACAATCCAGCCGCACCCCCGAGGATCAGTTTGCCGGCGTCTCGGCGGGAAATTGGAGCCATCGGGTCCTCCTTGAGAAATTGATAGAATCGGCGACGAACCAGCGTCAGTGTGGTGGCGGCCGCGGAAGCTCACGCGACTGTCCCAACCCTATCCTACAGGAATCGGGGTGAAGTTAACATCGTCTGTCATGTGAAATACGATCAAATGTCCCTCTTGACGCGTTGCGCCATTTGTCGCTATTATAGGCGACAGAATGGTGAACGAACTGCGGGCTGTAGTCAAAGAGCTAGGGGGCGAACAGATTCTTGGTCACGCCCTTTCGAGCGATGGTGATATGCGCGAGGCGATCCGCGAGGGCTTCCCTCCGGCGGTGGTCGGGGAGCTGGTGCGAGCCTCTGGGCTGACTCTCAAAGAACTCGCCAGCGCGCTTGATCTCTCGGCGCGCAGCTTGCAACGCCGCCGTCGCAGCGGAAGGCTGGCCCGTCACGAATCGGACCGGCTCTATCGGTTCGCTCGTATCGTGGCTATCGCTAACGAGTATCTTGGCGATCGTGAGCGTGCCATACGCTGGCTCAAGCGCCCTAACCGCGCCCTGGGCGGCCTGGCCCCCGTGGCCGCCCTTGACACCGAGTTGGGAGCGCGTCAGGTTGAGAACATCCTGGGCCGCGTCGCTTACGGCGGAATCAGTTGAGCCGAATATACCGAGTGCTGCGCAAAGCGTATGCCCGCGCTCCGTTCGACGGCGAAGGAGCATACCGTTACGGTGGACGCTGGTCGAGCCCTGGGACCCGCTTGAGCTATGCATCCGAACATCAATCCCTCGCGATGTTGGAGTATTTCGTGCACCTCGATCAGGATGATCCCCCGGGTGATCTCGTTTTAGCTGTTGCGGAGATTCCTGAGGATCTAACGCGAGAAACGATTGACCCCGGTAATCTGCCGGGAAACTGGCGCGACTCCCCTCCGCCTCGGGAACTGGCCCGCTTCGGTGATGAGTTCGTGCAACGAGGAGAGCATTGTCTGCTACTGCTGCCCTCGGTGCTCGCTCCGAGCGAACACAACTGTCTGGTCAATCCCGCCCATCCCGACTACAAAGGGATTGGCGTGCGCGAAGTGGCGCCGCTTAGGTATGATTCGCAGATGTTCCGGAAAGGCCTCGGCCGTCATCGCTGACAATCATCCCTGTTACGAACATGTCCAGCAAGTTCCTGCCCTCACTCCGTCAAGCGAACAGGGACGAATACGACACGCCCAAAGACGACTACGTTTCACACCCGAAGGCGGGCCACGGCAAAACTGGTTATGACGAGTGCCCCGAAGAACACCGCGTGCACGAGCTCGCTAACACCGAGACGATGAACGTCGAGCGGGGACGGTTTTCGCAAAAACCAAAATACTCCGCGAAGAAGGATGGGCGCGAAGGCCAACCTGGTCAGGCCGGGCAGAAGCCCGGCGCGCCAGCCGAGCGCTAACATGAGCACCGTCACAAGCTCGCTAAGGAGAAAGTGCCGGCCGCGAACGAACTTGACCGCGCGTTCGGTCGCGTGCGCGGTGTGGATGCGCAGATGTACGAATTGGACCTGGTTAACGACGAAAACCAGGTTCACCACCCAGAGAATGAAGGCGGTCGAATCGAAGTGGCCGGTGGCTACGTAGTAGGCACCGGGCGCTGCGGAGGTGAGCCCGATGCAGCCGATCAATTCGGCGGTGAAGCGCATGTGCCGGCGCCTCTCACGCAAGAGGGGTTGAGCGAAGAACATCGCCACCGGCACTGCTCCCAACGCCAGAAGACCATAGGCATGCCCCACGACCAAGAGGACAATTAGAGCGGTGTCGCCGATAGTGGCATAGACGACCATCGAAAGCAGCACCGCCTGCCGTTCCTCATCCGTGCGGGCCCGCAGTGGGGTACCTTCCCTCCAGACCTCAAACGGCGTGCGCAGGCAGAAATGCGCTGCGGCAGTCACAATGAAGAACGCCAGCAAGGCAACCCTTTGTCCGTGGAGCAGACCGACGCAACCGCCGGTAATCAGCGCTACAAAAAGAATGCCCCAGGCGCCGTGTTCGCGGGGCCAGACAAGAGACCGGAGGCGGTTGCTGTTAGAAGCCCGGGGTCCAATAGCGATGGTAGACATAATCCCTTTGAATGGTGAGTAGTGAACTGTGAATGGTGAATTGAGGTCCCGCCGGCGCGTAATAACCCAGGGGCGCTTTTTTCACAATTCACAATTCACTATTCATCTTGACCCCTGAATTCTGGCTCCTGACTCCTGCTGCATCTGCGGCTCGTAGTTACAGAAAGGCTCTTCGTCCAGATAATTGCCGGTGGCAGCGTAAGCGCGAGCCCGGCACCCCATGCACACGTTCCGAAACTCGCAGCGCCCGCACTTGCCCTTCAAGTGACCTATATCGCGTAGTTGCTGGAAAACGGCCGCACTCCGCCAGATCTCCGCAAACGGTTGTTGGCGCAAATCGCCAGCCAGGACGGGGAGGTATCCGCAAGGGTACACCTCACCCTGGTGTGAGATGAAACATACTCCGGTGCCTGCCAAGCAGCCTTTGGTCGCGCTGTTCATGCCGTCGTTGTGGGGGTGGCCGGACGTCCTGTGAGGGTGCAGGCCTACGCCCATCGACCCCGGTTGAATCATTTCCGCGCGAGCAATCCCCGGCACGCCCGACGGCGGGAAAAACGGCGCCGCGGATGATGAACGCCGCTCGGCTGCACGCCGCTGCCGCACCACGCGGAGGTAATGGGGCGCGCACGTGGCTTTCAGCTCGATCTCCCCTTCCTTCGAGCGATCGTAAAACCAGTTCAGAATCCTTTCGTACTCGTCCGCCGGCACCATCTGCTCGGTGGCAATGTCCGCGCCACAGCCTACGGGCACCAGCAGGAAGGTGTGCAGCGCATCGGCATCCAACTCGATAGCCAGTCTTAGCACCGCTGGCAATTGCAGGGCGTTGTGGCGCGCGATGGTCATGTTGATCTGCATCGACATCCCCAACTCACGCAGATTTCTAAACCCACGCAGGGCGCCGTCAAAGGCCCCGGGGATGCCACGGAAAGCGTCGTGCGTGGCAGCGTCGGCGCCGTCGAGGCTGACGGAAACTCGCCGCACGCCGGATTCGACAATCTGCCGGGCTACTTCCTTCGACACCCGGGTGCCATTGGTGGCCAGGGCCACGCGCAATCCACAATGGGTCGCGTAGGATGCCAGTTCAAAGATGTCGGACCGATAGAGAGGTTCGCCACCGCTCAGAACCAGGATTGGCGAGCAGAACTGTGAGATTTGTTCTATCAAGTTCAGGGCTTTAACAGTAGGTAGGTCTCTTGGTGAAGAGAGTTCTGTAGCGGTGGCGCGACAATGAATGCAGCGTAGATTGCACCCCTTGGTAACCTCCCAAAAGATCAGTCGTGGTTTGACGTCGTTGGCGTCCATGGGCTGCCAGTTTATGTGTTGAGGCTTTTCAGCTTGTCCAAACCTCTTCAAGCAACCGAATCAGCAAGGCAAGATGCCCACTTTCGAGTTGCACTCTGTATTTCTAGGACTCGGCCCCTGCACTTCTCGGTCGCAAGGCTAAACCTTCTGTATCTCTGGGACTTGGCCCCGGCACCTCTCGGTTGCAAGGCTAAACCTTACGCTGCCCACAAGCAGTCTTCGGTGACGTAGGTCACCGATCATTGTGACGAGCGTCACAATCCGGCCTTGCTTCTGCCGACGCCGCCAAACACGAAGAGCCGGAGGCCCTCTAAGAGGATGCTTATCTGATCCGATAGTCTGCACTGCACATTCGGATAGGTTCCAAGCCTTCTTTTGCCGCACCGCGAAACAGCACTCTAAGTCCGCCGCACGGATCATCCTATTAGCAGTAAGCAAGTTACGACACGTACTGGCATCGGCACGCCGATCCACAGGCAGGTTGGAACTCAGGTTGCCTCCTCCCCTGCCGAGACCGAGTCTAAATACGCCTACAGGGGGAGGGAGAGAATAATGAGACGTTTCACAGGTTTTGTGGTAATCGCGCTCGCTCTGCTGATGATCGTCACCGGAGCCCAAGCTCTAACCTCAGCCAGACCAAACCGCCCGGCGGCAGTTCCGGCAGACTATGTCCTCACGCCATTCGGCTACTTCCATCCTAGCTGTGTGAACCACCTGGCTGAGGGGGATGTAGTCCGGGAGGATCTCAAAGTTATTGAGCGCAAGAATGGCACTACTCAACCCCTTGCGTGCGCCTATCCACACTTCGAAGCCGACGGAACAAAGCTAGTCGGGGATTTGAGGCCCGTTGGGGATGGGAACTCTCAGCCGCCCTTCATCGGTCATGCCTGGATTGAATACGCAAGCATCCATGACACTGTCGACTATGAGGAAGTCTATTCGCAATGGACAGTCCCCCCCACCCCAGCTAGCAACGACGGCCAGACCTTGTACTTCTTCAATGGCCTCGAGGACATCAACGATGTTGTGTCGATCATTCAGCCGGTCTTGGGGTGGAATGGCAACGGGCTTGGTGGGTGGAGCATCGCCGCCTGGAACTGCTGCCCAAGCGGCACGACCAATGAGGCCACGCCGGAGTCAGTTAACCCCGGAGATCAGATCGAAGGCTATACCTTCAGCACCTGTTCTGCGGGAACCAAGACCTGCCCCACGTGGGACGTCGTCGCTATTGATGACGAAAATGGAAAGTTCTCTCAGCTGATTGACACCCCAAATGAGGGGCAGACCTTCAATTGGGCCTTTGGCGGTGTGCTGGAGGTGTATAACATCACGCAGTGCAGCGATTACCCTGCCGGCGAGGCGTCCCACTACTCCGGCGCGATTGGTTTTCATGACCAGATTGTCTTAAACGACAACTATGTCCGGATCACTCCGGCATGGACAGTAACCAATTCGGCCTCGGGATTGACTCCACAATGCAACTATGGTGGATCAACGCCGAAGCAGGTAATTCTCACGTATTGATCCAGCTGTTGAGCTAGGGGTGGGATGCAGGTTGGAACTCACGTTGCATCCTGTCATGCTGTGACCGAATCTAAGTGGTTAGCGGGTGAAGGGCGGGAAAGGACGTTGGCGATGAGCGAGATGGCAGTGTTGCTGGCTGGGGTGGCGGCAAAGCTGCTCTTGATGGCGGCTGGGGCCTTTTATGCCCTCCTGGTGCTTAGCACGTATGCAAGAGAAGGTCCGAACTTCCAGCTTCGATTACGATCGAACCATCCCGCCCGCTCGGCGGAGCGGTTGTTGATTTGGGCGGGAATTAAGATGATCTTGGCGATCGCGCGGGCAGTCAGATCGATTTTGAACGTTCTATATCAAGCGTCGGCCGATGTCGGTACATGGGTGGTGAGCAAGAGCAGCGCCCAGGTCCAAGCTCGGGTTCTTTCGCGCTTTCTCTAACCTGAGTGTGCTCCTGGTAGATCGATTCCGAAATAACATCACAACAGGGCTGGCGCAGGCTCGTGGGTCTGCCGTCCCGAGGCATAAGGCCTGGAGGTTCGCGCCAGCCGCACCTATTGGGTCAACCTGCCCTTCGACTCCGCTCAGGGCCGTGAGCTTGTCGAAACGGCAACGTTTGATTAGGAATCGATTGTGGTGTTGCCCTGGGTGCTGCAAAGTCGCAGGGCGCTTTTTTGAGCTTGCGCTTAAGCCCAAATTTTTGCCATTGTAGCCATGAGGCTGTTTGGAGGCCGCCTCGTGGTCGGAACCTTCAGCCTTCGGACAGAGAAAGGCTGCCTGCCACGCAGGTTATTCCGCAAGATGGCTTTAATCGACGAGAACACCCGCTACTGGCTGGCGTTGGCGCGTGTGGACGGCCTTGGGGTGCGAGGCGCCCACAAGCTAATTGAGTACTTTAGCTCGCCCCAAGCCGTTTACCACGCCTCGCTGACTGAGCTCGAAGGCTGCGGGCTGCCAGCGCGGGTGGCGGAGGCAATCTTTGCGCAGTCAGGCCTGAAGGAAGCCGAGCAGGAAATAGACGCGGCGGAGAAGGCCAATTACCGTCTAGTTGTATACGGACGCGAGGGTTATCCTAGGCTGCTTCAGGAAATCAGCGACCCGCCCCTGGTGCTCTATGTGCGTGGGGATGTTGGCGTGCTCTCCCAACATGCTGTTGCCGTAGTTGGGACGCGCCGCCCGACCGCCTACGGAAGCTCGGTGGCACATCGGTTGGCCAGCGATCTGGCACAGCGGCAACTGGTCATCGTCAGCGGGTTGGCCCGGGGCATAGACTCTGCCGCCCACCGCGGCGCGCTGGAGGCTAAGGGCAAGACGCTTGCGGTTCTCGGCTCAGGCGTTGACGTGATTTATCCCCGCGAGAACAAGCGACTGGCAGAACAAGTGGTGGAGTCGGGAGCATTGATCTCGGAGTTTCCGCTGGGGACGCCTCCGACGCCGGAGAATTTTCCCATCCGCAACCGGATCATCAGCGGCCTAGCGCTTGGTGCCGTCATCGTTGAGGCGGCGGAATACAGCGGTTCGCTGATCACGGCACGCATGGCCTCCGAGCAAAACCGCGAGGTGTACGCAGTACCGGGCAACATTACTTCGGCACAGAGCTTTGGTCCTAACCTCTTGATCAAACAGGGGGCGAAGCTGGTAGACCAGTGGCTGGACGTCGTTGAGGAGTTCCCGGCTCCGGTCCGCATGCAACTCTTGCCACCTGCTCGCGCATCGGACATGGCTGCAGCAGGACCACAGACCCCTTCGCCCCTCGAGCAGGGTCTGGAGCCAGACCAGAAAGCCGTCTTCGAGGTATTGCGCGCTGACGAAGCGCTGTTTGTGGATTCGATCTGCGGATCGGTGTCGTTTCCGCAGCCGCGCGTGCTGGCGGCGCTGCTCACCCTGGAAATGAGCGGCTTGGTGAAGCAGTTGCCGGGAAAGAACTTTATTCGCAAACTGTGAAAGGGCAGGGCTGATCGTTGGAATGGCCAACTCTCTCGTCATTGTCGAATCTCCAGCTAAGGCGAAGACCATTAACAAGTACCTCGGCTCGGACTTCACAGTGAAGGCCTCGATGGGGCACGTGCGGGACCTACCGAAGAAAGAACTCGGGGTTAATATCGCCAAGGGGTTCGAGCCCGTTTACACGATTATTCCAGGCAGGAAGGAAGTGATCCAGGGGCTGAAGGCGGCCGCCGACAAAGCCGGCGCTGTCTATCTAGCCGCTGACCCTGACCGCGAAGGTGAGGCGATCTGCTGGCATCTGCGCGAGCTCCTCCACTCCCGGAAAGCCAAGTTTTATCGTGTGGTTTTCAACGAAATCACGCGCGACGCGGTGCGAGAGGCCTTTGAGCACCCCGGCGACATTGATCCGAAGCTGGTGGATGCGCAACAGGCCCGCCGGGTGCTGGATCGGTTGGTGGGCTATCAGGTGAGCCCTCTGCTTTGGGACAAAGTCAAACGCGGTCTCTCGGCCGGCCGCGTGCAGACAGTTGCGTTGCGGCTCATCGTCGAACGTGAGCGCGAGATCCAGGCATTCCAGAAGAAGGAATACTGGACCATCACGGCAAATCTCGAAGGGAAGAATCCTCCTGCCTTCGACGCGCACCTGGTTAAGTTCCAAGGCCAAGACCTGGAGATTTCGGACCAAGCAGCCGCGGACCGACACGTTGCCGCAGCCAAGGCCGCCGGGTTCACCGTGAAATCGGTGACAACCCGCGAGAAGCGCAAGTATCCGGTGCCGCCGTTCATCACCAGCAAGCTGCAGCAGGAGGCGGTCCGTAAGCTGCACTTCTCAGCCAAGAAGACCATGATGTTGGCTCAGCGTCTGTACGAAGGGGTCGAACTAGGCGAAGAGGGTTCTGTAGGACTCATCACTTACATGCGCACCGACTCCACCCGTGTAGCGGAGCCTGCTCTCCAAGCCGCCCGCGAGTATGTCAAGCGAGCCTTCGGAGACGCTTACCTTCCTGCAGAAGCGATACGTTATAAGAGCAAGAAAGATGCTCAGGACGCTCATGAGGCTATTCGTCCAACGGACGTTGCCCGTACTCCCGAGTCACTAGAGAAGTATCTTGGGCCAGACGAACTCAAGCTCTATAAGCTGATCTGGCAGCGGTTCGTGGCCTCGCAGATGAATCCGGCCATCTTCGACCAGACAACGATTGATATCAACGCCGGTGACTATCTTTTCCGTGCTACAGGATCGGTGGAAAAGTTCAACGGATTCCGCGCCGTGTACGAAGAAGGCAAGGACGAGAAGGATGAAATGGAGGAGGAGGAAGAGCTGAAGCATCGTTTGCCCGCGGTAGACCAGGGCGATCGATTGCGCCTGCGCAAGATTGTTCCCGAGCAGCACTTCACCGAACCGCCGCCGCGTTACAACGAGGCCACCTTGGTGAAGGTTTTGGAGGAAAAGGGCATCGGCCGGCCTTCCACCTACGCCACCATCCTCAGTGTTATTCAGAACAGGGAATACGTGGAAAAGCACCAGGGACGCTTCTACCCCACCGAGCTCGGATTGGTTGTGAGCGATCTGCTGGTGAAGAACTTCAGTGACATTTTCGACGTCGCCTACACGGCGCGCATGGAAGAAGAGCTGGACGAGGTTGAGGAAGGCAAACTCGCCTGGACGGAAGCGCTGAAGGAGTTCTACACCAAGTTCAAGAAAGATCTGCGCATCGCGGAGCGCGAAATGGAGGACCTCAAGGGTGAAGGCAAACCGACGGACGAGAAGTGCGAAAAGTGCGGAAGGCCGATGAACATTCGCTTCGGGCGCAACGGGGCCTTTCTGGCGTGCACGGGTTATCCGGAATGCGACGGCACCAGCGACCTTACAGCTGAGCAGGCCATCAAGTACGGTATGGGCGCGCCGGCCGGCCCTCCGCCCCCCGAAGTGCCCGAGCAGAGCTGCGAGAAGTGCGGCAAGCCGATGGCGGTGAAGCGCGGCCGGTTTGGGTATTTCCTTGCCTGCACCGGCTACCCCGAGTGTCGCAATACCAAGAAGATCGTGATGGCTGAAGGCGCAGCCAAGGCTGTGGCCGATGTGCCCCTGGATGAGAAGTGCCCGGAGTGCGGCAACAACCTGATGGTCAAGCACGGACGCTACGGCCAGTTCACAGCGTGCAGCAACTACCCCCAGTGCAAGTACGTCAAGCGTCAGACACTGGGAATTCCCTGCCCCGAAAAGGGCTGCAGCGGAGAGATCGTGGCGCGCCGCACTAAGCGCGGTAAGTCTTTTTATGGCTGCAGTCGCTATCCGGAATGCAAGTTCACGGCCTGGGACAAGCCGGTTGCCGAACCCTGCCCCAACTGCGCGTCGCCGATCATGCTGGAAAAAATGTCCAAGAAGTCAGGCCCCTCCCGCTACTGCCCGAACGAAGCCTGCAAATTCGAACACGCCGTCGCTTAAAACCCTGATAGGATGGCAGCGCATCATTAGTTCTTTGCACCCGAGGGCGCAATTGCCAGCAGCGCTCCCAACCCGACGCGAGTTCCTGCGAGACTCCGCGACCCTACTGACCTGGGGAACGAATCCAACTATGAGGAGCTTTGTAAGCACCGATTGGACAGGGCAGTCAGAGAAGGAGTTTGCTTCTCATCAGCAGGAACGCCGTCAAGAACTGTGGGGCTTGCTGGGTGATCTGCCCTGGCAGTACAAACCGGGTCTTGCCAAACTCGTGAGTACGGAGAAGCACGAGGGCTACACGCTCGAGCGCCTCGTCCTGGACTTCAACGGCGTGGAACCGGTTCCCGCTCTCCTGCTGATCCCGGACAAGCGTCAGACGCCCGCGCCCGGCCTGCTTTTTATACACTGGCACGGTGGCATGTACGACCTCGGCAAGGAGCAACTGCTGCGCGGCATCGATGCTCAGCCCGCTTACGCGCCCGTCTGCGTCGAAAAAGGCCTGGTGACCCTGGCCATCGATAGCTGGTGTTTTGGCGAGCGCAAGCGCGAAGCGGACGGCCGCACGGGCGAGGAAGACGCTTTCAAGCTGATGCTATGGCAGGGCCAGGTTTTGTTCGGCATGATGATGTTCGATGAGTTCCGCGCCCTCGATTACTTGGCGAGCCGTCCGGAAGTCGATGCCCGCCGGCTCGGCGCCTTCGGTATGTCGATGGGGGCGACCAAAGCCTGGTGGCTCGCGGCGCTTGACCCACGCCTAAAGCTCTGCATCGACGTCTGTTGCCTCACTGACTACGACGAGTTGATCAAGACGCGCGGCTTAAAGGAGCACGGCGTGTACTATTACGTGCCTTCCCTGCTCAAGCGTTTCCAGACCGCCGGGATCAACGAGTTAATCGTGCCCCGGGCCCATCTTAGCGTGAACGGCCGCCAGGATCCCTTGACCCCGCCAGCGGGTGTGGAGAAGATCCGCGACCATCTACGGCCGCTCTATCGCCGGTACGACAGCGAAACTGACTGCCGCATCGAGTTGTTTGACTGCGCCCACGTGGAGTTGCCGGAAATGCGCGCGCTGGTGCTGGGGTGGATGGACCGGTACTTGGTTACGAAGAGTGGCGCAGCTTGAGTCCGCAACCAGAGCCGACCAGTAGATCAGTGCCCCCAGCGCACGTCTCATCGCGCATCGCCGTGCTATGATTGACCGGCGGCAAGCGGGGCTGCATTGAAGGCCTCGCCCAGGGAGTGGGAATGGACCTCCAAAAGATCATGGAATTCATGCTCGAGCGGCAGGCCCGCTTTGAAGCAAACTTCGCCAAGTCGTCGGCGCGCCTGGACCGTATAGAACGCGTGGTGGCGCAAAACAACCGGTTGGTGGCTCGTCTGGCAAGCGCGGGAGTTGGCCTGCGCAGCGACGTGCGCCGCCACGAGCGCGCTATCAACCGACACGAGAAGTTCCTGGCGCGCCACGAGCAGACGATGGCCGAGATTGAAGACAAGCTGAACGCCCTCATTGACATCGTGGACAAACAGAGGCGCAAAAACGGGGCCCCTAAGCGCAAGGAAACGCCG
>Ga0306921_10006231_pt1 | contig 12436 bp, 11 predicted proteins | sample sta12Cox44000080_FD_203760 | JGI IMG/M metagenome (GOLD analysis project Ga0306921, IMG submission 203760) | Lab enrichment of tropical soil microbial communities from Luquillo Experimental Forest, Puerto Rico - statoxic.12C.oxic.44.000.080 (v2)... | ecosystem: Environmental > Terrestrial >... | reverse complement strand
AAAACCGAGCCAGAGACTGAGCCTACCAACGGGGGCCTTCCGCTCGCCATGTCGTCAAGCCGGCGGACAGAGACTGGCACTGCTCGGCCTAAGTCGCTGAAATCTCGCCACTTCCACCACACACGAAAAAGTCGCGACAGAGACTCCTGTGGCTGGCTGGGGCGCCAGGATTCGAACCTGGGAATGGTGGAATCAAAATCCACTGCCTTACCACTTGGCTACGCCCCATTTAGGCGGGCGGGAACATAGTGGGTAACGTGCCCGGGCGAAAGCCGGCAGAAAGGGGCTAATCGGCGGAGCCGCGTGCCCGCTGCATCAATCCCGCCCACAGACTGGCCAGCAGGCCCACGAAGGTCGTAGCCCAGGCGGCGATGGCGAGGTAGACGAAATAGCGCGGGATGACCTGCAGGAAACCGAGGTCCATGGCCTCGGCCATGTGCTGGGTGGCGACCGTGTACATGCCGAGCGGAAAGACCGCGCCCCAGTAGAGCGGGTCGTAGTGCAGCGGGAAGCGTCGCAGCACGTGGCGCCACACCAGCAGCACCACCAGCATGGGGATCCACCAGCTGCCCGTCGCCCAGTAGAGGATGGTGAAGCCGCGGATGAACGGCAGCAGCGAGCCGACATAGGGCGCGTCGGGTGCGTTGACGATCAGCAGCGAGCCGGCGAGCGTCGAGATCGCCATGGCGCCCATGTTGATCCAGTAGGGCGGCGACAGATCGCCGGGCGAGAACGCGAAGAAGGTGTAGCGGTAGAAGATCAGCGCGATCATCCAGATGTAGAGCATGCCGCCCCACAGCCACATCGACAGCGCGAGGAAATTCAGCTCGAGGCGGTAGGGTTGCGGCCAATGCGCGGCGATCAGGGCGCTGAGCAGAGCGATCGCCTGGGTCGACACCACCGCCAGCAGCCAGCCACCGTTGATGCCTTCGGCGAGCGTCGGCTTTTCCTGCTTGACCGAAAGTGCCGCGAAGACGCCGTAGATCAGGATGACCCACAACACCGTGGCGATGACCCACAAACCGACCGCGACGTCGTAGTTCCCGGCGATCAGGACGAATTGGCTGCCCAGCACGCATGTCGCGGCCACCCAGGTGAAGAAGCCGGGGCCGCGCTGGTGATCGGAAAGATCCGACAGCACGGCGCGCCCGAACCAGGCGATGCGCAGGACGGTGAGCACCACCAGCAAGAGATAGATCGCGACGTTGCCCACGAAGAGAACGAGGGCGAAGCCCGTCATGCCGAGCATGAAGGCGGCGAGCGAGACGATCCCCGTCGCCATGACCATCGCGAAATAGCCGGGCGACAGGTCTTTCGTAACCGCCTTGAGAGGCGACATGGCGTCCGCTAGCTGGCCGCCGTCGCCGCGCGTTTCAGGGCGTCGCCGTGCACGAAGGTGCCGTCGGCATAGAGCAGCGCGTGCGCCTCCGGGTCGAGCGTGAGGTCGACGATCTCGCCGATATAGATCGTATGGGTGCCGGCCGAGAGCTCGGCCACCAGCTTGCAGTCGAACGACACCGGGCAGCCTTTCAGCACCGGCGCGCCGGTGCTGAGGGTCATCCAGTCGCCCATGTCGTTGAAGCGGTCGTCACCCTCGACGCCGTCCATGCCGGCAAAGCGCTCGGCGATCTTGCGGTGCTGGGGGCTCAGGATATTGACGCAGAAGAAGCCGGCATGGCCGATCGGGTCGTGCGCCGAGGCCGATTTGTTGACGCACACCAGGATCTGTGGCGGCTCGGCCGAGACCGAGCAGACCGCCGTGGCCGTGAGCCCGCCGCGCTGCTGGCGGTGGCGGGTGGTGATCAGGGTCACGCTGGCCGCCAGGTGGCGCATGCCCTTTTTAAAGGCAGCCGCATCGATGCTCATAATCTGATCCTAAGGAGTGAGGCTGCCAGCCGCTACCGGAAACGGCCGCTAACCGCCCGGCCGGTCAGCGAAATCAGGCTTGGCGCCGGTTCGCGCGCTGCGGTTGTCTGACTCGTGAATGTAATAAAACGTTCATCAGACTGCCGCTCTTAGCGGTTGCCCGGTAACCCCCGGCGGCTACGGTTCGGCCCTCCATGGCCCGCTCGCTCGCCCCCGATACCCCACCCGACGCGGCGCTGCGGCAGATCGTGGCGGAATGCCACGCCGACCTCGAGAAACATCGCGCCATCGTCCTGAAAAGTCGCCGGCCGATCGGCATCCACCAGACGCGCGTGGCGCTGCGCCGCCTGCGCGCCGCCTTCAGCCTGTTCCGCGGCGCGGTGGTGGGACCGACCGAAGCCTCGCTGGTGCGCTCGCTCTCCGCCGAAGCCAAGTGGCTGGCCGGCGAGTGCGCGCCGGCGCGCGATCTCCATGTCTTCCTGAACGAAACCGTGAGCGAAGTGCCGCCGGGGGTGAAGCGGGTGGCGAGCCGCCTGGCCAAGGCCCATCTCGAGCGGGCACGCACGGCGCTCACCGGAGCGCGCTACAACGCCTTCATCGGCAAGCTCGCCTCGTTCGGCCAGGCCACGGACTCCTCGAGCCCCAGCCGGCTCGACGATTTTGGCCGCGCCGTGCTCGATCAGCGCCACGACAAGGTGGAAAAGCGTGGCCACAAGATCGCCTCGCTCGACGGCAAGCGGCTGCATCGGCTGCGCATTGCCATCAAGAAGCTGCGCTACGCCGCGACGTTCCTGGCGCCGGCCTTTGCGTCGAGGGCCGCCAAGCCCTATATCGAGGCCACGGTGCGCCTGCAGGGCGCGCTCGGTGCCTTGAATGATCGCGAGGTGGCCGGCCAGATGATGGCCGACATCGCCGTCGCGGCCCGTCCGACGGAGGACGTCGACAAGCCGCTGCGCAAGCTCGCCAAGCAGGCCCGCTCCGGCGACAAGCACCGCCGGCGGCGCCTGCAACGGGCCTGGAAGACCTTCAGGAGAGCCGAGCCGTTCTGGCGCACCGCCTGAGTCGAACGGAGTAGCGATGACCGACACGCAGACCGCCGCCGAAGAGCGCATTCCCGTCACCGTGCTGACGGGCTTCCTGGGCAGCGGCAAGACCACGCTGCTGAACAAGCTGTTGCGCCGGCCCGAGCTGGCCGACACCGCGGTGATCATCAATGAGTTCGGCGAGATCGGGCTCGATCACCTGCTGGTCGAGAAATCCAACGACGAAGGCATGGTGACGCTGAACTCGGGCTGCCTGTGCTGCACAGTGCGCGGCGATCTGGTGCGTACCATGAGCGAGCTGTTCCTGAAGCGCAGCAAGGGCGAGGTGACGCCGTTCAAGCGCATGGTGGTGGAGACCACCGGCCTCGCCGATCCGGCGCCGATCCTGCACACCCTGATGACCGATCCGCTGCTCGCCTCGCGCTACCGCCTCGACGGCGTGGTGACCACGGTCGACGGCGTCAACGGCGCCTCGACGCTCGACAACCACGAGGAGGCGATCAAGCAGGCCGCCGTCGCCGACCGCATCCTGTTGACCAAGGTCGACATCGCCGAGGCGCCCAAGTTCAAGGAGCTGCAGGCCCGCCTGCACCAGCTCAATCCCGGCGCGCCCACCCATTCGATCACCGCGGGCGAGATCGATCCCAACCAGATCCTGAATGCCGGCCTCTACAATCCCGAAAGCAAGACCGCCGACGTGAAGAAGTGGCTGCAGGCCGAAGCCTATGAAGGCAGCCACGATCATGGCCACGGACACCACCATCATGGCCATGGCCATGGGCACGACCATGACCACAAGCACGGCGAACAGGACCCGCACGACGTCAACCGCCACGACGATCGCATCCGCTCCTTCTGCATGACCTTCGACGAGCCGATGAGCTGGGCGACGGTGGCGGCGGCGTTCGATGCGCTGGTGACCTATCGCGGGCCCGATCTGCTGCGCATGAAGGGCATCCTGAACGTCAAGGACACCGACAAGCCGGTGGTGATCCATGGCGTGCAGCATGTCTTCCATCCGCCGGCCACGCTGGAAGCCTGGCCCGAAGGCGACGACAGGAAGAGCCGCGTGGTGTTCATCACCCGTGACATCGCCGAGAGCACCATCCGCAAGGTCTTCGCCTCCTTCTTCGACGCCGAGAAGAAGGGCTGGGGCCAGCAGGAACAGCAGCAGCAGTAGCGCCTAGCGCTGCTGCGGCACCGTGTCGAAGCACTGCAGGCCGCGCGAGACGTCGTCCCAGGGCGGGCGCTCGCTGACGAAGATCGCGATCTTGGGCTTGAACTCAGCCGGATCGTCGAGCGAGCCGGCGTAGACGTTGATCAGGCCCGGCATCACCTCGGCGGTGCCATACACCACGCTGAGACAAACCGGGCAGGCGTAGCGGCTGGCTTGCCGGCCGCTGCCGCCGATGCGCGTATAGACCGTCGTCGCGCCGTCGACCGTCACGGCCTGGTCGGGAAAGCACAGCCAGCCGACATGGCCGCCACCGCTGGTACGCTGGCAGCTGCGGCAATGACAGAAACCCTGAAGCGTGGCCTGGCCGTCGGCGCTATAACGCAGCGCCCCGCAGGCGCATCCACCGGTGATCATTGGCTGACTATGACATGGCCGGCTGCAGCGGCACACGACGCAGCTTGCCCAAGCGGATAACGAGGAAGCCGACGATCATCAGGTTGATGACGTTGAACACCACGCTGATGCCGAAGGCCGGCGCGTAGTAGCCGAAGTGGTCGTAGAGCGCGCCGGCGAACCAGGCGCCGAACGCCATGCCGCTCATGGCGGTGAACAGGGTGAGCGGCATGCGCCACGACGCTTCGGCCGATGGGAAGTGCTCGCGGATCGCCACGCTGTACGACGGGATGATGCCGCTGAAGCCGAAGCCGAAGGCGGCGGCGACGAAGAACAGGCCGGCCTCGTCCTGGGTCAGCAGGAAGCAGGCGATGGCGACGGCCTGGGCGGACGATCCCACCATCACCGTGCGCAGGCCGCCGATGCGATCGGCCAGCGCTCCCCACAGCTGGCGCGCCAGGAAGGCGCAGCCCAGCATCACCGACAGCATGGCGGCGCCATGCGTCGGCTTGATGCCGATGTCGCCGCAGAACGCCACGATATGCGCCGACGGCACCGCCATCGGGATGCAGCAGCAGAAGCCGGCGACGCAGATCAGCGCCTGCACCGTGTTGGGATGCATGCCGGCGATGCGATTGCCCCGGCTCGGGCCGGCGCGCAACGGCCGCGCCAGCGGGGCGGCGAGCGGCGGCGGTCTCAAGAACAAGGTCGCCGGCAGGAGCAGCACCAGCACGACGCCGGCATAGCAGAGCATCAGCGTCTGCCAGCCGATCAGCGCCAGACCGCGCTCAAAGAACGACGGCCACACCACGCCCGCCACATACTGGCCCGATGAAATGAGGGCGATGGCAGCGCCGCGCCGGCGCTCGAACCAGCGGCTGACATAGACCAGGAGCGGCGGATAGACGCCGCCATTGCCCAGCAGGCCGATCATCAGGCCGTGGCCGATATAGAGCGCCCAAACGAGGCCGAGCGAGGACAGCGCCAGGCCGCCCGCGATCATGCAGCCGCCGATCATGACGGTGCGACGGATGCCGATGCGATCGGCCAGCCAGCCCATGAAGATGCCGCCTGCCCCGGTGCCGACCCAGACCAGCGCACCGGCCAGTGCCACCACGGAACGCTCGATGCCGAGCGATTCCTGGATCGGCTTCATGCCGACCACGATCAGAAGCGGCGAGCCGTAGGACACCGACAGGATCGCCAACACCAGCCAGGCCGTCTTCCACGAGACCCGGCTGTCGACGCGGGTTTCCTCCACTCAACGCTCCAGTCTTTGTTACCGCGAACTTTAGCATGTTCGTTGGCGTCGCCAGCGCCGCCGTGGCATGACAGGCGAAATACGGAAGAAAAGAAATAGGGAGGAGAAAATGTTCTGGGTGACCAGACTGGGCCTCATGCTCGCGGCGCTCGCAGCCTTTGCCGCGCCAGCGCACACGCAGAGCTGGCCCACCAAGCCGGTGAAGATCGTGGTGCCGTTCGGACCGGGCGGGCCGGCCGACATCTATGCCCGCATCCTCGGCCAGGAGCTGAGCGGCGTGTTCGGCCAGGCGTTCGTGGTCGAGAACAAGGCGGGCGCCGGCGGCACGATCGGCGCCGAGGTCGTCGCCAAGGCGGCGCCCGACGGCTACACGCTGCTGATGATGTCCAATACGCTCACCACCAACGAGACCCTGCTCGCCAACAAGCCCTATGCGCTGCTGCGCGACCTGGTGCCGGTGGCGCCGGTCAATGCCTCGGACCTCGTCATGGTGGTGACGCCGTCGCTGCCGGCCAAGACGCTGAAGGAGTTCATTGCGCTCGCCAAGGCGCAGCCGGGCAAGCTCGCCTATGCCTCGGCCGGGCCGGGCACGCCCTATCACCTGGCCGGCGAGCTCTTCAAGACGATGACCGGCACCGATCTGCTGCACGTGCCGCACAAGAACTCGGGCGAGGCGCGCAACGACGTGATGGGCGGCCACGTGCAGATGATGTTCGACGCCGTTACCGCCATGAAGGGCAACATCGAGGCGGGCCAAGTGCGCGCGCTCGCGACGACGGGCATGGCCCGCTCGAGCGTGCTGCCCGATGTGCCGACGTTGAACGAGGCCGGCGTGCCGGGATACGAGACGACGATCTGGCTCGGCATCATGGCGCCCAAGGGCACGCCTCCGGAGATCGTCGATCGCCTCAATGCCGAGATCGCCAAGATCATCGCCAAGCCCGCCGTCAAGGAAGCGTGGGCCAAGCAGGGCGCCGTGCCGATGACCATGAGTCCGTCCGAGTTCGGCGCTTTCCTGAAGAGCGACATCGACAAGTGGGCGAAGGTGATCGACAAGGCGGGCCTCAAGCCGCAGTGAAAACCCTCAGGATCCTGAGCGGCGGCGCGGTGCACGGCCTGGTCGAGCGCATCCGCCCGGCCTTCGAAGTCGAGACCGGCTGCACGATCGACGGCACCTTCAGCGCCGTCGGCGCCATGCGCGATCGCCTGCTGGCGGGCGAGCCGGCCGACGCCATGATCCTGAGCCGCGCCTTGATCGATGAGCTGGCCAAGAGCGGCCATGTCGTGGCGTCGTCGGTGACCGACATCGCCAGGGTCGCCACCGCCGTGGCGGTACGCAAGGGCGATCCCCTGCCCGATGTCGCCACCGCCGACTCGCTTCGGGTCGCCCTTGCTGACGCCGACGCCATCCACTTCCCCGATCCGGCGCAGGCCACCGCCGGCATCCACTTCGCGCAGGTGATCAAGAAGCTTGGCCTGTGGGACCAAGTCGAGAGCCGGTTGCGGCTTGCGCCCAACGGCGCCACCGCCATGCGTGCGCTCGCGGCCTCGACCGATCGCCGGCCGATCGGCTGCACCCAAGAGACCGAAATCCGCGCCACACCCGGAGTCGTGCTGGTGGCACCCTTGCCGCCGGGCTGCGATCTGGTCACCACCTACACCGCGGCGGTCACCGCGCGGGCCGCTGCACCGGCCGAGGCGTTAGCCTTGATCTACCGGCTCGCCCATTTTCCATAATACCGGGGTAGGGGCGCGCGGACTCTGGGAAGAATCGCCTAAAAGCCAAGCCGGCATGCATTATCGGTTTCCCACGCGGGTGGGAAACTGTGGGAAGTTTTCGCCTAGAACAGGCCGAAATCGACTTTCAGCAACACCAGCACACCGAGCACGGCGAACGCCGCCGCGGCGCAGGCGCGGATGACGCCGAGCGGCAGCTTGCGCGCCAGCACGTCGCCGAACAGCACCGCCGGCACGTTGGCCAACAGCATGCCGACGGTGGTGCCCGCGGTGACCACGGCGATGCTGTGGAAGCGGGCGGCCAGTGCCACGGTGGCGATCTGGGTCTTGTCGCCGATCTCGACCAGGAAGAAGGCGACCGCGGTGGCAAGGAAGGCGCCGGCGTGACTCGCGGCCTTCGGTCCCTCGTCCGCTTTGTCAGGAATGAGGCACCAGCCGGCCATGGCGAGGAACAGCACGCCGACGATCCAGCGCATCGCCGCGGCGCCCAGCCAGCCCGCCGCGGCGGCGCCGGCCCAGGCGGCGAGCGCGTGGTTGGCGAGCGTCGCCGCCAGGATGCCGAGGATGATCGGCACCGGCTTGCGATAGCGCGTGGCGAGGATCATCGCCAGGAGCTGTGTCTTGTCGCCAATCTCGGCGACCGCCACCAGGCCCGCCGACACGAGGAATGCTTCCATGAGACGTCACAGGGCGGGATCGAGCGTGCATACCGATGGCCAGTCGCATTGCCCGATCCCGCGGGTGAAACACGAAAGGCCAAAGGTCTCGCCAAGCTCTTCGCTGGAGGGGCCAAGGTCCGAAGACCTAGTCTGTTGACCCGTCCGCCTCTGGGGTGAGGCCGGCTACTCCCCAATGACGACGCGGGTTTAGCGCGGTGGGAAACCGGCCGCAAGCGCCTCGCTGAGGTCCTTTCGGGCGTGCTAAATCGGGGCATGGCGAAATCCCCAGCTCCCAAGAAGGCAGCCCCCGCGCCGGCCAAGGCCAAGCCGCCGGCGAAGGCCGCGAGCGGCAACGGCGGCGGGCCGATCCGCCACCTCTATCTGGTCGACGGCTCGGGCTATCTGTTCCGCGCCTACCACGCGCTGCCGCCGATGACGCGGCCCGACGGCACGGCGATCAACGCCGTGTTCGGCTTCTGCCGCATGCTGGCGGCCGACCTTTTGGACAAGCCCGAGGTCGACCATGTGGCGATGATCCTCGACTCCAAAGAGGTGACCTTCCGCAACGAGATCTACGACAAGTACAAGGCCAACCGGCCGCCGCCGCCGGAGGACCTGATCCCGCAATTCCCGCTGATCCGCGAGGCGGCGAAGGCGTTCAACGTCACGGTGTGCGAGCTCGACGGCTTCGAGGCTGACGACCTGATCGCCACCTACGCCCGCCTGGCGCTCGAGGCCGGCGGCACCTGCACCATCGTGTCGTCCGACAAGGACCTGATGCAGCTGATCCGGCCCGGCGTCGAGATGATGGACCCGATCAAGAAGATCAAGCTCGGGCCCGAGGCGGTGATGGAGAAGTTCGGCGTCACGCCGGACAAGGTCGTGGACGTGCAGGCGCTGGCCGGCGATTCGACCGACAACGTGCCGGGCGCGCCGGGCATCGGCGTCAAGACCGCGGCGCAGCTGATCAACGAATACGGCGACGTCGAGACGCTGCTGTCCCGCACCGCCGAGATCAAGCAGCCCAAGCGGCGCGAGTCGCTCGAGCAGAACGCCGAGCTGATCCGCATCTCCAAGCAGCTGGTGACGCTGCGCGACGACGTGCCGACTCCGGCCAGTCCCGAGAGCTTCGCCAAGAAGAAGCCCGATCCCAACGTGCTGTTGCCGTGGCTGCAGAAGCAGGGCTTCAAGAGCCTGGTCGCCAAGTACGCCAAGGAGCTCGACGCTCCGAACGCGGTGGTCGAGACCATGGAAGCGGTCGCCCCAGCGCCGCAGTTGCCGGAAGCCGCCCGCCCCGCGGTGACGGCGCGGCCCAAGGCCAACAAGCCGTTCACGGCCGAAGACTACGAGCTGATCCGCAGCGAAGCGGCGCTCGACGAGTGGATCGTCGACGCGACCAAGGCCGGTGTGGTCGGCGTGGCCCTCGAGACTGACGGCGGCGGGCTCAATGAGGCGGACGTGGTCGGCCTGTCGTTCGCCCTGCTCGAGGGACCGTGGGGCAACGTCAATTCCGGACGCCGACGGGCGGCCTACCTGCCACTCGGCCATCGCGCGCCGGGCGTATCCAAGGAGAAGCAGGGCGCGCTCGATCTCGCCGGCGACGGCGGCGCGGCGTTGCTGCCCGACCAGTTGGCGCTCAAGACGGCGCTCGCCAAGCTGAAGCCGCTGCTCGAGGACCCGGCCGTGCTCAAGGTCGGCCAGAACCTGAAGAGCGACATGTGGGTGCTCGAGCGGCACGGCATCACGATCGGGCCGATCGACGACACCATGCTGCTGAGCTTCGTGCTCGACGGCGGCAAGCACAGCCACCTCGTGGATTACCTTGCCGAGACCTACCTCGGCCAGAAGGCCCTCGCCTTCTCCGACGTCGCGGGCTCGGGCGCCAAGCAGGTGAGCTTCGACCGCGTGCCGATCGAGCGGGCCCAGGAATACGCCGCGCAGCAGGCCGACCTCACCCTGCAGCTGTGGGCGCAGTTCAAGACGCGGCTCGCCGCCGAGCACATGGTGGCGATGTACGAGACCATCGAGCGGCCACTGATCCCGGTGCTGCTCGGCATGGAGCAGTCCGGCATCAAGATCAACGCCGGCGCGCTCAAGAAGCTCAGCACCGAGTTCGAGAAGCGGATGGGCGAGCTCGAGCGCGAGCTGCACAAGCTCGCCGGCCGCGAGTTCAATGTCGGCTCACCCAAGCAGCTGGGCGAGATCCTGTTCGACGAGCAGAAGCTGCCCGGCGGCCGGCGCTCCAAGACCGGCGCGTGGTCGACCGACGCCTCGATCCTGGACGAGCTCGCCGAGCAGGGCCACAAGCTGCCGGTGAAGATCCTCGAGCACCGCCAGATCTCCAAGCTCAAGAGCACCTACACCGATGCGCTGGTGCGCGAGCTCGACGACAAGACCGGCCGTGTGCACACCTCGTACATGATGACCGGCGCAGCGACGGGCCGGCTCGCCTCGACCGAACCCAACCTGCAGAACATTCCGGTGCGCACCGAAGAAGGCCGCAAGATCCGCGAGGCCTTTGTCGCCGAACCGGGCTGCAAGCTGATGAGCGCCGACTACTCTCAAATCGAGTTGCGGTTGCTGGCGCACGTGGCCGACATAAAGTCGCTCAAGGAGGCGTTCGCGCGCGGCGACGATATCCACGCGATCACCGCGAGCGGCATGTTCGGCGTGCCGGTCAAGGGCATGGACCCGCTGGTGCGGCGGCGGGCCAAGGCGATTAACTTCGGCATCATCTACGGCATCTCGGCCTTCGGCCTCGCCAACCAGCTCGGCATCGGCCAGCCCGAGGCGCGCGAGTACATCGCCAAGTACTTCGAGCGCTATCCCGGCATCCGCGATTACATGGAAGAGACCAAGGCCTACGCCCGCAAGAACGGTTATGTGAAAACGCCGTTCGGCCGCAAGGTCCATCTGAAACACATCAACGACAAGAACCAGGGCATGCGCGCCTTCTCCGAGCGCGCGGCGATCAATGCGCCATTGCAGGGCGGTGCCGCCGACATCATCAAGCGGGCGATGATCCGCCTGCCCGGCGCGCTGAAGGCGGGACACCTCAAGGCCCAGATGCTGCTGCAGGTGCACGACGAGCTGCTGTTCGAGGTGCCCGACAAGGAGATCGACAAGGCCAAGGAGGTGGCGCGCAAGGTGATGGAGAGCGCCGCCACGCTGTCGGTGCCGCTGGTCGTCGAGACCGGCGTCGGCGCCAACTGGGCGGCCGCACACTGATGATGCGTGCCGCGTGCTCTGCGGTGGTTGTCGCCGTGGCGGCCTGGGCATTCTCAGCCGCCGCCCAGAGCTCGGAGGAGCTCCTAAAAGGCTCCAAAGCCGAAATCGAGAACAAGACTTGCTGCGGGCCGAGCGGCGGCGCGACGGTCCGCAATCCCGACGCCGCTGTCCTCGCCAAGCAGCCCGGCATGGCGTCGCGTGATGGTGGAACGCTGAGACTGAAACTTGCTGGCGATCGCGCTCTGAAGCTGGTCGACTGCCTCAATCCGGCGTGCGACGGCGAAGACCTTCGCATGCACCGCCTGGTGGCCTGGTGGCCGACCCAGCGCATGTACGTCGTATCGGTCGCCCTTTACGAAGACAGCGTCGCCTATCTGGTCCCGGAACGCGACGGCCGCGCCCTGGTGGTGACGGCGCCGCCCGTCCTGTCGCCGTCCGGCCGCCGGGCCATCGCGCTCACCTCCAACCTGATGGCGGGCATCGAGCTCCAGCTCATCGATCTCAGCCGCGATCCGGCGACGATCACCAAGATCGAGACCCTGCCGAGCTGCGCCGGCAGCAGCGATAGTTCTATGCTGCGGCCCAAGCCGGTGTGGATTGACGACACGCACGTCAGGTTCGAGGGTGTGTCGCCCGCGCCCGGCGACAATCCGAACACCAAGCAGCTGCTGCGGATCGTCGACGGAAAGACCGCCTGGGAATGCTAGCGGGGATCGCGTCCATCTGAAGGGGAGACACCATGGGTCACGGTTCCGGCATTCGCGAGGTCGCCTGGCTTGATATCGCCGGCGGCGGCCAGGTCGTCCTCGACGGCAACCACGCCTATGTCGGACACATGCAGCCGCCGCACGGAACCTCCGTCATCGACGTGAGTGATCCGGCGCATCCAAAGGTCGTCGCTTCGATCGACATTCCGCCGGGGCTGCATTCGCACAAGGTACGCGTGGCGAACGACGTCATGGTGGTGAACCGCGAGCGCACGCGGGGCGAGAAGCCGGCCGGTGATTTCGTGGGCTTGCGCATCTTCGACGTCAGCCGACCGGGCAAGCCGCGCGACATCTGCCATTGGTCG
>Ga0306921_10006230_pt1 | contig 12437 bp, 9 predicted proteins | sample sta12Cox44000080_FD_203760 | JGI IMG/M metagenome (GOLD analysis project Ga0306921, IMG submission 203760) | Lab enrichment of tropical soil microbial communities from Luquillo Experimental Forest, Puerto Rico - statoxic.12C.oxic.44.000.080 (v2)... | ecosystem: Environmental > Terrestrial > Soil... | reverse complement strand
AGGAAGGTCAGTTCCGCTCCCGGACCGAGCTTTATGACGGTATTTGCGGGGACTTCTTCCCGCGGCGGCAATCTCGGATCGGTGTCGCCGACCACCTTCATAATGATGCCGACGGCGTTGGGTTCCGCCGCCCCCGCTGGCCGCCAAAAGCAAGCAGCAAGGAAGGCAAGTATCAACCAATATAACGACGCCCGAGCGAGCCCATCTCCGCCCCCGGGGGCGGAGAGGGTCGGGGTGAGGTGGGGGATTCCAGAGCGCTGCCCGCAACCCACCTCACCCTCCCGCTTCGCGGGCCCCTCCCTCTCCCCCCTGAGGAGCGGAGAGTGGCGAACGCTATCGCGGCGGCATTCGGTTCGGAGAGCTTCTTTCATTGCGGGCAAGCTCAGAGAAAGGTTCACGAGACGTTGAATTTACGATGGACCGTGCCGGCCTTGTGTGAGGTAGGTCACTGAAGCGCGGCAATCGGGAAGTCGCGGATCGTGGTGGGCTTGGCCGAGGTCGCATGCTGATGGCCTTCGGTCAGCTTCTTGACCCGCTCGGCCAGCCAATATTCGAGACTGGCCACGGTGATGACTCCGTCGTGGAAGACGTCCGCCTCGCCGGTCAATGCCTCGATCAACGCCTTGCTGAAAGCGCCGTGCCCCCATTCTTCGCGCTCGAAGGCGGATTCCCGCCCGGTCGAGGCGGCGAACACGACGACGCCGTTCTCGGCGCTCGCCAGATCGTTGACCATACCGTTGATGTCGGGCGCAACACCTCGGCGGCCGCCCATCACTGCCCCCGAATGGCAGGTGTCGAAGAAGAACAGCGCTTTTCCGGCGATCCGCCTCAAGCTGTCGTTGATGTCCGTCTCGGGCTCCGCGGTGCGCCGCAGCTTGCTTAAATCGACATCGGCCGGCAGAAAATAATATCGTCCTTCCTCGTCCATACCATGGCCGGCCATGAACACCAGGGCGACGTCGCGTGATGTCGCCTCCTCGGCGATCCAGTCCAGACCCTCGGTGATCTTGGTCAAGCTCGCCTCGTCATCGCGCAGCACCTTGGCGACGACGGCGCCATAAAGCCGGCCCTCCTGCTGCTTCAACGCCGCGGCCACGTCGCCCGCGTCAGTCGCCGCATAGCGCAGCGCGAGGTTGGCATCCTTGTATTGACTGATCCCGATCGCCAGCACATAGAGCTTGGGTTTCAAGACGTCCTTCTTGGCGCCGCCCTTCCAGATCAGCTTGACGCTGGCGGGCTCGCTCGCCCGCTCGCCCACCCGCGCCACCAGTGTGACCGTCGCGCTGGTGCCCAGAGGGATCGAAACGCTCCCCTGCCGCTCGCCGTCGGCGGCCCGGTCGCCGAGAGCCGGCCCCTGATGCTCGACCGGCCGGCCGTCCACCTTCGCATCGACCGCGGTCACCGCGTCACCCGACGGCGAGCGGACCGCGTAACGGATTTCGACCGGCGACTTGCTGAACGCCTCGCCCTCCCCCGGCGACAGGATACGGATCACCGGCGGCAACAATTGCGGCGTGGGCGCGACCGATGGGGCCCGCGTTTCCCGTAGAGCCTCTTCGATATCGCGGCCGCGGAGCACTGCCTCGACGAAATTGGGCCGGTAATAGCGATCGCGAAAACGGCTCACGCCGAAAAAATCCGCCGCGTGGTCGAGCCCGCGATTGACCTGCCAGCCGATCAACCCCTCACCGCCGGGTGAGGCGTCGTAGGGACCCTCCGGCGTCCACATCACCCAACGCTTGCCGTCCCGGTCCATGAAAAGCGCCAGCAGCGGCCGGCCGTCATGAAAGCGGTACCAGCGGATCGTGCCGTCCGCCAATGCCGCGACCGCCAGTCGGCCGTCGCCGCCGATATTGACCGCCCACGCGGCGCCGGGCAGCGGCACCGACCAGATCGGCTCGCCGCGGTTACCAAAACGACGCAAGTACCAATCGGTGCCGAGCACAAAGGAGCGCCGGTCCGGTGCGATCGCGAGACTGCGCGACGTCTCGTTCTTTTCGAGGAGCAACGGGCGATTTGCGAGGCGGGGCGCCGAGGTGTTTTGCCAATCGCGCAAGGGCAGGCTCGCCGTGTCGGCGGGGATCAGCTCACGCGGCGCGGGTTCAGTGGCAAGCCGTCGCGCCTCTGCGTCGAACCACGCCGGACTGCCGCCGCCTTTTTGCAGAGCGAACGCAACCCGCCCGCCGTCGCTCGAAACGCGAAACCTGTCCAGCTGCCCGCGAAAATCCGCGGTGTTCGAGCGCCGGTCCAGCACCCGGTCCAGCCCCGCGCCGTACACGCCAATAGCCGGATCGGCGGCGACATAGGCGAACCCGCCATCCGGCAACGGCACGAGGCCCATGACCGTGCCGTCAGCGGCCGCCAGCCGGGTCCGCTTGCTGCGGCCCACTTCCGCCCACCGAAAGATTGGAGAGCCGGTCGCCTCAGACCAGTATGCACCGGCGGCGAGCAGCGCGCCGTCGCGCGTCCAGGCGACCTGGCTCAGACTCCCGCCGGCGAGATCAGAAACATCCGGGGCTGCGACGCGGCGCAGTTCGGGCACCGCAAGGACATCGACATTGAGCGTATCGCCATACCCGACTGCGACCGCGTTGCCGTCCGGCGAAAAGGCGACCGAGTACGGGTGTCCGCCGCTCGTGGCCTTGGCTCTGGCGACCGGCCGCAGATCCGCGCCATATAGCCGAATTCCGCCGTCGAAGGCCGCGGCCGCCAGCTGGCCGGATCGCGCAAAGCTGAGGCCATAGACCGCACCCGTATAGTCGCTGTCGGCAAAGACCTCGTGCCAGTCGCCCGTGTCGAACACGCGAATGCCGTTGGCGCCAGCCAAGCCGACCGCGACGTAACGTCCGTCCGGCGACCAGGCGAGCCGGTTGATAACCTGCGGAAGCCCGCCGATTCTTCGAACCAGCTCGCCACTTACGGTCTCGAAAATATAAAGGCTGTTGGCCTTCTCCCATTCGAAGCCGGTCCAGCCCCCGGCCACCACAAAATGTCCGTCCGGCGAGACGGCGACGGCGAATAGCTCGCCCTCCTGGCCGGAACCAATGGCCGGCCGCAGGACCCGTAGCGGCTCCCCGCCCGGCAGCGACCACAGCCGCACCGTCTTATCGAAAGAGGCCGTCGCCAGCAGGTGCCCGCCGGCATCGACGGCGGCGGCGCGGATCGGCGCAGTATGCATACCGGTCTCGAGCCGCAGCACAGGCGGCGCGCTCGGTTGTTGCTCGCCCCGTACCGAACCGGTGGCCAGCGCCGCTAGCGCAACGATCGCAACAATTGGCAAGCCCCGGATCATCAGCACAAAGAACTCACGCAGCATCGACGCGCCAATCTACTTCGGGACGCGCCAATTTGGGAGCTTACATCTTGGTTAATCGTGCTATCCGAGAGGTTTCAGTCTCCCGTCTTCGAGCGCGACAATACGGTCGAGGCGGCGCGCGAGGTCGAGGTTATGCGTGGCGATCAACGCCGCGAGGCCGGTATCGCGGACGAGGTCGAGCAATGTCGTCAATACGCTGTCGCCGGTCGCATGGTCGAGGTTGCCGGTCGGCTCGTCGGCCAGCAGGATCCGGGGGTCGTTGGCGAGCGCGCGGACAATCGCGACGCGCTGCTGCTCGCCCCCCGACAGCCGCGCCGGTCGGTGCCGGGCGCGCGGCGTAAGGCCGACGCGGTCGAGCAACTCCGCCGCCTTGCCCCGTGCGCGACGGCGCGCGATGCCAGCGATCATCTGTGGCAGCATGACATTTTCGAGCGCCGAAAACTCCGGCAGCAGGTGATGAAATTGATAAACAAAACCAATCTCCGAACGCCGCAGCAACGTGCGCCGCTCGTCGGATAGACCGCCGCAGTTCTCACCGCCGATCAGCACGGCGCCACCGTCGGGCCTTTCGAGCAACCCCGCGACATGCAGCAACGTCGACTTGCCGGCACCCGACGGACCCACCAGCGCGACGATCTCACCCGGCCTCAGCGCGAAATCGACACCGTTCAGCACCCGAAGCTCGGTTCCAGCGAGCCGAAAGACACGGCGCACATCCCGCAATTCGAGCACGAGATTGGTCGCGGCCGCCGTGCGTCCCGCGAGACGGCCGCTTAGCGGCCTCGTCAGGATGAGGGGCGTTTTTGTTGCCATCAGAAGCACGCCTCATGCTGAGAGCGGCCGCGTGGGCCGTGTCTCGAACCACAGACGATCGCGATGCAGCCCACCCGGGCTCACTCGTAGCGCAGAGCTTCGACCGGGTCGAGCCGGGCGGCGCGCCACGACGGGTAGAGGGTGGCGAGGAAGGAAAGCGCGAGCGCCATGACCACGACAGCGGCGACCTCACCCGAATCGATGCGCGCCGGTATGCGGGTGAAGAAATAGATCTCGGCGGCGAACAGATCGGTGCCGATGATCCTTTGAATTGCTTGCCTTATTGCTTCGATATTGTTGGTGAAGACGAGACCAAGGACAAACCCGGCGATGGTGCCGATGACCCCGATGCTGGCGCCGCTCAGTACGAAAATGCGCAGGATCATGCTGCGAGAAGCGCCCATCGTGCGCAGGATCGCGATGTCGCGCCCCTTGTCCTTCACCATCATGATCATGCTTGAGATGATGTTGAAGGCGGCCACGACGATGATCAATGTCAGGATCAGGAACATTACGTTGCGCTCGATCTCGACCGCGTTAAACAGACTTGAATTGGCCTGCTGCCAGTCGACGATCCGCACCCGGCCGGCGAGCGCCGCGCCGATCAGCCGGCGCTGCTCGCGAATTCGGTCGGGGTCGGCGGTGAAGACTTCGAGGCTGGAGACCGCGTCGGGCAGGCGAAAAAACAGCTGTGCCGCATCGAGCGGTACAAAGATAAAGCTGTTGTCGTATTCGTACATGCCAACATTGAACAGCGCGACTACGTTGTAGGTCTTGACGCGCGGCATCGTGCCGAAAGCGGTGGCTGTTCCCTCTGGCGAAACCAACGTGATCGAGCTGCCGACGGCAAGCCCGAGCCGGCGGGCGAGCCGGTCGCCGACCGCGACGCCGTCGTCGCTGAAGTCAGCCAGCGAGCCCTGGATGATGTGGTTCGCCAGCAATGGGAGCGAGCGCAAATCGTCGGGCCGGATGCCGCGCACCAGCGCGCCTGCCGCGCCGGTCTCCGACGTCGCCATGACCTGCCCCTCGACGATAGGCGTGACCCGCGTGACCCCTGGAATTTCACGTACCGTCTGCGCTGCGGCGTCGAAATCGACAAGCCCGCCGCTCATCGCATAGACGCCAAGATCGCCGTTGAGGCCGAGGATGCGGCCGAGGAGGTCGGCCCGGAACCCGTTCATCACCGACATGACGATAATCAAGGTGGCGACGCCGAGTGCGATCCCGAGCAGCGAAAAGATAGCGATGACCGAGACGAACCCCTCTTGCCGCCGCGCTCGCAAATAGCGGAACGCGACCATCCGCTCGAAGGCGTTGAAAATCACGGGATGTCCGTCGGCGACGCCCCTCACCCTCCCGCTACGCGGGCCCCTCCCTCTCCCCGTTGGAGCGGGGCGAGGGGCTATTCTTCCCCCTCGCCCCGCTTGCGGAAAGAGGGTCGGGGTGAGGGGCAACTAACTGATCGAGGGCGGCATCCACAGAAATGTCGCGCCGCTCGCCGGAACGGCGATGCTTCAGCTCGATCGTGCCGGCGGCGAGGCCGCGCGGGCCGATGACCAGCTGATCGGGCAGCCCGATCAGGTCCATCGTCGCGAACTTTGCGCCCGGGGATTCGTCTCGGTCGTCGTAGAGAACTTCGACGCCGGCGCTGAGGAGCTTGGCGTAGAGGTCGTCGGCGGCCCCGCGGCAGCGCGCGTCCGCCGGACGGAGATTGATCAGGCCGACACGGAACGGCGCGACAGGTTCGGGCCAGATGATACCGGCATCGTCATGGTTGGCTTCGATCAGTGCGCCGGGCAGGCGCGACACGCCGATCCCATAGGATCCCATTTGTAGCGGCACTGCCGCGCCGTCGGGACACGTGACAAGAGCCTGCATCGGCCGCGAGTACTTGTCGCCAAAATGAAAGATATGGCCGACCTCAAGGCCGCGCGCAGTCACGAGTTCCGTCTCCGGGATCGGGCATCTGGCCGGATCGTGCTTTTCGTCGGTCGCAGCGTAGGAAGCGGTCCAGCGCTGAAAAATCGGATCGAGATCGCCCCGGTAATCAACCTCGATGACAGGAATGTCGGTCTCTAGCCAGCTGCCGTGGAAAAACACGTCGCTCTCACCGGAATCAGCGAGGATGATAAATTCGTGGCTGAGGTCGCCGCCGATCGGTCCGGGATCGGCCTGCATCGGGATCGCCTTCAGCCCCATGCGAGCAAAGGTCCTCAGATAAGCGGCGAACATCTTGTTGTAGGAGCGCTTTGCGCCGGCCGCGTCGAGGTCGAAGCTGTACGCGTCCTTCATCAGGAACTCGCGCCCGCGCATGACGCCAAAGCGCGGACGCACCTCGTCGCGGAATTTCCACTGAATGTGATAAAGGATCTTCGGCAGGTCGCGGTAGCTCTTGAGCGACCCGCGGACAATCTCCGTCACCTGCTCTTCGTTGGTCGGGCCGTACAGCATCTCGCGATCGTGGCGGTCGCGGATGCGCAACATCTCCTTGCCGTAATCGTCGTAGCGGCCGCTCTCGCGCCACAACTCCGCTGGCTGCACGGTCGGCATCAGGATCTCCTGCGCCCCGGCACGGTCTTGCTCTTCGCGCACGATGCCCTCGACCTTTTTGAGCACGCGCAGGCCGAGCGGCAGCCACGAATAGATGCCGGCGCTCGATTGGCGGATCATGCCGGCGCGCAACATCAGCCGGTGCGAGACGATCTGCGCCTCGCTCGGATTGTCGCGCAGCACCGGGAGGAAATACTCGGAAAGACGCATCAACCATATCCGGGTAATCGGGCGGCGCACTCTAGGGAACGGAAGGGGGCATGTCCATCGACCCCGCCGACCCCGTCACGCAAGCGCCGGCCCGACATTAAATTTCTTAAAATTCGCGTGACGAGCGCCCGGCCGCATGGCTAAGATAGGTCCGCGTTCAGGCAGAAATGCCGGTCCGAGTTTAGGGAGGAACCGACTATCGAGAAGAGGCAGGCGTCAGGCCTGCCTCTTTGGCTTTTGGGATATACCCCGGGTAACCCTACCGCAGGACGCGGGCCGGACGCCCGCGCGGTATAGAGCGGCACACTGAAAGGAATTGGAGAAGCGAGATGGCGGTCAGTCGTGGGTACCATTTCTATCAAAATCCCGGGCCGACCAATATTCCGGACCGCGTGTTGCGGGCAATGGACCGCGGCGCCATCGACTTTACCGGCGCCCAATTCAAGGCGATCGCCGAAGACTGCTTCGCCGGTCTCAAACGCGTGTTCAAGACCGATCAGACGATCCTCGCCTATACCGCCTCCGGACATGGCGCCTGGGAAGCGGCGCTCGTCAATTTGTTCTCACCCGGCGACAAGGTGCTGATCGTCGAGAGCGGCTACTTTTCGCTCAATTGGGGCATGCGGGCCGAGGCGTTCGGGCTTGAGGTCGAGACCTTGCCCAATGACTGGCGTAGCGCCGTCAGCCCGGCCAAGCTTGAAAGCCGATTGCGCGAAGATCGCGAGCATGTGCTGAAAGCGGTGCTGGTCGTACACAACGAGACCTCGACCGGGGTGCTCAACGACATCGGCGCGTTGCGGCGCGCGATTGACGCTGCGAAGCATCCGGCGCTGTTTCTCGTCGATGTGATCTCGTCTCTGGGGTCGATGGATTTCCGCATGGACGAATGGGGCGTCGATGTCGTTGTCGCCGGGTCGCAGAAGGGGCTGATGCTGCCGACCGGCATGGCCTTCACCGGCGTCAGCACCCGGGCGATCGCCGCCTGCGCCGAAGCCAAGCCTCCGCGGGTTTATTGGGATTGGCGGAGACTGCTGGGGGAAGCCTCGCAGGCCTATTGGAACGGCACTGCACCAGTGCACTTCTTCTACGGGCTGCAAGAAGCGCTGCGCATGATCGAGGAGGAAGGTCTCGACGCCACCTTTGCGCGCCACCACCGCCTTGCCGAGGCGACGCGGCGCGCCGTGCGCGTCTGGCGGCAGAACGACGGACCGGAGATCTTCGCGATCGACCCGCGGGCCCAGTCTGATTCGATCACCGCGGTGCAGGTGCCCGACGGCTATGATGCCGACAAGGTCCGCCAACTCTGCCTCGACAAGTTCAACGTATCGCTCGGCGGCGGGCTCGACCGACTCAAGGGCCATGTGTTCCGCATCGGCCATCTCGGCGATCTGAACGAGCCGATGATCCTCGGGTCCCTGGCAGCGGTGGAGATGGCGCTCGAATTGTCGGGTGTGCCACACGGCAAGGGCGGCGTCGCCGCGGCAATGGATTATCTCGTCGTCGCCGAATAACGCGGAATGAGGACCGCATAACCTCTGCAGCGCCAATGGCAGCTGTGGCGGCGCCGGCATTGGAGTGGCTGCCGGCCCGCCGCAGTCTGACGTTTACGTTCGGCGAATATTGTTTTCACGAAAGCTGGTTCGAGGGCCTCGAACTGCTCACGCACGTCACCCGGATCACCACGCCGCTGGACGAGACCGTTGCTGCGGTCCTCCCGCTCCTTCAGAACCACGACGCTGTCATTCTGCCGTCGCATCCGGTGACCACCGCGCCGCAGCCGCTACAGCTGACGCGCCGATACATGCGTTACACTTTAGCGACGAACAATCATTATTACATCGAGGTCACCGACGCGTCTTTCGACGATTACCTGCAGCGGTTGTCGCGGCACCATCGTCACGAAATCCAACGCAAGCTGCGCCGATATCTGCAGGCCAGCGGCGGGACGATCGAGTTTCGCCGGTACGCCACGCCGCAAGATGCGCGCAATTTCTTCGCTCTTGCCAGGGCTCTCTCGGCGAGGACGTATCAAGATCGCCTGCTCGGGCGCGGACTGCCCGACACCGATGCCTTTCGCGCCGAACTCGACGAGCACGCGGCTCGAGGCACGATGCGAGGTTATCTTCTGTGTCATCGCGAGCAGCCAATCGCCTTCGGCTATTGCGCCGCGATTGGCGACTGCCTGCCCTTTCTTTTTACCGGTTATGATCCGGCATTTGCGGCGTGGTCGCCCGGCATCGTATTGGTTTACGAAATGCTGCGCTCGATCGCCGGCGAAAGACAATTTGCGGTGCTCGACTTCGGTTCGGGTGAAGCGCAGTACAAGCGGCTGTTTGCGACGGCCTCGCGGCTTTGCGCCACGATATTCTTTTTTCGGCCCACACCCGGCCATTTGATTACGGTGCTGGCCCATCGCGGCTGCATTGCCGCCTCGGACGGCTTCGCCGCCGCAGCCGCCCGGCTAGGTGTCAAAGCGTGGCTGAAGCGGCTGTTGCGCGCCCGGGCTGCAGCGCGAGCTTTGTGAGGGTCAACGCCTCGCTGTTTGTCGCGTAATGCACGCCCGGCCGATGCGCGACATGGCCGAGCAGGGAGTCGAGGTCCTGCCACAGATGATTGCCGTCGATCTCCCAGGAACGTGCATTGACGTGAAAAACACCGCCGTTGTTTAGCGCTGCATCGAAGAGAAGCTTGCCCAGCCGCACCGGGTCGGTCTCCAGCCGGGCCAGGCGCAACCAGTCGGCGAGCCCTGCGACATTGGCGTCCCGCAGTGCATGGCGCGCCAATGCAATGCGCGAGGCGCGGCGGAAATCGATGGAGATCGGCATGCGCGCGGGATCGAAGCTAGTCGGCGTGCGAAACGCCATTGTCGTGCGCCCGAGCGTATAGCCGGTCTCGGTGAGGACCGAGCAGGCCGCCGCGGTAAAAGCACCCTCAGGGTAGGAAAACGAGACGACCGGCCCGCCCGTGATGTCCTCCAGCCACGCCCTGCTCTCGCTGAGCTCATAGCGCACCTCGTCCACCGGCCGGCCGGTCAGCAGACGGTGGCTCAGGGTGTGCGAGCCGATCTCCATACCCATCCGCTGCAATGCACGGATCTCGTCATCGCCGATGTCCTTGCTTCCGGGATGGTTGAGCGCGACGTAGAAGGTTCCTTTGAGTGCGTACGCCGCCAGACGCTCGGCCAGGCGCAGATCGGTGGGATGGCCGTCGTCCCAGCTCGTTGTCACGATTGTCGTGGGCATAGACGAAGCATACCCAAGATTGCATCAAAGAGCCAGAGCTGCGGAACTTTGCCTGCTCGTCCAAGGGAACCCGGTGACGGATCGCATTTGCCGAAATTGGATAGCCGGCCCCAGAAGTTCCTTCGCAAAATTGACTTCGATGCCGGCCTTGTAGCTCAACGAGCCCGGCCGCAGGCGAGGCTGGTGACAAGAAAATGCCGGGCAGCGTCACCTCGGTGTTCAGCGAAGCGCAGGATTTCGAAGCTGCCCTGCGCGCGGAGGGCGGCGCCGGTCTCCTCGTCACCGGACGCGCCGCGTCTCGGGCGCGGTTGACTCAGATCACGCTGGACCGCTTGCGCCTGGCGAGCGCCGAGGAGGAGGCGGCGCGGATCGCTTTCTTTGCCGGGCTCGCCAGCACGGTATTGATCTGCTGGCTGATCGGCGGAAGCGCGGCGCCGCTGTGGGGCGGAATCGAGCAGCGGGCCGGCGACATGCTCACACTCGGCCCGGGACAACGAGTGCATTCAAGAACTGAGGGGCCGTGCCGCTGGAACGCCATCCGGCTGCCGGACGAGGAGCTTCGGCGCTATGGCCGTGCATTGTGCGGAGCCGAGTTTGCCGCTCCGCCCGCGCTCGCGGTCTGGCGGCCGGCACCCGCGGTCATGATGCAACTAGCGCAACTCCACCGAGCCGCCATCCGGATGGCCCAAGCGCGGCCGGGCACGCTGGCCGATGTCGAGGCCGCGCACGGGTTGGAGCAGCAACTGATCCATGCGCTGATCGAATGTCTCTCAGCCGCGCGCGCACAGGAGGAAGCACCCGCCGCTCGCCGGCACCGCGGCATCCTCGCCGGATTTGAGGGCCTGCTCCAGGCCGACCCGTTCGCGCGCATGGCCGAAATCTGCGTCGCGCTCGGCGTGTCGGACCGCTTGCTGCGCGAATGCTGCAACGAGCACCTGCGCATGGGGCCGAGCCAGTATCTTCGCCTCCGGCGGATGCAGCAGGTGCACCGCGCGCTGCGAAACGAGAGTCCGGATACCGCACGCGTTTCCGAGGTCGCCGAGCGATACGGCGTCCGCGATCTCGGCCGGTTCGCCAGCGACTATCGCGCCTTCTACGGCGAACTGCCGTCCGCCACATTGCGGCGAGATTTGGGTCGAACGCGTGTAAAATTTTAGTGACTGAATTGACCTAATTCGACTTAAGGGCGATGGTAAGCATTCGTTAATCCCGGCTACCGAGGTTGCAGATGCCCTCGAGCGCTGTGCGAACCTTCACTGACCCCGACGATTACGCCGCCTTGATCCGCAACACAAAAGCGGAGTTCACGATCACCGAGCGCGGACACTTTAGCGCAAAGCTCACCCGCATCGATCTGCATCGGCTGTGGATGCAGCGGTTCTCCGACAACCTGCCGCGCGTGGCACACTCGGCCGGCGCAGGTGGACGGGTCACCATCTCGTTCCGTACCCAGCCCGGGCCGACCCTGCTCTGGGGCGGCGCCGAGATGCTGCCGACGAACATCGTGCGACACGGCGAGTGCAGGAGCCCTTTTCAGCGTTCATCCGGGTCGGCCGCCTGGGGCGCCATGTCGCTCCCCGTGGACGATGCGGCAGCAGTCGGCGAAGCGTTGGCCGGCAGCGACCTGACGCGGCCGAAACAGACACTAATCGTCACCCCCGCTCCATCACCGATGGCGAGGCTTCAGCGGCTGCACGCGGCCGCCGGGCAACTGGCGGAGGAGGTCCCGGAAATTATCGCCAACCCGGACGCTGCACGCGAGCTGGAGCAGGCGCTGATCGAAGCGATGGTCGACTGCCTCGCCAACCGGGAGGATCTCGGGGGCAGCTTGGCGCAAGAGCAGCACGCGGTTGTGATGCGCCGCTTTCGCCGGGTGGTGGAGGAGAACCCGGAGCAACCGCTCCACATCCCCGAAATCTGCCAGTCGATCAAGGTTCCGAGCCGGACATTGCGCATGGTCTGCCTGGAGCATCTGGGGATGGGGCCAAAGCGCTATCTGGTGCTGCGTCGCTTGCATTGGCGCGGCGGGCATTGCGGGAGGCTACGCCTGAAGCAACGACAGTGACAGACATCGCGACGCGGTTCGGCTTCTGGCAATTGGGACGTTTCTCCGTCGAGTATCAGGCGCTCTTCGGCGAGTCCCCGTCCGCTACGCTTCGTCAATCATCCTGATAACGGCAGACACCGTCTGCCGAAATTGCATAGGCGGTCGAGAGAGCGGACGCCTATGGTTGAGGCTCGGGCGAAGTTTGCCCGGCCACCGTACGCGAACATGGAGATTGTGCCATGAGGATAGACCTGACAGT
>Ga0306921_10006227_pt1 | contig 12438 bp, 10 predicted proteins | sample sta12Cox44000080_FD_203760 | JGI IMG/M metagenome (GOLD analysis project Ga0306921, IMG submission 203760) | Lab enrichment of tropical soil microbial communities from Luquillo Experimental Forest, Puerto Rico - statoxic.12C.oxic.44.000.080 (v2)... | ecosystem: Environmental > Terrestrial >... | reverse complement strand
GACCCCGTCCAGGCCGCCGAGTGCGGCCGCGAGCGAGCCGATCCAGCGGGCCGTGCAATAGCAAAACACATCAATCGCAAACCGCGCGCGCGGCGCCGCACTCGCCAGCAGCTCGCGAAAATCCGATGATACCCCGGAGAGCCCGAGCATGCCGGAGCGGCGGTAGAGGAGATCGACCAATGCCTCGGCCGCCATCCCCTTCGTTTGGATCAGGTGCAGCACGACGCCGGCGTCGAGAGCGCCGCAGCGGGTGCCCATCGGCAGGCCGTCAAGAGCGGTGAAGCCCATCGTCGTTGCGATCGAAGCGCCGGCCTTGAGCGCGCAGGCCGAGCAGCCATTGCCGAGATGCAGCACGACGACCCGGCCCTCGGCGATCTCCGGCGCGTGCTGCGGCAGTACCGAGGCGATGTATTCGTAGGAGAGGCCGTGGAAGCCGTAGCGCCGCACCCCCTCATCGTAGAACGCGTAGGGCAGCGCGAAGGCCTGCTCCACCTCCGGTGCCGTGCGATGAAAGGCGGTATCGAAGCACGCCAGCTGCGGCAAGTCGGGATTGAGGGTCATCGCCATCTTTATGGGCACGAGGTTGTGCGGTTCGTGCAACGGTGCCAGCGGCACCAACGCTTCCAGTTCGGCCAGCAATTCAGAGGTCACGCGTGCCGGCCTGGAGTGGTGCAGCCCGCCGTGGACCACGCGATGGCCGAGCGCCGCGAGACGCCGCGCGCCGAGCCTTTCTCTTGTCCAGGGCAGCACCGCCGGCAATACCTCGCTCGGTGTCGAGGGTGGTGCAGCACCGAGATCCGGGGGTGCGATCGCCTCGCCGTCGGGCCCCGTGGCGCTCGTCGAAGGTCGCGCCCCGAGACCGTCCACCTGGCCGGCGAGCAGCCGCCTTTCGCCTTCGTAGACGCTGAATTTGAGCGACGAGGAGCCGGCGTTGATCACGCCGATCAACGGCTCGCCCGCTGTGGCGGTCATGCTGGCCTCCTCATCGGATTACCCTGACGGGCAGGGAAACTACGGGAAAAAATCGCGATCCGACCCAGCTCATCGACGATTATCCCTTCTCATCAGCCGCTTATCAACCCGGCGTCACGGCCCGCAGGGAAACGCAAGTGGGTCGCCTGCTTCGTCATCAGCGGCCCCGACAACAACAGCCGAGCATGCGCGTCAATTCTGTTACCAAAATGGGCGGCGCCCAGGCGCAGGCCTTCAGCCGAGGATGTGATACCCGCCGTCGATATAGATCGTGTCGCCGGTCATGGCACCGGCGTAGGGGCTCGCCAGAAAAGCGCAGGCGGCGCCGACCTCCTCGATGGTCACGAGCCGGCGCGCCGGCGCTCGCTCCGCCACCCGCTCCATCAGTGTGTCGAAATCCGGAATCCCCGAGGCGGCCCGAGTGGCGAGCGGACCCGGGCTGATGGCGTGCACGCGAATGCCCTTAGGCCCGAGCTCGGCGGCCAGGTAGCGCACCGCCGATTCGAGTGCCGCCTTGACCGGCCCCATGATCCCGTAATTCTCGATGACCTGGCCGGCGCCATGATAGCTCATGGCGAAGATCGTTCCCCCGCCAGTCATCAGCCTTTCGGCGCGGCGCGTCAGGTCGAGAAATGACCAGCACGATACATCCATCGCCGTCAGAAAGCCGTCGCGCGGGCAGTCGGTGACGCGCCCGGCGAGCGCCTCCCGCGGGGCGAAGGCGATCGAGTGGACGAGAATGTCGAGGTGTCGCCATTTCGTCTCCACCGCCTCGAACAGCGCATCGACCTGCGCCGTGTCGCGCACCTCAAGCGGCATCAGCAGCGGCGCCTCCACCGCCTGCGCCAACGGCTCGACATAAGGCCGCGCCCTTTCATTGAGATAGGTCATCCCGATCTCGGCGCCGGCCCGATGCATCGCTTGGGCGCATCCCCAGGCGATCGAGCGGTCGTTGGCGACGCCGACGATCAGCGCCTTCTGCCCTTTAAGGATCGTAGAGCGGATCAGCTCGGGTGGCATGCCGTTCGCCCCCGTCATCGGATGGCTGCCGCGGCACTCTGACGTCGGGCGTCGGCCATCAGGCTGGCGACGGCGCAGGATGCCAGGCGCGAGACCACCGTGTCGGCCCTGCTCGTTAGGATGACCGGCACGCGCGCGCCGAGCACGATGCCGGCGGCGTCGGCACCGGCCAAAAAAGACAGGCTTTTGGCCAGCATGTTCCCGGCTTCTAGATCCGGCACCACGAGCACGTTTGCCCGCCCGGCGACCGGCGAGACGATGTGCTTGATCGCCGCCGCCTCCATGTTGATCGCGTTATCGAGCGCCAAGGGGCCATCCAAGATCCCGCCGGTGATCTGCCCGCGATCCGCCATCTTGCACAGTGCCGCGGCTTCGATCGTCGATGGTACCTTGGGATTGACCGTCTCCATCGCCGACAGGATCGCCACCCGAACCTCCTCAAACCGCAAGGCGTGCCCGAGATCGATCGCGTTCTGCACGATATCGACCTTGGCCTCCAGATCTGGTGCGATGTTGACCGCGGCGTCGGTAACGATCAGCGGATCCTTGTGGCCAGGAACATCCATCACAAAGCAATGGCTGATGCGGCGAGCCGTGCGAATACCCGTCTCGCGCGCGACCACGGCGCCCATCAGCTCGTCGGTGTGCAGGCTGCCCTTCATCAAGGCTTCGGCCTTCCCCTCACGGACGAGTTCGACTGCCTTCGCGGCGGAATCATGGCTGTGCGCCGCCTCCTTTAACAGGAAGCCTGAAATGTCGAGCCCCGCCCGCTCGGCGATATCGCGAATCCGGTCGGGCGGCCCGACCAGGATCGGGGTGATCAAGCCGAGCCTCGCCGCCTCCACGGTACCCTTCAGCGAGACCTCGTCGCAAGGATGGGCGACAGCTGTCGTCACCGGGGGTAGGCTCTGCGCCGCGCGCAGCAGCCGCTCGTAGCGCTCGTTCGACCGGATCGCGTCCTTTTCCATTGCTCCCCTCACCTCTCGGCGATTTATGCTGCCTTATCCCGCCCGACCTCGGGGGCCGGGCCGGCGAACATCGCCTCGACGCGTTCGAGCCGCCGCCGGCCCTCTTCGGGAAGGGCGCCGCGCGCCGCGAGCACCCTACGCACTAATGCCAGCGCCTCCTCGCACTGCTGGCGATTACCCGGCAACAGCTTCGGCAGCGCGGTAATAGCGCGCTCCATATCCAGCAGCAGAATCAGGTATTGCTCCTTCACGATCTCCTTGAATCGAGCGACCCCGATGCGCTTGGCAGCCGGCAACTCGGCGCTGATCTGTTTCAGGGCGGCAAATCCGCGCTCGTCGACCTTGCCTTCCGGAAGGCGCACATAGATCAGTGCCCGCACCGCCGCCTCGATCAAACCGCCTTGGTCGATCTGCTGTTCAAGGTGGACAGTGGCTTGTTTGGCCGCAGCCTCTCGGGCCACATCGCGCCCGATGCGGCGGCTCACTGAGGTTTCGTCGGCGCGCAGACCGACCATCGCCTGCAGAATGGGAGAACCGTAGGTGTTGAAGAAGAACGCCTCGGTCGCCGCATCTCGCGCCCTGCCCCACATTTCTAGCCCGCCGGTGATCATGTGCGACGCCATGCGCTCGAGAGCGAGGAATGGATTATCCGGGCTTACCGGGCGGCGATTTCCGGACACCATCTCGGCCCAATCCGGAACGGGCCGCATGAATGGGTTCTGGTCGGCGAAGCTTTCGAAGCGAAGGCGGTTCGGGTGACTGTGCCGCATCAGTTCGGCGCTGGTTTCGGTTACCGCAGCGCGCACTGCCGGCCGCATCAGGGTGCTGTAGACGCCCTGCGTGATTTCGGAAACCCGCGCGGCGGTCGCAAACGCAAGGTCATCCTCGGGGCTGTTGCCGCCGAGCTTACGGATGTCGTCGAGCGTGCGGTTCTCGAGACTGAATAGATAGTTGCCCTGCACTAGCTGCGGGTTTTCGACATTTTCGTCGATACCCGTGATCACCGCCTCATAAAGACCGGGTGGCATCAAATCGATCATGTCCATGGCAAGCGCGAACTCGCCATGCTCTTTCGTCGCCACCTTGCCGGAGACGAAAATGCCGAGATGGCCAATGCTCTGGTGCAGGCAATAGACAATCGTCTGCCCGGCTGCGACGAGCTCATCCTCATGATCGTAAAGATCGAGGATCCAGTCCAATGCCTGCTGCGGCGGCGTGATGTCGTCACCCCACGAGCAGAACACGATGATCGGCGATTTGATGTTGCGCAGGTCGACGCGAATGCCATTGGAGTTGCGCAATTCGCCCGAAACAAGCTTATTTCCGACGAAAAGCTGGTCGGCAATCGACTGCATTTCCCCGGCATTCAGAAGCACCGGGCTGCCCCACCATTTCTCGAATTCGAGAAACCGGGGCGGCTCGGTATCGATTTTTGAATAGACGTTGTAGATTTTTTTCCAATACGTGTTGTCGGGGTGCAACGATTCGAAATTCGCAACCAGGTTGGCGCCATCGAAGATACCGTTACCGAGATCGCCCGCCAGTGAGGTCAACCAAGTCCCGCCCAACAGCCCGCCAAGATAGCGCATCGGGTTCTTGCCGTGCACGCCGGCCCAGTAAGAGAGTGGTGATCCGGCGAGCATGATCGGGCCGACCTTTTCCGGGTGAACGGCACTCATCATCATGATCTGCCAGCCGGCCTGGCAATTGCCTATCAGGCAAGGCTTGCCCTCGGCGTTCGGGTGGCGCGCGACCACCTCCTCGACAAAACTGGCCTCTGCCTCGCACACGTCTTCGATCGTTTGGCCGGGTACCGGGTCAGGCAGAAAGCCGACGAAATAGCAAGGGTGGCCGGCCGCAAGCGCCACCCCGATCTCGCTGTCGTGCTTCATGCCGCCGATGCCGGGACCGTGGCCGGCGCGCGGATCGAAAACAACGAACGGCCGTTTGTTCGGGTCGATCGAAGCGCCCTTGGGCGGGATAATCCGTACCAACGCGTAATTCACCGGGCGGGGCAGCAACCGCCCATCGAGGACCAGGTCGACATCAAAGTTCAGCACGTGCGGCGCCTCGCCGGCATTGTGCTCGACGCAATTATTGCCGCGCTGGCGCAGTACGTCCAGCAATAGAAAAGCACGCTGCCACGCGTCGACCCAGTATTCGACGGCGCTGTTTGTCAACTCGAAAAACGGCCACTGCGATAACGCGGTGGTAGATTTGTCCTTTTTCTCATTCAGGTCACTCACGATTGCCTCCCGCTTCTGTGACGGTGGCACCCTAATGGCGGGCCTTGTGCATTGCAACATTGATCTAAATCAACGAACGGGTCGTGCAAGATCCAAAGCCCAGCAAATCCGCCGCGAGCGCGATATGTTGCAGTTGCATGAATTTTTTACTACCCTTGGAAGGTTCCGCTGTGGAGTTTTCGCGTCTTTGCCGCATCAGCCGGGAGGGAGCGACGATGGAGATACGAATGAAAACGTTTCTACCTGCGGTAGCGTTGGTTGGAGCGCTCAGCTTCAGCAGTGCTGCCAGCGCTCAACAGTCCGGAACCGCCGACGATGCCAAGGCGCTGCTCGCGAAAGCCGCCATAGCGGTGAAGGCCGACGAGGCCGGCGCGCTCGCCAGGTTCGATAACCCAAACGGCGGCTATAAAGACCGCGACCTCTATGTTTTCTGTTTCGACCGCCGGTCCGGCGTCCTGCTTGCCGGCCAACCGACGACAAAGGGTCAGGATGTGCGGACGCTCATAGATCTGACCGGCAAGAGGTTCGGCCAGGAGATGTTCGCTAACGTCAAGGACGACGACGTCATCACCGTGGACTATCTGTTCCCCAAGCCCAACTCGACCGTTCCCGTTGCCAAGGAATCCTTCGTCGAGGGGCTTGGAGACGTCGCCTGCGGGGTCGGCTACTACAATGCCTCTACCTCTGCCCAGGCGCCCGGAGGCTCTTCGCGAATGGAGAGGGAGCAGCACGCCTGCGCCGTCGTCATGGGGCTCGCTCGGCCGGGAGCCCTATACAGCACATGCATCAGCACTCTCGATAAGACCCTATCTGAGCTAGATCAAGCGCTGCAGACTTCGAGAAAGCGAAACTTTTGCGCTCGGGCTGGGCTCCAGCCCGGTACGCCATCTTTCGCAGCCTGCGTGGAAACCGGCCTCGGGTCTTGAGGCTCGATTGCCCCAACCCGGCTGATTCAGGCAATGCGCAGCCGATACCGGCCGTATGCGGCAACCGCCCGTGCCCATTGCAGCAAGGGCGATCAAGCCTGATGCATCCCTTCATGCCTTAGGATGGGAATAGTATGTCGCGGATCACCTTAACTTGCTGCTTTGCTGCGCTGCTTGGGTCGTGTGGCACTCAGAGCGTCAGCAAGATCGATTGGGAGCACGCGCGTCTTGCCTGCGCGGATGTGGGTATCGAACCGGGCACTAGCGCCTTCGATCAGTGCGCCACTAATCTTTACTACTCCCTGTGGAAAGAGCAGCACGAACAGCCTCCGGGGTAAAGACTGCAACGCACCAGCGGCGCGGCTGAGCACTGACTGCGGGAGACGGGTTACGATTGACGGCCAGGCGACGTTGGCTGATCGGGATCGGCGGCACCGGGGACACTCGTCCATCTTGCCATAAGCAGACCTCGGGCAGACCGGCGGAGCCGATTTTGCTGCGGGCCGCCGTGGCAAAAAAATCAACCGATGGTCTCGAGGCTCAAATCAACAAGGGCGTGAACCTTTGGCGGTGGGTGGTGCCGCGAAGAATGGAACACGCTCGACGTGTACGCACGGGCGGCCAATGAAAAATCACAATGCGGCGTGTGTGCGAAGGATTTCCAGTAACGCCGAAACTGCACGAGAGCGATAGCGGTCAGCATGCTGCACCACGTAAAAAGCCCGCGGCGCAAGCGATACCGGCAAGCGTTTCAGAGTCCCGGCCTTGATAGCGTCGGCGCAGACGCGGGCTGACAAAATGGTGGCACCGGCACCCGCGAGGACCGCTTCAAGAACTGCCTCATTTGACGGGAGTTCGATGGCGATATTGAGTTTGCCATAAGGTATGCCGAGGGCGCCCAAGGCCTTTACGAAGGCGGCTCTCGTCCCGGATCCATCCTCTCGCAAAATCCATTTGCCCGCGGTTAGATCGTCGACCGTAAGTTTCTCCATGATCACCCAAGGATGGTCGACGCTCACAACCATCACGAGGTCATCCCGGGCGATCATTTCGACTGCGAGGCAGGAATCCTGTAATTCCTCTTCGGGACCTTCGACAAAGCCGAGTTCGATATTGCCGCGGATTATGGCTTCGACTACTTGGGCGGAATTGGCGAGGGAAACCACCAAGGCGACACCGGGATAGGCTTGATGAAAGTCGACCAGTCTGGGCGGTAAGAAGTGGCTCGCTATCGTCTGGCTGGCCTTGATTTCGAGCCGCCCCCGACTGAGGCCCGTGAACTCGCGCATCGCCAGCTTTACGGCGTCGGCGCGGTTGACCAGCGTGTGCGCTTCCTCAAGCAGCAGCTTTCCCCCTTCGGTTAGGGCAATGCCGCGCCCCACACGATGAAACAGTTTTGTGCCGAACTCGCGTTCGAGTGACGCCACTGCCGCCGATACCGATGGAGGGGCCAGTCCGAGGGCGTCGGCCGCGCGCGTGACGTGTTCGCGTTCGGCGACCGCGATAAAGATCTGCAATTGATCAAGCGTCATGCTGCCGCCCCTTGGCGATTTGGCGCCTCGGATTTATCACCTGGCCTCCGTAGGGAGGGCCCACTTGCTATCGCGAAACATCGATCGTTCGATGTAAACTAACGAATCGTGTGTTTCAAGAGTCAGTTTTATCTGATTTACCGCGACTATATCAGCTTGGCACGAGCCACCGGACCGCTAAGCCCCGAGGCCGTCGGCAAGAAAGGAGATCACCACATGTTTCGTCTCACCTCGTCCAACATCAGCCAGACGCAAGTGTTTGGTCGCTCCGGTCGCCGGGCCGCGACTCCGGCCGGAATCATCGGTGCCGCGGCTATCGCTCTATTCGCCTCGGCCAGTACCTTTGCCAACGCGGCAGAGAACTCGTCGCGAATGGCGCTGGAGCACCATGCCTGTACCGTCGTGATGGGGCTCCATCAACCAGGAGACCTCTATGACACATGCATCAGAAGCCTCAGTAAGAGCTTGTCCGAATTGGATCAAGCGCGATCGGTTTCGACGGACCGGAGCGTATGTGCCCAGGAGAGTCTTAAGCCCGGTACGCCGGCGTTCGCGGTCTGCGTAGTAAGCGCAAAACAATCCCCAGCGAATGCCGGGCGCCATCAGGCGATGGTCCCCGCCCACTGAAGCAAGTGCGACCTACCCTGACACACCCCTCAGATTGGAGATAGCAATGTCACGCATCATGTTAATCTGCGCCCTTGCCGCACTGCTCGCGGCAGGTAGCACCCAAAGCGCCAGTGCCGTCGAGAGCGCCAATCAAACCGCTTGGGCGCAGGCGCGCCTGGCCTGCGCCGATGTGGGTATCGCTCCGGGCAGCGGCGCCTTCGGTCAATGTGTCGCCGATCTCTACTACTCCCTGTGGGACGAGGAGAACGAGTCTGAACGCTGACCGGGGAGAGCGATCACCGGAGCACCGCGGAACGCCGTGCCTTCGAAAACAAAGTGTGGCAGGATACTTAGGCTTGGAGCCGCGGCAGCGAGAACATTACCTTGATTAGTCGAGATGTACACGAGAGTTTGATGTTAAGTTGCTGGCATGCGGTGGGACGCCGTGTCGGTGATCGACACGGCGCCCGAACACGGTGATCGCCACGCAGGTAAAAGTCAGTCGCGCTTAGCCTTAACAGTAGCAGCCTTCGCTCCCCGCGCCGAAGTCGGATGCCGCGGTGATCGGTCCAGAGAGTGGGTGATTAGGGCGTCGGCGTGGCGGCTTGGTCTTAAAAAGCCACCTGCATTCGGCCAGAAAGGGTCTGGAAATGCTGGCCGATTTGCACCGTCCCCAAGGAATTTAGCTTGTCCACCATGCTATACTGGAATTGCATCTCGAACCGGATCCAGTCGTTCGGATACCAGCTGAGCGCCGCGCCGAAGATCTGTTGGTAGCCACCAAAGATACCGCCGGTTTTGCTTTGCGATACGCCGGGAGTGACATTGCTGTTCAAATTCATGACGCTCCAGCGCGCGGCCAACTGCCAGGCGCCGAGGCCGGGCGAAAAGCCGTTCTCGTTGATTATGAACGGATCGTCGACCTTCGGTCTGGCGAACGCGGCCGAGCCGACATTGTAACGGAACGGCTCTCCGGTTATGTTCCAGCCCGCCTCGACATAGCCTCCGTTGAAACTCAGACCGGGCGCCGGCACGCCCGGCAATTTCGACTGGATGTCATGGATTTGATAGTACCCACCCTGAAGCAGAAGATTGCGCCAGTTTCCTGCAATCTCCCCGCCAATAACACTGGCGCTCGAGCTCGACAGGCTTCCGGTGTTGATCAGTTTGTTCTGGTCAGCTGCGCGATCCTCGGGGCGATCCCCAAAGCTCAGCGTTTCGCGGCTGACCCCAGGCGTGCCGCCGGAGTTGATGTTCGGGTGGAACACGTTCTCGCCGGAGACATCGATGTGGAAGTTCCAATCCTCGTCATAATAGGGGCGTCCTGCCAGGCGCCCGACCATCCCGAGCTGCTCGCCATTGAGCAGGCTCGAGGTTTGCGCCCCGTAGGGGGCGCCCGTAAAAGCCAAGGCCGCGAAATAACTTCCGGACCCCCATGGCAAAGAAATACCGTCGTTCGACGCCTTGACGCTGGGAAAGGTGGCGCGGGCGTCGCCCGCGGCCACGTTGCGCGAGATTTCGATAATGCTCGGCCGCTCCATCAGCAGGAAATCGTTCGAGCTCTGCGAGTCGTAAAGCGAGAACCACGGCTTGAAATATCCGAGGGTGGCGGTAAACGGCTTAAACCCGGTGAAGTTCAGATTAGCTTCGTACAAGGTCTGGTTGGTGTTCACGCCGTCGGGTGAGCCGCCGAAATCGGGTGTGACGTTCAACGTAAAATCGTCGAACTTTGCGACAAAGAATATCCGCTCCCGCCGCAGATTGACGCCGTTGTTGAGGTTTGGGAATTGCGTATTCGAGTTCGGGTTCTGGTAATAGGTACCATAGTCGAATTGCGTCTGGTTGCCGATGGCGAAAGACATGCGGCCGTCCGAGGACGAGATCGTCGGTCGCCCTCCGGGGAAAGCGACCTTGATCCCCTCGGATGGAGCGGCAGGCGCCGGGGGTGCGGCGGCCGCCGCCGCCTGCGCCTGTGTGGCGGCCTGCGTTGCTTGAGATTGGGCGGTTGCGGCCTTGGCTGCGTCCTGCTGGGCCTGCTGTGCCGCCTCTTGAGCCTGGCGAAGCTGATCTTTTGCGCGTTGCGCCTCGCCTTTTGACTGGCGGAGCTGTTGTTTTGCCTCGCCAAGTTCGCCCTTGAGTTGCTGCAACTGATTTTGGAGATCGCGGATCTGCTTTTCGATCGCCTCGATCCGGTCCATAGAGACGCCTTGTGCGCCGGCTGCGGCAGGTATCATCGCGGCACAGAATGCAACCAGCGCTCCACAGTCGCGGTAGGATAGGCCCATATCCATTTTCCCCGTTTACGACACGCGGAAGAACCTTACTAACGAAATGCAACAGTTTTTTTACACAATCGCCGTTTGCGCGAGGCTTGGCTCAAGGATTTCGGCAAGCAGAATAAAGGCGTTACCGTAGATTATCAGGCTAAGAGCAGCGGCGCCCGGATCCAGGACTTTACCAACCGCACGGTCGACTTCGCCGATAGCGACGCGGCGATGACAGACGAGGAAATCGCCAAGGTCGCCGATGGCGTCGTATTGCTACCGGTTACCGCCGGCGAGATCGTCCTTGCCTACAATCTCCCGGGTAGCCCAAAGGGGCTGAAACTGCCGCGCGATGTCTACCCCAACATCTTTCTTGGCAAGGTCGCGAAGTGGAACGATCCGCGGATCGTCGCCGCCAATCCCAATCTCAAACTTCTTTATCTGCTGATCACCGTCCGTCGTCCGCCTTCCAGCCGCCAGCGAGCGTGACCCAGGCGGAATTGAAGCCCAGCCCAGCTCCAACGACCCCGCAGCAGGCAGGAGGCAATATTCGAACGAGCCCGCGGTAATCGAAGTTCAGAACCTGTAGCGGTTTTCATTGCTTTCAGACGGCGAACTCCGTGGTCAATTTTTTTGGCGCCGCCACATTCTGCAGCCTCACATAGTCGGGCAGGCCATTCTTAAACGGTGGGTAGGCTTCGCCAACGACAAGCGGCGCCAAATAGCGGCGGGCCGCATCGGTGATGCCGAAGCCGTCCGCGCTGATAAAGTCGGGGGGCAACAGTTTCTCCTGGTTTGCGACCTGAGCGAGCGGCGCCGCGATGATATCCCAGCGATAGGGCGCATCGCTAAGCCGGCGGATTGCCGTCATCACGGCGCCCCTCCCAGCGATTGCGAATTCCACCGCCGCGCGACCGACTGCGTAGGCCTGCTGGACATCGGTCTCGGAGGCGATGTGACGTGCCGAGCGCAGGAGGTAATCGGGAACCGCCCAATGGCACTTGCAGCCGAGCTTCGTGCTTATCAGGTTGCTGATGAGTGGCGCTACTCCGCCCAGCTGTGCATGGCCAAAAGAGTCCGTTAAGCCCGACGCCGAGAGGAACTCTCCGTCTGGTCCCTTGACCCCTTCGGACACCGCGATAACGCATTGGTCATACCGCTCCAAAGCGTCCTCGACCTTGGCGAAGAACCGCCCCTCATCGAACGCGATTTCGGGCAGCAGCAGGATGTGTGGAGCATCGCCTTCGTGTTCAGCAGCGAGCGCGCAGGCGGCGGTCGTCCAGCCGGCATGCCGGCCCATCACTTCCAGAGTGAACACCTTGGTCGAGGTCCGGCTCATCGCCGCGAGGTCGAGCGCCGCCTCGCGAAGCGAAGTCGAAACGTATTTTGCTACAGAGCCGAAGCCCGGTGAACAGTCAGTAATCGGCAGGTCATTGTCGATTGTCTTAGGAATGCCGACGCAGACGATCGGGTAGGCCAGTTCGGTGCCCAACTGGCTGACCTTGTAGGCGGTGTCTTGCGAGTCGCCGCCGCCGTTGTAGAAAAAGAACCCGATATCGTGCGCACGAAACACGTCCATCAAGCGCGCGTACTGCGCGCGGTGCTCGCGGATCGACCCAAGCTTGTAGCGACAGGAGCCGAACGCCGCTCCCGGGGTGTGTTTGAGCGCGGCGATCGCCGCCTCGGGTTCAAGGCTGGTATCGATCAGATCCTCGGTCAGGGCGCCGATGATGCCATTGCGCCCGGCATAGACCTTTCCGATCTGCTCCGAATGCTGGCGCGCAGTTTCGAGGACGCCAGAAGCCGAAGCGTTAATTACTGCGCTAACACCGCCCGATTGGGCGTAGAACGCATTTTTACGGGCCATGACAACCTCCTGGATGACTACTCTAGCCGTTAAT
>Ga0306921_10006224_pt1 | contig 12441 bp, 9 predicted proteins | sample sta12Cox44000080_FD_203760 | JGI IMG/M metagenome (GOLD analysis project Ga0306921, IMG submission 203760) | Lab enrichment of tropical soil microbial communities from Luquillo Experimental Forest, Puerto Rico - statoxic.12C.oxic.44.000.080 (v2)... | ecosystem: Environmental > Terrestrial > Soil... | reverse complement strand
CCAGACGGATTCCGCATGGAAGGATTACATCCTGTTCTACGAGTACTTCCACGGCGATAACGGCGCGGGGCTTGGTGCCAGCCACCAGACGGGATGGACCGGTCTAGTCGCTAAGCTGATCGAAGTCTTTGGTCGTCTTGACGAGCATCAGTTTTTGGACAGTGGCAAATCAGCTGCCTTCGCGCTCGCCAGATAGTCATGCGCCGATCATGAGGGAAAGCGCTGGCAGGTTCAAGCAGCCGACGCCTAGCCTGAATCGCAATGTCGTTCATGCCGTCGCCGCTTGCGTCTCTCCCGGCGCCGTATGGAAGTTGATCTCTTCTGCTCCAGAAGTATGCAGAATAGCGCGCGCCCCCTCAACCTCATCGGCGGTCCCGTGCGCAATCAGCAGGAACTTTCCCGCTTTGATAGAAGTCTCGTACTTCAAAACACTGTCTTTGGGAATGCCTAAGCTGAACAGGCCCGCGCCCAAAGCGCTCAAACCTCCAATGAGGATTGCTCCCCCAGCGCGGCGACAACCCAAGTCACGATCCCACAGCGATGACTGGACCGACGCCAGGTATAAACAAGACTGCCGTGCCAAACAGCAAGCTCCCCAGTCCGCCCCAAAATGCTCCCAACTTTCCCCAATGCTTCATCCGGTCGCCGGTATGGTAGAAGCCAACTACGTTTTCTCCCGTGTGATAATCTCGACCAATAATCGAGAGTTTTTTCAAATCGAATCCTGCCTTCTTCAATTTCTCGACAGCGTTCCCCGCGGCGGAGTGCTCACTGAAAATCGCGACTCCACACAAGTTCAGTACTGAAACTTCAGCAATGGCTAGTTGTCCGGCAGGGCGTTAACAAGTACGGCCAGTTTTTTTCCAGTGTCGCGGATGCGGTATGCGCTTGCCCTTGCGAACGTCCACTGCGTAGGGTATCGAAATCGCGCAGTTGGGGGCCGGGGCCGATTTCGAGATCATGTTGGCTGAATGCTCGCAGGCGATTCGCATAGCGTAGTAGACCGAAAATCGAGAAATTTGTCCGTGCACATTTCACATTTCAATGAGGGCCGGGTGGTTTTTGGCTGCTTGGATCAGTCACTACGTGCGCGTGCTCAGTGATGTTGACCACCCTTGTTGACCACTACCAGTTCCGACCAGTCGCTGCGAATTGCGACTTGAGCGTGGCTAGGGCGTGTTGGTGCAGCAATTTGTCGCAATTCGCGGTTGTTCGTTGCAAATGCCGCAACTTATTGATTCTCTGTGGTAGGGGAACTCTTAATCAGCGGGTTCCAGGTTCGAGTCCTGGGCGGCTCACCACTTATTCTCAAGCACTTAGTTGCTTATGCAGCGTCTTGTGGTGGGGTCTCAACCATTTCGGGGAGCGCCATGTATGCCATCAGGCCAGAAGTGAGAGCGCAAAACTCCACGGCCTCCTGGACCACTGCACGGAGAACCTCTAGTGGGCTGAGACGCAGTCGCCTGCACAGCGCATCCGCTTGCGAAGGATCCTCCTGAGCCTGCGGGTCGAGCCCGTCCCACGCCTCGAGAAATTGCGCAAGTGTCGGATCGTTGGATTGCGCTGCTCTCGCGAAGTTGATAAATGCGGCGACTCCGCCCTCTAAATTAAAGCTGTGACGTACGACGGCGACGGCAAATCTAGGAAGATTTATCCGGCTGCACCGACAGACTTCACTTCGGAAACGAAAGGTACCCGAGCGAGAATTGATGTTCCACATTGAGGCTTGGAGGCGATGGAGAGCTGTCCCCCAACTAGTTTCAGCCGCTCCCTCATGCTCGTGAGGCCGAGTCCATGCCCTTTTAAGGCTTCTTCTGGTTCAAAGCCACTCCCCGAATCATGTACCGTCAGTTCGATCTGGTTTGTTCTACCCTTGAGTAAAACCTGGACCTGTCGAGAGCCGCTGTACTTAGCCGCATTCTGCACCGCTTCTTGTAAGACACGAAACAGACAAATGGAAATCTCTTCCGGCAGTTGCGTCGGGATCTTCTCGGAGTTGAATTCGATCTCCACACCGTTCCGATCAGAGAACTCTCTGCAAAAACTGCTCGCCGCGGCTGCCAGTCCCAAATACTGCAGCTTCGAAGAATGCAAGCGGTGTGACAAAGCTTGAATATTGCTCCCAAGCTCGCCGACCTGTTTTCTTGCTGCCTCCATGTCCCGTCTGAGTTCGGTAGCGGAGGCGGGCAGATCCTGCTTCAAACGGTCTAAATTCATTGCCAGTAATGCAAGCTGTTGATTGAGGTCGTCGTGAAGCTCTCGCGCTATCCGGGTGCGCTCCTCTTCGTGTGCCTGAATTAGCCGCTGGCTTACTGTCGACAGAGCCTCTTCGGCTAGCTTCTGTTCCGTGACGTCGATACACGAGCCAATGAAGCCAGCAAAGGAGCCGTCCGCATCGAATCTCGGCACGCTTGAATCAAGAACCCAGCGATATTGTCCATCATGCCGGCGGAGGCGGTATTCGATGGTGGTCGCTTGGCGGCGCTCAGAAGCCAGGAGATCGGCGTCAAGAGAGCGCTGCCTGTCTTCCGGGTGGATGCTTTGCTCCCAGCCGCCCGCAAGCTCGGCTTCCAGCGATCCGCCGGTGAAGTTCAGCCATGGCTCGTTGTAATAAGTGCGGTGTTTGTCGGGACCGGACATCCAGATCATCACTGGCGCAGTGTTTGCAACTCGTCGGAAGCGCTCTTCACTTTCGCGTAGTGATTGTTCGGCCTTTCTCCTCACCGCTCGCTGCCGGAGCAGTCCAGCAATGATCAGAGTCTGCAACGTCAGGAGAAAAACCCCGACAATCACGTATCGCCAGTAAAGCTCCCAAAAGCTTGGTTGCTGATACAGCACAAGACTGCCGGGCGGCAGATCCGTTCCCCTGAGGCCCCATCGCTTCAGCGCGCGCCAGTCGAACATGTAAGTTGTTCCGGCCTGTAGCCTGGGAACGTCTCGCGCTTTTTTCCCCTTGAGAATCCGCAGTGCCAAGCTCCCGGCAATCAACCCCTGCTGGCGGAAGGAAGTGACTTTACCTCCGACTTCTCCATGCCCAAACTGGGAATCAGCCATGCTAAAAACTGGGGCATTCGACGCGGCGGCAACCATGGCACTCGCCTCACCTCCAGAAACGAACTTTGTTCCTGCCGCGTCCCGGCTAAAACTCATAAGGAGAACGATCGCGTGATTCGGCAGATGTTTTAGCTGCTCGACGAGATCGGGCATGGTTAGATTAGTAAGATACGAAACGTCGAGCTTGCCTTCATATGGTCTCAACTTCTCTTTGACCATGTCCTCGTACGTCGTATCGTTAAACGATGTCCCCCCAACCGCAAAAACGTGTCTCGTGTCGGGCTGCAGATGTAAAGCCGTCTCTATAGTTTCAGACACGGCCAATTCGTTCTCGACGCCGGTGAAATCAGAATCTGGCGTAGGACTACCCGGTGCCCAGTTCGGATAACAGAAAACGACTGGAACGCCGGGGAATGCTCTGACATGCGTTTCAGTCATAAACTTCAGTGGGGAGGGTCCGGCGGTGATGATTACATCTGGCCTGCGATTCTGGTATTTGCGAATATAGAATTCGCGGAATCGCTGTTGGTCGGCCGGATCAGGGAACAGAGTGGCATCCATATACTCACGATAAAATTCCACCTTGTAAGGTGAATTATCGAGCGCAGCCCTGATTCCTTCGTCTATCAAATTCACACCGGGATAATCCGTACCTACCTCGTAGATTATGAGAACTCGCCGAATAGGCTTGGGTCGCGCTCCCCCAATACTGCCAGGCAGCAAGCAAAACGAAACAAAAGCAATTATGGAGAGCAGAAAAGTCGCTTTGAGCGACATCGTCGGGCAGCCCTCTGCTATCTTCTTGGAAGGACGATTGTAGTGGCGTCAAGTCTCTAGAACAATCCCAATGAAGCACCGCCTCTATCGTTGCCGAAAATGGCTCCATTTGATGATCCTCATGCTCGGGCCTACCCGTTTGGTTTGTGGACAGACGGCATCAACCGGGGCACTAATGGGGGTGACGTTGGACCCATCGGGCGCGGTCCTCGGGGGCGTGATCGTCAGTCTAACCAGAGAGGACGGTTCCGCAGCAAAATCCGTCACTTCAAACCAAAACGGACGATTTGGGTTCGTGTTGCTGCCACCAGGCACATACGAACTGCAGGCAAACAAGTCCGACTTTGAACCTCTGGTTCTCTCTAAACTTCAGGTGTACGTAACTGAGACGCTCAGGGTGGAACTTCACTTTGGGCTCGCGGCCCATGTGGAGCAGACAGAAGTATTCTCCAACCCGTTTATGGTTCAACTCGATAGCTCGGCACTGGGAAGGACCGTTAACGAGCGCATGGTGACGGATTTTCCACTAGTGACTCGAAACTACACGCAGATGACCGGGCTTTCTCCTGGCGTCGTAGCCGGAGTTTACAACGCTGCGGAACTTGGAACCGGAGGGACCGCACTTTCACAACTCGGGAAATCCAACGACGGGATTTATGTGTTCGGAGCACGGTCTTATGACAACAACTGGCAATTGGACGGCATCAGTGTCAGCGACGTACAGAGTTCGGGTTCAATCAGCGGGGGAATTCCCATTCCCAATCCAGACACGCTGCAAGAATTTAAGGTCCAAACCGGACTTTACGATGCTGCCTTCGGACGGGGTGCCGGAGCTAATGTCAGTGTGATCACAAAGGGAGGGACAAACGATTATCACGCAGCCATTTTCGAATTCCTGCGCAACAATGTTTTCAATGCAAACGATTTCTTTTTCAACCAAACCGGCCAACCACGCCCCAGCCTCAAGCAAAACCAATTTGGCTTTGCTGTCGGCGGGCCAATCCAAAAGAATAAGTTGCTCTTCTTCGGGTCGTATCAGGGGACGCGACAAGTCAACGCTCTAGCTGCGGGTCAATCGCGGATCGCTTGCAGCGCCAACTTGAACGAACCACCCATCAGCAATGACCGATCTCCTCGGGCTTTCGGACAACTATTCGGCGGGATGAGCGGCAAAATGGGAGGCGTCTCCGTTAGTCCTGATGGTTCGAACATTAACCCGGTGGCCCTAGGACTGCTGAACTTCAAACTCCCCGACGGCAGCTTTCTAATTCCGACGCCGCAAACGCTTGACCCTACAAAGCCATTTGCAAGCAGAGGGTTTTCAACGTTCACACAACCCTGCTACTTCGTTGAGGACCAAGGACTAGGGAATATCAATTATCAAATTTCGCAGAAGAACCAAATTACCGCGCGATTCTTCGTTGCCGAGAGCAATCAGAATGTGACTTTCCCTGGCGGCGCCCTAAACCCGGTAGGCAACATTCGAGGGTTCAATAGCCCCAGTAATTCTGGCTTCCTCGTTTTTTCCCTGACTGATACCTCTGTGCTTAGCAATACCCTGCTGAATGAAGCCCGCATTGGATTTGTCCACATGTCGACCACCATGAGTGCCACTGCACCATTCAAGTGGTCCGATGTCGGTGTATCTGAAAGTTCTATGAACAAGGCTAACGAACTGCCCAGTTTGAGCATTCTTGGTTCCATCAGCATGTCTTCAGTAGTTCCTCGAACGTATACGCAAAACAGCATAGTCCTCAGCGATGTTTTAAGTTGGTTCAAGGGCGCCCATGCCTTGAAATTCGGAGGGTCGCTCACCCGATTGCGAGATAACCTCCACTTTTTTGGAACGGGGTCGGATGTGCAATTTCTTAGTTGGCCAGATTTTCTACTCGGACTTGACGCAAGTGAAAATGGTACCGGCACCTTCAGCAATGTGTTCGACTCGAGCGATATTTTTGGCTTGTTGGATCGTGAGTTTAGAGTATGGGAAGGCTCGGGATTTGTGCAAGATGACTATCGAATCGGGACATCACTGACGCTGAACCTTGGTCTGCGGTACGAACGACTGGGACAATTCGGTGACGCCCTAGGCAGGAACTCGAGCTTCGATGTCAACAAGGCCGATGCAAACCCGCCGCGGTTGGGGACCCTCGATGGTTATATCGTGGCTTCCAATTTTCCAGGCGCTCTTCCCGTTGGCGTAACCCGCGTGAACAACACATTTGGAAATTATGGCGAAGGGGAAAACACGCTAGCTCCACGGATTGGTTTTGCGTGGCAGGTTTTGCCAACTACACGCAGGCTGGTGCTGAGAGGGGGCTACGGCACTTACCACTCTCGCTCGACCGGCCAAGCGTCGACCGCTTCTGTGCTCGCGGCCCCGTTTGGCCTGAGTCGGCTCAGCAGTGGACTGGCGAACGCCAATGCGACGTTTCAAGCGCCATTTGCGCAGCCATTTCCAACCCCGAACTCTTTTCCATTGTTTGTACCCTATTCTTCAACGACAAATGCATCGGTCACTGCGCTAGCCCCTAACTTTCGTCCGGCCATGGTCCAAGAATTTTCGCTAAACCTCCAGGAAGAATTACACAGAGGATGGCTCTTGGAGGCCGGATACGTTGGTGCGCGGGGAATACATCTCCAACGTTACCGTTCCCTTAACCAAGCCTTGAGTGCGTCTGCGGAGAATCCTATCAGGGGCACAACCACTAATACCCTCGCTAATATCGGGCTGCGAGTTCCTATCCCCGGAATACGTCCGGATGCTCTTCGAGAGATGGAATCCGAAGGCAGTTCTTGGTACAACGGACTTGAAGCAAGTCTGACAAGGCGGCTCGACCGCGGGATTCAATTACTCGCCTCGTATACCTTCTCCAAAACCTTGGATAGCGACGGAGCTGACATCAACGGGACTTCGGCCGAAAATACACTGACGCTGGGAGATCAGACCTCCGTTCAGCAGCGATGGGGGCGCGCCAGTTTCGATCGCAAGCATCGCTTCGTTTTCAGCACAACATGGACGCTTCCAAGCCCAACTGACGGCATGCAGCGAGTCCTCTTCGGAGGCTGGTCTGTTGCGGCAATCGCAACCATTCAATCCGGCAGCGCACTGACCATCGCCGATACGAATTCCACGAACGTTTTCGGAATCAACGAAGATCGCGCTCAGCAAAGCGGCACGTGTTCTAAAACCCAGTTGGTGACAGGAGGTCCAATCGAGTCGAAGCTCAATGGCTATTTCAACGCCTCCTGTTTTACGATTCCACCAATAATTGGTGCGGATGGCATCGGAACTGCCTTTGGGAACAGCCGGACCGGGATCGTAAGCGGTCCTGGACAAGCAAACCTAGATATCGCAGTCTCAAAGGTAATAGCACTTCGATGGCCGGTTGAGAGAAGTAGCCTTCAATTTCGGGCAGAGTTCTACAATGCAGTGAACCATTCGCAGTTTGCTAATCCTGATGCCAACTTCTCTTCACCCACCTTCGGTGTAATCACTAGCACTTCTGTGAATCCACGGGTGGGGCAAGTTGCGGTAAAGTTTCTTTTCTAGGGATATGTGAACAGCACTATTTCACAGATGTGAGACAGCTTGCCGAATCTCCCTGTCACACGGGAGAGGTCCGCTTGGACAACCGCAGTACCCCTCAACATGCAGAACGGAGCGGGTCACAAACCATTCCCAGCTCACAATTCGGCTAAGAATTTCATCAGTGCCGCATCATCGCGCCATCGCTTGTTTCTCGGACGCTGCGGGCTCAACTTAATCAATTGCCTTCGGAAACGTTGCGGTGTCATCGACAAATACCGCTCTGTGGAGCCCAGCCCCACCTGGCCGATGTACGCTGCCAGTGCCGGGAGCATGCGATTCAAGTCCGCGCCTTGCTCAAACCACGCCGCAATCCGATGCACGGCAAAGGTGCATCGCAAGTCGTGCATGCGGGGCTGATAAACAGGACCGTCATCGCGTCGAATTCCCGCCAAACGGCGCAACCTTTCAAAAGACTTACCGAGGATTCGTGCTTGGATGGGGCTCCCGTCCTTGCGCGCAAACAGGTTCTCAGTGTCGGGTTTCTTGCGTTTCGTCCCACGCATATACCGCTCGAGCCTCGCACGCACGTCTGGCCGGTCGGTATACACCTTCGTCGACTGAACCGGCCTTCTCGAACGGTAATCAAACCGGCTTTCAAATCGACATCGGCTCTCGAGAGGCGAAGCACTTCCCCGACGAGCACACCTGTGGCGTACAGGAAAAGAACAAGCATCCGCAAAGTAGTCGCATCAATACAGCAACCACGAAATTTTTGACACGTTCGCGCTTTGCGGAGCAGGGAACGGATCTCACTCTTTTTGTAGATGTAGGGGACGAATGTTTGTTGGACGGGTGGGCGAATTCTAGGCATCGGCGACGCTTGAAGCATCCCGCGCGCAGCCCAATACTCGAAAAAATGCCTTAACAGACTGAATTTCACTCGCCACGTTATCGTTGAGCTGCGAGATCCGTTCAAGAATGCTAGGATCTGTCCCGGGGTTATCGTGTCGAGGGGAACGTCCCCCATTCTTTTCGAGAAGGCACGGAGATTCATCGCCGCTTTCTCGAAAGCCACACCGAGGGACCGCTTTCTGCCGATATAGCTTTGAACGGCTTCGTAGAGCGACATTAGAGTCCAGTCAAACGAAAATCGGCCACTTTCCGCAGCGACCCAGTGTCGTACTTCGCGTAGATTCCTATCGACTTCGAGTCGCGATGTCCCAAGAAATCGGCTATATCCTTCAGCGAAGTGCCTTTTCTTAGCAGATGCGTGGCACACGCGTGCCTGAGTGCGTGGGGACCGCGATGCTCCGACGGAATTCCCAAAAGCTCGAAGCGACGGCTCACGATTTGCCACATCGCGACGGCGCTAAGAGGACGGTATGGCTGGCCCAGAGTCACGAAGACAGTGCGGCAGAGGCAGCGCGGTCTGCCCTTCGTCAGATAACGCAGAATCGCCTCGCCCACTTCGTACTGTAGTGGATACTTCTGGTACCGCCCCGCTTTGCACGCCTGACGCAAAACGTCTCCTCTCGCCAGTCAATGTCGCTCAGGCGCAGCCCTGCGACCTCACTGCTGCGGAGCGCATAGATCGAGCAGAGCGACAAGATGGCATGAGCACGGAGGGAAGGGACCGCCGTCTTCGTGTCGTACCGCAGCATTCGCCTGACATTTTTCCAAGTCGGTCCTTTGGGTACTTCAGCATACTTGGGCAAGGCGGGTGTTCTGATTCCAGCCGCCAATCCCGGCGCACACCAACCGCGCGCTCCAGCGTGTGAGAAGAACGACCTGAGTGCTTGACCGTGGTTAGCGAGAGTTGAGAGACGCCACCCTTGCGTACGCTTAGCCTCGAAGAACTCGTCCACCTCCTTTAAAGAGACGCTCGAAAGAGTGTTGCCTCGCTCAGCCAGCCATGTGAGGAATAACTTGGCTCGCGAGCTGTATCCGAACATGGTGGCTGCTGCCAAGCCGTATGTGGAACGCATGAACTCGCTGAAGTCTGCGATTTCCCTGTTAAATGGATGTAGGGGGACTGAAGGAACCGCCAATCGCCCATGAAAGCGAAACCAATTCTTGGCTACAAACGCCAAGGAACATGCGGGCTTGCCTGGCTTTCTTCTTCGGTCAGGTCCTCGATATGCATCCCAGGATCTCGAAGCGTTTTCAATTTCGTCCGGAGCCACCGTTCGAAATGTGGTGAGTCCCATTAGACGGACGATCTGCAGCATGTACCCGGAAATCGAGCGCAGACGCGCATGACTTAGGCCGCGTTGCAAGAGGTACCGCAGGAATTGCTCGCGCTCCTCCAGGCACGGTACCGTCAGGTAACGAGCGCGGGCAGCGGGTTCTTCGAGAATGATGGTCTCGATCATTTTCAGGAAATCTTTGATCTCGTCGTTTTTATTGTAGGCGCGAAGCCTTTGAATGGCCCAGAAGATGGCGGCCTAGCCGAACGAAAGCAACATTCCGCTGTCTGAACATGAACTGCTGGGGAATCCGGAGGATGGTGATCAGCCATTCCAGGCGATCGTGATCATTTTTATGTGCCGATCTAGCCGCTGGTTGGGCGGGTTACAGCCAGCGGCGTACGGATGCTTTGTAGTCTAAGTACTGCGCACCGAATTTCCGTTCCAGGTACCGCTCTTCTCTCGGTATAACGATATAGTGGATCAGCGCCACCGCCCCGACGAGTGTGGCCAGCAGCCACACGCTGTTGACCCAGATCGCGATGCCGAGCTGGAACATGGAGAACGCCAGATAGATGGGGTTCCGGCTGAAGTGATACGGGCCCTCGCGAACGATCACGGTGGCGGGCTTTCGGGCAGGTACGGGCGTGCCGGCTGCCCGGAATTTCGCGACCGAGTAAGAAAACAACGCGATGGCAACCGCGACGAGAGGCACCCCGATCGGTACGGCAAGCGTTCCGGAAAGGAATGGCAATGGCACGGCGAACTGGATCACCGCGCCGGAGACGAGTGAAGTCAGGTATATGAGCGGCGGACGAACGATACCGAGATTCGCGACGTCCTGCGTCGCATTCGGAGGATAGGAGCTCGGAGGCCCGTTTGTCATGTTCTTCGGTCCTTCAACCCGATCCTGTTCGACGAAGTTGAGCCAATGAACATCGAGACACCGATCGCCGTGCGCGATGCCGTTACGCAAATTATTCAATTCCTCGACGTCGCGACGAATAGATTTCGGTACTTCGCGGATCGCCCTAACGTAAGCCAGCTTTTCCATCAAACTTAATTTCTCAGATGCCGCGCTCGCTTCGCAAGCGATTCTGTTCCTCGATGGGAATTTTCATCCGTCCTCCAAGAAAAACGGGCGACGTAGAAAATGTGCGTCACCCGCGCTTCTGACTTTAGAATTTTCGGAATCTCTCACGGCCACGCCCGACAGGGCAGATAATCGGCGTCCAATTGGAACGCTGGAGTGAACCCTTGAAGTGACACACAAGATTGGGCACAGTTTCCGGGGAAGGAAGCACCGTGAAGAGAAAGAGGTATTCCCGGAAATTTCAGCGAATGGCCGTGGAGCGGATGAGGACGTGCGAAAACGTTAGTGAGTTGGCGCGAGAACTGGGGGTAAGACCAAGGTGCCTCTACAAGTGGCGTGCGAAACTCGAAGCGCTTGAGCCAGGGGAAGAAACTGCACGTCCGAGCACGCACGCGGCTGCCTACCGAAAAGAAAACCTACGGCTAAAGCGCCTGCTAGCAGAGAAGGCCCTCGAGGTGGATTTTTTCAGAGGTGCCTTGCAAAAAGTCGAGGCTCGACGCCAGAAGAGCGGCGAAGCTGGCGAGATGGAATCTACGAGCAGGTCCGAGAAGTAATTTTTTTGCAAGGCAGCTTGAGTATCGAGCGTATGTGCCAGTTGGTTACGGTCAGTGGTAGAAGTTTCTACCGCTCGCTCCAGGAACGGCATCCTGCCGAGGAAGAGACGGAAGTCCGGTCTGTAATCCAACAGATTGCCCTGGAGCATCGTCGTCGTTACGGGTATCGACGAATTACCGCGGAGCTGCGCCGTCGCGGAATGCGGGTGAACCACAAACGAGTAGTGCGGATCATGCGGGAAGATAACCTGCTGGCCCTACAACCGAACCGTTTCAAAATCACCACGAACTCGAATCACAAGTTCGAGATTTATCTGAACTTAGCGGCACGGATGAAACTGACCGGGATCAATCAGCTTTGGATCGCGGACATCACCTACATTCGGCTGAAGGCGGAATTTGTCTACTTGGCGGTGATCCTGGACGGGTTCTCTCGCAAAGTGGTGGGCTGGGCGTTGGATCGTACCCTCGCGATGCAGCTCACCGTCGGAGCGCTGGAGCAAGCCATCGAGCGCCGACAGCCGCAACCCGGCCTGGTGCATCACTCGGATCGTGGGCTGCAGTACGCTCGCGCGGAATATATAGCCATCCTCGAGAAGCACCACATGGTTCCGAGCATGAGTCGTCCGGCGAATCCTTACGACAATGCCAGTTGCGAAAGCTTCATCAAAACGCTGAAGCGGGAAGAAATCTACGCACACAAGTACGAAGACCTAGAACAATTACGAGCCAACATCGAAGAGTTCATCGAGGAGTATTACAATCGGCAGCGGTTGCACTCTGCGCTGGGCTACCGATCCCCGGAAGAATTCGAGCGCAAGGCCGAAGACCAACCCGAATCTCGTGGCCCACGGATCGTGGCTTTTGTGAACAAAGAGAACAACGAAAAGATTTCGAAGGGGCTGCTGGGGACGGGGACTCAAATGCCGTCCCCTTCCCCAGACCCCTTCTCCTGCTAGAAGATGCAAGAACACTCTTACAAAAACGGAAACTGGGTCCAAAGAAGTTGTGCCACTTTAGGGGTTCACCCCACGCGCAGCGTCCAACTGGCGTCCAAAACCGGCCAGTTTCGGGGTGATTTTCAGTAGGTTAGCGGCGTAAGGGCAATTGAATCATCGTGAGCGGCCTGACAGATAGGTGACAGTTTGTACCGGACACATAGGTAACACTTTTCCCCTTTAGGGGAGGGTGTAATGCCGTGGAAGAGGTGTTCGGTTATGGATGAGCGTATTCGCTTTGTCGCCC
>Ga0306921_10006222_pt1 | contig 12442 bp, 9 predicted proteins | sample sta12Cox44000080_FD_203760 | JGI IMG/M metagenome (GOLD analysis project Ga0306921, IMG submission 203760) | Lab enrichment of tropical soil microbial communities from Luquillo Experimental Forest, Puerto Rico - statoxic.12C.oxic.44.000.080 (v2)... | ecosystem: Environmental > Terrestrial > Soil... | reverse complement strand
GCTCCCCAGCGCGTTACCCGGAGCTACCCCAGGGCGCTGACCCGGCGGATCACCTCGGCGGGGCCGAGCGCGCCGGCGACCTGAGCCAGGTCGGGGCTCCGGCCGGTGCCGGTGAGGAGCACCCTGATGACTTGGGAGGCCTCGCGTATCGAGCCGGGGTAGGCGTCCGGGTTTTTCTCGTAGTCCTTATTGCTGGGCGCGAAGCCCAGGCGGGCGGCCAGCTCCCGGATCTGCTCGAACCATTCAGGATCGGGGACGGGCGGCGTACCAGGGGCGGCCGGCTGGTAGCGGGCCGCGAAGCCGGACGCCAGCGCCCGGACCAGGTCCGGGTCAAGGCCGCCCAGCCTGGGGTCGGCCGGGTCGGTGACGGGCTCGAAGATCTCCGCGAAGAAGTAGCCGAATACCTGGCGGAAGTCTGCCCACTTGCGCAGGTCCTTGCGCGGCTTTTCGGTGTCCACCCGCTCGATGAGGAGCGCCGTCAGCGCCAGGTCGCGCTCGGCCCGCAGCACCTCGGCCAGGTCCGGATCGTAGCTGTCGGCCCAGGGGAGGACCCGGTCCAGGATCTGCGCGCCGGACAGCGTGGCGACGAAATCGGCGCTGATGTCGTCGAGCTTCACCATGTCGAGCAGTGGCCCGGCGGTGCCGCATTCGGATAGCCGGATGGGTGCCGCGAGGGCCTCGGGCAGCGGCATCTCGGCGAGCCGCCCGTTGGCCAGGCCGCGCAGGTAGTACTGCACCGCCTCCGGCGGGATGCCCTGCTCGATGTAGTAGGCGACGCTGGCTTCCGGGTCCCTGCGCTTGGATAGCTTGCGGCGGCTGCCGCCGTCCTGCTTCATCAGCGCCGCGAAGTGGGCGTAAGGGATCCGGGGAAAGCCGAGCGCGTCGAACAGCTGGTGGTGCAGCGGCACCGAGGACAGCCATTCCTCGCCGCGGATCACCAGGGTGATCCGCATCAGGTGGTCGTCGACGGCGTGCGCGAAATGGTAGGTGGGCAGCCGTAGCGGCTGGTCGCTCCCTTTGAGGATCACCACATCGTTGCGGTTGTCGTCCTGGGTGATCTCGCCGCGGATCACGTCGGTGTAGCTGACCCGGTGCCCGCCGACGCCCGGCGACCGGAACCGGACCACGTACGGGTCGCCGGCGGCGAGCCGCTGCCCGACCTGTTCGGCGGGGGCGTCCCGCCAGATCGCCCACTCGCCGTAGTAGCCGGGCAGCGCGCCGGCGGCCCGCTGCCTGGCGACGCGCGCCTCCGCCTGCTCCTTGGTCTCGAAGCATGGGTACGCCTTGCCCTGGCGCATCAGCTCCCTGACGTAGGTCAGGTAGATCTGGGCGCGTTCGGACTGGGTGTAGGGCCCGTAGCCGCCTGTGACGTCATCCTCGTCCGGGCCGATGCCGAAGTAGCCGAAGGCCGCCTGGAACTGGCTCGCCGCGCCTTCCTCGAACCGGGCTTGGTCGGTGTCCTCGACGCGCACCAGGTAGACGCCGCCGGACTGGTGCGCGACATCCTGGTTGAGGGTCGCCGAGTACACCCCGCCGATGTGCAGCCAGCCGGTCGGGCTTGGCGCGAAGCGGGTGACTTCGGCGCCCGGCGGCAGCTCACGCGGCGGGTAGCGGCTCTCCCAGTGCTCCGGTTCCGGCAGATCGGACGGGAACAGCGAGTCGACGAAGTCCTGGCTCAGCATGTCCTGACCCTATCTACTGCGCCCGCCGCCGCGGGTAGCGGAACCGCACCCGGCGCGCCGCGGCGGGCGCGGGAAACTCCTGGTAGTCGGCGAAACGCGCCGCGACCGCCGGTGGCAGCCACGATCGCGGCCGCGGACCGGCCGCGGCGGCCAGCCGCGTGAGCAGTTCGGCGACCGTGGGCCGCCGTGCGGCCTCCGGGTCGAGGCAGGCCAGCACGACGGGCAGCAGGACGGGCGGGCAGCCAGCCAGATCCGGCTCGCCGAGCGTCCCGGCAGCAGGTGTCCCGGCGGCGAGCGCGGAACCGCCCGGGGCGCCGCCCCACGGCGACCGGCCGGTGGCGGCGAAAAACGCCGTGGCACCCATCAGCAGCACGTCGTCGGCCGCGGATCCGGACCCGCTGGTCAGCGCCGGACGGCTGAGCCCGAAGTCCGTCAGCACCGGCCCGTCCGGTTCGAGCAGCACGTTGCACGGGTTGATGCCCTGATGGGCGAGGCCAGCCTCGTGCAGTGCCGCGCTGGCGCGGGCCACGCCCAGTGCCAGCCAGACCGCCGAGGCGGCGGGGAGGGGCCCGGTCTCGGCGACGGCGGCGGCCAGCGACGGACCCCTGACCAGCGTGCTCGCGACCCATGGCTGGCCGGCCTCGGTGTCGGACTCGATGACGCGGGCGACGTACGGCCCGTGCGGAACGCCGGCGGCGCGGGTGCCGACGATCAGGCGGCGGCGCACGTCCGGGTCGTCGGCAAGCCCGGGGTGAAACGCCTTGACCGCGCGCCAGTTGTCGCCTTGCCCGCTCGCGAGGTACACCCGCCCCGTCGGGCCGGCGCCAAGACGGGCCGCGACCCGGTAGCCGCCGATCTCGCGCGGGTCATCGGCGGCCAGCGGCTGATAAGCGGGCTCGCTCCACTGGCGGGCGGATACCCATATCCACGCGGGCCCGGAGAATTCCTTTGCCACCACGTTCACGCGGCTGAACTGGGCACTCGGAATTCCCGGATAGCCAGGACGGATTACCGTCGCGTGTACTTGGTCGGATATCGCGACGGCGAGATCGGCGCTGGGATAGGTAGCCAATGCGGAGCGTAGTGGCGCGCTGTCAACCAATCTGTTCATATCTATGACCATGGGCCCGCCAAACCCCGCCGCGCTGTGCTCCACCAGGCCGACGCCAATCGCCATCCGCAGCCGGATCCGGTCAACGCTCCGCGCGTTGTCCGCGCTGAGGTTCGCGGCCAGCGACCGGATCAGCGCGGGCAGCACGATAGTCGGATCCATGTCGGCCGGCATGACCGCGTTGATGCCGTCTCCGGTCCACTCGTGACCAATGCTGTCAAGATCCATTCCGCATTCGGCTAGCGTATTGATCACAAGCAGCGGAAGCCGTCGCTGCACCTCGACCTGCAGCGGTGCTGTACGCGCACCGTAACCGGCGACATCCAGAACGAATCCCATTCGCAGCTTGCGGCCCGATTGACTTCGTGCTGGTGGCGCCTGACCTTGCCCCCGGGGCTCGGCGGCCACGCCGTCTCCCATTTTCCACGCTCCCCTGTGTCCGAGAGTAATGGGTGACTCCGCCGGGGCGGAAGAATGAAATGATCAGATTCCTTGCCGGATTCCGCCACTCTCCGCGAGTCCCCGCGAGCCGCGGTGCGGACCTGGCAAAATCTGTGCTGTGTCCTCCCCGCTCTCCCGGCATATCGCGCAGCCGTCGCCGCGCGAGTCAGCTGTCGCGCTGAACGACTGCGTCCGGTGGCCGCAGGGCAGCCTCGTCGCCCTGCTGACCGACAGCGAGCGCGCGGCCCTGCTGAGCGCTGGCACAGCCGTGAAGTTCGACGACGACGGGGTCCTGGTGCGCCAGGGTGAGGCCGGCGACGGGCTGTACGTGCTGACCGGCGGCATGGTCAAGGTCACGGTTGCCGCGGAGACCGGTGCGGAGACGACGCTGGCGGTCCGGTCACGCGGGGACCTGATCGGTGAGTTCGCCGTGCTCGACGGCATGCCGCGGACGGCCACCGCCCGTGCGGTGGGCACGGTCGGCGCCATCCGGATCGGCCGGTCCGCGTTCGCCGGGTTCGGTCAGCGGTACCCGGCCGCCCTGGCGACGATCACGCGTTCCCTGGTGGCCAAGATGCGGGCGGCCACCGAGCGGCACGCGGCGGAACGCACGTGGGGCGCCAGGGAGCGGCTCGCCCAGGTGATCTACGAGCTGGCGACGGACTGGGGGGAGGCGGGGGGTGACGGGCTGGTGCTGATCCCGCTCCCGCTTACCCAGATGGAGCTCGGGGAGCTTGCCGGAGTGGCGGTGTCCACGACGGAGCGCGTCCTCGGCGACCTGCGCAGGGAGGGCGTCATAGCGACCGGCTACCGTGAGATAGCGGTCCGTGACATGAGCTTCCTCGGTGCCATCAGGTTTTCGTAATGACCGCCGCCGAATCCCTTGCCTGAGGGTGTGCTGACGGCCGTTATGCCCTAAATTCTTCGCGTTGCGGGGAATGCCTTGCGCGACCGGCCCGGGGGCGGTCGCGTGTCCTTGCGGTATCGCGTGCTAGATGCCGTGGCGGGATTGCGTCACCGGGGCCTGCCTTGCCGGGGCTCGCCGTGCTGGCAATGGCGCGGCGGCCCGGGCTGGCGGCCGCTCGGGTTTGCGCCTAGGGGGTGCTTGTCTCCGCAACCTCGGTTACGATAGGCGCGCGAAGGGGAGTAGCTCCGTCGCCGGACGCCGACAATCTCGGCCCCGCGGTCCGCCACGCTGTCACAGCCAAGGCCGGGCTGCCGGGGTCCGGTGCCCGGGGGGCCGTTCCGCGCGAGTCACGAGGCGTCGCCGGCACCTGCCGGAGACCCGAGATGAACCGCGGGGCGACGGCCTGAGTGAGACCTTCGGCCGCAGCAGCATGCTGCCGTGCCGGAGGTTTCGGGTTCGCCCGCGATAGCCGGCCGGCCCGGAACCACGGAGTAATCCCGGATGAGCCTGACCGCCGCAGTGACGTCCTTCCTGGCCGTGCTGCCCGCCGAACTACCGGACAAGACCGTGGTGGCCTGCCTGATCCTGAGCAGCCGGTACCGGCCCGGGTTCGTCTTCACCGGCGCCGCCGCCGCGTTCGCCGCCCAGGTGGTACTGGCCGTCGCCGCCGGGGGAGTGATCAGCCTGCTCCCGCACCACGTGGTGGAGGCCCTGGCGGCCGCCGCGTTCACGGTCGGGGCCGTGCTGCTGTGGCGGCATGGTGGCGACGACGGCGAGGACGCTGACGAAGATGTTGGCCGCGACGGTGTGCGCAACGGGTTCTGGCCGGTCGCTGCGATGTCCTTCGCCGTGGTCTTCCTGGCCGAGTTCGGCGACCTCACCCAGTTCATGACCGTGAGCCTCGCCGCCCGCTACCACGACCCGGTCGCGGTCGGCATCGGCGCCACGCTGGCCCTGTGGGTGGCCGCGGGCGCCGCGATCGTGGTGGGCTGGCGGCTCCTGAAGGTGATTCCGGTCAAGTGGCTGACCAGGGGCGCGGCGATAATCATGCTGATCCTCGCGGCCACGAGCGCGGCCGCCGCCGCGTCGTAACCCCCGAAACGCCGTAACCCCGAAAACGCCGTAACCCCGTTACCGCGGTGAGTGCGCGCTCGAGCCAGGCAATGGAGTCCGTGATCCAGGGCAGCGCGGCCGGGTCGTCGGCGGCGAGCGCCTCCTCTTGCTGCCATTTGGCCTCGCCGTACAGCCGTGACGTCGCTAGCCGCAGCCGCAGCGACTCGGCCGCGTCCCCGAACACGCTGCCGGGTAGCACCCCCACACCGTGCGAGCGCAGCAGCACCCCGGCGAGATCCGCCGACGTCCGGACGCCGAAGCGGCGCCGCAGCTCCCGGCGGTGCGCGCCGAAGTCCGGGTACAGGTAGAAGGCGCCCCGCGGCGGCGGCACCGACACGTCGGCCGCGGTGAACAGCGAAGCGACCGCGCGGGCGATCGTTCCGTGCAGCTGCCGCGACCGCGCCACCCGCGCGGTGATCTCGGGAGGCTCGGTGAACGCCAGCGTCGCGGCGGCCTGCACCGGCGCGGCCGGAGCCGACCAGATCTCGCTGCAGATGGCCAGCAGCGCCCCGCGCAACCCCGCCAGGCCCGACGTGGCCGCGCCGGGCAGCCGGGCGACCCCGAGCCGCCAGCCGCCGAGCGCCAGGTTCTTGGAAAGCCCCGAGGTGATGACCGTCCGGTGCGGCGCCACCTCCGCCGGGCTCAGGAAACCCCCGGAGGCGTGCGTCAGGTCCCGGTAGATCTCGTCGGAGATGATGAGCAGGTCGTGGCGTTCGGCCACGGCGCACAAGGAGCGGATCGTGTCCGGCGACGCCAGCGTCCCGGTCGGGTTGTCGGGCAGCGTGACGATCACCGCGCCGATCCGCCGCCCCTCGCGCCGTGCCAGCGCGACCGCCACGGAAAGCTGGTCCGGGTCCGGTACGCCCCCCTCGCCGGGCACGATGGGCACGTAGACCGGGCGGATGCCGGTCAGCGCCGCCTGCGCGGCGTAGCTGACCCAGCTCGGCCCGGGGATCGCCACGTCCGCGCCCAGGTTCAGCAGCAGCCCGTACAGCAGCGCCTTGCTCCCCGGCCCGCACACCACATCGTCCGTGTCAGTTTCCAGTCCGCGCCGCGTCCAGTACCCGGCCGCCGCCGACCGCAGCGCCAGCGACCCGGCGACGGGCCCGTATCCGTTCACATGGCTGGCCGCCGCGAGCGCCACCCGGAGCATGGGCGCGACTGGCACCCCCGCCTCGCCGAACGCCAGCGGCAACACCCGTTCACCACGCAGCCGTCGCTCGTCGAGCGCCTCGTTCGCGGCCAGCGTCGGTGAGATGCCGACGCGTTCGGACGGTGCTCTTGTCGTTTCCTGTTGTTCTCTGGGGATGGCTGGCAGTGGTGCGGTGATAGTCATGAGAAGGGCGGCTCCCACCTGCGGGGATAGCGGTTCGCGTCGTTATCCCGTCAAGAATTACCCCCCGGAAGCGTTAGTACAAGCGCCGATGCCTGAGGGAGAGGTTAAGATTTATTAATGCTCGATATCCGTAGGCTCCGGATGCTGCACGAATTCGCCGCCCGTGGCAGCATCGCGCGCACCGCGGACGCCCTCGGCTACACGCCCTCCGCGGTCTCCCAGCAGCTGGCAGTGCTCGAGCGCGAGGCGGGCACGCCGCTGCTCGACAGGACCGCGCGCAGCGCCGGGCTGACCGACGCGGGCCGCCGGCTGGCCGCGCACGCGGAGCGGATCCTCGCGATGGTCGAAGAGGCCGAGGCGGACCTGTCCAGGCACGCGTCGCAGCCGTCCGGCCGGGTGGTGGTGACCGCGTTCCCGTCCGCGGCGGTCGCGTTCGCGCCCGCGCTGGCCCGGTCGCTGCGCGCGCACCCGCAGCTGTCGCTGCTGCTCCGGCAGTCGTCGCCTCCCGAAGGGCTGCAGCTGGTCCGCACGGGCGAGGTGGAGGTGGCGATCGTCGACGACTGGACCGGGCGGATGTCGGCTTATCTGCCCAGCTTCCCGGGCCAGCCCAGCCCGGACGGACCCGACGGGACGGACCGGGGCCACGGGGTGCTGAGCTACTACCACCTGGTCCGTGACCCGCTCGTGCTCGTCGTCGCTCGGGGACACCCGGCCGCGGCCCCGGACCGCCCGGTGGACCTGCGGGCGCTGCGCAACGAGTCGTGGCTGGCCGCGCCGGCGGGCGAGCCGTCGCGCCGGGCGGCGGACCGGCTGCTCGCCGCGGTGGGGATTACCCCGCCGGTGCCGTCGGAGTTCGAGGGGCTGGGCACGGTGGCGAACCTGGTAGCCAGGGGGCTGGGCATCGCCATCATGCCGAGGCTCTCGGTCGGCGCCTATGAGCGGCGCGTCGTGGTGCGAGAGCTTCCCGCGGGTCTTGACCTGGCGAGGGACGTGTTCGCGGTAGCGCGCACCGCGAGCGTGGTCCGCCCGTCGGTCGCGGTGATCGTCAGCGCGCTGCGCGGGGCGGCACGGTCCATGTCGCAGCGAGTGACGCCCCCCGAACCCCCCGACGGGCACGAGACGCCCGGTCCCGCCGAGCCCTTGTAGGTTGGGGACGTGGACCACGATCTCGATCTCAGCGCCGACGGCGCGACGCTGACCGCCGCCCTCACCGACATCTCCTCCGTCAGCGGCGAGGAAAAGCCCCTCGCCGACGCGATCGAGCAGGCGCTGCGGTCCTGCCCGCACCTGGCGGTGGACCGCGTCGGGAACACGGTGCTGGCCCGCACCCAGCTGGGGCGGGCGGAACGAGTGGTGCTGGCCGGGCACATCGACACCGTGCCGCACGCCGGCAACTTTCCCTCCTCCTTTGATCCCGAACGGACCCGGCTGACTGGCTGCGGCACAACCGACATGAAATCGGGTGTGGCGGTCCAGTTGCGGCTCGCCGCGAGCCTGGCTGCCCCCTCGCGCGACGTGACCTACGTCTGGTACGAGTGCGAGGAGGTCGACATCGCCCGCAACGGGCTGTTCCTGCTCAGCAGGTCTTCCCCGGAGCTGCTGGCCGGCGACTTCGCGGTGCTGCTCGAACCGAGCGGCGGGGTGGTCGAGGGCGGCTGCCAGGGCACGCTGCGCGCATCGGTCACGGCCACCGGAGCGCGCGCCCACACCGCGCGGTCCTGGATGGGACGCAACGCGATCCACGAGGCGGGCGCGATCCTCGACCTGCTGCGCGCGTGGCAGCCGCGGTCGCCCGTCATCGACGGTCTTCAGTACCGCGAAGGCCTGAACGCCGTCGCTATCTCCGGTGGCATCGCCGGGAACGTGCTCCCGGACTCCTGCGTGGTGACGGTGAACTACCGGTTCGCCCCGGACCGGAGCGCGGATGAGGCGGCGGATTACGTGCGGTCCCTGTTCTCGCCGTGGGAGGTGTCGGTCCTCGACGTGGCGCCCGGCGCCCGGCCGGGACTGGGGGCTCCGGCGGCGGCCGCCTTCGTGGCCGCCGTGGGCGGAACGCCCCGCGCCAAGCTCGGCTGGACCGACGTCGCCCGGTTCGCCGAACTGGGCATCCCCGCGGTCAACTACGGCCCGGGCATCTCGGAGATCGCGCACACCCCGGGCGAGTACGTCGACGTCGCGGCGATCACCGACTGCGAGTCCCGCCTCCGCACCTGGCTAGCTCCCTAACCGACGCTCCCGCGCCGGTCTCCGCGCTACTTGGCCATCGCGGACAGGGTGAGGCTTGTGTTGTGCTTGGTGCCGTTCTGGTCGACGTAGATGATGGCCAGCTGGTCACCGGGGTGGTCGCTCGCCAGCATCTTGGTCAAGGCGTCCGACGTGCCGACGGACTGGCCGTTGATCGAGGTGATCACGTCGCCGGCGGTCAGCCCGGCCGAAGCGGCCGGGGTACCGGGGATCACCATGCAGATCTGCGCGCCGCTGCTGACCGCCGGCGTGTTCCCGCCGAAGCCGCCGCCGAACCCGCCGCCGTTGGTGGCGCAGCCGTTGGGGTCGCTGGCGTTCGCCACGTTGATGCCGATGAAGCCGGCCAGCCCGATGTGCACGGTCGCGCTCGAGTGACCGGCGGATATCTGGTTGGCGATCGTGATGGCGTGGTTGATCGGGATCGCGAAGCCGGTGGTGACCCCCGACTGGTCCTGCCCGAAGCCCGAGGTGTTGGCCGCGGTGTCCATGCCGATGACCTTGCCGTCCGAGTTGACCAGCGGCCCGCCCGAGTCGCCTTGCTCGATCGGCGCGTTCGTCTGCAGCATCCCGTGCAGCGTCTCCTGGGTGCTCGCGCCGTTGTCGCTGGCCTGGATGGTGCGGTTCAGGCCGCTGATCGTGCCCTGGGCGGTGGACGGCAGGCCGCCGCGGCCGCCGGCGTTGCCGAGCGCGAGCACCGCCTGACCGACCTTGACCTGGCCAGCGTCGGCGAGGCTGACGGTCTTCAGGCCAGTCGCGCCCTGGAGCTGGAGCAATGCCACATCGTCGGTGGCGTCATAGCCCACGACCTGCGCCGAATAGGTCTTGCCGGATACCACGAGCTGCGCCGTGACATTGGTCGCCTGGTCGATCACGTGGTTGTTGGTGAGCACCAGGCCGTTCGGCGAAATGATCATGCCGGTGCCCTCGGCGGTGGCGTTGCTGTACTTCAGCTGCGAGGTGATGTCGACAACCGCTGGGTCGACCTTGGCCGCCAGCGCCTGCGCGTTGAGCGGCCCCGACCCTCTGCTCGTGCCGCCGTTGCCGGTGCCGCCGTTGCCGGCGCCGTTACCGCCGGATCCGTTACCGCTGAACGGGTTCTGCTGCCCGATGCTGCCGCCTGGGGTGCCGGCGGCCGGGGATGAGGAGGGGGCGGACGTGTGGTTCAGGGCGATCGCGGCGCCCGCGCCCACGCCCGCCGCGAGGGCGGCGACGGCGATGTAGGCCAGAGCGCGGCCGAATCGCGAGCCGTGCGGCGGCGGAGGCGGGGCGCCGTAACCGCCCCACGGGTACTGACCGCCGGGCCCGCCGCTCCAGGCGCCGTACCCACCGGGGGGCGGCTGCCCGTAGCCGGGCTGACCGTAGCCGGGCTGGCCCTGGCCGTAGCCGGGCTCACCGTAGCCGGGCTGCTGGCCGTACCCGGGCTGCTGGCCGTACCCGGGCTCGCCGTACGCGGCGTGTCCGTATCCCGGCGGGGCATAGCGCGGCTGGCCGGACGCGGCGTACTCGGGCCGCGCGTCGAAGCCTTCGGCGCCGAAGGAGATCGTGTCACCGGAATCGGGCGTACTGTCGGCGGCACCGGAGCCGGAGGCGGGTGTCCACGGGCTGACGTACTCCGGTGGCTGCCAGCCGCTCTGCTGCTCGCTACCGCTGTCGTTGTCTCGCATCTATCTCGCCTTCACCGTGAACAGCGTACGTCGTGCTTCCGCGTCGGCCAGGGCTTTGGCCGCGTGCCGTCACCCACTAGTAAGCGTTTCCAACCTGGACGTAAGCTGAGGGCTCGCTCAGGATTGGTTTGCCGATCTGAGCCGCACCTCAATATCAACTCCCGGTAGCCGCTGGATATGCCGCCTCTTTCTGAGATGTCCAGCAATGAGCGCGCCTTGCCGTTTTGTTCTGCCCCGGCCGCGCGCGGCTATGCGGCAGGAGCAACCACGAGCCGGATCCGTGCCGTCCGCGTGGCTCCCGCGACGGCGACCCAGGTGACCGGCACCACCGCCCCGGGCCGGAAGCCGCTCATGACGGCGGTCAGCGCGTTCGGCGAGGTCACGGGCCGTCCCGCCGCGGCGATGATCACGTCGCCCGCGGCGATCCCGGCCGCCGCGGCGCCGGTGCCGCACAGCACCCCGTCCACCAGTGCCCCCGAACGAGCGGGCGCGACTGCCGCGGGCACCCCTATTCCGGACTCGGTGCCGACGCAGCCGGGTGACCGCGTCGAGCCGCCACCGCCCGTTCGGACGCCATGTTCTTGCTGTGCTTGCAGGCGGGGGTTCTGAGTGGCTGTCGGCGTGACCATGACCCCGAGGAAGCCGCCGACGCCGATCGTGATCCCGGGGGCGGCGTGCCCCGCGGTGATCTGCCGCTCGATGGCCATCGCGACGGCGATCGGTATCGCGTAGCCGGCCGCGGCGGTTCCCGCGCCGGTGGCGGTGTCCACGCCTATCACCATCCCGTCGGCGTCGACCAGCGGGCCGCCCGAGTCGCCGGGCTCGATCTTCGCGCTGGTCTGCAGCATGCCCCGCAGCGTCTCGACGAAGTCAGAGGTACCGTCGCTCGCCTGGATGGTCCGGTTCAGGTTGTCGATGACGCCGGGGCGCACCGTCGGGGATCTGCCGTGGCCTGCCTGGCTGCCGATGGCGACCACCGGAGTGCCGATGGTGACGGCGGCGGAGTCGCCGATCTGAGCGGCGGGCAGCCCGGTCACCCCTTGCAGCTGGAGCACCGCGATGTCGGCACCGGCGTCCGCGCCCACGATCCGCGCGGCGTACGTTTTCCCGGTCGAGGTGAGCTTGGCGGTTACCGCTGTCGCGTCCCTGATGACGTGATTGTTGGTGAGCACGAGGCCGGCCCGCCCGTCGACGATCAGGCCCATCCCGGATGCGGTCTCGGCGTCGTAGCGGAGGGTCGACGTGACGTTCACGACGCTGAGCTCCGCCCGCTGGTAGGCGGCCCGGCTGACGAGCGCCTTCGCGGCGCCCCGGGTGGCGCCGGCCAGGGCGGACGGCTGCGGCGCCCTGGCCGCGTCCCGCGTGTCCCAAGAGCGCAGCAGCAGGATCCCGCTAGCGCCGAGCGCGACACCGAGCAGCACGACGAGCAGCGGGATCAGCGCCCGGCCCCGGCCGCCATGCATGTGCGACGTCACTCAGGTGATCTTCCCACGGCGTTACCGCGTCATTCCTGCCTTGACCAGCTAGGACGCCGGCGGTGTTGGCGGCTCAGGTGGGCAGGTCGGGGAGCCTGGCGGTGGCGCCGGAGGATTGCTCCGCGTTGTGCCAGATGGCGTAGATCGCGGCCCGCTGCGCGTCCATGGTCGCGAGCGCCTTGGTCAGCGTGGCTTTCGCCGCGGCGCGCGCGGCCGGCGTGCTGGCCCGCAGCACCGCCAGCATGTCCTGCTGCGTGTACATCGCGTCGGGGAACGCCCAGGTAATGACGTCGTTATCGGCTTCGTCGAGCGGGAACCGGGCGAGGGATTCGGTCACCTGGTAGCCGGTGAAGTCCGCCAGCGACTGGTTGTTGGCCGGCGAGCAGTTCTCCGCGCCGAGCGTCAGGATGCCGGTGGCGGTGGCGGAATCGGCCGTGTCGCCCGCCTGCACCTTCTCGTAGGCCGACTG